>JAESFW010000057.1_pt1 | contig 306671 bp, 296 predicted proteins | sample 9269481 | NCBI WGS metagenome assembly JAESFW01 (sample SAMN14515350, study PRJNA621654) | algae metagenome | isolation source: Lyngbya sp. HA4199-MV5 and co-occurring heterotrophs from soil with... | place: USA: Ahupuaa O Kahana State Park, Hawaii | collected 2009-07-21 | reverse complement strand
TCCTGCTGTTCCGGCTTGTGGATCGGATAGTGGGGCGTACCGCCGCCATGCTCCTCGCCGCCCTTGGCCTCTTCGGCAACAGCCGCACCGAGACCGAGACCAGCGACGACAGCGAGTGACAGAATGCCTGTAACAAGCTTTTTCATTGTTGTTGGTTCCTTATCAATCGCTGTTCTGATCAGGCGCGCACGGCGGCCGGCGGCACCTTGGCATTCTTCTTTTCCAACACCGCTTCGGTGATGGAATTCGGAATGCGCTTCGGCGTCTCGATCAGGCCGAGAACCGGCATGATGACGAGGAAGAAGCCGAAGTAGTACAGCGTGCCGATCTGCGACATCACGACGTAGAGGCCTTCTGCCGGACGCGAGCCGAGCCAGCCGAGCAGGATGGCGTTGACCACGAAGATCCAGAAAAACAGCTTGTACCACGGACGGTAGACGGCCGAACGGACCTTGGAGGTGTCGAGCCAGGGCAGGAAGAACAGGATGATGATCGAGCCGAACATCACCAGAACGCCGCCGAGCTTGGAGTCGATCGGGCCGACATTGAAGGTGATGGCGCGCAGCATCGCGTAGAACGGCAGGTAATACCATTCCGGAACGATGTGAGCAGGCGTCTTCAGCGCATCAGCCGGAATGTAGTTGTCCGGATGGCCGAGGAAGTTCGGCTGGTAGAAGACGAACCAGGCGTAGATGATCAGGAAGATCGAAACGCCGAGCGCATCCTTCAGCGTCGCGTACGGCGTGAAGGGAACGGTGTCGGTCTTCGACTTGACTTCAACGCCGGTCGGGTTGGTCTGGCCCGTGACGTGCAGTGCCCAGATGTGCAGGACGACGACGCCAGCGATCATGAAGGGCAGCAGGTAGTGCAGCGAGAAGAAGCGGTTCAGCGTCGGCTGGTCAACGGCAAAGCCGCCGAGCAGGAACTGCTGGATCCATTCGCCGACGAGCGGGAACGCGGTGAAGAAGCCGGTGATAACGGTCGCACCCCAGAAGGACATCTGACCCCAGGGCAGAACGTAGCCCATGAAGCCGGTCGCCATCATCAGGAGGTAGATGACCACGCCGAGGATCCAGAGGATTTCGCGCGGAGCCTTGTAGGAGCCGTAGTAGAGACCGCGGGCAATGTGCAGGTAGACGGCGATGAAGAAGAAGGATGCGCCGTTGGCGTGCATGTAGCGCAGCAGCCAGCCGTGGTTGACGTCGCGCATGATCTTCTCGACCGAATTGAAGGCGACGGTCGTTTCAGCGGCGTAGTGCATGGCAAGCACGATACCGGTCAGGATCTGTACGATCAGCATGACCGAAAGCATGGCGCCGAAGGTGTAGGCGTAGTTCAGGTTCCGGGGAACCGGATAGCTGATGAAGCTATCGTGGATCAGGCGCGGCAACGGCAGACGGGAATCAACCCATTTCTCAATGCCAGTCGTCGGCGTGTAGGTTGAATGTTCAGCACTCATTATCAGTAGTCCCCTCAACCGATCTTGATAACTGTGTCGGAAACGAACGCAAAGGTCGGCACATGAAGGTTCTCCGGCGCCGGACCCTTACGGATTCGGCCGGCCGTATCGTAGTGCGAACCGTGGCAGGGACAGAACCAGCCACCGAAATCACCGGCCTGGCCGAGAGGCACGCAGCCGAGATGGGTGCAGGAACCGATCATGACGATCCAGTTTTCCTTGCCCTCGCCGGCGGAGCGATCGAGGTCGCTTGCGCTTGCGTCGGCCGGAAGGTTGGCGTTGCGCGCAACCTGGTCCTTCAGCTCGTCGAGCTTGACGGCCTTGGCCTCCTCGACTTCCTTCTCCGTACGATTGCGGATGAAGATCGGTTTGCCGCGCCATTTCGCCGTCAGCGACATGCCGGGCTGCAGGCTCGAAACGTCAACCTCGATCGAGGCGAGCGCGAGCGTGGATGCATCCGGACGCATCTGGTCGATGAAAGGCCAGGCGACAGCACCGGCGCCGACGACGCCTGCCATACCGGTAGCCAGATAAAGGAAGTCGCGGCGAGTGGGCTCGCCCAAGGCCTCGCTTGAAGTGTCGTGTTCGCTCACGGCTAAACCATCCTCTCACGCAATATTGCGGAAACCGCATCCGCCCCCGGCGAAATTCCTGCCCCTTGCGGTTTGATCCAGGTCAAGGAACCACGCCCTATTCATAGTGCTGACGCCCCCGCCGGTTTGCGCCTGCAAACACGACATCGGCACCAGAATCAGGAAAAACTCTGCGCGCGCACGGCTCGCAGAATCCCCGTCAATCCGGCGCGTTCTATGCTTGATCGCAAATTATGTCCAGCCTTGACAAGGGGATGTGGGCAGATTGTCGCGGGGAAAAGCGCGGCCAATTGGCACAAGGACTTGACGGTCACCAGATCGACGGAATTTAGCCCCGTCAGGTGGCCTTCGGGCCACCTGCAAACCGTCCTATTCGGCCGCTTCGTCGCGGGCGAGAAAACCGCCCGACTGGCGCGTCCAGAGGCCGGCATAAAGCCCGCCGCGGGCGACAAGCTCGGTGTGGGTGCCCTCCTCCACGATCCTGCCCTTGTCCATGACGACAAGGCGGTCGAGGGCGGCGATCGTCGACAGGCGATGGGCGATCGCCAGCACCGTCTTGCCCTGCATCAGCCGGTCGAGATTGGACTGGATCGCGGCTTCGACTTCCGAATCGAGCGCCGAGGTCGCCTCGTCGAGCACCAGGATCGGTGCGTCCTTCAGCATTACCCGCGCAATCGCGATGCGCTGGCGCTGGCCGCCCGAAAGTTTCACGCCGCGCTCGCCGACATGGGCGTCGAAGCCCCGGCGTCCGCGCTGGTCCTGCAGGTCGGCGATGAAGTCGTAGGCCTCGGCCTTGCGGGCAGCGGCGATCAGTTGTTCCTCGTCGGCGTCGGGCCGGCCGAACAGGATGTTGTCGCGGATCGAGCGGTGCAGCAGTGACGTATCCTGGCTGACCATGCCGACCTGCGCGCGCAGGCTCTCCTGCTTGACCGTGGCGATATCCTGCCCGTCGATCAGGATGCGGCCGCTTTCAAGGTCATAGAAGCGCAGGAGCAGATTGACGAGCGTCGACTTGCCGGCGCCGGAGCGGCCGACGATGCCCACCTTTTCGCCCGGCCGCACGACCAGCGAAAAATCGTCGATGACCCGTTCGCCCTTGCCATAGTGGAAGCGGACATTTTCGAAGCGTATCTCCGGCTTGTTTACGGCAAGCTCGGTCGCATCGGTGTGGTCGACGAGACCGATCGGCAGCGAGACGAGCTCGGCGGAATTCTGGATCGTGCCGATGTTGCGCATGATCGAATTGAACTGGGTCATCATGCGGCCGAGCAGCATGTTCAGTCGCAGCACCAGTGCCAGCGTGAAGGCGACAGCGCCCGAGCTGATCGCACCGCCAAGCCAAAGGTGGATGGAATAGACGGCAATTGCCGTGATCATCAGACCGGAGAGCAGCGCCAGCGACGCCCGAACGGCCGTCAGAAGGCGGGTAAACGGGATAACCGCCCGCTGGAAACGGTCGAAGCCGGAGCGAATGTAGCGGTCGTTCTCCTCGTCGCGGCCGAAAAGCTTCAGCGTCTGGATGTTGGAGTAGGCGTCGACCATTCGGCCGTTCAGCATCGAGGCCATCTCGGCGGTATCACGGGCGTGCTTGCGGATGCGCGGAACGAAATGGCGGGCAAGCAGAAGGAAGATGGCGATCCAGAAGGCGACCATCGCCGCCAGCCGCCAGTCGAGTTGCGCCACCAGCGCCATGGTGGAGGCGGTGTAGATGACGATGAACCAGACGACCTGCAGCAGCGAGACGATCAGGTCGCTCGTCGCCTGTGCACCGGACCAGACCTTGGTGACGATCCGCCCGGAAAAGTCGTTCTGGAAGAAGGTCAGCGACTGGCGCGCGACATGCACATAGGACTGCCATCGCACCAGATTGAGAAACCCCGTCGTGATCGATTGCTCCTCGACAAGGGCCGCCAGCGACACCGCCACGAAGCGAAAGACCAGCACGGTCAGGAGCATGAACAACAGTTCGGGTCCATTGACCGCAATCAGCCCGCTCCATCCTGCCTCGGGCTTCACCGTGTCGAGCACGTCGACAAGCCGGCCGACGAAATAGAAGAGCCCTGCCTCCAGCATGGCGACGAGCCCGCCGAGCACCGCCATGGCGATGAACGGCCCCTTGGCCTGGCTGGCATAAAACCAGGCAAAGCCCATAAGCGATTGCGGCGGCTGCAGGCGCTCGCGCGGCGCGAACGGCTTGATCCAGTTCTCAAAAAGGCTGACGATGGCGCTGAGCATGGTTCCGATATAGGCGGTCCGGCCGGAACAGCAATCGGTTTTCGCACAATTGCAGATTACAAATGCGTAACGTCTAAATCAGCGACCCGCCCGTCGTTCGACCGGCGGGCCGCTTTGCGCCTATTCGGCTGCCTCTTCCTTCTCGACGTCGTCGGCGATGAAGCCGCCGGACTGGCGAGCCCAGAGGTCGGCGTAGAGCCCACCCTTGGCGACGAGTTCGCCATGCGAGCCGGTCTCGACGATGCGTCCGGCCTCGAGGATCACAAGCCGGTCCATCTCCGTCAGCGTCGACAGGCGGTGGGCGATCGCGATCACCGTCTTGCCCGCCATCAGCGCGAAGAGGTTTTCCTGGATCGCCTGCTCGACCTCGGAATCGAGCGCCGAGGTCGCCTCGTCGAGGATCAGAATCGGCGCATCCTTGAGGAACACGCGCGCAATCGCGATCCGCTGGCGCTGGCCACCGGAGAGCTTGACGCCACGCTCGCCGACCTGGGCATCGAGACCCTTGCGGCCCTGGTTGTCCTCGAGCCCCTGGACAAAGTCCCAGGCGTTCGCCTTCTTGGCGGCCGCAATGATCGCCTCGTCGTCTGCTTCGGGGTGTCCATAGGCGATGTTGTCGCGAATGGAGCGGTGCAGCAGCGAGGTATCCTGGGTGACGACGCCGATCTGGGCGCGCAGGCTGTCCTGCGTGACGGTGGAAATATCCTTGCCGTCGATCCGGATCGCGCCGTCCTCGAGGTCGTAGAAGCGCAACAGCAGGTTCATCAGCGTCGTCTTGCCGGCGCCCGAGCGGCCGACGAGGCCGATCTTTTCACCCGGCTTGATGTCGAGCGACAGGTGGTCGATGACGCCCTTGGCCTTGCCGTAATGGAAGCGGATGTGGTCAAAGGCGATCGCGCCCTTGTCCGCCTTCAACGCCTTGGCGTCCGGTTCGTCGACGATGTCCTGCGCCTTGGTCATCATGCCGATGCCGTCATAGACCGTGCCGATGTTTTCAAACAGCGCCGACACTTCCCACATGATCCATTGCGACATGCCGTTGATGCGCATGGCGAGACCGACAGCGATCGCGATCGCGCCGACCGAAATCGCGCTCGTCAGCCACAGGTGAATGCCGAGTGCGGCAATGGCGAAGAGCGCAATCGAGTTGTTGGCATAGACGAGGATGTGAAACAGCGTCACCTTGCGCATCTGGCGATGCACGGTGCCCAGGAAGCTGTCCATGCCGTCGCGGGCATAACCTTCCTCGCGGCCCGCATGCGAGAACAGCTTGACCGTGCCGATATTGGTGTAGCTGTCGACGATCCGGCCCGTCATCATCGAGCGCGCGTCCGCCTGCTCCTTGGAGATCTTCTGCAGCCGCGGCACGAAATAGCTGACGATGCAGATGTAGATCGCCAGCCAGACGGCAAGCGGGATCACCAGCCGCCAGTCGGCGGTTGCAACGACGGCAAGCATCGTGACGAAGTAGCTGACGACATAGACGAAGACGTCGAGGATCTTCATCACCGTTTCGCGCACCGCAAGCGAGGTCTGCATCACCTTCGTCGCCACGCGTCCGGCGAACTCGTTGGCAAAGAAGGTCATGCTCTGGCGCAGCAGATAGCGGTGCATCTGCCAGCGGGCGATCATCGGATAGTTGCCGAGCAGCACCTGGTGCATGATCAGCGAGTCGATCGCGACCAGGCCCGGCAGGCCGATGAGCACGAGCGCGCCCATCCAGAAGAGCCTGCCGCCCTCGGCGTCGAGGAAGGTGTCGCGGTTTGCGCTCGACAGCCAGTCGACCATGTTGCCCAGGAACTGGAACAGCGCCACTTCGCCGATGGCGATCAGCGCGGTGCAGACCGACATGATGATGAGCCACGGCGCCGCCGGCTTGGAATAGTGCCAGCAGAAGCCGAAAAGGCTTTTCGGCGGGAGCGTGGGCTCCTCCGCCGGATAGGGATTGAGGCGGGATTCAAACCAGCCAAACATTGCATTGCTCCTTCAGAGTATTTTGAAGGAAAGCGGGTTCCCCCGCGTTCTTATGATGAAAAAGTCAGTCCGGAAATGCCGCCCGCAAGGGGGCTTCGTCTTCCGGAGTTCCGGAAGCGCGTCGATCTCGTTTAAAAGATAGGTCGCGGAACCGGTCAGGCCAAACGGTGGCCCATTACTCCAGGAAGGCGTGTCAACATCCATACAGTCATGTTTGCCTCCGTCGGTTCGCGTTGAAGAGGACCGATCTCTACCCGTATTCGCGCCGACACGCCAGATTGTCGCAGGCAGTTTCGTGCCTATTTTTTCACCGCACAATCCTCTGTTGCCGTTGAGGCACAGATTAGCGCGGCCGAAATGAACGTTGGGCAGATGGCGGCTGGTCTCGCTGCCGAAGGCTGGATCGAGCCGGCATTCGATGCCATAGGAGGAGCCGAAACCGACATTCGTTCCGCCACGACCCCCCGGAGCAGCTTGAGCCCCATGAGCACCCTGCGCATCGCCCTTTATCAGCCCGACATTCCCGGCAATACCGGCACGATCCTGCGCATGGCCGCCTGCCTCGGACTTGGCGTTGACATCATCGAGCCGGCCGGGTTCGACATTTCCGACCGCAACCTGAAGCGCGCCGGCATGGACTACATCGCTGCGGTCGCGCTCAGCCGTCATGTCAACTGGGATCGGTTTGAAGAATGGCGCAGCGGCGCAGGGAGACGCCTGGTGCTCGCGTCGACCAAGGCCGCCCTGCCCTATACGCGCTTCGCGTTCCGGCCGGATGACATCCTGCTCTTCGGCCGCGAGAGCGCCGGCGTGCCCGATCACGTGCACGAGCGCGCCGACGGCCGCATTCTGATCCCGATGGCCGAGGGCCAGCGCTCGCTGAACCTCGCCATCTCGGCGGCGATGATTTCGGGCGAAGCGATCCGGCAGGTTTCGCAGTCTTCCTAGGGAACCCATCCTCACCTCCCGCCGTATCGTGAGCGGCCCGCTACGCCGCAACCTCGTTGTAGGGCGCCGCCTTGCGCGCCTGCTTCAGCACACGCGCCCACCAGGTCAGGCGATCCATCATTACGAACAGGGGCGCGCGCAGTTCCTCGGGCTTGTAGAGGTTGCCGGCGGCATCGAATTTCGACCAGGCTTTTGGTAGCGCGACACCGTCGCGCAGCGTGACGGCGTGCAATTCGCCAAAGACCTGCCGCAGCTGCTCGACGGCGCGAATGCCACCCGACGCGCCACCATAGGAAACGAAGGCGACGGGCTTGGCGTGCCAGGGCTCATAGACCGAATCGATCAGCTCTTTCAGCGCCGCCGGATAGCCGTGATTGTATTCCGGCGTGACGACGATGAAGGCATCGGCTTCCGCGATCTTGCGCTCCAGCCACTCGCCCGGATTGACCGCAGCGCCAAGGCCCCGCGAGGTTCTGAGCCGCGCCGGGTCGATGATCGTCAGATTGAAGATCTCCGACGTCGAGAGTTCCCGGATCAGCCAGTTGGCGACCGTGTCGCAGAAGCGACCCTGGCGCGCGCTGCCATAGATCACCGCGAGGGTCATTTTTTCAGTCATGGGGCAAGCTCCTGTTGTCGAATTCGACCGTTGTCGAATTGAGGGAGCCAATGCTATAAAACCTCAACATTAGTTGAGGTCAATAGTCATCATGACAGTTGTGAAAAGCAGTGAATTGCGGCGGGAGCTGACAGTGGGCGAAGTGGCGGAGCGCAGCGGCGTCGCCGTCTCGACCCTGCACTTCTACGAGGCCAAGGGACTGATCCGCAGCAACCGCACCCGCGGCAACCAGCGCCGCTATCCGCGCGGCATCCTGAGGCGCGTCGCCGTCATCAAGGTTGCCCAGCGCACCGGCATTCCGCTCTCGGAAATCCAGGACGCCTTGTCGGTCTTGCCGGACGATCGTCCGCTGACGGTGGAGGATTGGGGCAGATTGTCCGAAAACTGGCGCGAGCAGCTGAACGAGCGTATCGCCAGCCTGATGGCGCTGCGCGATCACCTGACGAGCTGCATCGGCTGCGGCTGCCTCTCCTTGCGCGAATGTCCGCTGCGCAATCCGCACGATGTGCTGTCGATGGAAGGCGCCGGGCCGCGGCTGATGGATGACGACGGCCACCCGTAATCGCCGGCGCGTCTGCGCTGAGGGTTCGGCTGGATCTTGCTGAAAGCGGTGGTCTCAGTCGGCTGTCGGCAGCCGGCGCATGGTGAACTCGATTTCGTCGCCGTCGAGCAGGCGCCAGCTTTCGACTTCGGTCCAGTAGGCGGCCTTCGGCCAGGTATCGAACCATTCGCGCGCCTTTGCGCGGGCAGCACTTCGATCGAGCCGAAAGGTTTCGCGCACGAAAAGGCCGTCGCCTCGTGTCGGATTGTCCCGGCGATGCCGGGCGATCTGCCGCCGCAAACCATCGAGCGGCGGAGCTGCGGGTATTCTTGCCATGGGCCATACCTCTGACGGATAAGATAGTGGCGCGATCAGCGCTTTGCCAGAGCTATGTGAGGGACACTCGGCGGCGGACTTCCGCGTGCGACAGACTGCCCGATACGGTAAACCGCCGTTGCCATCGTCGCGAAAGTGTGGCCTGTGGCGAAATCAATCGAATCGGCCGCTCTTTGCCAGAAAAAGCCGCCTACAGGACGACATTTCCATGGAACGACCGCAGCTCCCGCAGGGCCTCCCCGCAGATATCGAAGTCAAGAAGGCGGAGGCCCGCGCCTGGTTCGAGGGACTGCGCGATACCATCTGCACCGCATTCGAAGCGATCGAAGACGACCTGACGGGGCCGCTGTCCGATCGCGCCCCCGGCCGTTTCGTCGCCAAGGACTGGGCCCGTGAGGATGGCAAGGGCGGCGGCGGCCGGATGTCGATGATGGAAGGCCGCGTGTTCGAAAAGGTCGGCGTCCATACCTCGACGGTCCACGGCGAATTTTCGCCGGAGTTCCGCAACCAGATCCCGGGTGCAGCGGAGGATCCGCGTTTCTGGGCCTCGGGCATTTCGCTGATCGCCCACCCCGTCAATCCCAATGTGCCGGCGGTTCACATGAACACCCGCATGGTCGTGACCACGAGCAACTGGTTCGGCGGCGGCGCCGACCTGACGCCGGTGCTCGACCGGCGCCGCATGATGACCGATCCGGACACGCAGCTCTTCCATCGGGCAATGGAAATCACCTGCAGCCGTCACGCCGTTGCCGACCATGCCAAGTTCAAGAAATGGTGCGACGACTATTTCTTCCTTCCGCATCGCAGCGAGGCCCGCGGAACCGGCGGCATCTTCTATGACTGGCTGCATTCGCCTCAGGAACAGGGCGGCTGGGAGGCGGATTTCGCCTTCACCCGCGACGTCGGCAAGGCCTTCGCCCTCGTCTATCCGAAGATCGTGCGCACCAACTTCAACACGCCGTGGACCGAGAGCGATCGCGACGAACAGCTCGTGCGTCGCGGCCGCTACGTCGAGTTCAACCTGCTTTACGACCGCGGAACGATCTTCGGCTTGAAGACCGGCGGCAACGTCGAGTCGATCCTGTCGTCCCTGCCCCCGGTGGTTCGCTGGCCCTGACGACCTCTGCGGCCTGACTGCCTTTGAACGTCCGGCCAGTCGTCCTTCCTGATTGAAGTGTCGGCAGATTGAATGCCGGCAGCCGGTGCGCACGTTTGACGGCCACGCACCCTCCCAGCCTGAAACACCAGCCGCCACGCCAGGCTATCTGCCGGTGCCGACGCGCGGTGTCGCACGCCACGTTGTGAAAAATCCTGCAACCTATTGTTCTCGGCCCGCCCCATAAACATCTATGGGACGTGGCGTCGGCCAAACGTCGCACGCTCCACAGAACACGCCGAGCCGCCTTACCCTGCCCAGACCCTCAACAGCCCACCTCGACCCGCATTTCCGGACTTTAGACAGGATCAAGGTCGCAGCAGCGGGCCCACGATGGCAGCACCGGCTGGCCCAACACGAGCAAGAAGGGAGGATGCATGTCCAAGGGGAATATGTCACCGACAGGTGCCCAGCGCCCGCGTCGTTTTCGCACCTGGCTCAAGCGATCAGCGATCACGATCGCGGTGTTGCTCGTCGTTATTCTTGTCCCCCTTGCCTACATCCTCTATCCGACCTTGAAATCCTATCCGCAGGCTCCCGTCGAGGCCGCGGCTTCGCAGCGGGAAGGCAACCTGCAGGACCTTGCCCAGCTGCGCCACCTGCCCGATTTTGACCGCAGCTTCTCGCCCGAATCCAGGGCGGCATTCGCCCAGGCCCTGACCGCGATGGAACAAAGCGCTGGAAGCCTGGACCGGGCCGCGCTTGCGATGGGCGCGGCAAAGGCCGTGGCGCTTGCCGACAACGGTCACACCAACGTCGTCGGGCTTGCCGGTGGCCAGAGCTTCAATGCCGTGCCCATTCGCCTCGGCTGGTTTGCCGACGGCCTGTTCGTGGTTGCCGCTGCCGAAGACCAGGACCGCCTGCTCGCCGCCCGGGTTCTCGGCGCAAACGGCAAGACGACGGACGCCCTGGTCGAAGCACTGCGCCCCTATGTCGGCGGCCCCGCCAATCTTGCGAGGGAGTTCGCGCCGAACTTCCTGATTTCGCCGGAACTCCTCCATGCGGCCGGTCTCGCCGAGACGGCGGAAAGCAGCCGCTATGACCTGCGCCTTGCCGATGGCAGCCCCCTGTCGGTCACGCTCGACGCACGTGCGGGCACTCCGGGACCGCACAAAGGGAATATCTGGCCAGCCCGTGACCTCAGCCCTGTCGCCCGCGCCGGCCAATCACAGGAATGGCGGCACGTGCTCGACGGCGCGGCGCTGCCGGCCTATCTCGCCCAACCGGATCGCAACTACTGGCATTCCTACCCGGAAGCAAACCTGCTCTATGTGCAGATCAACCGTGTCAGGGATCAGCCGCCAACCCTCTTGTCGCAATACCTCTCTGACGTGCTGGACGAAGCCAAGAACAAGCCCATTCGCAACGCGGTCGTCGACCTGCGGTTCAACAACGGCGGCAACTACCTGCTCTCGGCAGACTTTTCCCAACGTCTGCCGGATATCCTGCCCACGAACGGGCGGCTGTTCATCCTGACCGCCGGCAACACGTTCTCTGCCGGCATCACCACCGCCGCGTGGTTGAAATTCTACGGCGGCGCGCGCGTTACCATCATCGGCCAGAGCGCCGGTGACCGGATGCAGTTCTGGGGCGAAGGCGGCACCACCGTCCTTCCCCACTCCAAGCTCGCGGTCCGCTACTCCACCGGCTTTCATGACTGGGAAAACGGATGCAGCCTGTCGCAACTGAGGACCTGCTTCCTGCTGAACTATATCTATGGCGTGCCGGCGGGCAGGCTGGAGCCGGACATTGGTGCTCAGCCGACCTTTTCGGAGTATATCGCCGGAAACGACCGGGCAATGTCAGTGGTGCGCGATCAGCTCGCGGCCGTCGGACCATCAGGCTAAGGCTGGCGACGACGCCCGATTTGAGACCCGCAGGGTGCGGACTTCACTTGCAGATCCGAACCTTCTTCAAGATGATCTTGCCATAGGCGCCGTAGGTCTTGACGGTCTTGACGACGCAGGTCTGCCGGCCGCCATAACTGTAGTTTCCCGCCTCGGCCGCTGAGCCGCAGGCAAAAGTCAGCGTCGTCGCCAGAGCCATGGCGAAGAAGGTGCCGCGCATATGTGTCCCCGTATGCTTGTTGTCGCTGCGACGAACCCGTCGCTTGGCTGTACCCATCGCACGCTTCAGCATCCGGCGCTGTTTCGAACGAAACAATCGAACAAACCGCGCGAACGGGCGTTTCATTCCCGTCAAGCGAGGTGGAGACGATGGTTTTCAAGAAGCGGACTTTTTACGGGGACGAGCCCGAACGGTTGATACCCGAACAGCCGGCCGAACTGGAGCGCACTGTCGCTGATCTGCTGGCGGTGGTGCCTGGCCTCGACGCATCCGACGTCACGGTAACGGCCAAGGGCAACACGATCTTGCTGGCAGGCTTTGTCGCCAGCCAGGACGAGGTGAGACGCGCCGAAGAGGCGGCAGAAGGCGTGCCCGGCGTTGCCGAGGTGCTCAACAGGATCGAAGTCGTCGCGATCAGATCGAACTGAGCGTCCAGCTGACGATCTCGGCTGAAACGCTGGCGAAGGCCTGGTCCATGGCCTTGACGAAGGCCGGATTGCCGGCGCCCTTCACACCGACCGTGGCGCGGAAGGCTTTCTGCGCCCGGACGGTTCCGTTGCGATCGTTGAGGATCTTCGCAAAGATCTCGACGACAGCAGTGTCGGCGCCTTCGGTGGCAATCTCGAAGGCACGGATCTCGGTGATCACCTGGTAGTCGATCGCAAGGCCCTGGCCGGGCTTTCCGACGCCGCCGATCTTCCCGGTGTCTTCGAAGGCCTGAACCAGTTTCGATTGCACAAGCCTCGGGAGGCGGTCGCTCCACTGCGCCTTCGACAGATATTGCAGTTCTGATCCCGACAGGCGGATGACCACCTGGTCGCTGTCGAGCGCCTTCAGCGCCGTCGGCTCCGGCACGAGGATCTGCTTGGCGCTTGAGGCGCGCCCTTCGACCACGGGCGAAGCGGAAAGGCTGAACGTGTCATTGGTGGCGCGGGTACCGCAGCCTGCAATGCCGGCTGCCAGCACGAAAATCAGGGCGGAGCGCCACGCTCCCGTCACTCGCACGCCCACCAGCCCTGAAAAACTCATACTGCCAATACCCTTGTCCCACACACCCTGGCGCGCTCTTCAACAAAAACACACCGCCCGGCCCCACGCCGGCTGTGCCCACCCGACTCAGCGCCGGGTGCGGCCATCATATTGTTTTACCGTCTCGCCGCCAAAGAGAAGACGCTGCGGATCCTTGTCGAACGTCGAGATCGTGTTCTCGAGACTTTGGACGGTACGGCGCGTATCGGTCACCAGCGCCTCGACGTCGCGCAGGCCCGAGCCCGAGAAGCGCTTCAGGTTCTCCGCAATCGGGCCGATCTGTGCATTGAGATTGTCCGCCATCTTGCGGAACGAGGCGAGCGTCGCGCGGGCATCGGCCGAAAGCGACGGCGCGTCTGCATCCCCGAGGAAGCCGTCGACCTTGGCGAGAATGCTGTCGACCCGGTTCGAGGCGGCGTTCAGCTTGCTTGCAAGCTCGGTCACATTGGTAATGGTGTGATCGATGTCCTGCTGGCGGGCGGTAATCTTCTCGGCGAATGCCGAGATATTGGCGACCGTCTTGCGGGCGTCGGCGGTTGCAGCCGAGATATCGTTGACGACCAGCTCGACCTTCTGCTTGTCGACGGTTGCCACCAGCGTATCGACCCGCTCCAATGTCTTCTGCGCGTTCTTGCCGAACTGGTCATAGGTTTCGACGGTGCGCCGGAAGGCCGTGAGGGTTTCGGTCACGCCACCGGAAGCCGCCTTCAGGTCGTTGCTGATCTGCTCGACGTTCGAAACGATATGGTCGATCTTCTTCGGATCGACAGATTTGACCAGCGTTTCGGCCGAAGCCAGCGTCGAATCGAGTTTCTTGGAGGCGGCGTTGATCGAGCCGGAAAGCTCGGTCACGCTCTTGAGGAAGTCGTCGATCGCGCCGGAGTTCTTCGCCAGCGCATCGGAAAACGTCTCGGCGTTGTTGATCGTCTTGGTGAGCGGCCCGCGCACGTCGGTGACGAATCCCTGGATGTCGGTGATGGCGCTGTTGGCCCGGTCCATGATCTGGTCGGCGGTTGCAAGCAGGCTGGTGACGCTCGACTGGTCCGCCAGGATGCGGGCCTGCGTGCCTTTCTCGATCGCGGTCTTGAGGATGTTTTCATCGCCCTTGTGGCCGCCGCTGAGCTCGATATAGGCGGCACCCGTCAGGCCCTGCACTTCCAGGGTCGCCTTGGTCGACTTCAGCACCGGCGCATCGATGGAGACCTCCGTCAGCGCCAGCGAATAGCGCGGATCGTTGGCATCGATCGCCAGATTGCGCACGGTACCGACGGCGATGCCGTTGAAGCGCACAGGCGAGCCCACCGACAGACCGTTGGCAGAGCCCGGAATGTTGACCACCAGTTCGACCATCTCGCCGCTGCGGCCGTACTGCGACATCCAGTAGACGAAGCCGAATGCGGCTGCGATCACGAACACCGTGAAGAAACCGACAATGGCGTAGTTCGCTTTCGTTTCCATTCGTACCGACTACCTTCGTGGCCGCTTCACCGGCTCTTCCTCCGATCCTGACGTCGCAACATCAAGATCGCATCCAAACATCAACCGTTGCGCGCGGTCGTGATCGTTGTTCACGATCGTGATCGCTGTTCACGATCGTCATCGCTCCTGACGATCGAACGTGCGCGCTTGCCACGGAAATAGGACTGCACCCAGGGGTCGTCGCAGGCCAGCATGTCTTCCACGGTGCCTTCCACCAGCACCTTCTTCTTGCCGAGCACCGCAATGCGGTCGCAAACGGAAAAAAGGCTGTCGAGGTCGTGAGTCACCATATACACGGTCAATCCCAGCGTGTCGCGCAGCTTGGCGATCAGCTCGTCGAACTCCGCAGCGCCGATCGGATCAAGACCCGACGTCGGCTCGTCCAGGAAAACCAGATCCGGATCGAGCGCGAGCGCACGCGCAAGGGCCGCGCGCTTGATCATGCCGCCCGAAAGCTCCGAGGGATATTTTTCCGCCGCCTCCGGCGCCAGGCCCACGAGCTCGATCTTCACCCGCGCCAGTTCGTCCATCAGGCTCTGCGGCAGGTCGAGATATTCGCGCATCGGCACCTGGATGTTCTCACGCACCGTCAGCGCCGAAAACAGCGCGCCATGCTGGAAGAGAACACCGAGGCGCATGTCGAGCGCGATGCGCTCGGCCTCCGTGATGCTGTCGTAGTCGGCTCCGAGAATCTCGATCTTGCCGGAACGCTTGGCAAGCAGCCTGAGCACGGTGCGCATCAGCACCGACTTGCCGGTGCCCGAGGCGCCGACGAAGCCGAGGATCTCGCCGCGGTAGATTTCGAGGTTCAGCTTGTCGAGCACGATGTTTGAGCCGAACCCGACCGTCAGGTCGCGAACGGAGAGCACGGATTCCTGTCCGTTGGCTTGGCTCGCCTGGAATTCCTCGTGCCTTTTTTCGACTGGATTCACGCTGATTGCCGCCTCAAAAATCGATTGCCGCGTAGAAAATGGCAAAGAGCCCGTCGATGAGGATCACCACGAAGATCGACTTGACCACCGAAGAGGTCACGTGGCGGCCAAGCGATTCGGCACTGCCGCCGACCTTCAGCCCCTCGACGGCGGCGACAACCCCGATGATCAGCGCCATGAACGGCGCCTTGATCATGCCGGCGGCGACCGACGAGAAATCGACCGCCTCCTGCAGACGGGCAAGGAAGGTCGGGATGGTGATACCCGAATAGCCCCAGGCGACAAGCGCCGCACCGACGAGGGCCGCGAAGTTCGCGATGATCGTCAAGAGCGGCAACGCAACGGTGAGTGCCACCAGCCGCGGGAAGACGAGAACGCCGATCGGGCTCAAGCCCATCACTTTCAGCGCATCCACTTCCTCGCGCATCTTCATCGAGCCGATTTCGGCCGTGATCGCGCTGCCGGAGCGGCCGGCGATCATGATCGCCGTCAAAAGCACGCCGATTTCACGCAACTGCAGAATGCCGACAAGATCGACGACAAACACTTCGGCGCCGAAATAACGCAACTGGAACGCACCCTGCTGCGCGATGATCGCGCCGATCAGGAACGACATCAGCGTGATGATCGGCACGGCCATCACGCCCATCCGGTCGATCTGATGAACGATTGCCGCCGGCGACACCCCGCTGTGCCGCCCAAGCTTCAGCTGTGCGCCGCGCACCGCGGAGCCGAGGATGTACATGGCCGCAACGATATCGTCCCAGGTCGCAACCATGGCCTCGCCCAGTGGGGCGAAAATACGCTGGAACAGCGGCACCTTCTCGTTGCCGCCCTCGGGCGAACGCAGTTCCGCCGGCAGGGCGTCGATCAGTTCGACATAGCGCTGTCCACCGTCGGTAAAATGGAGTTCGTCACGCGAGGGGCCCGCAACCTTGGTCATGAAGCGGCGGATGATCCAGGCGCCCGCCGTGTCCATCGCCGTGACCCCGGAAAGATCAAACTGCCTGACGCCGCCGTCCTTGCGGGCAAGGCCATCCAGTTTCGCCGCCATCGCCTCGGCCGTCTCGTGCCGCCAGGCGCCGGTAAAGACGTAGCTTTGCGCACCGGCACTTTCGGCCAGCGCCACGTCGGCGGTTATCTTGCGGGCGGGCTGCGACACGTGGTTTCTGTTTTCCCGATTTGCAACCGCATAATCCCTAAGGCCGAAAACGGATTTGGGGACAAAATTATGCAGCAGGCCTAGTGTGTTACAGTGCTCTTTCCGTTCGACGGCATCACGCTGTAAAGATTCGTAAAACCTTAACCCCTCATAACGGCTCGCACCGTTGCTGTCACCCGAACGTTCGGCCGGCGACGACGCCATGCCCTCAGTTTGCACGCCGGAGACGCTTTCATGTCACTTTCCCTTGACGCAACCGTGGAACATTTTCCGATCGCAGGCACGTTTACGATCTCGCGTGGCTCCAAGACGACCGCAAGCGTCGTCACCTGCAGGATCAGCGACGGTATAAACGCCGGTTTGGGCGAATGCGTTCCCTACGGCCGGTATGGCGAATCGATCGATTCGGTCCTCGCCGAGATCGCCGCCATGCGCCCGCACATCGAGGCCGGCCTCTCGCGCGCGGACCTGCAGCATGACATGAAGCCCGGCGCCGCCCGCAATGCCATCGACTGCGCCCTCTGGGACCTGGAAGCGAAGAAGAAAAAGACGCCTGCGCATGTGCTTGCGGGAATTTCTTCGCCTGAAGCATTGACGACGGCCTACACGCTGTCGCTGGCCGAGCCCGACGCCATGCGCGAGCAGGCCGCGAAATACGCGCACCGTGCCCTTCTGAAAATCAAGGTCGGCACGCCCGATGACGCTGCCCGCATTCGCGCCGTTCGAGCGGGCGCGCCGGAAAGCCGCATCATTCTCGATGCCAACGAGGGGTGGACGCCAGACACGCTTGCCTATCACTTCGCAATCTGCGCTGAGGAACGCATCGACCTCATCGAACAGCCGCTGCCGGCGGGCCGCGACGAAGCGCTGGCGACGATCGCCCGCCCGGTTCCCATCTGCGCCGACGAAAGCGTGCACGCCACCGGCGATCTCGCCAGCCTCGTCGGCCGCTACGACGCGGTCAACATCAAGCTCGACAAGACAGGTGGGCTGACCGAGGCCTTGCGCATGCGCAGACAGGCCGACGCGCTCGGCCTCAAGGTCATGGTCGGTTGCATGGTCGGAAGTTCGCTGGCGATGGCGCCGGCAATCCTGGTGGCCCAAGGCGCTGCCTTCGTCGACCTCGACGGGCCGCTGCTGCTTGCCGAAGACCGCACGCCAGGCCTGCGCTACGAGGCGTCGCTGGTCTTCCCGCCGGAGCCGCGTCTCTGGGGCTGAAGATACCAGGCGGCAATCGCAAAGCAGCAGCCGGCAAACGCGACCACCGACATCGAATAGAAGCCGTTGACCCCGTACCAGGCATAGAAATAGCCCGACAGGAACGTCAGGATCGCCGTAAAGATGCCGGTGTAGAAGAAGTAGAGCCCCTGGGCCGACGCCTCCTGTGATTCGACCACGCGTTCGACAAGCTTGTGCTGCATACCCGTATGCATGATCGCATAGGTGAAGGCGTGGAAGCACTGGAGAATGAAGTAGCCGCCAAAGCCAAGATCCATCGGGAAGATGATCCAGCGCACCACAGCGAGGAAACAGCCCGACAGGATCATCACCCAGACGCTGAAGCGGCGGCTGATCGATTTGGCGAAGACGAACATCGTCACTTCCGCCGCGACCCCTGCGCTCCAGAGAAGGCCGATCTCGGTGCCGCTGTAGCCGATGTGCTGCCAGTAGATCGCCGAGAAGGCAAAGAGCATCGCATGGCTGGCATTGACCAGCGTCACCCCGATCAGGAGCAGTTGCAGGTCAAGCTGCCGCAGCGATTTCGGCGGCGGCTCGGTGAGCGCCGTGATCGGTGACGGCCGGCGCGGCTTGCCGACCCGCGGAGCGGCGTAGGCCATGGCAATCGTCAGGCCGAAGCCGATCGCCATCGCCGGCAGCACCATGTCGGTGCCGATGAGGCCGACCATCCAGCCGCCGAGCATGGTCGCGCCAATGAAGGCGACCGATCCCCAGAGCCGCATATGCGCGTAGTCGAAGCCCCAGCGCCTCACACCCGACAGCGCAATCGCCTCGACGATCGGCACATAGGGCGAGTAGACGGCCGATTGCAGCGTGTAGATGATCAGGACCGGCCAGAAATCCCGGAAATAGAACAAGACCAGCGCCGTCGCCAGCGACAGGAAACCGGACCAGATAAGCACGATTGCCCGCTCGCCGAGCCGGTCGGCAATGACGCCGGCAATCGGCGCGGTAATCACGCGCACGAACATCGGCAACGCCAGGACGACACCGATCTCGAAATCGGTCATCGACAGCGTGCTCAGCCACATCGGAAAATATGGCATCGCGAAGCCGTTGACGATCAACGGCGCGCAAAAGAGCAAAGCGATGCGAAGCGCGAAATGGCGCGGCGGAGGGCCCACGGATGCGGGCGCTTGGGAGGGAATCATAGGCTGACCTGATGGCTGTAATCCATGTCTATCACAGCCCGGGCTCGCCCCGCCATAACCTAGTTTTCGCGACAGGTTCTTCGTTCAGTCCTTTGCCCCGTTGTGCGCTGTGCCATTGTCCGATGTCACCTTGTCCGCGTCATAAAGATACAAGGTCAGAGCGAAGGGCTGCCGCTCGCCCCAGGCAATCGCCTCGTGCACGGAGATGCCGTCCCTGCGGGCGCAGTCCACGGCTTGCCCCGCCTCCTCCGCCTGGTCGGCATCCGGGCAGCTGTTGTCATGCTCGACCGGCTCGACAACGGCATTGACGCGCTTCCAGCGATAAGGGCGGACGCGTTGGTCGATAATATTCCAGATCATCTGCACCGTTCCGGCCTGTTTAAGGGACTGAGCGCCCGAGGCTCGGCGCGCCCCGGGGACCGGAATGGATGCAACAGGGTGTTTGACGGGTTATGCCGCGCGTTGCGTCAACAGTTGCGCAAGAAGCTTGTCGGCTTCGGCAGAAACCTCGCCTTCACTGGCACCGCCGCGCATCTGGTGCCAGGTGATGAGCTCCATCGTTCCGTCGAGATGCTCGGCAATCGCCGTGCAGCTTTCCACCCAGTCGCCGGTGTTGACGTAGCGGATGTCGCCGATGTCCTCGATCACGGCGTGGTGGATATGGCCGCAGATGACGCCCTGGCAGTCGTAGCGGCGGGCCTCTTCGGCCACCACCTTCTGGAACTCGCCGATGAAGTTGACGGCATGCTTTACCTGGAGCTTGGCCCAGGAGGAAAACGACCAGTAGGGCATGCCGAGGCGGCGGCGGACGGCCGCGAGGCCGATATTGATGGCGATGGCCGTGTCATAGGCCCAATCGCCGAGATAGGCGAGCACGCGGGCATTGCGCACGACCACGTCGAATTCGTCGCCATGGAGCACGAGGTATTTGCGCCCGTCGGCCCCTTCGTGGATATGGCGCTGGGCCACCTCGATGCCGCCGAAATGCACACCCGGAAAATCGCGCAGGAACTCGTCGTGATTGCCGGGAATGTAGATGATGCGGGTGCCCTTGCGGGCCTTGCGCAAGAGCTTCTGAACGACGTCGTTGCAGTTCTGCGGCCAGTACCAGCTACGCTTCAGCCGCCAGCCATCGACGATGTCGCCGACGAGAATGATCGTCTCGGCGTCATGATGCCGCAGGAAATCAAGCAGATAGTCGGTCTTGGCGGCCTTCGAGCCGAGATGGACGTCGGATATGAACAACGTCCTGAGCTTCCGTACGGAGTTGTCTTGCAGCGCCGCCATCATGCCAGCCTCGTCTTCGTTACGCTTTCTGTCACCGTGAAAACCAGACTCGTGTTTCAGGAAGATGACATGAGCATTGCGACCGCTCCGCGCGCCCCAAGAATTCACAGGCGCAAAAACTGTACCTCGCATCGAATTCATGCCAAAAGGCACGACCACGAATGAGGAATGTGAGAGCATGAACACGGGCGACAAGACGAAATCCCATACCGGTCCGGCCAGCGGCGACATCGACCAGCAGGCCCTTTTCTTCCACCGTTACCCACGCCCGGGAAAGCTCGAAATCCAGCCCACCAAGCCGCTCGGCAACCAGCGCGACCTGGCCCTTGCCTATTCGCCAGGCGTCGCAGCACCCTGCATCGCCATCCGTGACAATCCGGAAACAGCAGCCGACTACACCGCGCGCGCCAACCTGGTCGCGGTCATCTCCAACGGCACGGCCGTACTCGGTCTCGGCAACATCGGCCCGCTCGCATCCAAGCCCGTGATGGAAGGCAAGGCCGTTCTCTTCAAGAAGTTCGCCGGCATCGACGTCTTCGACATCGAGATCGATGCGTCCAGCATCGACCGCATGGTCGACGTCATCTCGGCCCTCGAGCCGACCTTCGGCGGCATCAACCTTGAAGACATCAAGGCGCCCGAATGTTTCGAGGTCGAACGTCGCCTGCGCGAAAAGATGCAGATCCCGGTTTTCCACGACGACCAGCATGGCACCGCCATCATCGTCGCCGCCGCCATCCTCAACGGCCTTGAGCTTGCCGGCAAGGATATCGGAAAGGCCAAGATCGTCACGTCGGGGGCAGGCGCTGCGGCCCTCGCCTGCCTCAACCTGCTCGTCACCCTCGGCGCCAAGCGCGAGAACATCTGGGTCCACGACCTCGAAGGCCTCGTCTACAAGGGCCGCGAAGTGCTGATGGACGAGTGGAAGTCCATCTATGCGCAGGAAAGCGACAACCGCGTTCTCGCCGACAGCATCGGCGGCGCAGACGTCTTCCTCGGCCTGTCGGCAGCGGGCGTCCTGAAGCCGGAACTGCTGGCCCAGATGGCCGAAAAGCCGCTGATCATGGCGCTCGCCAACCCGACGCCTGAAATCATGCCGGAAGAAGCGCGCGCCGCCCGCCCGGATGCGATGATCTGCACCGGCCGTTCGGACTTCCCGAACCAGGTCAACAACGTCCTCTGCTTCCCGCACATCTTCCGCGGCGCGCTCGATTGTGGCGCAAGCACCATCAACGAAGAAATGAAGATGGCCGCCGTGCGCGCCATCGCCGGCCTTGCCCGCGAAGAACCGTCAGACGTCGCCGCCCGCGCCTATTCCGGCGAGACCCCGGTGTTCGGACCCGACTACCTGATCCCCTCGCCGTTCGATCAGCGCCTGATCCTGCGCATTGCGCCGGCGGTTGCGAAGGCTGCCGAGGAAAGCGGCGTCGCCACCCGTCCGATCCAGGACTACGACGCCTATCTCGACAAGCTGAACCGCTTCGTCTTCCGCTCCGGCTTCATCATGAAGCCGGTCTTTGCCGCCGCCAAGAACGCCCAGAAGAACCGGGTGATCTTTGCCGAAGGCGAAGACGAGCGCGTGCTGCGCGCCGCCCAGGTGCTGCTCGAAGAGGGTACCGCCCGCCCGATCCTGATCGGCCGTCCGCAGATCATCGAGACGCGGCTTCGCCGCTACGGCCTGCGCATTCGTCCTGACGTCGATTTTGAAGTCGTCAACCCGGAAGGCGACCCGCGCTACCGCGACTATGTCGAGGACTATTTCGCGCTTGTCGGCCGCCTCGGCGTCATTCCCGAAGCCGCCCGTACGATCGTGCGCACCAACACCACGGTCATCGGCGCGCTCTCGGTCAAGCGCGGCGAAGCCGATGCGCTGATTTGCGGCGTCGAAGGCCGCTATTCCAGGCACCTGCGCGACGTGTCGCAGATCATCGGCAAGCGTGAAGGCGTGCTCGACTTCTCGGCCCTCAGCCTCTTGATCTCGCAGCGTGGCGCCACCTTCTTCACCGACACCTATGTGAGCTACTGCCCGAGCGCGGAAGAGATCGCCCAGACGACCGTCATGGCGGCGCAGGAAATCCGCCGCTTCGGCATCACGCCGCGCGCGGCGCTCGTGTCGCATTCCAACTTCGGTTCGCGCGAATCGGAGAGTGCGACGAAGATGCGCAAGGCGCTGCAGCTGGTGCGGGAACTCGCACCGGAACTCGAAGTCGACGGCGAGATGCACGGCGATGCCGCGATCTCCGAGGCGCTGCGCCACCGCGTCATGCCGGACAGCAGCCTGTCGGGCGAAGCCAATCTCCTGGTCTTCCCGAACCTCGACGCGGCCAACATCACGCTCGGCGTCGTCAAGACGATGACCGACAGCCTGCATGTCGGCCCGATCCTGCTCGGCTCGGCGCTGCCGGCGCATATCCTGTCACCATCGGTGACCTCGCGCGGCGTGGTCAACATGGCAGCGCTTGCGGTCGTCGAAGCCAGCCATCCGGGCTGATGAAAACACGGAGATCGCCACCGATCTTCGCTGCAACAGGGCGCGCGGTGCGCGCGCCCGACGGCATACCCAGGCGTCGCGCATATTTCCGCCGCGGAGCCTGCCGGGTCCGGAACCAGGCCTGCGCCCCGTCTTCGCACGGCGCGCAAAAAAGGGTCCGGGCCGGGAAACAATCAAGCCGCGAAGAATTGGTCTTATACACCAAACGGGTAAGTTTGCGCTGGACAAAAGGTGAACCGCTAACCATGCTGGAACCTCGGATGAGATTCGGTGTTGTGGCATGACAGAGCAGCAGGCTGTCCTCGACATGCTGGAAATCCTGGAATGCGGGGGCTGCGTCGAGCCCGCTCATTTCTTTACGCTGATGCGCCGTACCTTTCGCATCGCCCACCTTCTCTACCTTGAGGCGGAGCCCTATGCGGACGAGTTGAAGGTCTGCAGGCTGCATCACACCTTCGGCGCCTATGCCGCCGAGATTTACCGGTCGCGCGCGCTTCATCGGATAGATCCCATCCTCAAGCTCGCCCTTGGCGGTGTGCGCCCCGTGGAATGGACGATGGCCCGGCATCGCTTCCCCGAATGCGAGCCGCTGTTCGTCGCCGCTCAGGAAATCGGCATTTCCACCGAGGGGGTCGCCCTGCCGCTGCCCTCGCCAGCGGGGCGCATGGCGCTGCTTGCGATCAACGTCAACATGCCGGCCGACGAGTGGTCGACCTATCGCCGCCATCATCTGCGTGACTTCCAGCTGGCGGCGAACCTCTTCCACGCAGCCATGCTTGAACACGGCGCTATGGCGGGCGCGCTCTCGGTGCGCGACATGCGGCTGACCAGCCGCGAAACCGAGGTCCTGACCTGGGCTGCGGCGGGCAAGAGCTATTGGGAAATCGCCACGATCCTCGGCATTTCCGAGCGCACCGTGCGTTTCTTCATGACCAATACAAGACGCAAGCTCAACGTTGTCTCCAATACCCAGGCCGTCGCGCAGGCTGTGCGCCATGCCCTGATCCCGACCGTCTGACGCAGCTCCGCCAAAGGCCCGTCTAAAACCCCTCGAAATTTACTGGCAATTTAGTCGTTTTTGAACTGTCACTACCGACAGTTACGCCACCGCCGCGAGCCTGACAGCATCCGTCCAACCCCAAATCAAGGACGGAGCAAACGATGATCAGGATCCTCAACGGAAAGACCCGCGGACAGCACCCTCAAGCCGTCGACGATATGTTCCGGCTGCGCAAGCGCGTCTTCCACGACTTTCTGAAGTGGGATGTGCAGACGGATGGCGAGTGGGAAATCGACAACTACGACAAGGCGAACCCGCTTTACATCCTCTCCTACTCGCCCGACGGCCGCCTGCGCGGCTCGCTGCGGCTTCTGCCGACACTCGGTCCCAACATGCTCGACGACACGTTCCCGATCCTGCTCGGCGACAATCCAGAAATCCGCAGCGCCTCCGTCTGGGAATCGAGCCGATTCTGCATCGAACCCGATATCTCGCAGGATCGCGCGTCCAACCAGGTGACGGTAGCGGCTGCCGAATTGATGTGCGGCGTCGGCGAACTCGGCCTTGCCTCCGGCATCAGCCACATTGTCACCGTCACCGACGTCTTTCTCGAGCGCATGTTCCGCCGCATGGGATGCCCCGGCGAGCGCATCGCCGAACCCCACCGCATCGGCTCCGTGTTCGCCGTCGCCGTTGCCTGGGAAGTGACTGACGACCTGCTCCAGCGGATGAAGGCCGTCGCGGCCATCGAAGGCGCCGTTCTCGACCGTCCGATGTCGCTCGAAACAGCCCGCGCCGCCTGAAAACGGCAAGGTGACGGACGCGCCACGACGAAGGCAGCGTGACATTGGCCTGTTAACGCAAACCGTGGCTTGTCGTTGCACGATCATCGACAAGCTCTATGATGGGGGCGAAACAGGAATTGCCGTCGGCAGCCACCCGCAACAGAAGGTTGGCGCCTGATGGCAGCAGGAAGAGACCCTCGCCCGTGTTCCCGCGCTTGAAACACGTCGCTGCGGCCCTTGTGCCATTGGTTCTGATCGGTGCCAGTCCATCACTGGCATCGACCGCCTGCGACCGGCTGAACACCCGGCTTGCACAACTGCCCGACATGATCGCCACCAATGCCGACGCCCGCGACTATGCGAGCGCGATCTCGCGTCAGAACATCGAATTGCGACGCGCCAAGAACGACTGGCGCCGCGCCGGTTGCGGCGGTGGCGGCGATGTCGACTTCGGCGGCGGCGACCCGGACAGCTGCGGCGCACTGAACGGCCTGATCGCCGACATGGAAGACAATCTCAACATTCTCAAATCCGAGCGCGAGCAGATCGTTGCCGGCGACAGCAACGATTCGCGTCGGCGGATTCTGGCCGCGCTTGAAATCAATGGCTGCTTCGGCAACCGCGATGAAGTGGCAAGCGTCGAGCCCGAGGAGCCGGAGACGCATCGCAACATCATCGCCGACCTGCCTGACGATGAAAGCTATGGGCCGCTGCTGCGACAGGACGACGGTGGCTATGCGGCCGAGGACCTCTACTACCGCGGCACCCTTCGAACCATGTGCGTGCGCACCTGTGACGGCGCCTTCTTCCCGATTTCTTCCGACGCCTCGCCCGCCGACTTTCCGCGCGACGAGCAGGCCTGCCGGGCGCGCTGTCCCGGCGCCGAGACGGAACTCTTCTTCCATGATCTGAATACACAGGAGAGTGACCAGATGGTCTCGGCGCTGACCGGCCGGCCGTACAGCGAAATGCCGAATGCCTTTGCCTATCGCACCCGCAGCGTGAGCAAGCCGGGAACCTGCGGCTGCCAGATCCCGAAGTCCGCGGCGACGGAGCCGAAGGCATCCGCAACGATGAAGGGCAGCGATCAGTCGTCGATCGTGGTGATCGAGACCAAAAAGCCTGCGGGCGAGACCAATGCAGCCACGGTGCCGGCCGAGGCTCGCCCCTACGATCCCGCTAAGAGCAAGGTCCGTGTGGTCGGACCGACCTTCCTGCCGCAGCAAGAGACGTCGATCGATCTCAAGCATCCGAAGGGTCCGGCCTATCAGCCGACGCAGAGTAACTAGGACACGTCGCAATCTTGCAGGTCGGGTCGGTGCGGCCTCGTCATCGATTTGGCGCTGCCCCTATCCCTCACGGGCGCCCGTTGCTTCGGCCCCATCCGTCTTCGAACACAAGGTCTTCGAGCGGCAGTCGCTGGCGCCAACCCTTCACTGCGAGCTCCGGCTGCTGATAGAGCTTGTCGACGTAGCCGACGCAGAGCCAGGCGACGATCTCGATCGTCTCGGGAATGCCGAGGATCGTCTTGATCTCGGCCTCGTGAAAGATGCTGACCCATCCGACGCCCACCCCCTCTGCACGCGCCGCCAGCCACAGGTTCTGCACGGCGCAGACCGTCGAATAGACGTCCATCTGCGGGTTGTGGGTGCGGCCGAGCACGACTGCGCCGCCGCGCGAGCGGTCGCAGGTGATGCAGATGCTGAGCGGCGCCTTGCGGATGCCTTCGAGTTTCAGCGAACGGTACTTCGACTGTTGCTCGCCGGAAAACATCAGCGCCGCCTCTTCATTCGCGCGCTGGAAGGCCTGCCAGACCCGCTCACGGGTTTCCGGCGCCCGTACCAGCACGAAGTTCCACGGCTGCATGAACCCGACGGACGGCGCATTGTGGGCCGCCTGTAACAACCGGCGCACCAGATCGTCGGGCAAGGGGTTGGACAGAAATTCGTCGCGCACGTCGCGGCGCGTTTCGATGGCGCGGTAGACAGCCTCCCGCTCATCCGGCGAAAAGGCACAGGCAGCCGCAGGGCCGCCTTTCGGTTCGTTCAGCATCGTCTGGTCCCCAACAATGCGAAACCTTCCGCCGTCCGCGCGGGTTCGGTCTATCTTGCCAGGCCGGTCTTCTGACTTCGGTTCAACCGATCGCCTCCGCCTTCCCGGATCCGTTCAAGACCCAGTGGCAAGACCTTGAAACTGTTCAAGATCTATTCGACGCGACCGTCCCCGTCACAGCGTTGGGCACGTTCCGGAGTGACACCGGATTCCCGATTCTCCCGCTGACGCGGGCACCTGACGGCGGCCATAAGGACATAGGGGCCGGTCAAAGACAAGCATTCCCCTGATGTCCCCACCGAAGAAGCAGCCGGCGCCCTCCTGTACAGCGCGCGCCGGGCCTCCTCTCCGCTCGCATTTCAGAGCGGCGCCACCGGATGCGGCGAGCCGTCATAGCCGCCCCAGACCGACTGATCGAAGCAGATCACCGATCCGGTCATCAGCCCGGATTCGGCAGACGACAGATAGGCGCAGGCGCGCGCCACTTCCGCCGGATCGACCAGCCTGCCGAAGGGCTGGCTGGCGGCTGCCTTGTCGAGCCAGTCGGCAGCCGCACCGTGAAACTCGCGCTGGATCCGGTCTTCGCCTTCCGACGCCATCCAGCCGATGTTGAGGCCGTTGACGCGGATGCGGTTGCGCAGAAGCGCGTAAGCCGTGTTCTTGGTCAGCGTTTCGAGCGCTCCCTTCGACGCGCAATAGGCGGCGATGAAGGGTTGGCCGGCCATGGCCGACATGGAACCGATATTGACGATCGTGCCTTCGGTCTTTTCGCGCCGCATCACCGTCACCGCCTCCTGCATCAGGAAGAACGGCGCACGGACGTTGATGGCGAACATGCGGTCGAAAAGTTCAGGCGTGGTGTCGAGGATCGTACCGCGGTCGGTGATCGCCGCTGCGTTGACCAGCGCATCCACCCGGCCGAATTCTGCGTCGCAGGCAGCAACCACCTTGCGGGCATCCTCGACCTTTTCGAGGTCGGCCTCGACATAGACCACCTTCGCGCCGCTCGCCTTGCCGATCGCCTCGGCCTTGGCGCGGCCCTTGGTGGCGTTGCGACCGCAGATCACGACACCTGATGCGCCGCGTTCGGCAAAGAGCGCGGCGATGGTCGCCCCAAGCCCTTGCGTGCCCCCGGTGACGATCGCGACCTTGCCATCCAGTTGTGCGCTCATCGTATTCCTCCCTTTGTGAGAACAGTAAATGCGATATGGCTCCGGATGGCCTGCACCCGGAGCCGGTCAACGCTGTGCCGGAAGCCGTCAGCTCAGCTTGCGCTTTGCCTGCGCCTCGAGCGCCGCGGAAAAATCGGCGTCGCTCGAGCCGGCTGCCAGCGCCTCGCGCATCAATTGCGCCTGTGTTTTCGGCGCCAATCCGCCGAGCGGTGGATCGCGGTCGAGATTGGTCGGGAACGAATAGCCCTCGGCACAGGACGCAATTGCGTTCGACACCTCCGTAGCGCTCAGTTTGCCTGCCGACAGCGCTGTCTTCAACGCGGGATAGAGCGTGGCACTCATCGTCAGGCGATCGACGGTCTCCATCGCCCTTCCGAAGGCTGACGAGACCTGCAGCAGGTTCGCGACGCGCCGGATGTCGGTGGAACGGTTGTTGCCGGCGGCATGGAAGAGCGCCGGATTGAAGAACACGACGTCGCCCTTTTCGAGCGGCAACTGCACGTGGTGTTCGTCGAAATAGGCGCGGAACTCCGGCCGGTTGAGCGCCAGATAGCCCGGCACATAGGTCTGGCTATAGGGCAGGAACAGGGTCGGGCCGCTTTCAAGCGGCATGTCGCAATGGGCGACAGCCCCCTGCAGCGTCAGCACCGGCGAAAGCCTGTGCACATGAACCGGATACTGCTCGATCACGGCCGCGGTCTGGAAACCAAGGTGATAATCCCGGTGCGCCGATTGCGCGGCGCCGCCCGGATTGACCCGATTGACCTGCGCCGTCATCTGGTAGTTCGGTCCGAGCCAGGCCTCGCTGACGAGCGCGATGATGTCGTTTCCGTAGTAGGCGGCAAAATTCTCCGGTGCCTTCAGGCAGTGCTTTTCGAGCGAGTTCCAGATGCGGTCATTGGCGCCTGGCTTGGCGAAATGGTCGCCGCCGCCGCTGTTGCTGCGGTGCTGTTCTTCGATGATCGTGTCGAACACGGCGCTCGCCGCGTCGATCACGGTCGTGTCTTTGAAGGCGCGCTTGAAGACCGCGACACCCGGACCCGTCGCCAACGCCTCGCAGATCTCGGCCAGAACTGCCCGGCGCATCTCACCGTCGCCACAGGCCGCCATCAGTGCGGCGCTGTCATAGATCAACACATTCTTCTGACATCCGGCCGCGTTGGGATAGTCCGAAAGGTTGGTGTTGCGCTCGACCTCGGCCCGGAACGCCTCGATATCGCAGGTTTCCTCACTGAGCCACACCCGCTCCATTCGTTGCCGCGCACTGTTGTCGGTCTTCATCGCGTTTCCTCCTCCGGAACATCCGATGCAGACGACTATAGGCGGCGGCAAAACGTGATATAGAGCAGAAAACCATCAAAAAACCATCAAGGAGCTGCCTTGGCGCATCCATTTCTGGTCAAGGATATCGCCTTCCAAGCCGGCCTCAGCACGGCGACGGTCGACCGCGTGCTCAACCAACGTCCGGGCGTCCGGCGCCAGACGACCGCGCGGGTGCACGCCGCCATCGCCGAACTCGAAAATCAGCAGGCGGGCCTCGACGTTCAGGGACGAAAATTCGCGATCGACATCGTCATGGAGGCACCCGAGCGCTTCACGTCAGCGGTCAGGCGCGCCTTCGAAAGCGAGGCGCAGACATTTGCGCCGACTGTCTTTCGGTGCCGCTTCCATTTCACCGAGACGATGCGGCCGCAGGACATCGTGCATTTGCTCGACCGCATCCGGCTCAGAGGCACCGACGGACTGGTCCTGAAGGCCCCTGATGTCCCTGAAGTCGTCGGCGCCGTTTCGCGCCTTGAGGAAAGCGGCATTCCGGTCGTGACGCTGGTCACCGATCTGCCGAACTCGCAGCGAACCGCCTACGCCGGCGCCGACAACCGGACCGCCGGAGAAACGGCCGCCTACCTGATCGGCGAACGGTTCGCAGGGGCGCCGGCGACGGTCCTGGTCACGCTTTCGAGCGGGCGTTTTCGCGGCGAGGAAGAGCGGGAAATCGGCTTTCGCCGGGTGTTGAGGGAGCGCTATCCTTCTATCCGCATCGTCGAAATCAGCGAGGGCCACGGTCGCGATGCGGAGACCGGTGCGCTTGCAGGCGAGGCCCTTTCGGCCCATCCGGATATCAATGCCGCCTACTCGATCGGTGGCGGCAACCGCTCTGTCCTTTCAGCCTTCGAGCGCCTCGACCGTCGTTGCAGCCTCTTCATTGCGCACGACCTCGACGAGGACAACCTGGCGCTCCTGCGCGCGCGTCGTATCCACTTCGTGCTCCATCACGACCTGAAGACCGATGCGAGAACGGCGTTCCGCACGATCATGCTGCACCGTCGCGCCGCATCGGCCGCGGCCGGACCACAGCTTTCGGCCGTCGTGGTGATAACGCCCTACAACGTGCCCGACTAGTCGGGCCCCAAGCAACTGCGGGAGAATGCACGCATTTCAAGCGGCGGACTGATCGTCGCTCTTCTCCGCCGGCAGCACCATGTCGTCAGCGGTTTCGACGCGGTTGCGGCCACGTCGCTTGGCTAAATAGAGCGCCTCGTCAGCCGCCAGCAGCAGCTGGCGCGCAGTCAGGCCATGGCGCGGCGCAAACGCGATGCCGGCGCTGCCGCCGACGACCAGCATCTGGCCGCCGAAAGCGACCGGCGTCTGCGCATCGGCGACCAAACCGGATGCCAGGCCGCGGGCCTTGTTCTCGCTGCAGTCGCCAAGGATCACCGCGAATTCATCGCCGCCGAGGCGGGCCACGGTACCGTTCGGAGCCACGCGGTCGCGGAACCGCTCGGCCATCGCAACGAGCACGGCGTCACCGGCCGCGTGACCGAAGCGGTCGTTCACCGCCTTGAACTCGTCGAGGTCGGCATAGACGAGCGTGAACGGATGCGTGTTTGCCTTCAGGAGCGCCGCCGCCAGCATGTCGTCAAAGCCGCTTCGATTGAGCAGCCCGGTCAGGCGGTCGTGTTTGGCGAGGTGGCGGTTGAGCGCCTCGCTCTCCTGCAAGGCGGCAAACAGCGAGGAAAACCGCAAGGCCACGAAGGCCATCAGCAGCGCGGCGATGATCGCCATCGCAATCACGCTCGGCAACAGTTCTGCGCGCACGAAGCCTCCCGGAGACTTGGGCGTCCAGGCGGCGACCAGACAGGTCGCATCCGAACAGCGCCCGACCGATGCATAGACGCTGCCCTTCGGGCGTTCGGCAAGTGGTACGAAGGCCAGACCGCGTATCGCCAGCCGGGCCGCGATTTCGCGGATCATCTTCTCGGTGACCGGCCGCACCGATACCATGAGCACGGGCTCGCGACGCGCCTGCGGCACGACAAGGGTTTCGGGGATCACCGCCTGTACCACGACGATGCTCATCCGCCCGTCGATCTCACGCAGATCCACCGCGTGAATTCCCGGCACGGCCGGCATCACCGATTGCGGATCCGGCGTCACCACGTCGAGAACGAAGGAACCGTGGTTGTTTCGAAGCGCGTTGTCGTAACGTCGCTTCGCCTCGTCGAAGAGGTCCTCCGCCTCCTTGAGCGGGCCCCGGGCGGCTGCGGCCGGCACGACGACGCCATCCTGCAGCGCCGTCGAAACCTTGCGTCCGGCGTCGGCAAGAATCAGCCAGGAAAAGCCGTAGTCCTCCCACAGCCAGCCGGACATCTCGTCGGTGACAAAGCTGTCGCCGACGCGCCCCGACGCCAGTTCCTGATAGGTCTTGTCCCAGAAGGAAAGCTGGGCCTGGAACTGAACGACCGCATCCATCTGATGGCGCAGTTCGTTGGCGACGAGGCGTCGTTCGGCCGAAAGTCCGAACCGGTCCGCTTCCGTCACCGAGCGGTCGAGAACATAGACGAGGCTGGCAATGATCAGCACCGCGACCAGCGTGCAGGCCGCATGGATCGCCCACACTGTCCTGTCCCGCTTTGCCAACCGCAACGTCTTTTCCACCACGCCAATCCCCTCACCTGCACCGGTCGCGCCGCATATTAGCACTTTGGAAAGCGCAATGCGCGACGACAGCAGCCGATACAGCCGGCACCCTAGCGGTCAAATTAGAAGTTTGGCTTAAATAAGCTGGTGTTGAAATACTTAACGATTTCAACCAAGTGATTCCGCCGACAATCAGCGGTCGCAGGCCGTTGCCGGGAGAGCGCAAGCGTAAGCCGGCGCTCTCCTTTGGCCACGATTCCCTATTGCGGCACGGCGGTGCCGCGCAACAGAGCGAGGATCTTTTCCTCGCCCTTGTCGCGAGCAAGATCGCGAATGGAACTGCCCGCCACGCCGTTGCGGACAGCGACATTGGCGCCCCGTTCGAGCAGCAGCCGGACCACATCCACTTGTCCGTTGATCACCGCGAAGGCGAGCGGCGTCATCCAGTCGTGACGCGGCTCGGGTCGACCGCGTCCCCGGAACGTGCCGAAGGGCGTTTCGATGAGCTCCGGTCGCTGATCGAGCAGTTCGGCAACGCGCTCAGCCGCGCCGAAGGATGCGGCGGCGAAGATATCCAGCGGCTGCGTTTTCAGGAAACGAACCATATCCGGCTTGCCGTTATACTCGGCCCAGCCGATCGGAGGCGCGTGATGATAGGGATCGCGTGCCATGGTGTTCGCACCATGATCGATCAGCAGCTTCGCCATCTCGATGTGCCCGTGCAGCGCTGCCTCATGCAGCGGCGTGCGGGATGTCTTCCGGTTGACGTCGAAGCCCAGGGACAACATGAGCGCTGCGGCCGCGCGCCTGTCGTCGCCTGCGGCCTCGTGCAACAGCGCGGGGTGTGCAGCCTGGGTGCGATCGACCAACTTCGGGTCCGCGCCAACGAGCGCTTTCGCCTCGTCGACCCGGTTTTCCGAGATCGCTCTGGCCAGCCGATCCACGTCGTCGAGCGGCGCTGCCGTCGCACCGCGCGACACGAGATAAGCTGCGAGGTCCGCGTCTCCGCCAAGCTCTGCCCATTGATAGGGCGTGCGTCCCTTGATCGGGCGGCTGACGTCGGCGCCGTGCTCCACAAGCAGCCTCACCCGATCGGCCATGCGTTTTTCCAACGCCCAGGCAAGCTGGTAGTCGAAGACACGCTCGCCGTTCTCGACGACGCCGCCATCGTTGCGCACCAGCCAGTTGTTGCGGTCGTTGGCATTGAGGCCGTAGTCAAGCAACAACTCCAGGCAGGTGTTGTCGGGCTGGAACATCCGGTTGTAGAGCGCCTGACTGTCATTGGACTGGGCACCGGCGTTGAGCAGCAGTCGCGCGAAGACGATGCAATCGGGATGCGGTGGCTGCCGTTCGGGCCCGGCCTCGCCTTCGCCGAAGACACCGGTCAGGGCGGTGAAGCGGTACTGGCCGTCGTCGAGCCAATGGGCGTCCGGATTGGCGCCCCGTGCGATCAGGCGCTCGGCGGCCGCAAGCGACGAGTGGCCGGGGACGCGGGCATAGGCCGCATAAAGCAGTGGCTCCCAGTCAAACGGGCCGCCGCGCTTTTCGGCGAGCGCAGGATCGCGGTCGAGCCAGCGGTCGACCGCCGCAGCATCACCGAGCGCAGCTGCGACGTGAATGCTCTCCTCGCTGATTTCAGGGTGATCTCCAAGCAGCGCAAGCGCCTGAGAAAACCGTTGAGGATCAGCTGCTATGTCACTGAAATAGGAAACAGTTGCGAGTGCGAGAAAGCGGTTCGCAAGCTGCTCGGTCGCAGGTGCGCCGGATTCGGCTCGCTCGAGATGCCGTTTCAGCCGCGTCCAACTGGAAAAGCCGAACTCGCGGGCAAGCACCAGCTGCGCATCCTGAAGCCCCATGTCAGCGGGCTCTGAAAAATAGGCAATCGCCCTTTGCCGTGCGGCGGAATCGCCGGCCTTCACGGCCTTCAAAAAAGCCTTGGCCTGCTTGCGGATGGTATCGAGGGTAAGGTTCGCGGAAAGATCGCGCGTGATCATGAAAGACCTCCTTTCATTCACGTCCGGTATCCGCGCCCACAGACTGAAAAGAGGTGTGGCAACCAAGTTCAGTGAGACAGGTGGGCCTTGCCCTTCCCGCGGATCGGATGCGCCCTGCGAACGAGACCAGCGCTAGCATGGCACCCGTATACTTGTCCAGCGCTCTCAGCTTTCGGGTTCGTAGCGTACGAAGGCAAAGCGGTCGCCCGAGGGCGACCAGTTGGGAACGTTGATCGTTCCCTGCCCGCCAAAGAGCTCGAACAGCACGCGCGCATTGCCGCCGTCCATGTCCATCAGCCGCAGGCGCACGTCGAGGTCCCTTGGATGATCGAACACGTCTCCGTCATAGGAAAGCACCAGCAGCTGCTTGCCGTCCGGCGACGGATGCGGGAACCAGTCGCCGTATGGGCTGTCGGTGATCCGGGTAACGTCGCTGCCGTCGGGGCGGATCCGCCAGATCTGCATGCGACCGGTGCGGCTCGAATTGAAGTAAATCCATTGGCCGTCCGCGGACCAGTCAGGGCCGTCGTTGCGGCCCTCGCCATGGGTCAGCCGCCTCTCTTCGCCGCCATCGACGGAGATGGTGTAGATGTCGAACGCCTGGTCGCGGATGCCGCAATAGGTGAGTGTGCGCCCGTCCGGCGACCAGCCGTGCCAATAGGACGGCAGGTTGCGGGTGATAAGCCGCGGCGCGCCGCCTCTAGCCGGCAAAAGATAGATCGCCGACTTGCCGAACTCGGTCTTGTCGCTGATGGCGATCATCCGGCCATCCGGCGAAATGCCATGGTCGTTGTTACAGGCCGTTGCAAAGCCGGTATCGATTTCGATCGGCTGCGAACCGTCGAAGCCGAGGCGATACAGGCGACCGTCATCGTTGATAACAAGGTGCGATCCGTCCGGCGACCAGTTCGGCGCCTCGACCAGCCGGTCCGTCTGCCATACGACCTCAATTTCGCCGCTGCGGATATCGTAAGTCTCGACGGAGCTGCGCATCATTACCCCCGGTCGCGAAAGCGGTTGGTGATCGGGTAGCGCCGGTCGCGTCCAAAGTTCTTCTTGGTGATCTTGACGCCAGGCGCCGACTGCCGGCGCTTGTACTCGGCGATGTAGAGCAGGTGTTCGATCCGGTGCACGGTCGCCTCGTCATGGCCGCGGGCAACGATCTCGTCCGTCCCCATCTCCTTTTCGACCAGGCATTCCAGTATATCGTCGAGCACCGGATAGGGCGGCAGCGAATCCTGGTCGGTCTGGTTGGGCCGAAGTTCCGCCGAAGGCGCCTTGTCGATGATGTTGACCGGGATGACCACACCGGAAGGGCCGAGCGCGCCCGGCGGCACGGTCGTGTTGCGCCAGCGCGAGATCGCATAGACCTCCATCTTGTAGAGATCCTTGATCGGGTTGAAGCCACCGTTCATGTCGCCATAGAGCGTGGCATAGCCGACCGACATTTCCGACTTGTTGCCGGTTGTCACCACCATCGAACCGAACTTGTTGGAGATCGCCATCAGGATGGTGCCGCGTGTGCGGCTCTGCAGGTTCTCCTCCGTGATACCGGATTCGGTGCCTTCGAACATATCGGACAGCGCGCCGAGGAAACCCTCGACCGGCTCGGAGATCGGCACGATGTCGTAGCGGCAGCCGAGTGCGGCGGCGCACTCCTTGGCGTCCTTCAGCGACTCCTGCGAGGTATAGCGATAGGGCAGCATCACGGTGCGCACCCGTTCCTCGCCGAGCGCATCGACGGCAAGCGCGGCGCAGATCGCCGAATCGATGCCGCCGGAAAGGCCGAGCACGACATTCTTGAAGCCGTTCTTGTTGACGTAGTCGCGGAAGCCGAGCATGCAGGCGCGGTAGTCGGCCTCCTCGCGCTCCGGCAGGCGTGACTTTAGCCCACTCTCGCAGTGCCAGCCGTTCTCGCCCTTCTTCCATTCGACGATGGTGAGCGCCTCCTCGAACTGGCTCATCTGGAAGGCCAGCGACTTGTCGGTGTTGAAGGCGAAGCTTGCGCCGTCGAAGACCAGTTCGTCCTGGCCACCGAGTTGGTTCGCATAGATCATCGGCAGGCCGGTCTCGATCACCTGCTTCAGCACCACCTGGTGGCGCACGTCGACCTTGCCGCGATAATAGGGCGAACCGTTCGGCGACAGCAGGATTTCAGCGCCGCTTTCGGCAAGCGTCTCGCAGACGCCGAGATCGCCCCAGATGTCCTCGCAGATCGGAATGCCGATGCGCACGCCGCGGAAATTCACCGGCCCCGGCATCTCGCCCTGGTCGAACACGCGCTTCTCGTCGAACTCGCCGTAGTTCGGCAGGTCCACCTTGTCGCGGATCGCGATCACCTTGCCGTCGTCGAGCACCGCCACCGAATTGTGCCGCCCGGTCTTGGCGAGCCGCGGAAACCCGATGATGACGCCCGGCCCGCCGTCGGCCGTCTCGGCCGCGAGCTTCTCGACCGCCTGGAGGCAGGCCTTGAGAAAGGCCGGCTTCAGCACGAGATCCTCCGGCGGGTACCCGGAAATGAACAGCTCCGTCAAGAGCAGGAGATCGGCACCCTGGCGGGCCGCGTCGGCGCGCGCCTCGCGCGCCTTGGCGAGGTTTCCGGCGATATCGCCAACCGTCGGATTGAGCTGCGCGACGGCGATGCGAAGGAGCGAGGAAGCGTTTTTATGAGCGGTCATGAGCGGGCCTGCCGGTCTGTTCTGAACGATTGCATCTGACTTTCGCAATGTTCTTTAGCGCAATCGGCGACAAAATACCCACAGGCAATCGCGACAGGGCGAAAAAATCCGAAAAAATCTGATTTTCCCGGTTCTTATCGCCGACGCTTAGAGCGCCCTCACGCGGCGAAAAGCGGCCCCCTTTACCGGTTAAGAAACCATTCATCCCCTGTTCAAAATGACGGGCGTATGACAGTTACACGACGCATTTATGAAATTGGAGAATATGTTGGCTAGTATCGATTCCGCTGTCGCGAGAGGCTCGCGCGTCTATGTCGATAGACCCGGCTTCACCACACGGCACGCCAAGACGCTCGCTTCCACGCGCAGCGCAGTGTTTTCCCTTTTCGTTGCCGCTTCCCTCGTCTTTCTTGTCGAGCTGATCGTTCGCCAGTCGCTGAGCGATGCGCTCGCCTATATCGTCGATCCGACCCGCCCGGCCTTCACCACCATCGGCGTCTTCTTCCTGATCCTTTTGGCCGTCGACGGCATTTTCGGCCGCGAACACAAGTCGGCCGTGGTGCTTGCGCCGCTCGCGATCCTTCCCGCCGTCATCTGCCAGCAGAAACAGGTCTTCCTCTCCGACCCGCTCTACCCGACCGATTTCCTGTTCGGCCGCCAGATCATGGAACTGATGCCGGTTCTGGTGAAGGACCGTCCCTGGACCGCAGTCGGCATCGCCGTCGGCCTCGTGGCCGCCGTGGTCGCGATCGGCCTACTTCTGCGCTTTGCCTGGCGCACCTTCCCGAAGCTGACGAGGCGCGAGCGCATCGCCCGCCTCGCCTTTGCGTTGCCGCTGCTCGTCGCCTTCTGGAACATCATGGACTACAACCAGTTCTCCTGGATCCGTGACCGCCTGAAGGTCATCCCGATCATGTGGGACCAGACCGAGAACTACAAGCACAACGGCTTTGCGCTGGCGTTTGCGATCAACCTGCCGATGGCCAATGTCAGCGCGCCGGCCGGCTACATGGCCGATGCCATCGACCGCATCCCGGTCAAGCCGCTTCCCGCCGGCACCTCGCATCGCGGCAAGCCGGATGTCATCGTGCTGATGAGCGAATCCTTCTGGGATCCGACGCGCCTGCCGAACGTCAAGCTGTCGCCCGATCCGATGCCGACGATCCGCGAAATGCAGTCGGGCAACGTCTTTTCGCCGGAGTTCGGCGGCATGACCGCCAACGTCGAGTTCGAGGCGCTGACCGGCTTCTCCAACGCGTTCCTGCCCTATGGCAGCATTCCGTACCAGCAGTACATCCGCAATCCGATCCCGTCGCTCGCCACCTTCTTCCGCGGCGAAGGCTACGTCTCGCGCGCCATCCATCCGTTCCAGAGCTGGTTCTGGAACCGCACAGCGGTCTACAAGGCCTTCGGTTTCGACATGTTCAAGTCGGAAGAGAACATGCCCGCGATGCAGAAGCGTGGCATCTTCGCCTCGGACGAATCCCTGACCAAGGAAATCATCCACCAGGCTGACGCGATGGACGATCCGTTCTTCTTCTTCGCCGTCACGCTCCAGGGCCACGGTCCCTACGAGGCGAACCGCTACGCCAAAAACACCATCAAGGTCGAAGGTGACTTGCCGGAAGCCGACCGCCAGGTGCTCGCCACCTATGCACAGGGTATCAAGGAAGCCGACGACAGCCTGAAGATGCTGATGGACTGGGCGAAGAACCGGGACCGCGAGACGATCATCGTGCTCTTCGGCGATCACCTGCCGCCGCTCAACACCGTCTACACCAGCACCGGCTTCATGAAGGGCGTCACCGCCGAGCGTAAAGGTTCCAAGGACCAGATGAAGGCGCAGCACGAAACGCCGCTCGTCGTCTGGTCGAACAAGACGGGCCCGAGGAAGAACGTCGGTACCATCAGCCCGGCCTTTCTCTCCTACCAGATCCTGAAGCAGTCCGGTTACGAGCATCCCTACTACACCGGCTTCCTCGGCAAGGTGCACGACCAGTACCGCGTCGTCGACCGCTACATGCTGATCCGCAAGAACGGCAAGGAAGTCGCCGAATGGTCGCGCCAGCCGAAGGTGCCAGCCCTTCTGCGCGACTATCGCTTCCTGCAGCACGACATGATGTTCGGAGACCGCTTCTCGACCGAACGGTTCTTCAAGTCGCACGCCGATCTCTTCGCCAGCGTCGAGACCCACTGATCGAAGCGACCGGAGCGGTCAGCAACCGCTCCGGTCTTCCTGGCATTTTCGCGTACGGCATGATTTCCTTGCGGTGCTGAAGCGCTAGATTGTCTCCGGCCAACACCGGAGACCGCCATGCCGCACTTCAATGACATATCGAAACAGCTTTTCGGCAAGCCGCTCAGCGAGCTCGGAGAGATCGAGCGCCGCATTCTCACCCATGCGCGGGATCGGCGCACGGTCGCGACGGATTCAAATGTCGCCTTCTCGGCAGGCATGTCCTTTGGCGACCGGCTGGCCGACAGCATCGCCCGGGTCGGCGGCTCCTGGAGCTTCATCGTCGGCTTCTGCGGCTTTCTCGTCTTCTGGGTCTTCTTGAACACCGTCTTGCTCGCCGCCGGCGCCTTCGATCCCTACCCCTATATCTTCCTCAACCTGATGCTCTCCATGCTTGCCGCCCTGCAGGCGCCGGTCATCATGATGTCGCAGAATCGCCAGGCCGAGCGCGACCGCTTCGCCGCCTCGAAGGACTACGAGGTCAATCTCAAGTCTGAGGTCGAGTTGATCGCGCTTCATCACAAGGTCGACGATGTGCTGCTGCGCGAGATATCCGAGCTGCGCGCCGACCTTGCAATGCTGAACCAGCAGCTCGCCCGCTACCGTTCCGAACCGGGTCAGGAGTGACCGAAATCGGGATCAAGGCTGAACGATCCTGGCGCCGGCTGGCCCAGTATGGGCCGCCGTGCCTGCGGTTTCGTACGCCTTCGGCACAGGCGCGGCACGGCGCGCCAGGCAGGGCAAAATCTAGCTCACTTTCGTAAACACTAATTCAACCGTGCATACACATTTTGCAACACTGGGGAAAGATGCAGCAATTCAACAACTTATCGGAGTATGAAAAAATTAATATTTGAGGCTCACCTTACGGGTGCAGGGACATTCGAAGAATACAGCAACGTGGGTACGCGGAGATGCTGCAATGTCCAACTTCAAGCGCCTGTTAGGCGGCCGCGACGGCGCCGCTGCCATCGAATTCGCAATCATAGCGCCGCTGTTCTTTCTATGCGTCCTCACGCTGATCGCCTATGGCATCTACCTGAGCGCCGCCCATTCCATCCAGCAGATAGCGGCCGATGCCGCCCGTACGGCGATTGCCGGCCTTTCCCAGACCGAGCGTGAGCGTCTTGCGACCGACTACATCCGGCGCACGACGATGGACCAGGCCTTCATCAAGTCCTCGCGCATGACCGTCACGGTCAGGGACGACGCCAACAACGCCAACCAGTTCACCGTCCGGATCAAGTACGACGCTGGCGATCTGCCGATCTTCAACCTGTTCACATTCGCGATGCCGAGCGAACAGATCGAGCGCTTCGCGACCATACGCATCGGAGGGGTCTGAGATGCAATGGAAACCAACGCGCCTGCCCGCACTTCTACGATCACGTGAGGGGAACATCGGCATCTCGGCCGCTCTGGTCATGCCGTTGATCATCACGTCAATGGCGCTCGGCGTCGACTACGGCTACCTGACCGTACAGAAGCGGGAGATGCAGTCGACCGTCGACCTAGCCGCCATCGCCGCCGCCGCCAACATTTCCCTGGCTGAAAAAGCCGTCCTCACGCACTTCGCCAACAACGGGCTCAACTACGGTGTTTCAACGCCGAACGGCCTGATGACGGTCGATGGCAAGGTCCTGCCGCTTGGCGAGGCGAGCACGGCAAAGGTCGGCGCCGTTGCAACCGTGACGCGCGGACGATATGTGCCCGATCCGTCCGTCGATGCCGGACAACGCTTCGTCAAGGACGCGACCCCGACCGACGCCGTGCAGGTCATGCTGGAAAAGAAGGGTGAGATCTTCCTCGCCTCGATCTTCAGCGCGCCGCCGCAGCTCAATGTCTACGGCACGGCCGCCAGCTCCAAGATCGCAGCCTTCTCCGTGGGCTCGCGCCTCGCCAGCCTCAACGACGGCTTGCTCAACTCTATTCTCGGGCAGATGCTCGGCACGACGATCTCGCTCAAGGTCATGGACTACAGGGCGCTGATCGATGCCGATATCGACATCCAGCCGTTCCTGAAGATCATTGCTACACGGCTGAACCTGACCGCCGCCTCCTATGAAGACGTGCTGAACGCGAACCTGACGATGCCGCAGCTGCTCGCCTCGATGCGCCTCGTCCAGGGCCTTTCGGGCACCGTGACGGCGGCCTTGAAGAGCATCGAGCTTGCGACCGCAAACTGCAAGAAGACGTTCACGCTGGCACAGATCCTCAATCTCGATCCGAAGAAGAGCCTTCGGATCGACGCCGGATCCGACTGGGCCATGCGGGTCAGCGCGCTGCAGCTCGTCTCGGCGGCGGCAGCGATCGCCAACGGCGAGAACCAGATTGCTCTCAACGCCGTCGCGGGTCTGCCGGGCATTGCGTCCGCCAAGGTGAAGCTCGCCATCGGTGAACCGCCGGTCTCGACACCCAGCCATCGCCTCGGCACCCCGGGCGCCGCCGTTCGCACGGCACAGACCCGGCTTGCCGTCGAAGTCAATGTCGACGGCCTTGCCGCCCTTGCCGGCATTCGCATTCGCCTGCCGATCTATGTCGAGCTTGCCTATGCGGAAGCCAAGCTCGCCGATATCCGCTGCTACGGCGGCACGCCGGAGAACGCCTCGGTGACCGTCGATGCCGTGCCAGGCGTCGCCGAAATCGCCATCGGTGACGTCGACCCTGCGGTCCTGTCCAACTTCTCGTCCGATGCGCGCGTTCAAAGAGCACGGCTGGTCGATGCGCTGGTGGTCAAGATCGATGCCCTCGCCCATATCGAGGCGCAGAACCTTAATGTGTCACGCCTGAGCTTCAGCCCCTCGGAGGTCGCCGCCCGCTCGATCAAGACCGTCTCGACGAAGGATATCCTGACGTCGACCACCCAGACGCTGCTCAACAATCTCGATCTCAACATCCAGATCCTGTTCCTCACGCTCGGAAGCCCGACAATTGTGCAGCAGGCGCTCGCCCAGACGCTCGGATCGGTCACCAAGCCGGTCGACGATCTGCTCTACAATCTGCTGCTTCTGGTCGGGGTTCGGGTCGGCGAGGCCGATATTCGGGTGACGGGCGTCAAATGCCAGCCTCCCGTCCTCGTTCAGTGACGGAAAGACATCCGACGGTCGCGGCGCCCAAAGCGAAGAAACTGCCGGGCGCCTCGAACAAAATCGAAAGTTCACACGTTATGAACAAGGTAACTCTGCTATAAGGGTCAGAGTTGAGTGGCGGCTGGCAACCGGGCACCTTGATCGACTGCAGGTTTCCTGACGTTTTGGAACCATGCAGGGGGCAGAGGGATACGGCGATCATCGGGCGTCAGACAGGACGCGTGGCGCTGTGGCATCCAGTGCGCCGCGCGACCATCGGGGGTGTGCGCAGCAGATGAGGGTCGTTGCAGAGAAAGAGGGCGTCGCGCGAGATCAATTGCTCGCCTTCACCAAGGACGATTTCCTTGATCACCGGAGCTTCCGCGCAAACCTCCAGGCCAGCGCCCGCGACCTCATGGCCGCCTTTGACACCTTTCCACGCATCGCGCGCCTGGTCGCCTCTCACCAGAAATGGACGCTTAGCCAGGCGATCTACGCGCTCCATCTCGAACGTGACCCTGCCAACCCCGAGACCGGGATCACCACGGCACGGCTCCTGAAGTTCGTGCACGAGACCGGCGGCGCGAGCCGGAACACGGCTGCGGCCTTCATTGGCGAACTCCTGACCTACAAATTGCTGCGCGACGCCGACGGCGGCCGCGCACGAAAGAAGATCCGCCCGCTTGAGCCGACCGAAGTCAGCGAAGGTGCGATGAAGCGCTGGTTCATCAGTCAGATGGGCACGCTCGACCGATTTGACGGCAAGGGCCGCGTGCAGCGTGTCGAGGCGGACCCTTCCCTCTTCGAAAGCGCGCAGCCGATCGCCACGCGCCTCCTGCTATCGGACCGGCGTTGGGCCCAGCCGCCGGAAGGTGTCGCGGCATTCGTTTGGACCGAATGCGGCGGCCTGCTCCTCGACGACCTGATGGCTCGCCCCGATGGCCTCGATCCGGTGGATGGCAAGGTGTGGGTCGAAGCCAACCTGACGGACCTCGCCACCCACTACATGATCTCCAACACCCATATCCGCCGGATCTTCACCCGCGCTCAGGACGCCGGCCTGCTCGGCCGGCGCACCGAAGGCCCGCGCGGCCAGTTCTGGCTGAGCGAGCGCCTGATCGAGGAATATTGCGACTGGCAGGCGGTCAAGCTTGCCGGGCTTGCGAACGGCTTCGAGCAGGCGGAGCGGCAACTGGCCGGCGACAGCTGAGAAACGTCCCTCAGACCCGCGAGGCAGCGAACTTCGGCAAATCGTCGTTGATCTCGTAGAAGTCGCCCTGATCGGCACAGAAGATATGGTAGCCCGACTTCAGGTCGGTCGGCTTTTCGAAGGCGCCCGCCATGATCGAGGTGTGGTCCTGCCCGTCCGCCTTCCAGAATAGCGCCGAGCCGCAGGTCCGACAAAAGCCACGACCGGCGCTGTCGCTCGCCCGGTACCAGGTGATGTTCTCCTGCCCCTCGACCTCCAGTCCGTCGTTGCGGACATTGGTTGCGGCATAGTAGAGGCCTGTCTGCTTTCGGCACTGGCTGCAATGGCAATAGATCAGCTCGCGCAGCTCGCCATGTGCCTTGAAGCGCACCGCTCCGCAGAGGCAGCCTCCGTTGTGAATGTCCTGCATCATCGCCCCCCAAGGATCGGATCTTCGTGGCACACGCTGCCACGCATGCCCGTGGCGCGCCTGCCGGCCTGCGCCTGTCATTGCTCCAGACACGAAAAAGCCGGGCCAGCTTCCTCAGCCAACCCGGCAGTGTCAAATTCAAAGCAATCGTCCGAGGCTCAGAAAAGCTGAACCACGCCAGATCGTTAGCCGTTGACCACCATCTTCTTTTCGTCGCGGCCACCCTTCATGCGTTCCGCGAGCAGGAAGGCGAGCTCCAGAGCCTGATCCGCATTTAGGCGCGGATCGCAATGGGTGTGGTAGCGATCGGCGAGATCGTCGCCCGAAAGCGCACGCGCGCCGCCGGTGCATTCCGTCACGTCGTTGCCGGTCATCTCGATATGGATGCCGCCCGGATGCGAGCCTTCGGCGCGGTGGATCTGGAAGAAGCTCTCGACCTCAGACAGGATCCGCTCGAACGGACGGGTCTTGTAGTTGTTGAGCGTGATCGTGTTGCCGTGCATCGGGTCGCAGGACCAGACCACCTTCTTGCCTTCGCGCTCGACCGCACGGATGAGGCGCGGCAGGTGCTCGGCCACCTTGTCGTGACCGAAGCGGCAAATCAGCGTCAGGCGGCCGGCTTCGTTGGCCGGGTTGAGCAGATCGATCAGCTCCAGCAGGCCGTCGGCCGTCAGCGACGGGCCGCACTTGAGGCCGAGCGGGTTCTTGATGCCACGGCAATATTCGATATGCGCGTGGTCCGGCTGGCGTGTGCGGTCGCCGATCCAGATCATGTGACCGGAAGTGGCGTACCAGTCGCCGGAGGTGGAATCGACACGGGTCAGCGCCTGCTCGTAACCGAGCAGCAGGGCCTCGTGGCTGGTGAAGAAATCGGTCTCGCGCAGGCTCGGATGGTTTTCCGAGGTGATGCCGATCGCCTTCATGAAATCCATGGTCTCGGAGATGCGGTCAGCCAGCTTGCGGTAGCGTTCCGCCTGCGGGCTGTCCTTGACGAAGCCGAGCATCCACTGGTGCACGTTGTCGAGGTTGGCATAGCCGCCCATGGCAAAGGCGCGCAGCAGGTTCAGCGTCGCAGCCGACTGGCGGTAGGCCATGATCTGGCGTTCCGGGTTCGGAATGCGCGCTTCCTCGGTGAATTCGATGCCGTTGATGATGTCGCCGCGGTAGGACGGCAGCGACACGTCGCCCTGCTTCTCGATGCCCGAGGAGCGCGGCTTGGCGAACTGTCCGGCGATGCGGCCGACCTTCACCACCGGCTGCTGTGCGCCGAAGGTCAGGACAACGGCCATCTGCAGGAAGGCGCGGAAGAAGTCGCGGATCGTGTCGGCACCATGCTCGGCAAAGCTCTCGGCGCAATCGCCGCCCTGCAGCAGGAAGCCGCGGCCTTCGGCGACATTGGCAAGGGCGCTCTTCAGGCGGCGTGCTTCACCCGCAAACACCAGCGGCGGATACTTCGCGAGGCGCGCTTCGGTCGCCTCGAGCGCTGCCAGGTCCGGATAGTCCGGCACCTGCTGGATGGGTTTCTGCCGCCAGCTGTTTGGAGTCCAAGTCTGTGCCATTTCGATCACCTGTTGTCTGCCGCGGAACGCTCCGCGCGGGTCTCGCCCTGACGGCCGAAAAGGCCGCCCGGTATTCGGAAATTTCACTCATCTCCGCGTGGCCTGGCCCGGACGCCGAAGCCCGGGCCACGGTCGCGTTCCAACCGGAAACGCCGCGGAATGCGGGCTTATAGACGTTAAGGAAACGCTTGGAAAGCCATCCGGCCAGATTTCATTGCTTTGCGGGGCGCCGATGGCGAAAGGATATGTCCGCGTGGCGCACGATCCCGAAAGACACCGGCGCCAAGCTGAAAGATTAGTACGCAATATCAACGGGATCGCCGCGCCGATTGCCCGCCGCCCTGCCCTTGGAAACGCCTTCCAAGCAAGGACACCTCTTCATCGGGCCTGTGTTGCGGGATCAGCGCAACAGCGGACAGCGCCGGCCTTTGAACCGGCACCTGGCGCCGGTGCCGCGGGGAGACGCGCCCTGCCCCCGATCCCGCCAAGGAACGAGAACACGGGCAGCACCCAGTGCAGCCCCTTCCATTCCGGACCGTCAAGCGGATCGTCGAGGCCCTTTCGTGATGGACGGCGTTCGTGTTGCAGCACCGTCCAAATGACTGCCCAATGTTCAAACATGGCCTCGCCTCCTTTGCCTTGAGACAAGGGCAGACCTAATGTCCGCGCCACGGACGTTGTAGACGCACCGCTGAAAGACGTCTTTCATCTGCGAAGGGACGCCAAGCGGGTCAACCTGCGTTACGAAGGGACAACCACCGTCATGGAGAGCAAATGAGCGCGGCAGCCTGGGACGATCTCAAACTGTTCTATCATGTCGCGACCGAGGGCGGTCTGACTGGCGCGGCCGCGCGCACCGGATTGAGCGCTCCGACCATCGGCCGGCGGATGCTTGCGCTCGAACGCGCCATCGGCAGGGTGCTGTTCATCCGCAGCCAGCAGGGCTATCGCCTCGCCCACGATGGCCAGATCCTGCTTGAACATGTCCGTGCCATGCGGAGTGCCGCCGACAGCATCTCGGATTGGCACCGCGACGCATTCGCATTGCCGATCGTGTCGGTTGCGAGCGACGCCTGGGTATCGGGCTTCGTCGCCGATCATGCGATGGAGATCCGTGGCCGGGGCGACGGCTTCCGGTTCTGCTGCAAACACATGTCCCGCGGCTTCGACCTCACCTTCCGCGAGGCGGATGTGGCGATCCTCCACGAACAACCGCGATCCGGCAACATCGCCGTCCGTCGCTCGGTCAACATCGCCTACGCGGTCTATCGCGCCGCCAATCTACCGGAGCGTGACGACTTTGCCTGGATATCGGTCGGCACGGAGTCTGCCTGCTCACCGGCCGAAAAATGGGTCTTTCAAAACCGCGAGCAGCAGATCCATACGTGGACGGACAGTCCAGCTCTCGTGCCGCGGCTGATCCGCAACGGCGCAGGGCGTGGCGTCCTTCCGGCTTTCGTCGGTGACAGCGAACCGCTGCTCAGCCGCGAGGGCGGATTGATCGAAGGCCTGACGCATCCATTGTGGATCGCCGCCAACGATGACGATCGACACCGTCCGGAGGTCCGCACGGTCATCGATCGTCTCGCCGAGCTGTTGAAGCGCGAGGAAGCGATGTTTGCTGGCGCGTCAGTCTGAGACGATCAGACCCGCTCACCCTTCCGGATGCGATAGGAAGGCGCGTACATCGTCACCAGTTCCTCGGCCGCCGTCGGATGCACGGCCATCGTCCGGTCGAAATCGTCCTTGGTGCACCCGGCCTTCAGCGAAATGCCGAGCAACTGGGCCATCTCGCCGGCGTCGTGACCGAGAATGTGCGCACCGAGCACCTTTCGGTCGGCGGCGTTGACGATCAGCTTCATGATCATCTTTTCCTTGCGGCCCGAGAGCGTCGCCTTCATCGGCCGGAATTCGGCACGATAGACTTCGAGGTCGTCGAAGCGGCGCGCCGCCTCTTCCTCGCTCAAACCGACCGTGCCGATCTCCGGCTGCGAAAACACGGCGGTTGCGATCATGTCGTGATCGGGCGACGTCGGATTGTTCTTGTATTCGGTCTCGATGAAACACATTGCCTCGTGGATCGCGACCGGCGTCAGCTGTACGCGGTCGGTGACGTCGCCGAGAGCGTAGATGCCGGCTGCGCTCGTGCGCGAGAAGGCATCGACGACGATGGCGCCGCGCTCGTCGGTCTTGACACCGGCAGCCTCGAGGCCAAGTCCGCTGGTGTTCGGCACGCGGCCGAGTGCGAGCAGGATCTGGTCGGCAACGATCTGGCCGTGCTTCTTCGTCTCAGCCACGCGCCGTCCTTCGGCGTCAAGGGAGACCGACTGGATGATATCCTCGCAGAGGATGCGGATGCCCTTCTCTTCCATCGCCGCATGCAGGCCGCGGCGCATGTCCTGGTCGAAGCGCGACAGGATCTCCTTGCCGCGGTAGATCAGCGTCGTCTCGACGCCGAGCCCGTGGAAGACGTTGGCGAATTCGACGGCGATGTAGCCACCGCCGGCAATCAGGATCGACTTCGGCAGCTCGGCGAGATCAAACGCCTCATTCGAGGAAATGCAGTGCTCATGGCCCGGCAGCGCGTCGTGCGGCGTCGGATGGCCGCCGACCGCAATCACGATCCGCTCGGCCGTCACCGTCTTGCCGCTGTCGGCCAGGCGCACCGTGTTCGGGCCGACGAGCTCGGCGCGAGTGTGCAGGATCTCGGCCCCGGCATTGTCGAGCCCCTTCTGATAGAGCCCCTCGAGACGGGTGATCTCCTGCTCCTTGGCGGCAACCAGCTTCTTCCAGTCGAAACGGCTCTCGCCGACCGACCAGCCGAAACCGGCGGCATCCTCGAAATGCTCGGAGAACTGCGAGGCGTAGACGTAGAGCTTCTTCGGCACGCAGCCGCGGATGACGCAGGTGCCGCCGTAGCGGAACTCTTCCGCGATCGCCACCTTCTTGCCGAGGCTGGCTGCAAGACGCCCGCTTCTGACGCCGCCGGACCCGCCACCAATCACGAAAAGATCATAGTCGAAGGCGGGCATGGGCAGTCTCCTGAAAGCAATCTGGCCGTATGGGCGAATGGGAAAACGCGCCGCGCGATCTGGCGGTCAGCGCGCCGTCGGAACGGATCGAAGTCCCCGCGCCGAAGGGCACATATAGTGGTGCCTCACCGAAAAAGAAAAGCCCGGATCGCTCCGGGCTCCTTGAAACGTGATCGTGGTCGGCGGTTATTGCGCCGGTGCCTGGATGGCGCCTTCGGCTGCTGCCGGAGCGGTGCCGACCTTTTCGTCGAGCGACTTCGTCGCTTCCTGGGTCAGGTCGCGCGAAACGCCCGAAGCCCAGATGTCGGCTGCCTTCAACAACTCGCGCGAGGCGATCGGGCCGTCGTTCAGGAGCTTCTTGCCGGCGGCAGAATTGTAGAAATCGGTGATCGCGTTCAGCTCTTCGAGCGAGAAGGTCTTGGCATAGATGGTCGCCGCTTCGTGCTCGAGATCGGAGCGGCGTGCGGCAAGGCTCAGCGCCTTCTCGTCGACGGTCGCGGTGATCAGTTCCTGATGGTTCGGCGAGGCCTGGATCAGCGAGTTCTTCAACCGCTCGGCAAGGTTCGGCAGGATGTTGTCGAAGCTGTTCGTGACGCCAAGAGCGGCAATCGTCGCGCGCGCCGCCTTGATCTGGTCTTCGGAGACGTCCTGGGCCTTCACTGCCGGGACAGACGCGGACAAAAGAACCGCCGTGGCAGCGAAAGTGCGGACAAGACCTGCGAATTTGTTCATGGTTTACCCTTGCTCCTGTGTTTGTCGCATGCTGCCCGGGCGATTGCCGCCGCCAGGCCCGCATGTGTGAAAACCTGTAGTCTTTACCGCTCCCTGCTCCTCATGGAGCATCGAAGCCGGATCACGACGCAGTCAGAATGCGCGCCTTCTCCGGCCCGGCAATGATTGCCAGTGAAGCGATGTCGATGAAAAGCCCGTGCTCGACGACGCCGGGAATGGCATTCAGCTCTCCCGCGAGCGCATCTGCATCAGGAATACGGCCAAAAGATGCATCGAGAATGAGGTGTCCGCCATCGGTCATGAAGGCACCGTCATGGGACTGGCGGACGGTGATTTCGCCCGAAAGTCCAAGGCGTGAAGCCACCTTCTCAATGGCGATGCGCGTCGCCACCTGACCGAAGCTGTTGACCTCTATCGGCAGCTTGAAAGCGCCGAGAACGTCGACGACCTTCGATTCGTCGGCAATGACGATCATCTGCCTGGAAGCCGCGGCAACGATCTTTTCGCGCAGCAGTGCGCCACCGCCGCCCTTGATCAGCCGCAGGCGGCCGTCGACCTCGTCGGCGCCATCGATCGTCAGATCGAGTTCGGGCAGTTCATCGAGCGATTTCAGCGGGACGCCAAGTTCGAGGCAGAGGCGCGCGGTGCGCTCCGAGGTCGGAACGCCCTCGATGCGAAAGCCGGCCGCGACCTTCTCGGCCAGCAACCGCACGAATTCCTCGGCCGTCGAGCCCGTACCGATGCCGAGACGCATGCCGTCCTCGACATATTCCAGAGCCGCAGCCGCGGCCTTGATCTTCATTTCGCGGGCGTCCATGCGCCGGTCGCTCCCTTGTCGTTCTCATGGTCATCGTGACCTGAAGGTCGTCCTTGCCGCAAATGGCCGCGGGACGCCCGTATTCCGCTGAGACACTTACACGCCCGACGAGGCAAACAAAAGTCAAAATGAAATCGCCGCTGGGGATTCCGCTCACATCCCGGCCGATGCTTGCCATTGCATTCTTGCGTTACTTCGCCTACCCGAACGGGCAACGTTTGCAGTCTCATGAGGTCTTTCGGTGTCATCTCCCATTGTCGTCTTCGATCTTGACGGAACGCTTGTCGATACCGCCCCCGACCTGGTCGCCAGCCTCAACCATGCGGTCACGCAAGCCGGCGTCGAACCCGTCACCTATGGGGATCTGACGCATCTCGTCGGTCACGGCGCCCGCGCCATGATCGAGCGCACCTTCGCGCTGCGCAAGAAGCCGCTCGACGAGGCGCTCCTGGAGCGGCAGCTGAAGGAGTTCGTCGATTTCTATCACGGCTCGATGCCGGGCGATTCGCTGCCCTACCCCGGCACCATCGATGCCCTCGACCGCCTCGCCGACGCCGGCTTCAAGCTGGCCGTCTGCACCAACAAGCCGGAAGGGCTCGCGACCCGGCTGCTTGAGCGCCTCGGCCTGATCGATCGCTTCGCCGCCATCTCCGGCGGCGACACGTTCGAAATCCGAAAGCCCAATGCCGATCACCTGCTGCGCACGATCGCCAATGCCGGCGCTGCTGCCGAGCGCTCGGTGATGGTCGGCGACAGCCTCAACGACATTCTGGTTGCCCGCAACGCCCTTGTGCCGTCGATCGCCGTTCCCTTCGGCTACTCCGACGTTCCGATCGAAAGCCTCGAGCCGACGGTCATCATCCAGCACTTCGACGAACTGACGCCGGCGCTCGTGAACGACTTGTTCGACAGGAAATGACAGACAAAAAAAAAGGCCGCTCGAAGCGGCCTTTTTTTGGTTTGCATGCGAGACTAGCCTTCCGCCCCACGGGCGTTGCGCGTCGCCTCGAAGGCGCGGTTCATGTACATGTCGCGCTCATAGACATCGTTGAAGTATTCGACCGCGCCGTCCTTGTTCGGCCAGGCGGTGAAATAGGCAACGTAAACCGGAACCTTGACCGGAACCTGCAGCGCCTTGTTGCGCCCGCCGGCGATCTCCTTGCCGACATCGTCGATGCTCGTGCCGAGCACCGCCGCGGCCATGCGGCGCGGATCGGCCAGGCGCACGCAACCGTGTGAGAGTGCCCGGTTGTCGCGGTTGAAGAAGCTCTTCGACGGCGTGTCGTGCATGTAGATCGCGTGGCTGTTCGGGAACAGGATCTTCAGTTCACCCAGCGCATTGTCGCTGCTCGGCGGCTGGCGAACGGCAACCGAAGCGGTCGAGCCGTACCAGTTGACCGACGAGGACGGGACCGGGCGACCGCCGACTTCGACCTGATAGCCCATGCGGTCGAGGTAGTTCGGATCGCTCCTGAGCTTCGGCAGCATCTCGTTGACGATGATCGACTGCGGCACGCCCCAGTAGGGGTTGACCTCGACGGTCTGGATCTCGTCCTCAAAGAAATAGGTCTGGTTCGTCTTCGAGCCAACGACGACACGCATCGAGAACTGCTCGGCGCCCTTGTCGGTGTAGGTGGCCGTGAAGGCCGGCTGGTTGATGAAGACATAGCGGTCGCCAAGACCGTCCGGAAGCCAGCGCGCCTGCTCCATGGCGATCTCGAGCTTGTTGATCTTGCTCGCCACCGTGTCGCCGCCGGTCAGGAGGCGCAGTGATGCCTGGCCAACGACGCCGTCCGCCTTCAGGCCGTTTTCCTTCTGAAAGGCTTCGACCACCGTCACCAGTTCCGGCGTATAGTCCGGCGTGCCCTGGTAGGCTGCAAGCACCGCAGCATGCTCGGACTTGAGCGTTTCGGAGCCCTTGAGGCGGATCCCGGCCACGATATTGGCAAGCTCGGGATTGCTCTGGCCCGGTTTCAAGAGGGTGCCCGGCGCGATCTCGACGCGTGGCTCGACGCCCTGCTGCGACCGCAGCTTTTCCAATTCGACCGAGAGCGCTGCAAACTGCGCACTCTTCGGGTTCTGATCATTCAGAAGGGTTGCGACATCAGTGCTTGCCGACATCTTGTCGAGAAGCGACGTGAGGTCGACGGACTTGCGCTTGAAGTCGTGGTAGCCGGAAATCTTGTTCGGATCGATGCGCCCGCGGACCGTGTCCTGGACATAGCTGAGCGTTGCGGCCGACAGCGCGATCTCGAACTGCAGCAATTCCTTTTCGCGCGTGATCATGTCGCCGCGATCAAACGCGTCGGCCGGAACCGTAACGGCATAATCCTTCGGGTCGAGGCCGACCGTGCCGGCATCGGCGAGAACCGCGAGTGCGGCCTTCGCCCTGGCGTTGACGCCTTCGGCGCCGATCCAGATGTAGTCCATGCGGGCGCCATAATGGGCCTCGACCGCCTTGGCGACGTCACCGGACGCGCGCACATTGATCTCGGGCAGGAACTGCCGCGCGTCGGCGAGAGCCATACGCAGCATCGGCGGCAGCGCATCGTTGCGCACAGAGCCGGTGACGACGGGATCAAGCAGCTTGTCGGTCGAGATGCGGCGCAGCGGCTCCGCCTTGTAGGTATAATACTTGGGGCCCGTCACCTTCGGCAGCGGCTTGGCCGCGTTCTGCTGCGGGTCCATCATCGTTCCCGCGCCAACGCCCGGAAGCTGCTCGCTCGGCTGAGCCCGCTGGGTCTCGGGCTTTTGCCGGCCGGCCCGGATGAAATCGCCGAACGTGAAGGCCGAAGCCGGCCTCGCATCCATGGTCGCGATCGCACAGCCGCTCATGAGCGCCACGATCGCTGCCGTTTTAAGTACTCTCATATGAAACTACGTCCCCGTATCGCGTTGTCGCCGAATGCGGCTGAAGCCAGATTCTCGCCACGCCCTCGTGCAGAGAAAGTTATAGAAAAGGATGGTGAATGAAAAGGAAACGCGCCGACGCCAGCCGCCCTCACCTGTCTCTCCGGAACCTCGAAAACACCCTGTTTCAATGACGTTCGGACGGCGATAAAAATTTGATCCGAATGGATTTTATTTTTCCGGCACTGCCGCAACCTGTCCGCGGGTAACGCCGGCGCTTGAAAAGAAGACCGTGGCTGTGACCGAAACATCACAACCGTCAGAGCCCCCGATGACGCTCGAATCACCGACGCCCGCAACGCGCGCCGCAAGACCGCGGGGTTTCAAACGATTGTAGCATGGCAAGCCCGGGCACGCCCCTTTACAAGCTCAGGCAGCCGGGGCAGAGAGAGGCCCGACACGCTGGGAAGGTGCGCCATCCGGCCCCTCGCCCAGACTTCATGAACCGCATGATCAAGGCAGGTATCACGATGACATCGACGCGCACGGAAACAGATACGTTCGGCCCCATCGAAGTGGCAAACGACCGCTATTGGGGCGCCCAGGCCCAGCGCTCGCTCGGCAACTTCAAGATCGGCTGGGAAAAACAGCCGGCTTCGATCGTCCGGGCGCTCGGCATCGTCAAGCAGGCCGCAGCCCGCACCAACCAGGCACTCGGCCGCCTCGACGGCACCGTTGCCGACGCCATCGTCAAGGCGTCGCAGGAAGTGATCGACGGCAAGCTCAACGACCACTTCCCGCTCGTCGTCTGGCAGACCGGCTCCGGCACCCAGTCGAACATGAACGCCAACGAGGTCATCTCGAACCGCGCGATTGAACTCATGGGTGGCGTCATGGGCTCCAAGAAGCCGGTGCACCCGAACGACCACGTCAACATGAGCCAGTCGTCCAACGACACCTACCCGACGGCCATGCACATCGCCTGCGCCGAACGGGTGATCCACGACCTCCTGCCGGCGCTGAAGCACCTGCACGCGGCGCTCGAAGCCAAGGTCAAGGCGTTCGACCACATCATCAAGATCGGCCGCACCCACACGCAGGATGCAACGCCGCTCACGCTCGGCCAGGAATTCTCCGGCTACGCCGCACAGGTCGCCTCGTCGATCAAGCGCATCGAGATGACCCTGCCGGGCCTTTGCGAACTCGCCCAGGGCGGCACGGCCGTCGGGACCGGCCTCAACGCGCCGGTCGGTTTTGCCGAGAAGGTCGCTGACGAAATCGCCAAGATCACCGGCATCGCGTTTACGACTGCGCCGAACAAGTTCGAAGCGCTCGCCGCCCATGATTCCATGGTGTTCAGCCATGGCGCCATCAACGCGACGGCCGCGGCCCTCTTCAAGATCGCCAACGACATCCGCTTCCTCGGTTCCGGCCCGCGCTCGGGCCTCGGCGAACTGTCGCTGCCGGAAAACGAGCCGGGCTCCTCGATCATGCCGGGCAAGGTCAACCCGACCCAGTGCGAAGCGCTGACCCAGGTCTGCGTCCAGGTCTTCGGCAACCATGCCGCACTGACCTTTGCCGGCAGCCAGGGTCATTTCGAACTCAACGTCTTCAACCCGCTGATGGCCTACAACTTCCTGCAGTCGGTGCAATTGCTCGCCGATGCGGCCGTCTCCTTCACCGACAACTGCGTCGTCGGCATCGAGGCCCGCGAAGACAACATCAAGGCAGCGCTCGACCGCTCGCTGATGCTGGTGACGGCGCTCGCCCCGAAGATCGGCTACGACAACGCCGCCAAGATCGCCAAGACCGCCCACAAGAACGGCACGACGCTGCGCGAAGAAGCCGTCGGCGGTGGCTACGTGACGAACGAAGAGTTTGATGCGGTCGTCCGGCCCGAAACGATGATCAGCCCGGCCTGATCCATTTTGAGACACCACGGCGCCCGATCGGCGCCGTGGTTTCAAGCTGCACGCATACAACCAAGCGGTGAAAAGCGCCGCACCCAAACGTTGTACAACGCGCGGCAGTGGCAAATGTTAAGGCTTCGCAAATCATTTGCCCCTAAAAATAACAAGCAGTAAGCAGCGATTAATATTAGGGGGTTTGCAGATGCAAACGGCAAGCTCGGGCAAGTCTCAGACGCCCGATATCGCAGCGCAGGTAACCCATGCGATGCGCATGATGGGCGTGGCCCCCATCCCCCGCAATTACGAGCTCTACTACGAGGCCTATCTCGGATCCAATCCGCAGCTGTCGAAGGAACTGGCAGCGCTCGGCAGCCGCGCGACCCAGGAAGAACTGGACGCCATCGGCGCGCAGTATTTCAGCCACATCCATCGTTCGCACGGGATCGAACGCGCCCACACGACGCTTGCGGCCAAGCTCGCCGAACTCGTCACACTGCTGAGAGACGAGCAATACGCCCTTGAGACCTACAACAAGGTTCTCGACGAGGCCTATGTCAACATCGTCAGCAAGAGCACGTCCAGCGCCGACATCCTGCGCCATGCGATCGGCATCCTGACCGAGGCGACGGCCGAAACCATGAGCCAGGGCAAGGAGCGCGTCGAGACGGTCGTCCAGAAGTCGTTCGAGATGGAAGTCATCCGGCAGGAACTCGACGAGTACAAGCGCATCGCCAACACCGATTCGCTGACGCGGCTCGCCAACCGCCGCGCCTTCGACGACAACCTCGCGGCCGTCTACAACAACGAGCACCTGAAGAACTTCACCGGCCTGCTGGTTGCAGACATCGACCATTTCAAGAAGGTCAACGACACCTTCGGCCACCCGGTCGGCGACAAGATTCTCGCGACCGTCGGCGGCGTGCTGCGCGCCAATCTGCGCCGGGAGGCCTTCGTCGCGCGCACCGGCGGCGAGGAATTCGCCATCATCCTCGGCGACAGCACCCAGGAAGAATGCCTGCAGATCGCCGATCGCATCCGCACCGTGCTCGCGGCAACGCCCTTCCGCAACTCCAAGACCGGCGTCAACTACGGGCCGATCACGCTGTCGGTCGGCGTCTGCATGGCGACGGCCGCCGAAGATCCGGTCGATCTCTACAACAAGGCCGACATCGCGCTCTATTCCGCCAAGAATGCCGGTCGCAACAAGACAACGCTGTTTGAGGACGGCATGCGCAAGGAATCCGGCCGCAACTGGCTGATCTACCGACGCTGACATGTCTGCGACCAGCCGACTGTCATCAGGCGCCCTTCCGGGCGCCTTTGTCGTTTATGGCCCGGAAAGCCCACGATTGACGGCGCCTCGGCTGGTTACGGGGCACAGGCGTTCGCCCCGGCAAGCCGTCCGATGGCGATGAGTTCCGGCCGATACTCGAAGTGCATGGTATCGAAGTGATACCAGCGGCCACCCCAGATGAAGCCGTGGCGCTCGAAACTCTCGACGATCTCAAGCGGATAGCGATTGCGGTAGCGTGTGCCGCCCTTCCCTTTGGCCGTCCAGCGCCAATAGTCGGCCGAGCGCGTATTGACGTCGATGGCCGCGCCGAAGCTGTGAACGGAGAGCGTCGCCGTACCGGCAATCGGCCGCCAGTTGAAGGTGCCGGCGCTCGGCGAGAGGTAGCGCTTGAGTTTCGGGCTTTGCGCAAGCTCGGCAGCAACCGCCTGCAGCGCCTGCGCAGCGCCATGGCGTTGCGTCACCTGCAGCCGCTGTCCGAACCAATCGACGGCGACAAGATCCCGCCTGACCGCCGCGGCATTGCCACCATAAAGCCGCTTGAGCAGCGCCTCGCTGCGGATACGCCCCGGATCGAAATCGTCGGCCGGCGGCTTCGCGCACCCCCCCAGGGGGTAGATCTGCGACAGGCTGTCCTCGATATCGGCCGTGGCCAGTTTTTCGGCGTGGCTCTTTGCCTTGCCGTCATCGATCACAAGCGGAGGCCCGCCGTCCGTCATGCGCAAGCCGTTGCCGTCGACCCGCTCGATGGTATCAGGATAGGCTGCTGCCAGCGCGGCCAGCTTTTGCTCCAGTGTCGGCTCTGCCGCCGGCGCCGGGCCGGCAAGCGCTGCAAGCAGCCCGAGGATCGCGCCGACACCAGTTTGACCTTGCCCCACGCCCTTGCCTCCATCGCCTCCCTATGGAACGCATGCAAGGAGACCGAAGCGCAGCCTACCACATGGTCTTGGCGGCGCGCTCGGGCCATTCGCGATCATAGGTCTCGCGATCGAAATCCGCCTTTGCGGCCTTCAGCAACGTTCCCGGTGTCGGCAGCACCGCCGGGTCGAGGAAGCGCTCGGGGTTCCACAGCTGCGCGCGCATCACCGCGCGCGCACACTGGAAATAGACCTCGCCGATGGTGACGACGATGACGCTGCGCGGATGTTTGCCGTCGACCTCGAAGCTCCCGGTCAGTTCCGGATCTATGCTGAGCACGGCCGTACCGTTGATGCGCATGGTGGTGTTCGACCCGGGGATCAGGAACATCAGCGCCACACGCGGATCGCGCACGATGTTGGCGAGCGAATCGACACGGTTGTTGCCGCGCCAGTCGGGCAGGAGCACCGTCCTGTCATCCGCGATCCTGACGACACTGTCGTCATCGCCGCGCGGCGAACAGTCGAGGCCTTCCGGTCCGACGGTTGCAAGGGCGCAGAACGGCGAGGCTTCGATCATCAGACGGTACTCGGCCGTCAACGCCTGGGTGACCTTGGCCACCGACGCTTCGCTGACGCCGCCGTAAAGAGTGTTCAGTTCCTCGACCGAGGTGATGACCGACATGCCGTCCTCCAATGCTATCAGGATCTCCGCGCGGCCCCGCCGAACCGAGCGGCGGAGCCGGATCGACCCTTCGGCCGATAGCATGACAGACTGATGACGACGTCAACGAAAAATAGTCAGGCCGCGGCTTTTTGATCCTGCGCGTGTATGAACGCATTGATCCGGGCGATCACCGGGTCGGCCGACACGATGCGGCGATGGCCGAAGCCGTTGGCCCAGTACATTTCGACGTTTGGACCGGCGGCCGCATAGCGGCGCGCGTGCTCGGCCGAAACCTCCTTGTCGTCCTCGGCATGAATGATCAGCGTCGACACGGCGCGGGCGCCCACGACACGCGCAGCGTCGAAGTCCTCCAGGCGGCGGCCGGACAGGCGTTCGACGACGCCCTCGAAGGCGGCCTGCGCCTTCGGTGCGAGACGAAGAACCTTTCCGAACCCCTTGAAAAGCCAGGTCATCTCGCTCGGCGCACCGATCAGGACCATCTTCCTTGCCGCATGGCTGTGCACGTCACAGACGATGCCGCCGGCCGCGCAAGCCAGGCTCGCTCCGCCGAAGGAATGGCCGACGCAGACATCGAAACTGCGGAAATGCCGCCAGGCGGCGTCGATCGCCCTGACAGCCGCCGGCATCGTCAGTGTCCGCCCCGGCGAACCGCCATGCCCCGGCCAGTCGAGCGTGACCACTTCGGCGCCGCCCTTGACGAGACCCTCGATCATCGCTGCCAGATAGTCGCTGCGCGATCCCCAGCCGTGGACGAGAAGGATCCGCTTGGTGTTTGCCGCCTCACGCGCCGGGACGAACTGGCGTGCCAGCACCCAGCCGCCGGCGTAGGAAAGCGTCACCGGATGCCCTTTGGCGATGACGGGTGCTGCGGCTGCCAGCGCCGCTTTCTCCTTGTCATTTTTCGGCGTTCGGCTCGGCGTGACGCTGAAGAGCGCGAACGCCAGCCTGCCGGCTGCCTCGGGCGAAAACACAGCGACGCCTTTTAGCGCCTGACGGATGACCTTGATCGCAAAGGGTGCCATAGTGGGAATCTCTAAATATGTTCAATGCTGAACATAATTGTACAACGATGAACAAAAATCAAGTGACGACAGAACATCATTTTCCCTGGGACCACCCCCGCTTCCGCAGCTGGATCGCAGTTGCCCGTGCCTGCCAGTTGATGCAGCAGACGGTGACCCGCGAGATCGCCCATCTCGACATCAAGCCGCCGCACCTCGACATCCTGATCAATCTCTACCGTTTCGAGGGCATCTCGCAGCAGGAACTGGCGCGCAAGCTGCTGGTCGGCCGCTCCAACATGAGCATGCTGCTGCCGCATCTGGAAAAGCGCGGCCTGATCCTGCGCCGCGGCGACGAGAAGGACAAACGGGTTCTGAGGCTATCGCTGACGCCTGAGGGCCGCACGCTGGCCGAAGCAGCGATGGAGATCCACACGGCGCTGATCGAAAGGCTGCTCGACGACGAATCGATCGACGACTGCCTGGTTGTCACCCGGTCCATGGAGCGGCTGATCGGCATGCTGTTGAAGGAAGAGGACGAACTGGCCTGACGACAGATGCTGCCGCGGTCAGCACGGCTTTTCCGCCTTGTCGCGCGTCATGCCCTTGTCGGCCAGTTCCTGCTCGTAAGCCGCAAACAGCGCATCGCCCTTCTCGCCGAGTTCCCGCAGGTAGTTCCAGGTGAAGATGCCGGTGTCATGAAAGTCGTCAAAGCCGATGCGCACCGCATAATTGCCGGTCGGCTGAACGGAAATGATCTGGACATTGCGCTTGCCCGGCACGGTCACGCGCTGTCCGGGACCATGTCCCTGCACTTCGGCCGATGGAGACAGCACGCGCAGCATCTCGGCGGAAAGATCGAAGGAGGCATCGTCGTTAAAGGTTACGACCAGACGGTGGCGATCCTTCGACACCCTGAGTTCGGTCGGCCAGATTTCGCTCATATCGACTGCTCCCGTTCGCTCCCGGCAAAACCGGTGCCGTTCCTTCACCGCCATCGGCATTTCCGACGGCGATACCATCCAGTAACGTAGAAATGGGCTTTCGAGAATTACCCGTCTCTTCCGATCAACACTTTGCGACAGTATGCGCCTTGACGCGACCATCCTCAGCGACGACATTGAAAGGGCTGGGAGAAAGACGTTTGAACACAGCGACGATAAACAGATTTGGCGCCCTGCCGCTTGAGCAGAAAGCCGCTCCGATGATCGACCCCTTCGGACGGGCGATTACCTATCTGCGCGTGTCCGTCACAGACCGCTGCGATTTCCGCTGCACCTATTGCATGGCCGAGCACATGACCTTCCTGCCGAAGAAGGATCTGCTGACGCTCGAAGAACTGCACCGTCTCTGTTCCGCCTTCATCGAGAAGGGTGTGCGCAAGCTGCGGCTGACCGGCGGTGAGCCGCTGGTGCGCAAGAACATCATGTTTCTGGTGCGCGAACTCGGCAAGGAGATCGCGGCCGGTCGTCTCGACGAGCTGACGCTGACGACCAACGGTTCGCAGCTTGCCAAGCACGCAGCCGAACTCGCCGAGTGCGGCGTCCGTCGCATCAACGTCTCGCTCGACACGCTCGACCCCGAAAAATTCCACCAGATCACCCGCTGGGGCGACCTTTCCAGGGTGATGGAAGGCATCGATGCCGCCCAGGCGGCGGGCCTCAAGATCAAGATCAACGCGGTTGCGCTGAAGGGCTTCAACGACCGGGAAATCCCGGACCTGATGCGCTGGGCGCACGGTCGCGGCATGGACCTGACCCTGATCGAGACGATGCCGATGGGCGAGATCGAGGAAGACCGCACCGACCACTACATGCCGCTTTCCGACATGCGTCGGCAGCTCGAAGAGCAGTTCACGTTCACCGACATCGACTACAGGACCGGCGGCCCTGCCCGCTATCTCCAGGTGGCCGAGACCGGCGGCAGGCTTGGCCTCATCACGCCGATGACCCATAATTTCTGCGAGAGCTGCAACCGGGTGCGCCTGACCTGCACCGGCACGCTCTACATGTGCCTCGGCCAGAACGACGCGGGAGACCTTCGCACCGCACTGCGCGCCTCCGACGACGACGCCTATCTCAGCCAGGTCATCGACGAAGCGATCGGCCGCAAGCCGAAGGGCCACGACTTCATCATCGATCGGGAGCACAATCGCCCGGCCGTCGCCCGCCACATGAGCGTTACCGGCGGCTGAAAGCCCGAGCGTTCCCAAAAAACAACCGGCAGACGGCCCCTCAACCGCCTGCCGGCACCTTCTCCGCACAGTCGGGAGAAGGGATGTGGGGCGCACCTTGGTGTCCCCACGTACGCGTATGAGATGTCCCACCCTTTCGGCTGCCAGGATTTGGAAGCCGCGCTATCAGGCGCATCCCCTCGCACCGCTAGCGAGGAGAGGACCAGTCGTCGGGCTAAACCCGAGGACAGCGGCGACGAAAGCGACAGGCGTCCGAAGCCGGCCACCCACCGCAAAACCTTCCTCAGGCCGCATAACTCGGGCGACGATGCCCGTGCGAACCGATCCCCTCCGTCCCCGTCCGGAAGCGCTCGATCTTCTCGTTGAGTGCCTCCACCTGCCGACGCAGGCCGTGGATCTCGGCGGTGTTCTCCTCGACCATCGCGGCATTCTGCTGGGTGATCAGCTCCACCTCGTGCACGGCGGAGTTCACTTCGTTGAGGCCGGTGTACTGGTCGGCGGCCGAGGCCTCGATGTTGCTGACAAGGTCGTGGATCGTGCCGATGTGGCTGTTGATGACGGTGAGCGCATCGCCGGTCTCCTGCACCAGCGCGACGCCGCTTCTGACCTGCGCCGAGCTTTCGGAAATCAGGCCCTTGATCTCGCGCGCAGCACCCGCGCAACGCTGAGCAAGCTCACGCACTTCCTGTGCCACCACGGCAAAGCCGCGGCCAGCATCCCCCGCCCGCGCCGCCTCGACGCCGGCGTTGAGCGCAAGCAGGTTGGTCTGGAAGGCGATCTCGTCGATGACGCCGATGATCGTGCTGATCTTTTCCGAGGACCGGTTGATCTCGGCCATGGCATCGATCGCCTTGGCGACCACCTGGCCGGAATGCTTGGCATAGGAGTTGGTCTCACCCACCGAAACCGTCGTCTTGCGTGCGCTCTCGGCGGTCGTGCGCACGATGTCGGTCAGCTGCCGCAGCGCCCGGGAGCTTTCCTCGAGTGCCGCCGCCTGCTGCTCGGTGCGGCGTGCGAGATCATCGGCTGATGCCGCGAGATTGCCGGTGCCACCGGTGATTTCACCGGTCACCACCCGCACGTCCGCGAGCGTCGCCCGCAAGGCCTCGACCGCATTGTTGTAGGTGCGCGCCATGATCACGTAGTCGGCCGGCAGATCCTCCGACATGCCTTCTTCCAGATCGCCGTCGGCAAGGGCTGCAAGCACATCGGAAAGCGCGTTCAGCGCCTGCATCTGCTCGGCCTCGATGCGGGCGCGTTCCGCCGCGCGGCGCGCCTCTTCTTCCGCAGACAGAACGCGCGCGGCCTCCGCCTCGCGACCGAGCCGGACGTTCTCGACCGCATTGTCACGGAAGACGGCGACGGAGCGCACCATGTCGCCGATCTCGTCGCCGCGGTTGCGGCCCTCGATCGCAACCTCGAGATCGCCATTGGCAAGCCGCGTCATCGTCTCGGTCACGCGCTTCAACGGCCCGCGCAGCGTCTCGACCAGCATCAGTCCGCCGATGATCGCAAGCAGCGTGCCGGCGACCATGGCGACGATCGACACGTCGGCCGAGCGCTGGCTGTCGACCTTGCCGGCTTCCTGGGCGCTGCTGACGAAGCTTTCGAGCGTCGTGCTGGCCGAAGCGACGAGAGACGCAGCCTCGCCCTTTGCCGCCTGCCACCGGGCGCCGACGTCGATCAGCGCCGCCGTGCCCTTGTCGATGTTTTCGAGCGAAGGGCCGAGCTTGGCCGGCAGGTCGCGAAGAGCCGCGTTCTTGCCGCCCAGTTCGGCGAGCTTGGCCGCCGTCCCGCGAACCGCAGTGATATCCGCCATCACGAGTTCACGGCTCGGCGCGTCGAGCTTGCGGTGCAGCTCGCTGATGTGCAGCCGGGTGCTGTCGAGCCCCTTGAAGGTATCGCCCATCAACGCGATCAACGTCTTCAGTTGCGAGATCTCGGCGTCCATGCCGACGAAGCGCTTGGCGGCCGTGTCGGAGTTCTTGGCCGCTTCCTTGGCAAAGTCGGCCTCGTATTTGGAGAACTTGCTGAGAATCGGCACGAGCGCATTCTTCTTTGCCTCGCTGTCCTCGGCACCGGCGAGGATCGCCTGTACCTTCAGCGCCTGCTCCTTCAATTCGGCGATCGGCGTCTGCACCTTGTCGGACGCGATCTTCTCAGCCTCTTCGATCTGCTTCAACAGATGCGGCAGCAGCTTGCCAGCCTGATCGACCTTGGCGTCGGGGTTCACGGCCATCGTCACCGGCAGGCGGAATTTCTTGATCCGCTCGGCAAGCCCCTGATAGGCGGCGGCATCAAAGAGCAGCGCCTTGGCAAAGGCTTCCTTCTCGCCCGATTCCTTGCGGATGATGTCGATCTGCTTGTAGGCGCCGTTGCCCTGTGCGGTCATGTCGGCAAGGGCCGCCTCAAGCGACGCCGTCACCTGGTCGCGCTCGAGCTTGGTCGCCCAGAGCTTGTCCGTCTGGCTGCGCATGGCTTGACCAAGCGCCAGCACCGAGGCGATTTCCGCCTTGTCCTCACTGCGCGTCAGCAGCCCGTCGAGCGTCTTGACGCCGCTTTCCTGTTCGTCGACCTGGCTTGAGAGGGCCGTGCGCGTCTCCTCGCTCGGCTGATCGGCAAATCCCTGGAGCGCGCTTCGCAGCGCCTGGAAGTCCGAGAGATTGTTGATGGTTTCCCGCGTCACGGTCATATGGCCGTTGAGCGTGCGGGCCGTGAAGAAGCCGATAAGGCCGATGCCGGCAATCAGCGCCACCAGCGGAACCACGAAAAGTAGTACCTTGGTGACGATCCGCAGCCGTTGCAGCAGACGATCGATGAAAGACATTGCGCACCCCTGATTATTCTTATGGGAAGCAGGCCCGCGCGGCGGTTTGTTCTTGGCGAAACACCGTTGGCCGTTTTGCCGAAGTCTCTCCCAAGCTTCGGAAAAACAAGCTGGAATGGCCACCCTGCAAGGTTTATCGCGGCGCCACCCCGCCGATCGCGTCATGCGAATGGATGCGGAATTGTGGCGACGATAGGCAGCGAAACTTAAGATTCCGCGAATAAACTCATGTGCGAATGCACCGGATTTACCGGCAAGCAACAGTCTTTCCGGCAACGGTCGGCGCTTGAAAGCGCCCCTTCTACTTGTCGGACAAGAAAAGTCGCGGCGTCTTGCGATCCCGTTTGCACAAGACCGTGGCCAATGCTTAAACATTAGGCGATCCTTTCACGGATTCGCCTTCCCATTCGTCGGCAGAGCAGCCCGCCTGTCCGGCGCCGCAGGACAGCCAGCATGCAAGCCTCCACCAATTTCCGCGGCATTCTTTTCATGTGCCTCGCGATGGTCACGTTCTCCTGCAACGACGCCCTCGTCAAATCGGTGACCGGCGCGATGAATGTCGGCCAGATCATCTTCGTCCGCGGGCTGCTGACGACGCTGATGGTGGTCGTCGCCGCCTGGCATTTCCGCGCCTTTCGCCCCCTTGGCACGCTGATGCGACCGGTCATCCTTCTGCGCATCGCGATGGAGGCGCTGGCCTCCGTCACCTACATCACGGCACTTGGCCAGATCCCGCTTGCCAATGCCTCGGCGATCATGCAGGCGCTGCCTCTGGCCGTCACGCTCGGCGCCGCCCTCTTTCTCGGCGAACCGGTCGGCTGGCGACGCTGGACGGCGATCATCGCAGGCTTCATCGGCGTGCTGATCGTGCTCAGGCCGGGGCCTGACGGCTTCACGCCGGCAGCCCTCACGGTCGTCGGCTGCGTCTTCGTCACCGCCACCCGCGATCTCTGCACCCGGCGCATCGGTCACGACGTGCCCTCGCTCTACATCACCGTTTCCACCTCGCTGGTGACGACTGTTGTCGGCGCAGTTCTCATCCAGCCGATGGGCGGCTGGCAGCCGATGTCGGCAACCACCGTCAGCCATATCGCTGCGGCAAGCGTTCTGCTGATGCTTGGCTACCAGACGATCGTGCTGGCGATGAGGGCCGGCGACATTTCGGTGATCGCCCCCTTCCGCTACACCAGCCTGATCTGGTCGATCGCGATCGGCATTTTCTTCTTTGCGGAAGTGCCTGACCACTGGATGCTGGCCGGCGTCGCGATCATCATAGGATCGGGCCTCTACACCTTCTATCGCGAGACCTTGCGCGGCCGCAAAGCCGTCGCCCAGCGCTCGCTGACCGGCCCGCTGGAATAGGAGCCGCCGATGCAGGAAAGCCGTCCCTCGCCACTGATCTGCGCAACGCTACCCGCCGTCGTCCTCGCGGGCGGCCTTTCGCGCCGCATGGGGAGCCCGAAATTCGGGATCCCGCTTGGCGGCCGGCCGATGCTGTCGCGCATCGTCGCCCGGCTGCAGCCGCAGGTCGGAAGCATCGCCGTCAACCTCAACGTCGACCCGGCCGGCGCCATCGAAAACAACGTGCCCGTCATCGCAGATACGGTCGCGGGCTTTCTCGGGCCGCTCGCCGGCGTGCTCACGGCCATGCGCCACGTCGCAGCAACCGATCCGCACGCAAGCCATGTCGTCGTCGTCCCGACCGATACGCCGTTCTTTCCGGATGATCTGGTCACATGCATGGCAGCCGCAATGACCGAGCACCAGCAGATTGCCGTCGCGGCATCCAACGACCAGATGCATCCGCTGTTCGGGCTTTGGCCGGTTGCCCTTGCCGACGAGCTCGAGGGGTTTCTGACCAGCGACCCGAAACGCCGCGTCCGCGCCTTCATCGAAAGCCACCCTTCGGTAACGGTCGATTTTCCGCTCATCCAGACGCTAAAGGGGGCGTTCGATCCGTTCTTTAATGTCAACACGCCCGAGGATCTGATCGACGCGGAGCAGTGGTTGCGTTTCTTTGGAGACGAAAGGGAATGACGGGCATGAAGATCTTCGGCATCGCCGGCTGGAAGAATTCGGGCAAGACCGGACTGATGGTGCGGCTCGTCAGCGAGCTGACGCGGCGCGGCTATGTGGTGTCGACCGTCAAGCACGCCCACCACGACTTCGACATCGACAAGGTCGGCGCCGACAGCTACCGCCATCGCGAGGCCGGCGCCCATGAAGTGACGATCGTCTCAGGCACCCGTTTTGCGATCATGCACGAATTGCGCGGCGCACCGGAGCCAAGCTTTGAGGAGATCCTCGCCCGGCTCGCGCCCTGCGATCTCGTGCTCATCGAGGGCTACAAGCGCGAGCCGATCCCGAAGATCGAGGCACGCCGACAGGAATCGGCAAACCGCGAGCCACTGGCGCCCACCGATCCGCACATCTGCGCGATTGCCGCCGACCACGCGGTCATGGACGCCGACCTGCCGGTCTTCGACCTCGACGACACCATGGCGATTGCCGATTTCGTGGAGAAGGTCACGGGGCTGGAGCGAAAGGGCGACGCCGTCTGACGATCGCGCATCCCGTGCCGATCGGTCGCGGCAGCCTTGTCGGCTTCAAGGCTGCGCGGCGTCGCGATACGCTTTCGGCAGTCCGGCGAGCAGCTCCTGCGCCTTCTTGACGCCCTGAGCCGCGGCTTTCGCATACCATTTCGCGGCCGATGAAAGATCCTGCTCCACGCCGTCACCGCGTGCATAGACGATACCGAGAAAGAACTGCGCGTCGGCATTTCCCTGCTCCGCCGCCCGGCGAAACCACTGGACGGCAGCCGGAGCGTCGATTTCCACGCCGATGCCATTGAGATAGGCCATTCCAAGATTGTACTGCGCCAGAGCGTAGCCCTGATCGGCCGAGAGCTTGTAGAGCCGTGCTGCTTCCTTGAGGTTCTTCTCGACACCCTGCCCGTTTGCGTACATGACCCCCAGATTGAATTGCCCCTTGGCGTCGCCGCGATCCGCGAGCGCCAGGAACCAGCGGTGCGCCTGCGCGTAGTCTTCAGCAACGCCGGCGCCCGTCAGATACATGACGCCGACATTCATCTGGGCCTGCGGGTTCCCTTGTTTTGCCGCTTTCAGGAAGAGTTCGAAGGCCTGAGCCTCGTCCTTATCAACGCCCCGACCGACCATATAGAGGATCGCCAGATCGACCTGCGCCGACACCATGCCCTGATCGGCCGCCATGCGACACCACTTCACCGCCTCCCGATCGTCGCGCCCGACGCCGAAGACCCGGGCGTAAACACCGCAAAGCAGGTTTTGCGCGTCCTTGTTGCCGGTGCCTGCCGCCGGTCGAAGCCACCGAAGGCCCTCCTTGGCGTCGACCCGTCCGGCCTCGGCGTTGAAATGGAGACGGCCGGCATTGGCCTGCCCGTCCACATTTCCCTGTTCGGCGGCACGCAAATACCAGCGCAGCGCCTCGGCCAGGTTGCGTTCGACGCCAGCCCCCTTCTCGTAAAGGAAGCCGAGATTGTACTGAGCGCGAGGCTCGCCCGCGATTGCGGCGCGCGATGTCCACCTGTAGGCCTCCGCATCGTTCTTCAGCGTGCCGCTTCCTTGAAAATACGCGATGGACAGATTGTGCATGGCCATGACCAGCCCCTGGTCCGCAGCCTTGCGATACCAATTGAAGGCTGCCACCGGATCGCGCGTCGTGCCGAGCCCCTCCTGCAGCAGGTAACCGAGGTTGTACTGCGCCAACGCATAGCCTTGCTCCGCCGCCAGCCGATAATAGGCAATGGCCTGCATCTCGTCCTTGGTGACACCCAAGCCCTGTTCGTAGTGAACACCGAGATTGTATTGGGCGGCCGGCGTCTTCTGGTCGGCTGAAAGCCGGAACCAGCGCAGCGCCTCGGCATAGTTCTGCTTCACGCCATCGCCACCGTTGAAATAGAGGATGCCGAGATAGAACTGCGCTTTCGCGCTGCCTTTCTCCGCCGCCCTCCCGTACCAGCCGATGGCCCTCATGACGTCGCGGGTCACGCCCTCGCCGGTCTGGTAGCGCATTCCGATATCGACCTCAGCCTCGACATCGCCTTCTTCAGCGCGCTGAAGCACCTGCTCGAACGGCTGCATCGGCGCGCCCGCGCCGCCCGCCCACGCAGGCGACGCGAATACCAGCGAGAAAAGCGCGACAAAGAACAATAGGACGACGCGCTTCATCCACTCCTCCAGAGCCAGACGCAATGTGCGACAAGCCTAAGGGCGAGCGACTGGCAACAGGAAATGGAATTCGACCAGCCGCGACTTTGCGTCGAGCAGCGGCCTTAACAGTCATGAGAGCCATTATGCCGTATGCCGATATCGGCATAACAGCCACTTGTCCCGAGCGACGCGCAATCAACCACGTGGAATGCCTCATAGAACGTCGCCGCGCCCGCGAAGGATGTCGGGCGACAGCAGACATTTTTCCGACATCAACGGCTTCGTGACGGACATTTTCCGACCGCAGCCGGACAGATCCGTCAGTTCGTCGCGCCGACCGCCATTTCGTCCGGAATGTCGTTGAGGCGCACGAAGCTGTAACCCTTCGCCTTGAGGTCAAGGATACCGCGGGCGACGCCGGCGCCGGCCGAATGGGTCGGCTGGTTGATGTGGGCGATGATGACGTCGCCGTCCTTGGCCGCGCGAATGCGTTTCTCGGCAAGGGCAGCACCCAGCAGCGAGCCGCCGTCGCCGTTCACCGAATAGCCGGCAACGCGGTAGCCCATGGCACGGATCTGGCCCATCGACGAATGGGTATATTTCGCGGTCGCGCCGCGAAACCATTTCGGCGCCGGAAGCCCGTGCGTCTCGATCGCCTTGGCCCCGCCATCGACTTCGGCTGCCACCGCGGCTACCGAGCCGGCTGCGGCAAGGCCGTAGACCGAGATCTTCACATCGATCGGCGGCACATGCATCGCGCCGTGATCCTCGATCTCGAAGAGATCGGGATGCGCCTTCATCACCTCGACGACGAGGCCGTTGCGCTTCAACCAGCGTGCCGTGACGAAGATCGTTGCCGGGATGCGGTTTTCAATCAGCGTACCGAGGATGCGCATGTCGGTGGCGCCGCTGCAGGCATCGAGCGTCAGCGCCACGCGCGGCGGAGCCGATTTGCCGGCGGGATTGGCCGGCAATCGCAGGTCCGGCTCCACAAGTCCGGGGGCAGCGACGGCCGATTGAGCGAGCGTGGTGGCGGCAACAAGCGCGAGGGCAAAGGCTTTCATGGCAATCCGGGGGAAGAAATGATGTGAGGTGATCTGAGTCGATCTCCAGAAACGACAGAAACCCGCCTTTTGCGAGGCGGGTTTCCTGGATTTAGGCGGGCAGCCCTGCCCGAGGCTGGATCGGCGCCAGCCGGCGCCGATCGGCCTTGTCAGCGCTGGGCGACGGGGCGAACGAGCGGCGTGACACGGCGGATGGTCACGCGGCGGTTCTGCTGCTCGGCCACCTGCGTGCGCACCTTGAGGAAGCGCTCGCCATAGCCCTGCGTCACCAGGTTTTCCGGCGGAATGCCGTAGACCTCGGTCAGGAGCTGGGCGACCGATTCGGCGCGCTTGTCGGAGAGCACGAGGTTCGAGCGGTCCGAGCCGACGGCATCGGTGTGACCTTCGATGAAGAAGGTTTCACCGGGATCCTTGGCAAGCACCTTCTCCATGGCGGCGGCAACCTTGCGCATGGTCTTTGCCTGCGACATCGACACCTCGGCGCTGCCCGTCGGGAAGGTGATGGTGTCGAGGTCGATACGGCGAACCTTGTCGCGCAGACGCGCCGAGTGGCGCACTTCGTCCATGGTGTAGACGCGCTCGACACGCTCCACCGGCGGTTCGGCCAGGAACTCGTAATAATCGCGATCCGGATCGTCGGACACGTCGGCAATGTAGTCACGCACCGGAATGCGCAGGCGCATCGGCGGCAGTTCGTAGCCGATGTCGATGATCGCCGGACGCGGACCCTCGTCACGCTCGGGCGCATAGATCATCAGATACTCGTTGCCGTCGCGGTCCACGCGCGAGCGCTGCAGGATGTCGCCGTAACGATTGTAGACGGTGACGATCCGGTAGCCGCCCGGACGCAGGATGGTTTCGCGGGTACGACCGCGCGGAAGCTGGTCGTAATAGGTCTCTTCCGCATCATGGCGCAGGCGCGGACGGTCGTCGCCGCGCACGAAGATCTGGTCGCCGACGCCGAGGATGACGCGGTTGTCGACCTGCTCGACGATCTTCACCTCGGTGATGTTGTTGGTGATGTTGTTGACGGTCGTATTGTTGTTGATCACCGTGTTGTTGATGATGGTGTTGTTGACGATGTTGGTCGTCTCCGGGACCACGAACACCGGCGCTTCGTCGACGCGTGTGCCCTTTTCCTTGAGGTTCGCCTCGATCTTTTCAGGCAGGTCAGCCTGGATCTCGGCGGCGATCGCAGCCTGGGCGGCCGCATCGTCTGCCGGCGGCGGTGCATCTTCTTCCTTGGCGCGCAGCTCTTCGCGCAGCTTCTGGCGCTGTTCGCGCGCCTGGTTGCCGCCGGTATTGTCGGCGTCCTTGTCGCTGTCGAGCACGGCTGCACCGTTTTCGACCGGCAGAACGACGGTCTCGTCGGTTGCCGCCGGATCGGCGGCGATCTTCACCTTTTCCTCTTCCGAGCGGGTGTCGACCACTTCGGGAACCGGCTGCTGCACCTGCGGCTGTTGCTCGGCAGTGGCCGGCTGGCCCTCGGCGCCCGGAACCGGCTGACCTTCACCGGTCTGCGGCTGTTCGGCGCCCGGCACGGGTTGGCCTTCACCGGTCTGCGGCTGTTCAGTACCGGGAACAGGCTGTCCCTCGCCCGTTTGAACCTGTGGCTCAACAGCAGGAGCGGTTTCCTCGCCAGCCTTCTGTTCTTCCGTCACGACGGGCTGCTCGGCCGCCTTCTCGCCTTCGGCCGGCTGCTCGGCAGGCTTCTGTCCTTCTGCAGCCTTGCGCGCGGCGTCTTCCTCAGCAGCCTTCTGCTGTTCGGCTGCCTGGCGGGCAGCCTCGTCGTCGGCTGCCTTCTGCTCATCGGCAGCCTTCTGCTGCTCGTCGGCCGCTTTCTGCTCGTCAGCAGCCTTCTGCTGTTCTTCGGCGGCCTTTTGCTCTTCTGCGGCCTTCTGCTCTTCAGCAGCCTTTTGATCTTCTGCAGCCTTGCGGGCCGCTTCATCCTCGGCGGCCTTCTGCTGCTCGGCAGCCTGACGTGCCGCCTCTTCGTCGGCGGCCTTCTGCTGTTCGGCCGCCTGGCGGGCAGCTTCCTCTTCCTGGGCCTTCTGTTGCTCGGCCGCCTGGCGGGCGGCTTCCTCTTCCTGGGCCTTCTGCTGCTCGGCCGCCTGGCGCGCAGCCTCTTCTTCGGCCGCACGCTGCTGCTCGGCCTGCTGGCGAGCCGCTTCTTCTTCCTGGGCCCTCTGCTGTTCGGCGGCGCGCTGCTGCTCTTCCGCCTGGCGGGCGGCTTCCTCTTCGGCCTGGCGCTGCTTCTGCAAGAGCAGCTCTTCGTCCGACTGGCCACCGCCCTCCTGTGCAACCTCGAATGGCTTCATCAGGTTGTCGGCCATGGCGGGCGGTACCGCCACGGACACCGACAGCACCGGCAGCGCGACGGTCGCGAAAAGTTTGGATCGAATCGACATTTAGTCTTCCTTCCTCCTGCTCAGAGGTCCTGGCCCGCATCCATTTCCTATCCATTGCATATGGCGGAATCGAACGCGAACGTGAATTCTTACGGGGCCTTGACCCAAGGTTCCGGCTTTTTTGTGTTGCCCGCGGGACGCGCGGTCACATGCAACGCCCGAACCGCGAACCGGTTCCACCAATAGGGCTAGCGAAGGCAAGATTAACCGCCGCTGAACGCGCCGTTCATCTCCATCGCATCGCCGCCGGCGCAATCTCCGGTCGAAATCCAATTCCCGGTGAGCGCTTTCGCTTTCCTGTTGATTTTTACAGGAAAAGAGTACGAATATCGCCGCAACCGGTGGCAGACGCCCCGGGTGAAATTGGCATCCGCGAAGAACAAAAAACCGGATGTCGACCAACAGAGAGGACTATCATGCGTATTTCCAAGCGGCTGGCAGCCGCCGCATCGGCTGCCGTTTTCGTGCTCATGGCAGGCTCGGCCATGGCCGACGGCGAAAAGGTCGTTATCGGCACCGAAGGCGCCTACCCGCCCTTCAACAACCTCGAAGCAGACGGCACGCTCACCGGCTTCGACATCGACATCGCCAAGGCACTGTGCGCGGAAATGAAGGCCGACTGCACCTTCGTCACGCAGGACTGGGACGGCATCATTCCGGCGCTGATCGCTAAGAAGTTCGACGCCATCATCGCTTCGATGTCGATCACCGCCGAGCGCAAGGAAAAGGTCGACTTCACCAACAAGTACTACAACACGCCGCCGGCAATCGTCGTTCCGAAGGATTCGCCGATCACCGAAGCGACCGCCGCAGCCCTTGAAGGCAAGGCACTCGGTGCTCAAGGCTCGACCACTCACTCCAACTATGCCGAAGCCCATATGAAGGGCGCCGACATCAAGCTCTACCCGACCGCGGACGAGTACAAGCTCGACATCGCCAACGGCCGCATCGACGCTGTCATCGACGACGTCGTCGTGCTCTCCGAATGGCTGAAGACGACGGACGGCGCCTGCTGCAAGCTGCTTGGCACGCTGCCGATCGACCCGGTCATCAACGGCGACGGCGCCGGCATTGCCGTTCGCAAGGGCGACGACGCGCTGCGCGAAAAGTTCAACAAGGCGATCGAGGCGATCCGCGCCAACGGCAAGTACAAGGAAATCAACGAAAAGTACTTCCCGTTTGACGTTTATGGGAGCTGATTGACGGGTCCCCGCCTGATTTCCTAGTGAATCATGCCGGAAGAACGTCGGTTGATGCGAAAAATGCAACGGCGGATGGCTTGCCCTTCCGCCGTTTTTGTTTGACAAGAACCTAAAACAAAAGCGCGATCGATACGCATAAGAACAGCGCAAAAGGGGAAATCCTAGACATGAGCGGGTTGTTTGCCGGCTTCTACTCCATCCTCGCTTCCATCGGGTCGATCGTCGATCCCTTCTGCGGTCCGGTCGGCGTCTTTCGCTGGCTCGCACCCGGCACGCTGCTTGCCTGCGGCGACACCGGTTGGGGCGACGAGATCGCCTTCGGCTTCGTGACCACGGCAAGCCTCGCCATCGCGACCTTGCCGGTCGGTCTGCTCATCGGCTTCTTCATCGCGCTGGGCAAGCAATCCGAAGAACGCACCGTCCGGCTCGCGTCGAACATCTACACCACGATCTTCCGCGGCCTGCCCGAGCTCCTGACGCTTTTCATCGTCTATTACGGCCTGCAGATCCTGGTTCAGCAGTTCCTGGCGACGATCGGCTATGATGAGCCGATTGAAATCAACGCCTTCTTCGCCGGCATGATCGCACTCGGCGTCGTCTTCTCCGCCTATTGTTCGGAGGTTCTGCTTTCCGCCTTCAGGGCCATTCCGCACGGACAATACGAGGCCGGCGATGCGCTCGGCCTCCATCGCGGCAAGACCATGCGCCTCATTATCCTGCCGCAGCTGGTGCGCATCGCGCTGCCCGGCCTCGGCAATCTCTGGATGGCGCTCCTGAAGGATACAGCCCTGGTCTCGGTCGTCGGCCTTCCCGACATCCTGCGTCAGACCGGCATTGCGGCACGCGTCACCAAACAGGCGTTCGAATTCTTCGGAATGGCCTGCATTCTCTTCCTCACCCTTGCCATGGTTTCGTCGATCGTCTTTTCGAACCTGGAACGCTGGACCAAACGTTCGGAGATGGGCCGATGAGCGCTATTGTTTCGATGATTCCGCCGCAGGCGCCACCACCGGCTCCGCCAAAACCCTATTCGCTCGCCCGCTTCGTCGGCAGCGTCACGCTCGGCATCTGGCTGGCGCTCGGCGTTGGCATCTTCCTGACCGTCGTCAACGGCTGGGACCCGGACAAGTTCGCCAAATACGGCCCGAGCTTCCTGTCCGGCCTTGGCGTGACGCTGATGCTTGTCGGCTGCTCGGTCGTCATGGGCGCCATACTCTCGCTGCCGATCGCACTTGCACGCATGTCGAAGAACAAGGTCTGGTCGTGGCTTGCCTATGGCTACGTCTACTTCTTCCGCGGCACGCCGCTGATCGCCCAGCTCTTCCTCATCTATTACGGCCTCGGCAGCTTCCGGCCGCAGCTGGAATCGATCGGTCTCTGGTGGTTCTTCCGCGAAGCCTGGAACTGCGCGCTCTTCGCCTTCACGCTCAACACCGCCGCCTACCAGGCGGAAATCCTGCGTGGAGCCATCGAAAGCGTGCCGCGCGGCCAGCGTGAAGGGGCCGCCGCCCTCGGCCTGCCCGACCGCGTCGCCTTCTGGAAGATCATCCTGCCACAGGCGATGATCGTGGCGCTGCGCCCCTACGGCAACGAAATCATCCTGATGATCAAGGGCTCGGCGATCGTCGCCATCGTCACCGTCTTCGACCTGATGGGCGAAACACGCCGCGCCTTCTCGCGCACCTTCGACTACCAGATGTATATCTGGGCAGCCATTCTCTACCTGATCATGGTTGAGATCCTGCGCAACATCTGGAACATGCTCGAGACAAGGCTGACACGTCACCTGAAGCGCTAGCCGTTCGCAGTCCACGCCCTTGGAAAAGCTTGGCAGCACTCCCCGAGAGAGGCTGCCAAGCTTTTGTTATTTAAGGCGAAAGTATCAATTCGATCCAAATATTAGGGCTTGATTAATAAAACAGGCGTTTCATCATAGGGACCAACCTTTGCGAGAAGTGAGGTCCTGATGACAAACGAAATGGAACTGCAACTGAAAGGCTACGGCCTGACCACAGCCCAGATCCTCTACCATATGCCTGACCATCCCACCTTCCTGCAGACCTATATCTGGCAGCACTACGACCTGGCGCCGGACTTTCCCGAAATGCGTGGCTTCCTGAAGTTCTGGGAAGAAAAACTGGATGGCCCGCTGCACTCCGTGCGCTACGTCCACCGCAAGCTGATCTCCGCCACCGAATGGCGGGCGCTGAAGGGCGAGTTCATTCTGCACTGAGCGATCAAGAGGCCGAGACGGCCGGAGCACGGGCAGGTACGGATCGATTGACGGCGAGGCAATCCGTGATCATCCTGGCCGCGTGCGGCTTCGGACGGCCGAACGCGAGCCGCAAGCCCCCTCAGACATGCACCTCCCCATGGGCAAGTTCCCCTTCGCGCGGCTCCTTGTGCAGCGAGCCATAAAGAACGAGGGCATAAAACAGCACGACACCGAGGACCACAGGCCAACCGGGTATGGGGCCAAGCGCCGCGTTCTGCGCCACATCAGCCCAGGAGCGCACGTGACCGAAAGGTTCGCCATTCGCCGACATCTTCGGCGATGAGATCTTCAGCGCCCAGGCAAGCAACAGGATCAGGTACATCCAGCAGTAATTGCGCTGCAGTCGCCGGCAGACAGCCTCGCGGTAGCTCATCAGGAAGGCCGGCTTGCGCAGGCTCTTGGCGATCGATGCCGCCCAATTGAGGTTCGGCGTCCCGTCGGGCGCCAGGATCTGGGCGAAGTATCCGCGCTCCAGTTGCCGCACGCGAGCCCGGTAGACATCGAAGAAGCGATAGCGCCTGGCCTCGATCAATAGCAGCAGCGTGATCAAAAGCATGGCGAAAAGCAGTACCCCATGGTGCGACGACGGCGTCGAAAGCGACACGGACAAAAGCGCTGCCACCACCGTGATCGCCCAGTTCGAGGTCCGGTCGATGCGGTCGCGCCAACCGGCCATGCGCCCCATCTCGCCGCGATAATAATGCACCACCGCGTTGATCTGCTCCTGCGATGTCTGCGGCAAGGGTGGGCCCTTCGGCTCCTTCATCTCGGCGCTCAGGATCAGCGGGCCAAGCTCGGCGGACATCGGCATTCCTCCCGTCTTTTCTTATGGTTATGATGATGACTCCTTTCGTCGCCACGATAAATCCCGCCGACGCCGCATCGCGCCGTTTTTCGCTCAAAAGGTCGCTGAATTCCTGTTAAGCAGCCGGTCACCGCGTGATCTACCGCCGCAACCGCATGCGAACACCGATTGCCAAAGCCAGGCAGCGGACGTATGAAGCGCGCATGACCCAGAAGAGCCCGAAGATCGACGAGGAAGCGCTGGCGGAAGCCTATAACCGCGCCCTCACCCTGGAAAAGTCCGGCAAGTTCGATGCCGCAGCCGAGGCCTATGCCGAAGTGCTGGCGCTCGACCCGGAAGACCACGGCGGCGCTGCCGTTCGCCTGGCGTCGATGGGGCGCGGCGAAACACCGGTTAAGGCGCCCGACGCCTACGTGGCGACCCTGTTCGACCAGCATGCCGAAGTGTTCGACAACGTGCTCGTCGACCAGCTCGGCTATTGCGTGCCGCTGCTCGTGCGCCAGCGTCTGCAGGCGCTCGAACTCGGCCCCTTCGACCGCGTGCTCGATCTTGGCTGCGGCACGGGGCTGACCGGTGGCGCGCTGCGCGACATGGCCGAAGACATCACCGGCATCGACCTCTCGGAAAACATGGTCGAGATCGCCCACGAGAAGGATCTCTACGAAACGCTCTATGTCGCCGAAGCGGTCGACTTTCTCGACGACAACGACGACGCGCCGTTCAATCTGATCGTCGCGACCGACGTGCTCCCCTATATGGGCGCGCTCGAGGCGTTGTTCTTCGGCGCTGTCGACAATCTGGTTCCCGGCGGCCTTTTGATCTTCTCCAGCGAAACGCTGCCGACGGAGACCTTCGCCGGACGCGATTTCATGGTCGGCCCGCACCAGCGCTTCGCCCATGCCGAAAGCTACCTGCGCGACCGCCTGGCCGCCACCGGCTTCGAGGTGGTCGAAGTCGGCGACATCACCGTGCGCCTCGAAGAAGGCGAACCGATCGCCGGCCACCTGGTGATCGCCCGCTTCAAGCCCTGATCGGGCCGACGACTGCATGCCTCCTTTGATCGTACTCGATTGACGGACAGGGACATGCAGCGATCCAAAGTGCGACAGCGACCTTTGCGCGTCTGACAAGATGCGCGGCGCTGCAGACATCGTTCCGAAGTATCATTCCAAGGGAGCATCGCACGATGCTCCCTTCTCTCTTTTCCGTGTGCGCGCCATCAGTTACACCAGAGCGAAAGCAATGGGAGCATACTGAAATGGCAAAGGTCGCATTCATCGGTCTCGGGGTAATGGGATATCCCATGGCCGGCCACCTCAAGGTCCGCGGCGGACACGAACTGACGGTCTATAACCGCACCTTCGCCAAGGCCGAGAAATGGGCGGCCGAGTTCGGCGGTCGCGCGGCGCGCACGCCGGCGGAAGCCGCCGATGGCGCCGAATTCGTCTTTTCCTGCGTTGGCAACGATGACGACCTGCGCTCGGTAACGACGGCCAAGGACGGCGCCTTCGAGACGCTTGTCGCCGACGCCGTCTTCATCGACAACACCACTGCGTCGGCCGAAGTCGCCCGCGAGCTCTACGAGGCCGCCAGGGCTCGCAACGCCCACTTCGTCGACGCGCCGGTCTCCGGCGGCCAGGCAGGCGCTGAAAACGGCGTCCTGACCGTCATGTGCGGCGGCGACGAAACGGCCTTCGACCGGGCGAAGCCCATCATCGAGGCCTTTGCGCGCATGGTCGGCCTGATGGGATCGACGGGAGCCGGCCAGATCACCAAGATGATCAACCAGATCTGCATCGCCGGCCTCGTCCAGGGGCTCGCGGAAGGCATTCATTTCGGCAAGAAGGCCGGCCTCGACATCGAGAAGGTGGTCGACGTCATCTCCAAGGGAGCAGCCGGCTCCTGGCAGATGGAAAACCGCCACAAGACCATGAATGCCGGCAAATACGATTTCGGCTTTGCCGTCGACTGGATGCGCAAGGATCTCGACATCGTGCTCACCGAAGCCCGCCGCAACGGCGCCAAGCTGCCGGTAACGGCACTGGTCGATCAGTTCTACGGCGACGTGCAGGAGATGGGCGGCAACCGCTGGGACACGTCCTCGCTGCTCGCCCGCCTCGAAAAATGAGCCTCGGACAGGCATCGTCCGCCGAAGAAATCATCAATCACCTGCGATCCAGGGGATCGCAGGACAATCTTGCCGGCATGGCGCGTTTCGGCATTTCCACCGAAACCGCCCTGGGGCTTTCTAATGTCGAACTGCATAAGGTTGCGCGGCTGGTGAAGGTCGATCACCGCCGTGCGCTTGAACTTTGGCAATCAGGCATTCGCGAGGCGCGCATCCTTGCCGCCTATACCGCCGATCCGAAAGCGCTGACACCGGACGAGGCCCGTCGCTGGGCCGCAGACTGCAATTCCTGGGAGCTCGTCGATACGGTCGCGGACATTTTTGTCGCCGCCCGTTTCGAGCACGACCTGATCCCGGAATTTGCCGCCGACGAACGCGAATTCGTCCGGCGGACCGCCTTCGCGATGATCGCGACGGCGGCGGTGCATCTGAAAAAGGAGCCCGACGCCACGCTTCTTTCCTGGCTGCCTCTGATCGAGGCGCATTCGGGCGACGCACGCAATTTCGTCAAGAAGGCGGTCAACTGGGCGCTCCGGCAGATCGGCAAGCGCAATGTCGCCTGTCACGGGCCGGCGCTTCAGCTTGCGAAGCGGCTAGCACAAAGTTCCGAGCCCGCCGCCCGCTGGACCGGCAAGGACGCGGTTCGCGAACTCGAGAGCGAAAAGGTACTGGCACGACTTGGACGTGCCTGAGGAAGGTGCCTGGGAAAGCCGGGGCCGACGCTGTCGACCCCGCGCGTCTCGCCGTCAGTCTTCGCTGGACTTCGCCTGATCGATCATCATGTAATCGAGCGGCAGCTCGGTCGTGTACTTGATCTGCTCCATCGCAAACGCTGAAGACACGTCGCGGATTTCGATCTTGGCGATCATGCGCTTGTAGAAGGCATCATAGGCAGCGATGTCGGGCACGACGACGCGCAGCAGGTAGTCGACGTCGCCGCTCATGCGGTAGAACTCGACGACCTCAGGAAATTCGGCGACGACCTCGGAGAACCGGCGCAGCCATTCGACCGAATGCGAGTTCGTGCGGATCGAGACGAACACCGTCACCTTGGTGTTGATCTTCACCGGGTCGAGAAGCGCGACGCGACCGCGGATGACCCCGTCTTCTTCCATCTTCTGGATGCGCCGCCAGCACGGTGTGGTCGACAGCCCGACCTTCTTGGCAAGGTCGGCAACGGCCAGCGTGGAATCTTCCTGCAACAGGCGCAGGATCTTGCGGTCTAGGCGGTCCATGAAAGTCCCTCTCGAATTATTTTTCCCTCTATAGCGCGATTTTGGTGAAGATAAAGAAAATTGTTTCAGTCGATCAGCTGCGAGACGCGCTCGCGCAGGAACGGCAGGACCTCAGCCTCGAACCAAGGATTGCGTTTCAGCCAACCGGTGTTGCGCCAGCTCGGGTGCGGCATCGGCAGGATCGCCGGAGACGCGTTGCGAAAGGCAAACCGCCGCCAGTCCCTGACCGTCTCGGTCATCGATTTCGGACAGTCCGGGCCGATATGCCAGCGCTGCGAGTAGTGCCCGACGGCGAGCACCAGCTCGACCTGCGGCATCAGATCCATCACTTTCTGCCGCCAGAGCGGCGCGCATTCGCGGCGCGGCGGCAGGTCGCTGCCATGGGCGTCATAACCGGGAAAACAGAAGCCCATCGGTACGATCGCGATCCTGGCGGGATCGTAGAAGGTCTCGCGGTCGACGGCGAGCCACTCGCGGAGCCGGTCGCCGGACGCATCGTTGAAGGGCAGCCCGCTTTCGTGCACGCGCAATCCCGGTGCCTGGCCGGCGATCAGGAGCCGCGCCGTCGACGAGATCACCGCCACCGGCCGCGGCTCGTGCGGCAGAGCGTCTCCCTCGCGTGCCGGCTGGTCGCGACAGATGCGACAGGCGGCAATCGCTGCGCGCAGATTGAGAATATCCGGGCTTTCAGGCATCGCCGATACCCGCAAACACGGATGCAAGGCGCTCAAGCAACCAGCGGCGCATCGCCGCCAGCCAGCCATCGACGAGATGGGGCGTTTCGTCGGGATGCCCGTTCGTGCGACGCCACTCCTGCGGCATCACGAAGGTGCCGGCCCAAAGCCCGCGTCGCTCGCGCTCCGCCTTGGCCTCCTCCGCCTCGTATCGACCGTAGCTGACTGCATAGCCGCCAAGCACCATTTCGCCCCCGATATCGCGGCCACCGGCCTCGCATGCCCCGAGGTCGCGGCCGTAGCGGTCGCGCCCGTGAAAGCGGCAGCGCACGTCACCGGACGAAATCAGCGCGCGCAACTGCGCGCGCGCCTCTCGGCCGCACTCCCAGGCGACACCGGCCCGTTGGCACGTCTGGGCAAGCTCCGGCGCGTCGATCCCCTCGATACGGACGCGTTTTCCGGCAATCCTGAGGCTGTCGCCGTCTCCCGCCGTCGCAAGCCCGCGTGCCTCGCCGGTCGCCGCCCGCTCGGTCACCGGAAGCCTGTCGGCGAAATAGGCGCCGATCGCCAGAAGCAGCAGAACGATCCATCCGACGAGCATGCCTCCGCGACCGGCCGGACGCCCTGGGGCGCTCCCTGCCCGCCGACCACGCAATGGATAACCTGCACGACCAAATTTCAACTTTGCCTCTACCTCGATCTTGCGTGCACGCACGCCTGCCTGTTTGTCGCCAACGCCCAGCCATCCATATTTCCAGACGGTTAGATAGGAAACCTCATACGCCGCGCAATCCTCCGGATGGAAATCACAGCCGCGCCACAATGGTTGTCGAAACCTTCACGCTCCGCAGCAACTTCTTAAGGATTGCTCACTAGACTGCGGCACAATTGCAACCCGTCGCATATGAGCATGAGTATCGCCGCCAGCACATCGACCGATAAGATCATCGTCGACAAATCGCGCAGCCATCGAAACAAGGCTGTTTCGCGCACCGTTCGCGCAACGCGTGAGCGCCTGCAAACGGGCTCGTCCGTGCCTTCGGGCTTCGAACGGGAAATGCTCAATCTCTACATAGATTCCGCCTTGCGCAGCGCCATGGCCCTGCCGCTGCTCATCGCCGTCGTCGCCGCAGTCGGCATCTATCTCTCGGGGAATCCCGGCTTCGTGCTCTGGGCGCTCATGGCCCTTTCGGCACACGCCGTAACGCTGTTTTTCGCGCGCAAGGCCCGCAAGGAAGACATCCGCGCCGAAAAGGTCGCCATCTGGCGTCGCCGCTTCCTTCTCGGCCAGGTCCTGATGGGGCTTTGCTGGGCAACTTTCATCGCCCAGGACTGTTCAAGCTGCGGCAATGTCCGCTTCGGCTTTTTTGAAGCAACCGTGTTGCTCGTCGCGCTTGCCGCGACCGCGATGGGAACGTTCCTGTTGCGCAACGCCCTGCTCTACACCTTCGCGCCGGTCGTGGCGGCGCTTGTCTTTGCGTCGCTCACCACTGGCGAACAGATCTACATCGGCCTGACCGGCATTATCTCGCTGTCCCTGCTGTTCCTCGTGCTGATGACCGGCCGCATGAACCGCGCAAGCGTGCACATTCTTTCGGTTCAGTCGGAAAAGGACGATCTGATCGCCGAGCTCGAAGTGGCGAAATCCATGTCGGACGAGGCCCGCCGGCGCGCCGAAGAGGCCAACCTTGCCAAGTCCCGCTTCCTCGCGTCCATGTCGCATGAACTGCGCACGCCGCTGAACGCCATTCTCGGCTTTTCCGAAGTGATGTCGACGGAAGTGCTCGGGCCGCTCAGCAACCCGACCTACAAGGAATACACCAACGACATCCATCGTTCGGGCGAGCATCTCTTGAACCTCATCAACGAGATCCTCGACCTGTCGCGCATCGAAGCCGGCCGTTACGACCTCAACGAGGATTCGGTCAACCTCGTGGAGATCGCCGAGGATTGCATCGGCATGGTGCAGTTGAAGGCGCGCGCCAAGAACATCACCATCCACCAGCAGTTCGAATCCGGCATGCCCTCGGTCTGGGTCGACGAAAAATCGATGCGGCAGGTTATCCTCAATCTGCTCTCCAATGCAGTGAAGTTCACCGGCACCGGCGGCGAGGTCACGTTCAAGGTCGGCTGGACCGCCGGCGGCGGACAGTATCTCTCCATCAAGGACAACGGTCCGGGCATCCCCGAGGAAGAAATCCCGATCGTGCTCTCGGCCTTCGGCCAGGGCTCGATCGCCATCAAGAGCGCCGAACAGGGAACGGGCCTCGGCCTGCCGATCGTCCAGGCGATCCTTGCCAAGCATAATGGCGAGTTCATCCTGCGCTCCAAGCTGCGCGAAGGCACCGAGGCGATCGCCATCCTGCCCGCCCGCCGCGTGCTCGAGAGCCTTCCGGCGATCGAGGACGTGGCCGCACCGGTCCGCCGCCGCAAGAGCTTCGCCTGATCGATGCTGATTGAAACCGAGCGGCTGAGGCTTCGCCCCTGGACGGAGCGCGACATCGGTCCCTTTGCCGTCGCCAACAGCGACCCTGAAGTCCGGCGCTACTATTACCCCGCCCTCCTGACGCTCAACGAGACGGCAGAGATGATCGCGGATTGCGACCGGCATCTCGTCGACAACGGTTTTGGCTTTGTCGCGGTTGAGCGCAGGCACGATGGCGCGCTCGTCGGCGGCCTCGGCCTTTCGCGCACCGGCGACGACATTCCGGGTGGACCTCATATCGAGATCGGCTGGATCCTTGCCCGCCCCTTCTGGCGGCAGGGATATGCGCTCGAAGCGGCAAGCGCCTGCCTCGCCTACGGCTGGACGACGCTCAAGCTTTCCGAAGTCATCGGCTACACGTCGGCGATCAACGCGCCGTCGCGCCGGCTGATGGAAAGATTGGGAATGAGGTCGGAACCGGCCGAGGATTTCGAAGATACGACCGTGCCGGAAGGCAACGCGCTACGCCCGCACGTGCTCTATCGGATCAGGCGGCCGGCCTGAACCGTTCAGTTGATGAAGCCGTCGACGATGACGACATAGCCGGCATAGACCGCATTGGCGACGATCAGGCAGAGACAGGCGAAGGAGCCGAGGTCCTTGGCGTTCTTGCCCATCTCGGAAATCTCCGGAGAGACACGATCAACGATTTCCTCGATGGCCGTGTTGATCGCTTCGAAGGCCATCATCAGCAGGAAGAGGATGGCCATCGCCACATACTGGAAGAAGGTCGCGCCGACGATGATGAACGCCACCATTGCAATGGCAAAGGCGATCAGCTCATGACGGAAGGCCGCCTCGCCGATCAGACGCTTCGCACCGCCGAGCGAATAGCTGGCGGCGGCAAAGAGATGCCGAATTCCGGTCTGCTTCTCGACAGGGCCTGCCTGGCCGATACGGTGCGTGGTGTTCTTGGCGTCCATTTCTTCTCGACTGGGCTATGACTGCGCAAGCTTCGACATCTTTATTGAGGCGAATGCAAGGCGCTTGCGGTTGCAGGTGCCCCCGATGAATACTTAGGGCGTGCAGATGCGCTTGGATAGGCGAGAAGGCCGCGGGCATCAAGGCCCGCCAATAGCCATGATGGCTTCCGCGACAGGCTTTGGACAGCAATTGGCCGGGTCTTTCTCAAAACCCGGCCGCATCTTGATCACTGCTTGTTGCTGACGCCAGCCTGGGCAAACGTCGCCATGCCGCCGTGGCAGGCGGCCGCCGCCTTGACAATGCCGGCGGCAAGCGCTGCCCCGGTGCCTTCGCCAAGCCGCATGCCGAGTGCCAGCAACGGTGTCTTGCCGAGCTTCTCGATCGCGCGCAGATGGCCGGGCTCTCCCGAGACATGGCCGATCAGGCAATGGTCGAGTGCTGCCGGATTGGCGGCCCTGAGGATCGAGGCCGCTGCCGTCGCGACATAGCCGTCGATGATGACCGGCACTTTCTGTACGCGCGCCGCCAGAATGGCGCCGGCCATGGCGGCAATCTCGCGCCCGCCAAGCCGGCGCATGAGCTCCAGCGGATCGGACAGATGGTCGCGATGCAGCGCCACGGCCTTCTCGACCGCGGCAATCTTGCGCTTCAGGACCTCGCCTTCCGAACCGGTGCCCGGGCCGACCCACTCCTCAGCGGTACCGCCATAAAGCCCGAGATTGATCGCCGCTGCGATCGTCGTGTTGCCGATGCCCATCTCGCCGATGCACAGGAGATCCGTGCCGCCGGCAACCGCCTCCATGCCGAAGGCCATCGTCGCCGCGCAGTCACGCTCCGACAGCGCCGCCTCTTCGGTGATGTCGCCGGTCGGGTATTCGAGCGCGAGGTCGAAGACCTTGAGGCCGAGGTCGTGGCTGACGCAGATCTGGTTGATCGCCGCACCGCCAGCCGCGAAGTTCTCCACCATCTGGGCCGTGACCGACGACGGGAACGGGGTGACGCCCTGACGGGTCACGCCGTGATTGCCGGCAAAGATCGCCACAAGCGGCCGGTTGACGGCGGGCGCCCTGCCCGTCCAGGCGGCAAGCCAGAAGGCGATTTCCTCGAGGCGGCCAAGCGCACCCGGCGGCTTCGTCAGTTGCGCGTCGCGCTCCCGCGCGGCAACCAGAGCGGCTGCATCCGGGCCTGGCAGGTTGCGCAACAATTCGCGGAAATCATCAAACGGCAGGCCGCTGGCACTCATGGAAGGAATCCTTGCGTCATCGTGAAGCTCTAACTAAGCCCCTCATAGAGGCCGGCGGTATCCGGGGCAACGGCAATTGCGCCAATCCGCGTCGCCCATCGACCGCTCGGCGGCCCTTCGAATGCGACGGGCCATCGGCCGGAGACGAGGAAAACGTGGGCGGACGCCACTGGCCGTCGCAGTTCGGCTTGCGAGACTCGCCAAGGTCGGCAAATTGGGCGTGCAGCCGGAATGCGGCCCAAATCTTTGGAGGAGCCATGAGCTTCGTTGGCGATTTCCTTGATGACGTGGCCCGCTCGGTTGGCTTTCTCAGTCGCTTGCCCGTGCCCGCCCGCCACTTCGTCGGTTACGACGGGCGCCTGAGCCGCGCGGTGCGCGCCTTCCCTCTCGCAGGCCTGGTGATCGCCCTGCCGTCCGCTGCCGTCGCCGCAGCGCTGATCGCCCTTGAGGTGAGCTCGCTCTTTGCCGCCTTCCTTGTCGTCGCCATCCAGGTGCTCGTCACCGGCGCGCTGCATGAGGACGGGCTCGGCGACACCGCTGACGGTTTCGGTGGCGGACGCGACCGGGACGCCGTACTCGCGATCATGAAGGACAGCCGCATCGGCACCTACGGCGCCCTGGCGCTGATCCTGTCCGTCGGGCTTCGCGTCTCGGCGCTGGCCTCCGTTCTTCCGCTCTTCACACCGCTCGGCGCGGCTCTCACGCTCCTCGGCACTGCCGCCCTCAGCCGCGCCGCCATGGTCTGGCATTGGGCGCGTCTGCCAGCGGCACGCAACGGCGGCGTCGCGGCGGCGGCCGGTGCGCCGCAACAGGGTGCGACGCGGTTTGCCCTTGCTTTCGGTGTCCTTGTCGCGATGCTGCTCTTCTATGTCGCCAAGGTGCCGGCGCTCGGGCTGATCGCCGCGCTCATCGCCTTCATCCTGACCGTCAGAGGCTTTGGCGGGCTCGCGGAGCGCAGGATCGGCGGCCAGACCGGCGACACGATCGGGGCAACGCAACAGCTGGTGGAAATCGCCGTCCTCGGCGCTCTTGCGCTGACGGTTTGAAAGATCGATATAATCTGGAGGAAACAGAGCAACGCCATGAAATCTCCCTGCATTCTCGTCTGTTCGATCGATGACAAGACCGGTTACTGTTTCGGCTGCGGACGCACGCGCGACGAGGTCGGCAAGTGGTCGATCTACAGCGACGCCGAGCGTGACTTGATCATGGCTGCACTGCCTGCCCGCCTCGACACCATCGAACGCAAGCCACGGCGCGAGACCCGCCGCAGCCGGATGGCCCGGGAACGCGACGAAGCATGAAACGCCTTGCCATTCTGCTCTCCATTCTGGCGATCGGCCTCATCCTGCTGATCATCAACCACGATGCCGGCCGGACCATGGGGATCGCCAACGACGACTTCGGCCAACTGGTGACGCTCGGCGCCATCGCAACCCTGATCGGCGCCGGCATTCTCCAGAGCCGCCGGCGTTTTGGCGAAGGATTGCGCCAGGTCGCCATCTGGCTGTTCATCGTGCTTGCCCTGGTCTCGGCCTATGTCTACCGCTTCGAGCTGGAAGGTATTGGCAACCGTGTGCTCGCCGGCCTCATTCCCGGCCGCGCCACCATCATCACCGACAGCGAAGGACAGCAGGAAGTGGTGCTGCAAAAAATGCTGAACGGGCATTTTGAAACCTCCGCCACCGTCGACGGCAAGGAAATCAGCATGTTGGTCGACACCGGCGCCAGCAGCATCGCGCTGACCTACGAGGACGCAGAAAAGATCGGCCTCGACCCGGCCAACCTCAACTACATCGTCACCGTGATGACCGCCAACGGCCGCGCCCAGGCGGCTCCTGTGATGCTGTCGGAGATATCGATCGGCCCGATCACCCGCCGCAACATCGGGGCGACGGTCGCAGCCAAGGGCCGGCTCGACCAGAGCCTGCTCGGCATGAGCTTCCTGTCGACGCTCGAAATGCTGCAGATGCGCACCGACGAACTGCGCCTGCGCGACTGAGCGGCATTTGCGTCGAGGGAATGTTCGTGCATGTTGGCGCAAACCGGCATGCCGGTGTCCGCAGCCGTTCGTTCCGGGAGAACCGCCTCATGGATTTCATGCGCTTGCTGAAGTCGATCGACGAGCTTCTCTACGAACTCGTGTCATGGCTGCTGTTTTACCCGCTGACGATGTGGCGCACGTTGCGCCAGCCACAGGCAATGATGCGTTACGCGGATGTGGAACTTTCGGATGACGCGTCCGAGCAATATACAGAAACCCTGAGCCCGCCACTCTTCCTGCTGATCACGCTGCTGCTCGCCCACGGCGTCGAACTCGGACTGGTCAACCAGACGACGCCCTGGTCCCCGCCGCCGCTGCTGGCAAGCGATTCCAATCTCCTGATGTTTCGCGCCGTTGCCTTCGGCATCCTGCCGCTGCTCATGGCTGTGAAGTTGCTCAGGCACAAAGGCGCACGGCTGACCCGTGACACCCTCAGGGCGCCCTTTTACAGCCAGTGCTATGTTACGGCACCCTTTGCGCTTGTACTCAGTGTGGGCATGCTGCTCACGCGGACACAAAGTCAAAGCGCGCTGATGACGGGGGTCGCCTTCGTCCTTGCGGCATTCGTCTGGTACGTGATCGTCGAGACGCGCTGGTTCAAGGCGGACCTCGGCCTGTCGAGCGCGCGCGCCGGCCTGCGGGTCGTGTGGACTTTGCTGCAGGCGCTGTTTGCAATCCTGCTGGTGGGCGCAGCGATTGTCTTCGGCACGGGCGCCTTGCCTGCCTGATGCCGGCCGGCGCTGACGGAAGGCGGCACGCCTGCCGTCAGTTTCTCAAGCGGTACCCGGTGCGGAAGATCCAGGTCAGCACCGACATGCAGATCGTCAGGAAGGCGAGGATGATCACCGCGCTGATGACCGGATTGACGTCCGACACCTCGAAAAAGCTCCAGCGGAAGCCGCTGATCAGGTAAAGCACCGGATTGAAATGGCTGACCGCCTGCCAGAAGGGGGGAAGCATCTTGATCGAGTAGAAGCTGCCGCCGAGGAAGACGAGCGGCGGGATCACCAGCATCGGGATCAGGTTCAGCTGCTCGAAATCCTTGGCCCAGATGCCGATGATGAAGCCGAACAGGCTGAAGGATATCGCCGTCAGCACGAAGAAGAACACCATGACGAAAGGGTGGGCGATCGTCAGGTCGACGAACAGCGATGCCGTCAGAAGAATGATCGTGCCGATCATCAGCCCCTTGGTCGCGGCCGCACCGACATAACCGAGCACGATCTCGAGCATCGAGACCGGCGAGGACAGCACCTCGTAGATCGTGCCGGTGAACTTCGGAAAATAGATGCCGAAGGAGCCGTTGCCGATGCACTGGGTGAGCAGCGTCAGCATCATCAGGCCCGGCGTGATGAAGGCGCCGTAGGAAACGCCGTCGATCTCCTGGATGCGCCCGCCGATGGCCGCGCCGAAGACGATGAAATAGAGCGAGGTGGAGATGACCGGCGACACGACGCTCTGCAGCAGCGTGCGCCGGGTGCGCGCCATCTCGAAGAAATAGATCGACTTGATCGCTTCGATGTTCATCGCCCTGCCCCCACGATTTCGACGAAGATGTCTTCCAGCGAGCTCTGCCGCGTGGAAATGTCCTTGAGCCGGAGACCGGCTTCGGCGAGTGCCGCCAACAAGGTGGTGATGCCGGTTCGCTCGGCGCTGGTGTCATAGTCGTAGATCAGGCAGTGCCCATCGCCCTCAAGCGTCAGGTTGTAGCCCGACAGCTCCTCGGGCACGGTTGCGAGCGGATGGGCAAGATCGACCCTCAGCTGCTTGCGCCCGAGCTTCGACATCAGGGCGACCTTGTCTTCGACCAGCAGGATCTTGCCGCCGTTGATGACGCCGATGCGGTCGGCGATTTCTTCGGCCTCTTCGATGTAGTGCGTCGTCAGAATGATCGTCACGCCGGAGGCGCGCAGCCGCTCGACCACCTCCCACATGCTCTTGCGCAGGTTGACGTCGACGCCGGCGGTCGGTTCGTCGAGGAACAGCACGCGCGGCTCGTGCGACAGCGCCTTGGCGATCAGCACGCGCCGCTTCATGCCGCCCGACAGCTCGCGCAGCATGTTGTCCTTCTTGTCCCAGAGCGAAAGGTCCTTCAGCACCTTTTCGATATGCGCGGGATTCGGCTTCTTGCCGTGCAGCCCGCGGGAAAAGGTGACCGTGTTCCACACGGTCTCAAACGCGTCGGTCGTCAGTTCCTGCGGCACAAGCCCGATCATCGCGCGGGTCTCGCGAAAATCCCTGACCACGTCGTGGTCACCGACCTTCACCGAGCCGCCACTCGGATTGACGATGCCGCAGATAATCGAGATCAGCGTCGTCTTGCCGGCGCCGTTCGGCCCGAGCAGCGCGAGGATCTCGCCCTCTTCGATATCGAGACTGACGCCCTTCAGCGCCTGGAAGCCGGAAGCATAGGTCTTCGACAGGTTGGAAACGGAAACGATGGGCGCCATGTAGGGTGATCCGGAAGCGGGGCGGTTTCGTGAGGTACCGCCCTATATGGGACAATTCGTTCCGATTTGCAGCCTGTTGGAACGAAAAAAGCACGGTGACGCTGCGTCAACGCGTTTAACGCAGGGGAGCAGCCGTTGCTGTGCCGTCAGCCGGTCGGGCCGGTTTTGGCGCGATCAGCCGGTCGTGGACCAGCATCCCGCCAAGCATCGCCGCAACGAACAGGATGGTTGCTGGCAGACCAAGCGACAGCGATGCGAGCGCCGGTCCCGGGCAAAGCCCGACCAGGCCCCAGCCGACGCCGAAAATGGCCGAGCCCGCGACAAGCCGCCGGTCCATCGCGCGGTTTTCGGGCAGGTGAAAGCGGGTGTCGAACAGGGGACGTTCGAACCGCCGCGTGACGAAAACGCCGAGCGCCGACACCGCCACGGCGCCGCCAAGCACGAAAGCAAGGCTCGGGTTCCAGTTGCCGGTGATATCGAGAAAGGCCCGGACGCGGGCGGGATCGAGCATCCCCGACAGCGCGAGCCCGAAACCAAAGACGACGCCGGACAGAAGCGTCACCGCCAGACGCAGCATCGCGACGTTCATGCGAACTGTCCCATAACGAAGACCGTCAGGATCGCCGCGCCCATGAAGGTGGCGACCGCGGCGATCGAGCGGCGCGACAGACGCGCCAGCCCGACGACGCCGTGGCCGCTGGTGCAGCCGGACCCCATGCGCGATCCGAATCCAACCAGCACGCCGCCGGCCACCAGGAGCGGCCACGACGATGTCACGGTCACGGATGGCCAGTTGCCGAAGATGAGGCGAAACACCAGCGGACCCGCCATCAGCCCGATCACGAACAAGACCCCGGACGAAACCTGCACGCCCTGAAGCAGCCGCCCTGCGATGCCGCTGACGCCGGCAACCCGGCCATTGGCCACCATCAGGATCGCTGCAGACAGACCGATCAACAATCCACCCGCAAGCGCATTTTCGTATTCATTCATGCTTTCAAACCATCCCGACAGAAAATCTGGTAGAGCGCGCCCACAAGACGCGCCACCTTGTCGTGGCTGAGCCGATAGAACACCTGCTTTGCCTGCCGACGTGTCGAGACGATGCCGGCATCGCGCAGGACCGTCAATTGCTGCGACAGCGTCGGCTGGCGAATTCCAAGCGTCTCTTCCAGCGCCGCGACCGAATGCTCGCCTTCCAGAAGTGCGCTGACGATCAACAGCCGATTGCGATTGGCGAGTGTCCTCAAAACTTTTGAGACCTCTGCGGCATGCACGGTCATGTCGGCGCGCACTCCGGGAAATTGCATGACAGTTCCCATTCCTTCCTCCTGCCGTTGTCAAGGAAGTGAGCAGAGCCCCCAATGCTTGCAGGGCCAAGTCAATACTATCCAAGATTGTTATACGAAATAATATAATATCGTATTACTTATTACAAAACCAGTTGAAACTGAGGGTAACGCCCTCGCGGCGCCGACGTGCGCTCGCTGCCAGCATCAAGAATATGATAAATATATCATATACTTAAAAAGATGTCTCACGTGAACCGCGAACGCCATATTTGGGGCAACCGACCGGAAGACGTCTCGGAAAACGAAACTTAAAGTTTAGCAGTGTTGATGAGTGCCGAAGACGACCAGATCATCGCGGCGCCTGACTGCGAAGAACCGAAGATCAAGAAAACGAGAGGGACCACGGCAGCGCACGGCAAATGCATGCCTTGCGCAGCGCCGCTCAGCCTGCCTCTTCTGAAGTGGGTCGCCGCTTCCAGACCGCCCTCTCCTGCCGGTTGACCGAGAGCCGGCGAAGTTTCTACGTGTTCGGGCAGGAATTCCACGGCGCTGTCACGAAACCGTGATGCTCATCGATCAGTTTGCCTCCCACGAGCCGCGACATCGCCCATTGATTTGCGCTCGTGATTTGCACGCCGGAGCCTCCCCCTTTTGCTCCGGCCGTTGGGCCGGCCTCCCCGCCGGCCTCTTTTTTTGCCGGCTTCCGGAATTTCGTAGCCGGCAGCCGAAAGCTCAGCAGCGGACGATGGCTCAGTCGCAGTGGCGGTAGCCGGTCTTGCGGGTTCTGAGGTCAAAGTGGAAATGGTCCTTGTGGAACGGATCGCTTCCCGGCCCCAGCACGGTGTTGAAATACTTGCAGCTGTCGGAACGAACGGCTTTCAGCAACCCTTTTTCACGGAAGGCGAAAAAGCCCGGCTTGCGCACGTCGATCTCCTTGCCGTTCTTCAGAACGAACTTGCCGACGTCGATGGCGTTGCCGCGGGCGTGTTCCGACATCGGATTGCCGCGACGCGAATTCATGGTGCGGCAGGAATAACCGCCAAGCGGTTTGATGGTCTTGACGCCCGACCAGTACCGGTAGCGCGACGACGGGGCGAGCTCGTACTTGACCCATTTTGCAAAGGCCTCTGTCACCTGGCAGTTCAGCTTCACTGCCGGTTGCACGCCGATGCCGCCCGAAAGCCCGCTGACTTCGATCGGATAATCGATGCCACAGGATGGTCCGTTGCTGATGCGCGCGATGTCGCGGAACTGCACGCCGAGTTTCTTCAGGCGCTGGCGGCAGGCGATCTCCGCGCCCGGCATTTCGCCAGTGTAGTCGGGCGTCGACATCGGATTGCGCACGCGCGGTAACATCGCCACCTGTTGTGGCTGCTGTGCCCGCTCGGCCGCGCGCTGGGCTTCCATGGCGCGGGCGCGCTGGGCCTCTTCCGCCGCTTTCCTTTCGGCCGACAGTGGCGGGAGGTCGGGATCGTAGCCGATGTTGTCTTCGCCGGCGGGAAGCGACGTTGCCCCACCAAGCTGGCGCACATTGTCCTCACCGATACCGCCAACCACCGGTTGGCTGGCATTCCCCTCGGCGATGTCGTTGTTCTGCTCCTCGGCCAGCCCGACAACCGGTTGGTCGACGCCGAGCATGGCATCCATGTTCACGCCCTCTTCGGGAACGGGCATCGATCCGCCCGGCTGGGCGCCCGACGAAACCGCCTCGTCACTGTCGATCATAGGAAGGGCGCGCCGTGACGGCTGGCGGGGCTGCGCGGCCGCCACCTGTTCCGGATTGGGCTCGAACGTCGCGGATTGGGCGGCGGCAGGATAGGCGGCCACCGCCTCCTGCGGCACGGCATCGACAGGGACCGGTCCGATCGAGCCGACGCGGGCGCCGCCATCGATACGACCGGGCGGTGAAAGCGCGTCGTCCGTCGAACACGTGACGAGCGAAAAGGACAGAATGAGAGCCGTCAGTGGGCGATGGAGACGAGTGACATACGCCATACGGAACTTCGCCTTCCTCCGGGCGTCCAGAAAGGACCGCCATTCACCCCACCACCCCGCAACGCTGGCGCCTGAGGCGCACCGCACGCTGCAAACAGTTTGAATTGCTGCTTTTCGCCTGTGTCGCAAAGCGGGCAGAGCGGCCAGACAGCCTGATTTCGGAGGCATTTTATTCAAACACGGTAAACGAAGCCTTTCGCCCGCCACGCGCAATCAGGGGAGAGGGACGGCGCCGGATGCCTCATCGCGTCCCGCAAGGGTGACAGATCTTGTGTCTGCTCCGGTCAAAGAGAAGCCCGCGTCCTCGTCGAACGCGGGCTCAAGATTTCTGACGGCTGGTCCAGACCTTAGCGGCACTCGCCGCGGTGGATGATCTGGAAGCCGGCGCCGCCCGCCTCGCAGGAATTCGAGAAGGTCTCGATGCGGCCGCCACGCTGGCCGCAAACCGGCGCGTATTCGCGGGTGCAGAACTGACCTTCGGACGGACGGTCATCGTTGCGACGGCACTCGCCGCGGCCGATTACCTGAAAGCCTTCGGAGCGCGCCTGGCACGCGTTGGAGAAGGTCTGCATGCGCCGTTCGCGCTGTCCGCACACCGGATTGTAATCCATCGTGCAGGCCTGCGGTTCGCGATCCGGGGGACGATAGTCAGGACGGCACTCACCGCGGCCAATCACCTGGAAGCCGTCGGCGCGCGCCTGGCAGGAGTTCGGGAAGGTGCGGGTGCGGTTGCCGCGCTCGCCGCAAACAGGCGCATATTCCATCGTGCAGACCGGCGGGCCGATCGGCCTCGGTCCCGGTCCCGGACGCGGTTCGTCGACGACGACGGTGCAGGCCGAGAGAACGCCGAGCGCCAGCATCAGCGCGGCGACCGGACGGGTCAAAAGAAGTTTGAGAAGTGCCATGGATGTCCCCTCTAGTGCATGTTTCCTTTGATCGCGCCGATCAGAGAACCAAAACATGCGAAAATTCAAAGTGCTACAGCGGCCGTCCTACAGGACGTGCGGCGCTGGTGTGCTGCGGTCGGCACGCGGGGACGACGCCCCGCAAGACACCTCGCGCAACTGGCCTATCTATCCCGGGCCACGCCAAGGTCAAGACCAAGCGCCCTGCCGTCCACCGCAACCAGGAATAGGGCGAGGACACTTCGGCTGCGATCATTGCGACAGGATTGCGATTTGCATGCCTTGCACACGAAAAGACCCGCGCAACCTGCCGCGCGGGCCCCGTTCAACACGTGATCACCAGCCTCAGGCGGCGCGGCCGTAGCCCTGATGCGACGCCGAAGACAACAGGCGGAACTTGGTCAGCAACGATTTCAGCTCGCGGCTTTCGGCAGCCAGCGTCTGGCTCGCCGCCGTGGTTTCCTCCACCATAGCCGCGTTCTGCTGGGTCATCTGGTCCATGCTGTTGACAGCGACATTGACCTCCTGCAGCCCGGTCGCCTGTTCGCGCGCGGCGGTCGCGATCGATGCCACCTGCTCGTTGACCCGGTTGACCTGAGCCTCGATCTCCGAGAGCGCCTCGCCGGTCGAGCGCACCAGTTCGACGCCGGCGCCAACCTCGCGCACCGAGGCGCCGATCAGTTCCTTGATCTCCTTGGCCGCGCCCGCCGAACGCTGCGCCAGTTCGCGCACCTCCTGGGCAACCACGGCAAAGCCCCGCCCGGCTTCGCCGGCGCGCGCCGCCTCGACACCGGCATTCAGCGCCAGAAGGTTGGTCTGGAAGGCGATCTCGTCGATAACGCCGATGATCTGGCCGATGCGGCCGGATGAACTCTCGATCCGGCCCATCGCGCCGATCGCGTTGCGGACGATTTCGCCTGATTTGGCAGCGCTCGCCCTGGTCTCGTTGACCATGTCGCGCGCTTCGTTCGCCCGCTCGGAGGCATGACGCACCGTCGAGGTGATCTCGTCGAGCGCCGCTGCGGTCTCTTCCAGCGCCGCTGCCTGCTGTTCCGTCCGCCGTGAAAGATTGTTCGCCGCTTCCGAGATGTCGCCGGCGCTCGCCGTGACGATCTCGGTCGAATGCGAGATCGAGCTGATGACGTCGCGCAGCGCCGCAACGGCGGTGTTGAAGTCCTGTTTCAGCTTGCCGTATTCGGGCGCGATCTGGCCGATCTCGGCGGTGAGATCCCCGCTTGCAAGCCGTTCGAGCGCGGTACCGACAGTGTCCATCGCGTCAGCCTGCACTTGCGCCGTCGCGCGTTGGCGCTGTTCGTTGCCGCGCCGCTCGGAGCTCAGCCGCTCCTGCTGCTCGGCTTCGCGCGACCGCAGTTCCAGCCGCTCGCGCACGGAATCGCGCAGCACCACCAGCACCTTGGCCATCTGGCCGATTTCGTCGCCGCGGTCGGTTTCCGGCACCTCGGACGAAAGATCCTCGTCGGCGATCGCCCGCATCGAGGCCTTGAGCTTCTCGACCGGCCTGACGACGCTGCGCACGATCGCAAGCGCCGCCATCAGGATGGCGAGCGCCGCTGCTGCAAGAATGCCGGCGACCTGAAGGGCGCGCTCACGGAACATGGCCGCCAGATCGTCGGCATAGACGCCGGTTCCGACCACCCAGCCCCAGGGCTTGAAGCCTGCGACATGGGAGTATTTCAGCACCGGCGCGTCGGCCCCCGGCTTCGGCCAGTAGTAGTCGACGAAACCCTGGCCGCTCTTTTCGACGGTTTTCACGAATTCGACGAAGAGATGCTTGCCGTTCGGATCCTTGTTCTCGGTCAGATCCTTGCCGTCGAGCTCCGGCTTGATCGGGTGCATCACCATGGTCGGATGCATGTCGTTGACCCAGAAATAGCCGTTGCCCTGGTAGCGCATCGCCTTGATCGCCTCGAGCGCGCGCTTCTGCGCCTCCTCGCGCGACAGCGTGCCGGCCGCCTCCAGCTTGTGATAGGCGTCGAACACCGAGATCGCATTCTCGTCCATCGCCGCAAGCATCGCCTTGCGTTCGCCGACCAGCTTTTCCTGCGCCTGGAACAGACCGAACGTCAACGCCGCCGCCATGGTCAAAAGTGCGAATGCCACCAGCGCGTAGAGCCGCGCCGAGATCCTGAATTTCTTCATTGCCAATCCCCTGCCCTCCGGCGCCTTGGCGCCGCCCCAAAACCTGGTTGCCTCGGCATCGCCTGCAGGCACTCCAGGAGTTTGCAGGTTAGGGCGAGGTCTTTGCAAAGCTCCTAACAACCGATCCCTAAAATTGATATTTCTCAATTACCCCTGCGAAAGTCTAAGGCGGCGACAGCGCGCGATCTCGCCTGGCATTTGTGCAACGACAGGTCTTCCCTCCGGAACAATGCTCGGGTTACATCTTCCTCAAACAGGGAGACAGGCTGCATGACCGAACAGACCAGACCGACCGGCGAACTGACCTTGCGCACGCTCGCCATGCCTGGCGACGCCAATGCGGCTGGCGACATCTTCGGCGGCTGGGTGATGGCGCAGATGGACCTTTCCTGTGGCATCCGCGCCGCCGAGCGCGCCCGCGGGCGCGTGGTCACCGCCGCGGTCAAGGAGATGGCCTTCGCGCTTCCCGTAAAAATCGGCGACACGCTCTGCATCTATACCGATGTCGTCAAGGTCGGCCGCACGTCGATGACACTCAAGGTCGAGGCCTGGGCGCAGCGCTATCTTTCGCACCTGATGGAAAAGGTGACGGACGCGATCTTCGTCATGGTCGCGCTCGACGAAAACGGCAAACCGAAGCCGGTCCCCCCGGAAGAATAGGATTAAGGCAATGGATCCTGCCCAGACCGACCCGGAGATCTTTTCCCACATCCGCGTCGTCATGGGCATGGTGATCAGCCTGAGTCTCGCCCGGCTGCTGAGTGGCCTTGCCATCTTCGTGCAGCACCCGGGCAAGACGCGCGTCTACTGGATCCACCTCGGCTGGGTCCTGTTCATGTTCGTCTTCCTCGTGCACTTCTGGTGGTGGGAGTTCCACCTGCACGCGCTCGCCATCATCGACGTCAGCGTCTACCTCTTCGTCATCCTCTATTGCTGCGTCTTCTTCTTTCTCTGCGTGTTGCTGTTCCCGACGACGCTCGACGACTACAGCGACTACGAACATTATTTCATGTCGCGGCGCGCCTGGTTCTTCGGCTTCCTGGCGCTGGCTTTCGCGGTCGACCTCGTCGACACCGCCCTGAAGGGCAAGCAGTATTTCGCCTCCTACGGTCTCGAATATCCAGCCCGCAACGCCGCCTATATCCTTCTTTGCATCGTCGCGGCCTGGACTGCGAACCGGCGCTTCCACGCCGTCTTCGTGGTGGCGGCCGTCGCCTACCAGCTCGTCTGGATGTACCGGGCTTTCGATCTGCTCGACTGACGTGAACACGGGCGCGCCGGCACGCCAGGGACAGGCTGGTGTTCCCGGTCCTCATCGACGACGGAGTGCGGATTTCTGCCAAGCCGTCTTGATCCCCGGGCGAGGCAGTGCTTTATCCGTTAGTCATATCTGAATCTCTCATCATGCAGGTCGGGGGACTGTCGCATCATGGAAATCTTTACCGCCGCCGGTCTGGCAGCGCTTCTCCAAGTCATCGTCATCGACCTGGTTCTTGCCGGCGACAATGCCGTCGTCATCGGCCTTGCTGCCGCCGGCCTGCCGACGGACCAACGCAAGAAGGTCATTCTGGTCGGCATCATCGCCGCAACCGTGTTGCGCATCGCGCTCGCCAGCGTCACCGTCCAACTGCTCGAAATCATCGGCCTGCTGCTCGCAGGCGGCATCCTTCTGCTCTGGGTCTGCTGGAAGATGTGGCGTGAAATACGCGAGCAGCAGGCGGCAAACGCGGCAGGCGAAAGCGGCGAAGGCACCGAGGCGCCCCGCAAGACCTTCATGCAGGCGGCCATCCAGATCGTCGTCGCCGACGTCTCTATGTCGCTCGACAACGTGCTCGCCGTCGCGGGTGCCGCCCGCGAACATCCGACAATCCTGGTGATCGGCCTTGCTCTGTCGATCGCCATGATGGGCATCGCCGCCGGCTTCATCGCCCGGCTGCTCAACCGCTACCACTGGATCGCTTATATCGGCCTCGCGATCATCCTCTATGTCGCGCTCGACATGATCTATCGCGGCTGGGTCGAGGTCTGGCCACATGTCGCGCCGGCCGTGGCCGCGGTGGTCTGAGACCCGGCGACGGAGATCCACCCGTTATGCAAAAGGCAGGGCCCGGCCCTGCCTTTTCTGTTTGCGGCATAGGTTGCCGGCGCGATCGCCGGATGTCCCTCACCCCTTGAAGATGAACGACGCTCCGACTGCGATCAGCGCGAAGCCGACCAGATGGTTCCAGCCGATCGATTCCTTCAGCCAGAAGACAGAGAAGGCAGCGAACACCAGGAGCGTGATCACCTCCTGCATCGTCTTCAGTTGCGCAGCAGTATAGACCTGATGGCCAATGCGGTTGGCCGGCACCGCCAGGCAATATTCGAAGAAGGCGATGCCCCAACTGGCGACGATCGCCATGTAGAGCGGCGACGACGTGTACTTCAGGTGACCGTACCAGGCGAAGGTCATGAAGACGTTGGAAACGAGGAGCAGCAGGATCGGCCAGAGATAGGCCGGATTGACGGTGAAGGGCATGGAAAACCTCGGGCGTGCGAATCGTGCCCTGACGATGCGCCGCCGCGCTGCCCGCATGCAAGCATCAGTGTCGCGATCGCGCGGCAAGACGGGCTCACGGTGTTAGATCGCCGCGCATTTCGCCGCCTGAAACGACGATTCGCCGTCGCGGCGATCATCTATTTCGGCACTTAGCAATCCCTGCCCCAATATTTTACGGGTTTTGCCACAATTTTGCACCGGCGCATGGTGAATGAAGCTTTGCTGCCCGACGGGGCAGACAGGGGAATACCACACTTCGAAACGGCAGTTGCCGTGAAGCTGGCTCCGCGCTTGAGCGCGGTTTGCCGACGTGCCCGATGCGGCGTCTTGAGCGCCTGCACGCGCGCGGCCGTTGATATCTCCCCGCCCCAACATTGGAACCGTTGAGCAACCGGGTGCTATGCCGGCGATTGCCAGGCCGCCCCAACCGTTCGCACCAAGCAACTTGTCAAGGAGTCCTGACCATGAAGGTCCTGGCGATTCTTGCGGCTGCCTATGTCGCGCTCCTCATACCTGACTTCGCCAATGCGGGCATGCTTGCCCAGGCGCAGCACTACAAAGGCCTGCACGAGGTCAAGAACAACAAGACCCTCCGTGCAGCGCTCGGCATCAACCCGGCCCGCACCCCCTGGTGCGGTCACTTCATGGGCATGGTGGCTCGCAAGGCCGGCCGCAGCCCGCCACAGAGTTTCGGCATAGCCCGGTCCTGGCTGCGTTTCGGCGCGCCGGTAAAGCTCGCCTATGCGCGCCCCGGCGACGTCGTCGTCGTGCGCACCGGTCGCGGCTATCACGTCGGGATCCTGTCCATGCTGTCGAAATCGACGGCCCAGCTGATCGGCGGCAACCAGTCCGGCGGCGTCCGGGTCTCGCAGTTCGCACGCGGCCAGGTGGTTGGCATCAGGCGGTAGACGCGGCCCAACGAACGAGTGTATTTCAGTGCCGGCTTTCCGCGCCGATGGCGTTCGTCCTCAGGACAAGGACAGGCGCATCGCGCAGCGTCGCTCCGGTGGCAAACCATGCGCTGCTTCGGCGGCAAGGATTTGCGCGAGCCGTCGGTCGAGTTCGCTCGCCTCGAGCGTCCTGAAACCGAGCTTGCGATAGAACAGCTCGTTCCAGGAAAGATCGCGGAACGTCGTCAACGTCACCGCGGCAAGCGATGTCGCACGCGCATGCATGATCGCGGCAAGCATCAAGGTGCGCCCAAGTCCCTGCCCCTGATGGTCCGAGAGCACCGCGAGTTGCCAGATGTGCAGGACATCACCCGCAACCGCAGCGCACAGGAACCCGGTCGGCCGGTCCGCAGCATCGACCACCACGACCGACAGGCCCGTTTTCAGGAAGGCGCGATGCGCCTCCTCCGATTGCACGTCGTCATCGGCAATCCAGGCAAGCTCGGCAACGGTCCTGAACACGGCGCCGGAAGAGCGCTCGATGTCAGGCAGAAGGGCGAAGTCGCTTTCGCGTGCAGGTCGAATCAATGGCATGGTGACGCCATCCTAGCCAAGGGCAACGCCGCGTCGACCCCACCGCGACGGCCGACGAACGCCGCTGCACCACATCCGGGCAATTTAGGCTTCTCCACTTTTCTAATTTAAGTTACGCTTAATTTCCGTCTGACCAGATGCCGCGGGAGGGGCCCGCCCCCTTGGAACGGAAGCTCGCCGTGATCCTAGCTGCCGACGTCGCCGGCTACAGTCGCCTTGTCGCGGCCGACGAGGAAGGCACGCTCGCCACGCTTGGCGCCTACTTCGAGATTGTCTCGGGCCTCGTGGCAGAGCACGCAGGCCGCATATTCGGTGCGGCCGGCGACAGCATGGTCGCCGAGTTCCAGAGTGCGGTACAGGCGGTGCGTGCCGCGGTCGCGATCCAGCGCACCCTGCAGCGGCGAAACGCCGACCTTGCGCCCGAGCGGCGCATGGAGTTGCGGATCGGTCTCAATCTCGGCGACGTGGTGGTCGAGGGCAGCAACCTGCTCGGTGACGGTGTCAATGTCGCCGCACGTCTGCAGCAGGTCGCCCAGCCGGCGGATATCTGCATCTCCGCGGCCCTGCACGACCAGATTGAGGGCAAGCTCGAGTTCCCGACGAAACGGCTCGGCGAACAGAGCCTGAAGAACATCCCGCGCCCGGTGCTGGTCTACAGCGTCGGGTGGCGCGAAGATCCGGTGGGGCCGAACCGGCCGGGGATACCGCTTGCCCTGCCCGACAAGCCGTCAATCGCCGTGCTGCCCTTCGTCAACATGTCCGGAGACCGCGAACAGGACCACTTCGCCGATGGGCTGACGGAGGACATCACCACCGCGCTGTCGCTCTACCGCTGGTTCTTCGTCATCGCCCGCAATTCCTCCTTCGCCTACAAGGGACGCGCCCTCGACGCCAAGCAGATCGGCCGCGAACTCGGTGTGCGCTATCTCGTCGAGGGCAGCGTGCGCCGGTCCGGCTCCCACGTGCGCGTTACCGGACAGCTGATCGAGGCCGAAACCGGCATTCATCTCTGGGCGCAGCGCTACGATCGCGAGCTCGCAGACATATTCGTCATCCAGGACGAACTCACCCAGCACGTGGTCGCGGCGATCGAACCGGAAATCCTCATCGGCGAAAACCGCCGTGCGCTGTTGCGCGGAACGGACAGTCTCGACGCCTATGAATGCCACATGCGCGGCACGCTCCTGCACAACGCTCAGGATTCCGCCGCGCAGTTCGCCGAGGCCATCGAGTGGCAGCGACGGGCGATCGCCCTTGATCCCGATTTCGCCCGCGCACGCATGATGCTCGCCCGCTCGCTCTATGCCCGCTGCTTCTTCGGCTTCAGCGAGGATATCGAGCGTGACTGCCGTGAACTGCAGGTGGAAGCGAGCCGCGCGCTGTCGTTCGAGGAACACGACCCCTATACCCACTACGTCATGTGCCTCGCCAACTTCGCAGCCCAGCGTCCGCACGCAGCCGTCTCCGAAGCGCAGCGCGCCGTTGACCTCAACCCCAACTTTGCTCTTGCCTACATGGCGCTTGGGTGGTCGCGCATCTATATCGGCCGGTTTGCCGAAGCGCTCGAGCCGCTCTACACCGCGTTGAGGCTTAGCCCGCACGATCCCCTCGCCTACCTTTTTCTCAACCGCATTGCGCTCGCACACTACCATCTCGGCAACTACGAGGACGCGTTGCATCACGCCGAGCGGGCGCTTTCGGTCCGCCGCACCTACTTCAACCTGCTGGTGCTGATCGCCTGCCTCGGCCAGCTCGACCGCGTCGAGGAGGCGCGCAGGATCGTCCCGGAGGCGGTTGCCAATGCGCCAGCCGACCTGCCGCGCTACTGGCGCATCCTTACGCCCTATGTCGATCCCGCCCACCACGCACACTTCAACGAAGGGCTCCTCAAGGCGGGCCTCTCCATTGTTCCGTAGGCCGCCATGACACGCGCGCAACTGTTCGGCGTTCTGATCGGCATGACGGTGGTGGCCTTCTTCACCGTACTTCGCGCCAACGATCCGCAAGTTTTGCGGCAGGCGCGCGACGTCACCTTCGACGAGTACCAGCGGATCGCGCCGCGCACCTACGAGCCCATGCCGGTGAAGATCGTCGATATCGACGAAGCGTCGCTGCGCGAGCTCGGCCAATGGCCCTGGCCGCGCGACCGGCTGGCGAAGCTGACCGAGCGCCTGTCGGAGATGGGCGCCGCCGCGATCGCCTTCGACGTGCTCTTCGCCGAGCCGGACCGCCTGTCGCCGCGAACCGTCGTGCGCGACGTCGGCGGCGTCGATCCGTCCTTCATCGCCACCCTGCCGGACAATGACGAGATCTTCGCCGAAGCGATCAAGGACAAGCCGGTCGTGCTCGGATTCGGGCTTACCAACGAGGGCAGCTACCTGCCGCCGGTCAAGGCGGGTTTTGCCTTCACCGGCGAAGACGCGATGGAAGCGCCACCACGGCTGCGCGCAGCAACGCCGATCCGCCCCCAACTCGAAGCCAATGCTGCAGCACTTGGCCATATCAGCCTCAACCCCGGCTCCTCTTCGGCCGTGGTGCGCACCGCACCGCTGTTCCTGAGCGACGGCCGGCAGTTCTATCCGAGCCTGGCGCTGGAGGCGCTCAGGATCGCCCAGGGTGCGTCGACCTATGTGCTGGCCGCAGCGCCAGACGTCGCTAATACGCTGACGGCGGTCAAGATCGGTGACTTCGTCGTGCCGCTGATGGCGACCGGCGAATTGTGGCTCTGTGTGACGCCGGACACGGCCGACCGCTACATCTCCGCCCGCCGCATTTTGGCCGACGGCGAACCGTCGCCCGACATCCGCGCCGGCATCGAGGGCAGCATCGTCTTCATCGGCACCTCGGCGGCAGGTCTTCAGGACGTGCGCACCACGGCGCTCGGCCAGAACGTTCCTGGTGTTTCGATCCATGCGCAGATCGTCGAGCAGATCCTCTCCGGTCGCTATCTGGCGCGCCCCGACTGGGCCGATGGCCTCGAGATCCTCTCGATCGCGCTCGCCGGCACGCTGCTGGTGCTGCTCACGACCTTCGTCAGTCCGATCGTGGCGCTCGTCTGCGGCCTGGCGGTTACCGTGCTGGCCCTCGTCGCATCCTGGCTTGCCTTCTACTACGGCGGTCGCCTGTTCGATCCGCTGGCGCCGATCCTTGCCGCCTCCATCACCCATTTCGCCGCCACTGCCTTCCGCTTCCTGGTCACCGACCGCGAACGGCGCGAGGTCCGCCAGGCCTTCGGCCGCTATCTCTCGCCGTCACTGCTCTATCGCATCGAGCACACGCGCAACGCACTCAGCCTCGGCGGTGACGACCGTGAACTGACGGTCATGTTCGTCGACGTGCGCAGCTTCACCGAGATGAGCGAGCGTATGACGCCAACCGAGGTCGTCGCCTTCCTCAACACCCTGCTCGACGCCTTGAGCCGGCATGTGCTGGCCAACGAGGGCACGCTCGACAAGTTCATCGGCGATTCGATCATGGCCTTCTGGAATGCGCCTGTTGATGTCGCCAACCATCCGAAAAAGGCGGTGCGCGCCGCACTCGGCATGCGCGAGACGCTGACCAGGCTCAATGCCGACAATGCCTTCGGCTTCGGCGCCGACCAGGAGGTGCGCATCGGCATCGGCATCCATACGGGGCTTGCCTGCGTCGGCAACATGGGCGCCGAGACCCGCTTCAACTATTCGGCCGTCGGCGACACCGTCAACATCGCCGCGCGCATCGAAGCGGCCTGCAAGGAGGTCAATGTCGACATCCTGGTGTCGGAGGCGACGGCGCAGGCGCTGCCGGATCACGCGATGCTCGACGCCGGAGCCCTCGGGCTCAAGGGCAAGACGACGCGAACCCGCGTCTTCGCCGTCGCCGGCGACGAAACCCTGTCGTCATCGCCGGCCTTCGCCGACCTGCGGCGGCTGCACGAACGGCTCGTTACCGCGCTTGCCAGCCGCAGCCAGACAAGCCGCGGCATGATCAATGCCGCCAAGCTGAAGGTCGCGGCGCTGGCCCCGGCGCTCTCCGGCTTCTACGGCCGGATCGGCCGCCGCGCGGACCACTTCGCCCAGCCCTCAGACGATGGTGCCAAGCGCCCGGCCGAATGAGCTCAAGACGTTTCCTCGGAAATACGCACCCGTCCCATGAAGAAACGGCCACTGGGCGCTAATCGAGCGCATGTCCGCAAGATCCGCGGGTGCGCAAAAACATGTTCGGCGGGGCGCGCGGGCTTTGACGTCAGCGCTCAGACGCGCCTTGCGCCCAACGCCTCAGGCGCCCTTCAATCATGACTTGGAGCCTGGTCCTGCTGTGTGCCGGGATCGCGGCTCGGCGGATCTCCACCGCCGGAATTCTGCGGTCCCGGGTCGCCCGGATTGTCGTTGCGCGGTCCGGGATCACCGGGATTGTCGTTGCGCGGCCCGGGGTCGCCGGGGTTTTCCGTTTTCGGCCCCGGATCGCCAGGGTTCTCCGTTTTTGGGCCCGGATCTCCGGGGTTCTGTGGCTGCGGCCCGGGGTCGCCCGGATTCTGCGGCTGCGGACCCGGATCGCGCGGTTTTTCCTCGGTTGGCGGCGGCTTTTCCTCACGCGGTTTCTGTTCCACCCGCACCGGCCGCTCCGGCGTCGCACGGGTGGTGCCCTCGAACTGTGCGGCGCGCAATCCGCAACCGCCGCCCACCCAGCCCAGCGCTCCAGTCAGGCGTTGGCCGCCGGAGAGGAACGGCAGCGCCTGGGCATTGCCAAGCGCCTTGAGCGTCGTGCGGCTGACCCGTGTCGGTTGCGTGGCGCGACGGCCGGGCTTGGCGACGATGCAATCGCAGCGTTGCGTCAGTTGCCGGCAGCCACCGGGACCGCAGAAATCGGCGGCGCCGCTGAGCAGCACCACGGCGGTGGTTCCATCAGGACCGACGAAGAAATCGAACGCGGTGCCGCGAACGCCGATGGTGCCGGCCGGCGTGACGATCTCATAGGCGGAATGGCCGGACTTGCCGCTGATCCAGCGGAACGTGCCCTTGGCGGCCATGATCGTCAGCTTCTTCACCGACTTCTTGTCGTCATAGACGAACTTGTCGATGACGACCGAAGACCCCCAACCAACGGCCAGCTTGGTGCCGTCCTCGAAAACGAACTGACCGAGCCCGGACTTCGAGGTCGAAATCCGTTCGTCCTTGTAGACAGGGTCCCGTACCGCAATCGCACCACGCGCGCCGCTGACGGCCGTCCGGATTTCAACCGCCTTGCCCACCGGTTCGGCGGCAAACAGCGATGCCGGACCAAGGACCGCGGCACAAAACACGAGTGCGGCACCACGCAAGCAGAACATGGCGCCCTCCAAAGAAGTATAATTATCATGCAGCCGGCTTTCGTGTCTTGTCGCCCAAACGGCGTAACCCAGCGTCAGGCCGCAACCGTAAGGGTTAGGCACACACACGCCGGCATGTCCGTCGCCGCATGAGCCCGGGTCGGTTCCGATTGTGTTGGACGACGACGACCGGGACGTGCGCCAGCTCGGCCGCCCCGGCATGACACCGTCCGGGCCGCATTGTGCCACACGCTCCGGGCCCCTAGCCGGCGCTCGCCGCCTTTGGCCGCTGCTCGCCTGCCGCACCGATACGGCTGAGGAGCCTGGCGATCTCCAGCAGGGTCACGAAGTCGGAGAGCATCGGCACGATCTTGGCCTCGGTCATCTCGCGATAGATGTTCGGCAGCTCGAAGAAGTCGTGTCTGGACGGCAGCAGGACGATGCAGCTGTCGCCGCTGAGCGCGAGACGAACGACGTCATCGTCGAACGAACTGGAGAGGAACGCGATGGTCTTCGCAACCTCATCGATCACGCCGGCGGCAGCGGCCAGATTGTCCGTCACGAACTCGTGGCTATGATCAAGGTCGCGGCTGCCGCTCGATATCGCGCCCGGCACCTGCCACAGATCCCTGGCGTCATCGGCAGACAGCGCGACAAGGTCCCTGCTGTCGGCAGCACTGAACCCCTTGTCGATCGCGTCCAGCAGCCCGCCGAAGCGCTTCTTGCGCGCCACCAGCCAGCCCGGAAACGGAGTGTCGAGCTTGACCTTGAGCACAAGCCCGCGAAACTGATTGACGACCGAGCTGCGTTTGCTGCTCTTCTGGATGCCCAGTTGCGCCTCGCACAGCGAGAAGGAAACCCCTTCGACAGTGCCGTCGATGAGGTCTTCATAGTCGGCGACGTCGAACGCCACGAGATCCAGTCGCGTGAGCGAACCGGCAACGTCCGGCCACCCGCGTTGACTGAAGCGAAAACCATCGACGAAACCGAAGATAGCCGGCAGCAGGGCATCTTGCGTGCGCTCAAGTCTATGCCAGACCGTCTTGTCGATCTTGGACCAGGCCCAGAGCATGCCTACCACAGGCACCATCGCCAAATAATCGCCGCCGGGCACGGAAAAGTAACTCACCGCATAGGCGCAGAGCAGGACGCCGGCCACCGATCCACCGCCGATCCAGAGCCGCCGCCACCACAACTGGGCGATGACGCTCCTGCGCATCGCATTGTGTTCGGCGATCACGGCCCTGACTTTCACCAGCACCTCCGCATTCGCCAGCACCTTGGACATCTTGTCGTCCCTCGGCCTCGATTGCGTCATGCCCAAACTCCCATCCGTTCCCCCAATTCAGCTCCCCTATCCCGATCCTGACCCGCCAGCAAAAAAAACGCGCCCGGAAAGAACGCATCGAGACCATCGATGGCCAGCAGAGCCAAGAATGCTGCGATCACGAGCTGCGCCACCCGTTCAAGCATCGTGCGGTCTTCTGATCGCTGTCGTCGGGCTCGCTCTGCGCCGCAACCCTGACGCCTTGGCCGGAAAACCGCAACCATCCAGTGCCGTATATGTTGCCTTTTTGTACTCCTTCGCCCCTTTTCTTTCGACCGGACTCTCGCCATATTCCCCGCCATGACCAAAGCTCCGAAGAATGCTCCTCAGAAGCCCTCCACTCCGTCCGGTTTCGAAGAAGCGCCGCAGGCGCCTTTCTCCGGTGCGCCGCTCAGCGGCAATGTCTCCGACTGGGTGAAGCAGCTCGAGGCCGATGCGGAGGCCTCCGCCTTCGAAACCCAGCGCCAGATCGCCTCCAAGGCCGGCAAGCACCGCAAGACGGTGGAGATCGCCGCCTCCAAGGCCGCGCGCAAGGCAGCCGGTGCTGAAGACGACGCGGCGCCGAAGAAGGGCAAGAAGGGCAAGGTCGAGATCGTCGGCAGCAAGTCCGCCCGCGGCACCTCGATGGGCGGTTCGACCGACCCGAAGACGCGCGCCGCCGCCGGCCTCAACCCGGTCGCCGGCCTCGACGTGTCCTTGGAAGATGCCGCCAAGCTGACCTCCATCTCAGGCGTCACCGCCACGGTGGAAGCACTGTCGGCGCTGATCGAGAGCGGCAATCCGCTGTTCAAGGACGGCAAGCTGTGGACGCCGCATCGGCCCGCCCGCCCGCCGAAATCCGAAGGCGGCGTCGAGATCCAGATGATCTCCGATTACCAGCCCGCCGGCGACCAGCCGACGGCGATCGCCGATCTGGTCGAGGGTCTGAATTCGGGCGAGCGCAGCCAGGTGCTGCTCGGCGTCACCGGCTCGGGCAAGACCTTCACCATGGCCAAGGTGATCGAGGCGACGCAGCGTCCCGCCGTCATCCTGGCGCCGAACAAGACGCTGGCCGCCCAGCTCTATTCCGAGTTCAAGAACTTCTTCCCCAACAATGCGGTCGAGTACTTCGTCTCCTACTACGACTATTACCAGCCGGAAGCCTATGTGCCGCGCTCGGACACCTTCATCGAGAAGGAATCGTCGATCAACGAGCAGATCGACCGCATGCGCCACTCGGCCACCCGCTCGCTGCTCGAGCGCGACGACTGCATCATCGTCGCCTCGGTCTCCTGCATCTACGGTATCGGCTCGGTCGAAACCTATACCGCCATGACCTTCCAGATGAGCGTCGGCGACCGGCTCGACCAGCGCCAGCTGCTCGCTGACCTCGTCGCCCAGCAGTACAAGCGCCGCGACATGGATTTCCAGCGCGGCTCGTTCCGGGTGCGCGGCGACACGATCGAGATCTTCCCGGCCCACCTGGAAGACGCGGCGTGGCGCATCTCCATGTTCGGCGACGAGATCGACGCCATCACCGAGTTCGATCCACTGACCGGCCAGAAGACCGGCGACCTGAAGTCGGTCAAGATCTACGCCAATTCGCACTATGTCACGCCGCGCCCGACGCTGAACGGCGCCATCAAGGCGATCAAGGAAGAGCTGGTGCATCGCCTGGCCGAGCTGGAAAAGGGCGGCCGCCTGCTCGAAGCCCAGCGGCTGGAGCAGCGCACCCGCTACGACATCGAGATGCTGGAGGCGACCGGCTCCTGCGCCGGCATCGAGAACTATTCGCGTTACCTCACCGGCCGCAACCCCGGCGAGCCGCCGCCGACGCTGTTCGAATACATCCCCGACAACGCGCTCTTGTTCATCGACGAGAGCCACGTCTCCGTCAGCCAGATCGGCGGCATGTATCGCGGCGACTTCCGCCGCAAGGCGACGCTGGCCGAATACGGCTTCCGCCTGCCCTCCTGCATGGACAACCGCCCGCTGCGCTTCGAGGAATGGGACGCGATGCGCCCCGATACCATCGCCGTTTCGGCGACGCCGGGATCCTGGGAGCTGGAACAGTCCGGCGGCGTCTTTGCCGAACAGGTCATCCGCCCGACCGGCCTGATCGACCCGCCGGTCGAAGTGCGCTCGGCGAAAACCCAGGTCGACGACGTGCTTGGCGAAATCCGCGAGACGGCGGCCGCCGGCTACCGCACGCTCGTCACGGTGCTCACCAAGCGCATGGCCGAGGACCTCACCGAATACCTGCACGAACAGGGTATTCGCGTGCGCTACATGCACTCCGACATCGACACGCTGGAGCGCATCGAGATCATCCGCGACCTGCGTCTCGGCGCCTTCGACGTGCTCGTCGGCATCAACCTTCTGCGCGAAGGCCTCGACATTCCGGAATGCGGCTTCGTCGCCATTCTCGACGCCGACAAGGAAGGTTTTCTGCGCTCCGAGACCTCGCTGGTCCAGACCATCGGCCGCGCGGCCCGCAACGTCGACGGCAAGGTCATCCTCTATGCCGACCAGATCACCGGCTCGATGCAGCGCGCCATGGACGAAACCAGCCGCCGCCGCGAAAAGCAGATGGCCTACAACGAGGCCAACGGCATCACCCCGGAATCGGTGAAGGCAAAGATCTCCGACATCCTCGATAGCGTCTACGAGAAGGACCACGTCCGCGCCGACATCTCCGGCGTCGCCGGCAAGGGTTTCGCAGACGGCGGCCACCTCGTCGGCAACAACCTGCAGGCCCACCTCAACGCGCTCGAAAAACAGATGCGCGACGCCGCCGCCGACCTCGACTTCGAAAAGGCCGCGCGCCTCCGCGACGAAATCAAACGCCTCAAGGCCGCCGAACTGGCAGCGATGGACGACCCGATGGCGCGGGAAGAGGCCAAATCAATGGAAGGTGGCAAGCGATCAGGCAAGGGCGCGCCCAGCCCAATCTCCCCCCCTGTGGGGGAGATGTCCGGCAGGACAGAGGGGGGTACTGCGCCCTCCTCCTCCGACAGCTACTTCCAGAAACCCCACCTCGACGACATGGGCCGCGACATCGCCACCCCCGCCGGCGCCGACAAATCCCTGTTCCGCCGCAACACCCTCGACGAAATGACCGTCGGGCGGACGGAAAAACCGGTGACCGGTCATGTGCCGGAAAAGCCGCTCCTGACACGGGCGAAACCGGGCGTCGGGTCCTATGAGGATCCGGCGGACGAGAAGCGGCAGAAGGGGCGGACGAAGGGCAAGACGGGGCGGCCTGGGCGGTAGAGGTAAGCGGCAAGATGACGGACTTCGAAAACGAGTGCAGCCCGAGCCCGCTTACTACGAAACTCCATGAAATGAATACTTGAAACAGAACACTATAGCAGTGGCGTAGATCAAGTTACTGCACGCAATGTATTCTCCGAAATCGGTCCAAGCGTTAGAGCCCCATGGTCAAGATAGCCGCTGATCCCACCCAACTTCCGGTACTCTACAAAGGAAGAGGCCATCGGCCTCTCCGATAGGCTGATGACCACTCGCTTCCAAGAAAAACCTGGCCTGCGACTCGGAGATCGACTTCTCTAATATCCAGCGAAACAAAAACTGGAGAAGTGCCACGAGAAGAACGACCCGCCGGGTGCAGCCGCGCTATCTACTTAACCTATGCAACTGAAGTCGCGATCTCAATCGCACGGTCCATCTGGCGGTCACAGTCGGAGATCTCGCCGCTCAACGCGATCTTTCCGGTCAAGTTCTTGATCGAAGTTTTTACCTGCCTACAAGAAACAACGAATTGCCGGACCTCACCGTCTGTCATTTTATTTTTTCTAAAAGAAATGAATTCTACATACTTTTTAGCCTGCCTGTATGGATAATGCCTATTATCGTCACGATTCATTTGAAAAATAAGTATGGAATGCGCCATTTCGAATGCTTTAAAATAATCCCATAAGAAGCATCCATAATAGACGAGAATTTACTACGTTGTGCGGAAGCTCGCATGATTTCACCTAGCAGTTCAACAACCTGTCCGCGTATTCCAGATAATTTTCAATAGAACACCTTGTGCTGACTGGCCTAACATCAACGAGCGCCCATACACCCGCACCTTGCCGCCTCCCCCATTCCCCGCTACAACCACACGATGATCAAGACCGCGCTCATCGTTGCCACCTATTATGCGACGTCCCCATAGGGAGCGGCGCGTTTCGATCATGCCTTGAAACAAGCCGCCGTCAGGCGGCTTTGGTTTGTTCAGTGCTCCCTGGCGGCATAGCCATGGAGAGTACCGATGACACAAACAGACGATCCCATCGATGCCTTTGAGCCGCGCTCGGCGATCACCCGCACGCTGGTCGAGCGAGGGTATGTCAACCAGGTGACTGACCTTGCCGGCATCGACGGCGCCTTTGCGGCCGGGGTCGTGCCCGTTTATGCCGGCTTCGACGCGACGGCGGACAGTCTGCATGTCGGGCATCTCATGCCGATCATGGCGCTCAGGCGGATGCAGCAGGCGGGTCACAAGCCGATCGTGCTGATCGGCGGAGGCACCACGCGGATCGGCGATCCAAGTTTTCGCTCGGCGGCGCGGCCGATGCTGTCGGAGGCGGAAATCGCGGCCAATGTCGCCGGCATCCGAAAAGTGTTCGAGCGGCCGCTGACCTTCGGCGATGGGCCGACCGACGCAGTCATGGTCAACAATGCCGACTGGCTGGACCAGATGGCCTGGATCGACATGCTCCGGGACGTCGGCAAACATTTCTCCGTCAACCGCATGCTCTCCTTCGACAGCGTGAAGTCGCGGCTAGAGCAGCAGGAGAACCTCAGTTTTCTCGAATTCAACTACATGATCCTGCAGGCGGTCGATTTTCTCGAACTGTTCCGCCGCACCGGCTGCCGGCTGCAGCTCGGCGGCGGCGACCAGTGGGGCAACATCGTCGGCGGGGTCGATCTGTTGCGCCGGATCGAGGGCGCCGAGGTCTTCGGCATGACCACGCCGCTGCTCACCACCGCCTCGGGCGTCAAGATGGGCAAGACGGCGGCGGGTGCGGTCTGGGTCAATGCCGACCGCCTGTCGCCCTACGACTACTGGCAGTTCTGGCGCAACGCCGAGGATGCCGACGTCGTGCGGTTCCTGAAACTGTTCACCGAACTGCCGCTCGACGAGATCGAACGGCTCGGCCGCGCCGAGGGTGCTGCGCTCAACGCGGTGAAGGAACGGCTCGCCAACGAGGCGACGGCGCTGGTGCACGGGGCGGATGCCGCGCGGCGGGCAGAGGAAACGGCACGGCAGGCTTTTGGCGCAGGCGAAGCGGCCACGGGACTGCCGATGGTGGTGCTCAGCGAGGAAGAGAAAGCCGCGGGCATTGCGCTCACCAACCTGCTCGTGCGCGCCGGCATGGCGGCCTCGAAGAGCGCGGCACGGCGAGCGATTGCCGGTCGTGGCGTTCGGCTCGATGGCGACGTGGTGGAAGACACCGAGACGAAGGTGTCCGTCGCCGCAGGTCCGGTCCGTGTGTCGCTCGGCCGCAAGCGCCATGCGGTGGTGAGGTAGAACGGCTCGGCGGACCCAACTCTGCCGCTCTCGTGTAAGGGCCTGTCGCGGGCTTTCGGCAGCGTCGCGTCCGCGGCGCGGCCGGCGTTGCCGCCCAAGATGTGGAACGCCGCACCCGGACGACGCGTGTCTCTCGCCGCGCGGACGCGCAGCGGCTGGATCTCTGTGACGAGCACAGAGATGAGGGCGGAGATGGTTGCTGCCGCCTGGTACGAAGGAAACACCACCGAGTACATGCAGAGTTCCCTGGCACCTCTCCCCTGGGGACTGCAACGCACGATGTGTCAGCGATCTCCACAAACATCTGTCAGCTATCTCTCCGGCCTGAACATCTGTCACAGCGACGAGGGCTGATTGAGGGCTGCAGCCGCTCGGCACGAACGTAGATACCACCGCGTGCGTACAAGTGTCGCCAGATGGCCGCGTAAAGCTGGTACCGCTTGAAGCTATGCCGGACCCACCGTCAGCCCGACGGCCCTCGCCTCGGGCCGATCGGCGGCATCGGATCGCAGAATCACGGCGGTATCGGAAGACGTCCCTAGACCAGCCCAAACCGCCGTCATTCCTGTGCCTGTCACAGGAATCCAGCAGCGTCGCGTCCGCGGCGCGAAAGGAGCTGCCGCCCGACGCCTGAACGTCGCTTCGTCGCTCGGCATCTCCCGCCGTGCGGACGCACGACGGCCGCATCCCTGTGACAGGCACAGGGAAGAGGGTCGAGAGGGCTGCAACCGCTCGGCACGAAGGAAAAAAACACCACCGCGTGCGTACAGTCTCGCCCGGCAGCTCTCGCCCGGCCATGGGCTGATGAGTGCCAGCACCGCCCCCACTCGCCGTCATTCCTGTGCTCGTCACAGGAATCCAGCAGCGTCGCGTCCGCGGCGCGGGAGGAGACACCGCCGTCGCTCGGCATCTCCCGCCCCCTGTGACGAGCACAAGGAAACAGGGCGGAGCGGGTTGCGTCAGCCCGTGGCCATCTTCCAGCGGGCCGGAGTGCGGCGCTGGCACCCGCCCAACTCCAGCACCGTCACGGCAGTGGTCAGACGGCTGCCGCGACCTTCGTCTCGGGTGCTGACACATCTCCACCGAACCGCTCGCCCCATTGGCAGAGGGCCTCCGCAGCGACGTTCAGCGCGGCACCGCGCTCGGTCAGCGAATAGACCACCTTCGGCGGGATTTCCGCATAGGTCGCGCGGGCAACGAGGCCGTCGGCTTCGAGTTCGCGCAGCTGCTGCGCCAGCATCTTTTCGCTGATCTCGGGGATCGCCTGGCGCAGCCGGCCGAAACGGCGGGCGGCTTTGCCGAGCTCGCAGAGAATATCGACCTTCCACTTGCCTTCGACCGCCCTGAGCGCGGTCGCAAAACCGCAGTTTTCCATTGAACCCGTCACGTCATCCTCCCTTACGTCGCGGTAAGCGCTTACCAGCCGGTGCGTATTGCGACCCGCCGCTGCCACCTTACGTCTCAGCCGCGACGACAATCCGTCGCTCTGGCAATCGCCGCGGGCAGGCTTGAAACCGGCGTCCCGCGCCAAGGATATGGAGACTGGGAATGCAACCTGCAATCACCGTTTTGGGAACGGGACGCATGGGATCGGCACTGGCGCATGCGCTCATCAAGGCCGGGTATCCGACGACCGTGTGGAACCGCACGCCGGCAAAGGCAGCGCCGCTTGCCGCCGCAGGCGCCAAGGTCGCCGCAGACGTGCACGATGCCGTCGCCGCGTCCGAGGTCGTCGTCGTCAATGTCAGCGACTACCACGCGACCGAAGGCCTGTTGCGCAACGGCGCAATCGCCACAGCGCTCAAGGGCAAGCTCGTGATCGAATTGACCTCGGGCACTCCCGATGGCGCCCGCGAGGTGGCCGCCTGGGCAGAGCGACACGGCATCCGCCATCTCGACGGGGCGATCATGGCGACACCGGATTACATCGGCACGGAAGCCGGAACCATCCTCGTGTCCGGTCCGGCGGACGTGTTCGAGGCGGGCCGGGGCGCGCTTGGCGCGCTCGGCGGCAATATCCGGTTTATCGGCGAGGATCCGGGCCTTGCCAATGCGCTCGACAGCGCCCTGCTGGCGCTCATGTGGGGCGCCCTGTTCGGCGGGCTGCAGGCGATCGCCGTTGCGCGTGCCGAGGCGATCGACCTCGGTACGCTCGCCAAACAATGGAGCGCGACGGCGCCTGTTGTCGACGGCCTGGTCTCGGACCTGATCAAGCGCTGCGCCGCCGGGCGCTACGCCGCCGACGACGAAACGCTCTCTTCCGTCTCGCCGCATTACGGCGCCTTCCATCACCTGGTCGAGCTGATGAAGGCCCGCGGCATCGACCGGACGATCACCGACGGCTACGAGACGATCTTCCGCCGTGCGATCGACGCCGGCCACCTGCACGACGATTTCGCCTCGCTGTCCCAGTTCATGGGGCGGCCAGAGTAGGACGAGAGAACGAACGGCGCGGCGGTCGGGGGCCGCGCCACCGCAGGCGGACGGTCCGGTTATCGCGACATGAGATTGCTGTTGCCGGCAAATCCCCCGGCCTCGTCGGCGACACGGGCAGTCCGCCTGGTCGAAGCGGCGGCCGATCGCCATGGAGCAGACTTCACGCCGTCCCGTCGCGCCACGATCCTTGCGGCAAGCGCCGGGAGGCAAGCGCGCGTGGCGTGTTACTTCGCCGCCGCCCCGGCGCTTGCGGCACTTGCCGGATTGAGCACGCCGACCAAAGCCTTGCCATCGGTGAAATAGGGATCACCGCCGCCGTTGCGGCCGTTGCTGGTGGCGCCGACACCGGGTATCTCGTAGGTTTCAGCCACCTGCCCGGCCTTCTCAAGGTCGCCGATCACCAGATCGCGTTCGGCGTCGAGATCGGGGCCGATGTGGTGGGTGATCTGGCCGGTGTCATGGCTGAGGCCCACGCCGCGATCGAAGCTCGCCGAACCGAGCCAGAGCGGGCCGTTGCCCTGCCCGGCCGTCGCGGTCTGCCAGAAGCGCACATGGTTGCGCTGGTCAGCGCTGCGGCCGACTGGCTTCTCGAAGGCGAGATCCTGCTTGCGCCCCTCGTAAAACAGCGGACTGACGGGCGCATCCAGATCCGGACGATCGAGCGCGACGCTGAGGCCGATGTCGACCGACGACCGGAGCGTGACCTTGTCAGCTGCATCCCAGCCGGCAGCGGCAAAGGCGCGGATCAGCTGCTCGCGGGAGCCGACCAGACCGACATTGATCGGGTCGCCGGCAATGCCCTGCTCCGTGGATGTCACCATCGGGTTGAGCGGGACTTTCCGCCTGGAATCGCGGAAGAGCCAGAGGTCGGGGACGAGCAAATAGCTGATGGCGAGGTAGGCGGCGAGCATCGCCGCCAGAAGCAGAAAGGCTGCGCGCATCCTCAGGCGACGGCTCATGCCACTCTCCTGCGCTCCAGGCTTGACCGAAAACGCCCGACCATCGGGACAGGGCAACCATGACACCGATGGCGACGGCTGCACAGCGGCGCAGGCAATACCATACAGACAAGGTCGCGCGCGACCGCTGCCGGCTTCGCGGTGGCGGTCAGGACGGGATGCGAACGCGGCGGACGCGCTATTCGGCCGCGTGCGCCTTCACCTCCAGCGCTTCCAGCTCGTAGGAATAGCCTTCGAGCATCTCATAGGCCTGCTCGATGGTCTTGATCTGCTCGTCGGTGTTCTTGATCGCCTCGGCGATCGAGCGCGAGCGGGCGCGCAGCATCGAGCCGAGCACGTCGGTCTCCGGCCGGCGGCCGAGCCGGTCGAGATGCTTGCGCACCCGGGCGCGGTGGCGCTCAAGCTCGAGGATGTGGAAGCGGCTCTTGACGATGTCGTCGGAGAGCTTGCGGCGCATGGCGGCGACCGGATCGAAGCTGCCGGGCTCGCGCTCGTCGAGAATGAAGTCGTTGACGAGCGTTTCCAGCATCATCAGGCCCTTGAGGTCGCGCGGATCGGCGAGCTGCGGATCGTAGCCTGTATCGTCATAGACCTTGCGGCGCACGGGATCCTTGAGCAACTCATAGGCCACCTGCAGCCGCGCAAACTGGTCGGGATCGCCGCCGGAATCCGGATGCGCCGATTTCGCCGCCTTGCGATAGGCGTTGCGGATCGCCTGATTGTCGGCGTCCCGTTCCAGTCCAAGCATTTCGTAAGGGTCGATCACGCTGTCCCCTCTATGTCTGTCACTTCCGCCACCCGCTCGAGCCGGCCGGCGCACTCAAAACGCGTCATGCATCGGGCGAAGGCCCGTCCGGATCTGGCGACCATCTTACGCCGGTCCCGCCGATCCTCCATCGTCCGCTTCCGCGTCCGACGGCTCTGGCTAAACCATGCGCCGCGGAGACGGAACCAACCTTCGGTAAAACCTGCGCGTTATCCCGAAGATGTGCAAGCCTGCCCCTCCACGCAGAGTGAGAGGCCGCACGTGCTGTCGGTGCGCACGTTCGAACCGGCGAAGGACGAAATTGTGTCGACAAGCCGGCCATCCCCGGGTTTTCTTGCATCGGGCAAACGCTTGGCGGAGAAAGCGCCGGCCGCCTGCAAATCCCGCCGCGCGCCGGCCTGGCGCGGCGCACAAGGCGCTTGCCTTTTTTTGCAAATCCTGTCACTTCTTGCGCCGTTCGGGCGATTTCTATCCCGGAGACTGGACTTGCAACTGCGCCTGGCCTCGTGCCTGGACTGCCGGCAGCGGCACCGTAGACGTCTTTTCCCCGATATCGTGACCACTCGACGCCTTTCCGCTTGCAAGCGGAAGACGAGATGCCCACATCCCCCAGGGGGCGCGGGCAACGCAAATTGACTGAAGGAAAAGGACTTCTTCCATGGCCACCAAGGGCATCGTAAAATTCTTCAACCAGGACAAGGGCTTCGGCTTCATCACGCCGGATGGCGGCGCGAAGGACGTGTTCGTACACATCTCCGCCGTTCAGGCCGCTGGCCTCGCAACCCTCAAGGATGGCCAGCAGGTCACCTTCGACACCGAGCCGGATCGCATGGGCAAGGGCCCGAAGGCCGTCAACATCCAGGCTGCCTAAGCCGGATCGTCCAGTCGGACACTTATTTGGAAACGGCGCTCCGCAAGGGGCGCCGTTTTCGTTTGGGAGCCGTGGGGCGGGTTCGCGACCGCTCCACACCCTCCGTCATGCCCGGGCCTGGCCCGAGCATCCAACCCCGGGATTTCATCCAGGACGACGGACGCGCCCTTTGTAACCTTGTGAATGGATCCTCGGGTCAAGCCCGAGGATGACCGCGGGCCTCGGGTCAGGCCGAGGATGACCGGGGCCTCGGGCCAGGCCCGGGATGGGGCGTGGAGACGTTTCAGTCACGCTCCGTCAGCTGGCATTCCGCATCGCCGCAATGCCTTGGCGCAGCATCTACTCCGCCGCCTGCTTGGCCACGGTTGCCTCGAACACGGCATCGAAGGCCGCATGGATCACCTCTGGCCCTGCGCCCTGGCGGGTCGCGTCGGAGGACAGGATCTGGCGATAGCGCCGCGCGCCGGCCCAGCCCTGAAACAGGCCGACCATATGGCGCGTCACATGGTTGAGGCGACCGCCACTGGCGATATGAGCGCTCGCATAATCCGCCATGGCGTCGCGAACCCCGGACCAGAAATCGAGATCGAGGCGATGCCCACGCTCGGAAAACGCCGCTGCATCCAATGCCACCGGACCAGCGCCCGTCAGCGGATGCGGGAAGTGCCCATCGGCCGACGTCAGCATCGCGCTGTCGTGATAGGCCGCGCGGCCGAGCATGACACCATCGACATGCGGCAACTGCTGAAGGGCCTGGCTCAACGTCTGAAGACCACCGTTGATGCCGATGAAAAGATTGGGGTTTTCCTGCTTCAGCCGATGGACGAGACCGTAGTCGAGCGGCGGGATCTCGCGGTTCTCCCTGGGGCTCAGCCCCTGTAGCCAGGCCTTGCGCGCATGCACCCAGACGGCATCCGTGCCGGCGTCCACCACTTGCGACACCAGCGTGCGCAGCGCCACTTCCGGATCCTGGTCGTCGACGCCGATGCGGCACTTGACCGTCACCGGGATCTTCACCGCCGCCTTCATCGCCGAAACGCAGGCCGCCACCGTCTGCGGCTCCTGCATCAGGCAGGCGCCGAAAGTGCCCGACTGCACCCGGTCCGACGGGCAGCCGACATTCATGTTGATCTCGTCATAGCCGAAGTCCTCGGCGATCTTCGCAGCCGCCGCCATCTTGTCCGGGTCGCTGCCGCCCAGCTGCAGCGCGACCGGGTGCTCCAGGCCGTCGTAGCCGAGCAGCTTCTGCTTGTCGCCGCGCAGGATCGCGTCGGCAACGATCATCTCGGTATAGAGCAGCGTATTGAGCGACAACTGTCGGGCAAAGAAGCGATAGTGCCGGTCGGTCCAGTCGATCATGGGCGCAACGGCAAACACGGGGCCCTTGAAGTACCTGCCCGTTTCCGCCCTGTCAGCCGTTTGCGCCGTCGTCATCATGTTTCGTCAGCTCTTGCTTTCGCCCTCATCGGACCATTTCGCTGATGCGATTGCTACAATCTAGCAAAAGGTCAGGGGCCTGTCGTAAATCGATGGGCAGCGTCGTCGACGTGATTGCGCCGCAAGGGGCGGACATCGGCTGCTGCGCTGCCCCCATAACGCCAAAGGGCAAAACAGTCCAGAGCGAGGCGCCGGCTCTTGAGTGTCGGGTGCTGCCGAAACGACGGGAAAACGGCGCGACCGTTCGCGTCCAGGTCGTTTACAATTCGCAATTTTTGTTTAGTTAGGGCCGACTGCCGCAACGAGGAATTGATGTCAAATCTTGTCAACACGGTCTGGATCGGCAAGCAGCTTGGACCTGTGCATGCCGCCTGTTTGCGATCCTTTCTACGCAATGGCTACGACGTGGTGCTGCATTCGTTTGGAATGCCGGACGATGCGCCCGAAGGCGTGAGATTGTTCGACGCCAGCAAGCTGATGACCTTGCAGGAAATCGACGTTTTCCGAAAAACGAGCATGTTGGCTCTTGCTTCGGATATCTACCGCTATCGCATTCAACGCGAGAACATGGGGCTCTATGTCGACTGCGATGTATATTGCCTGAGACCCCTCGAAGAAACTGACTACGTCTTCGGCTGGGAAAGCTCCAAGCTGATCGGCAGCGCGGTTCTGAAAATTCCGTCTGAAAGCCAGCTGTTGCGAGAGCTTCTGCAAGCGTCCGAGGACCATCACTTCATTCCGCCGTGGGTACCTCCGCGCAAAAGGAACAAGATGGCGCTGCGCAAGAGGTTCGGTTTTCCGGTTCACGTCGCAGATCAGCCCTGGGGTGTCATCGGCCCGCAACTTCTGACGCATTATGCGCGCGAGCTGGGTCTGGCAGAGCAAGCATCGAGCATCGACGCGTTTTACAACCTGCATTTCGAATGCACGGGCCTGCTTTACGAACCGGGACTTTCGGTCGAGGACCTCACGACCCGGCGGTCGTCTTTTCTGCATCTGTGCAACTCGCGCCTGAAGCCGACTGGCGTTCCCGCAGGCAGCCCCATGCATGAGATCCTGACCGCGTGACGTCGGGTGGCGATTGGGAGGGTGACGTCTGTGCGTCGCCCTGCCCGTCATTCGAGCAAGGGACTTCGGCGGCACGCTTCGGGCTGCGCTGCCACGATTGACAGCGACCGGCTTACCCGAAAGGCACCACCGTCCAGCGGTAGCGGATGCTGCGCAGCAGGAACGGCGGCAGCGCTGCCGCCTGAAGGGACAGCCGCTTGACTTCGCGCCAAAGCTTCTGGTGCGGCGCGAGCTTCCGTTTGGCGCGAACGGCCATGCCCGGCGCCTTCCGGATCGTGCTTCCATGCGCCGGATCGGCGCTGTCGAGCAGGATGCCCTGGATGCAGATCGCCGGAACGAGCTGGTGAACGTTGAAGCCGGCGGGCCTTTGCACCTGGTCATCAAACATGAAGTGGTCGACCGGGCACGGCAGGGAACCATCCGAAAGCGCAAGCAGCTGCTCCGCATAGGCGCGCGAGATCACGTATCCGCCCGTGCCGACATGACACCCCCTCAATTCATGGACCGAGCGACCGGAGTCGGCAAGGATCTGTGACCGGCTGAGAAAGACCTTCTGCCGGAAGGTTTCGATCTTCAGGAGGCCCACCGCGGCCGGTATCCAGTCCGACGACGACAGGCCGCTCGCCGCATCCGGCGAGAAGAACACATCATCCTCGATGACGGCGCCATAGGCATCCGGTCCCGCGGCAATCAACTGCCAGCACTTGCGATGGCTCATGAAGCAGGCGATTTCCGCCTTGTTCATGCGCTTCCAGAGCTTTGACACGGGTTGCAGTGCCAGAACGTCGTCGCCAAGGATACGGCCATCGACGGCCGAGACCCGTTCGAAGGACAGGCCGCGCTGCGAAAACTGGCCTGTCACATGAACCAGTCGCTCGGGCGAACGATCAAGATTGATCACCAGGATGCGCATCGGGAACTTTCTGTGTCTTTCCATCGGGGCGTGCACGGGCTCGGGGCAAGAGCCTTCATGCAGGCTGTGGCCGACATCATGGCTACGAATACAAACCGGAGAAACGTCCGAAAAAATATCTTAAATCAACGGTATCAGGGACGGCTATCACGGATCTGCGGTTGTCACAACGACCAGGGCGCGAGCAATCCGCTTTGCACAACGAACGATCTCGTCACCCCGGCCGCCAGTCTGCCGCCGCCCTATTGGTTTCCATTTTGTTAAACAGAATCGCCGAATGTCCCGCATCGACATGATCGTCGTCGGAGCAAAGACATGAGCTACGATTGGAGCGGCGCACGACGCCGGCGCACAATAGCGACCATCATCGGCGCGGCATTTCTGTTGCTGGCGCTCGCAGCCACGGTTGCCGCAGCCGTCGCCAAGGGGGTGCTTTGATCGCACCCGCCCCACATCGCTGGATTGCAGCGCCGGCTTTTGCTTGCGCGCAGCCGCTGTAGAAGCCCCCGCCGGACACGCGCGCCCGCCGGATCGACGGGCTTGACGGCGCAACCGGACAGGACTAGGGCAGCTTTCCTGTATCGTTACCGGTAGCAGGAACAAGGACGAATTCCATGAAACGTGCGATTGCGGCACTCCTTACGCTTCTCTTGGCTGGGTGCCAGTCGATGGAGTTGGAAGCGCCCGAAATCGCAAAGCCCAAGCCGGTCGCCCCCTCCGTTCCCACGCTGTCGGGTGACGCGCTCCAGGCCTTTCTCGTCGGCAAGACGCTGCGCTACACACTCAATGGCGTGAACTCCACTTTCTACGCCGACGGCCGCTACGGATACCGGGATTACGAAGTGCGCGACGGCGGCAGCTACGCAATCACCGGCGACGAGGTCTGCATCACCTTCGAGGACGGCGGGCGACGCTGCGACCAGTATGCGCAGATCGGCGCTGACTATTACCGCATCGAGGAAGGCGGCCGCCGTACCAAGGTGGACCGCGTGGTGCCGGCGGCCTAGCGGCGCCGCAAGCAGCCGCGACCAGGAACACGAAACGTCCGGACGAGGCAGGATCGCCTCGGTGCGCGCGTTGTGCATGTTCGCGCTCGACACCCCGACGCCCGACCCGAGCTGACCCCTCATTCCCAAGGGGTTCAATTCGCATTCGTTCTGCCATAGTGCGCTCAACGACCGGCAGAACACGGCGTGCGGGAGGAACAGGTGGCCCCTTTGCGTGCGACACAGTGCCTGGCCCTGTCAAAGGGCGACATGGACAGGCTGCAACGCGTCTTCGATGCGCTGTGCCTCGAACAGGGATGGGCTCGCGACGGCGAACGGGCGCGCCGGCACGCCCGGATGCTGATCGACGACTATCTCGCAGGCAATACCAACGAAGGCCGCCTGCTAATAGCCGGCCGCGCCTTTGCCGAACGCTTGCAACATGATCGGTTGCTCTAACGGGCACCAGGAGCGAATTGGGAACCCTCCTCCCCGCCAGTGTCGCAGACCCAGAAGGAAGGCCCGCATGGCTGATCGTCGCCAGGTCGCGCGACGAGACATTCATAGATACTTCCAAAGATTGCAACGCGCCGTAACGGCACGGAAAAGCTGCTTACAAATGCCGACTCCTGCGCTACATTAGAGAGATCGACTGCGATTACCCCTGAGAGGAGCCAGGGGCCGGCAGTCGCAATGCGATGTTCATTGAGATGATCTCGAGGAGGAGACGCATGCAAGTCATCTGGAAACAGCCGATCGAGCTCGACTTTGTGAGCGGCGACTGCCGCACCGTCAAAGGCCCCTCAGACGCGCTCGCTTGTCTGGCAGATCATTGGCCCCGGCGTGGCCCGTTCTATGTCGCCGCCCGCAGTGCCTGCCGCGCCGCCATCGACGGGCGCCGCACGGCCGAAGAGGCGCGATCGCTGTTCATCTCGGCTGCCGAAGAGGCCGACCTGAACACCCACTGAGGCGTACCGGACGGCGCATCGACGCCGCCGCTTGGCAACAGGGCAGTCGCGCGTGCCGCCGGTTCGCGCAGGAAATGAGATTTTTTGTTTGAAACGACTTTATTGAACGACGCCGGGCCTGGGCGGTACCATTTGGTGGCTACATGCCCGAAATCTGCATCTTTTCGGCACACAATCGCCTGATCACGCATGAATTTCCCAGAAATGGTCAGATTTCTGTCGCGAAGCCTTCATTTCTCTGGCCTATATTCTGAGGTGCCTCACAAAAACCAATTTCGGAGCGTTTAGTCCCTATCAAGGGAATTTCAAAAAAAACGATATACGGGAGAGAATATATGAGCGAGAGCAATCTCTATCGCATCGTTGAAGTCACCGTGAAGCGTGAAGGTGGCCGCCGCGATATCGGCATCATGACCGTGCGCCAGGCCCTTGAGCTTCCCCAGGTTCCCAGCCTCGAATACAGCCATCCCGAGCTCAACTCGCGCTCGGATGGTCGGTTCCTGACCAGAGCCCAGTTGCAGGCCTACGCGCACTGCGCCTGACATTTGCCATAGGCGGCGCCTGACGTGGCGCCGTAATCTTGCGCGCCTGCACGGGCGCGCCCAAACCGCAAAAACCAGCCTCAAACCTTCGTCTTATTTTTCAACGGATCGATTCCGATTCGGGAATTTATGCAGTAACGTCCGGATTCTTCGCCGCTCGACCGGGACCAGACCCGGTCGAGCGGCGAATAGAACCAAACACGGCGGCCCTTCTGCCCTTCGGCCAGGCGGGCGCCCGAATCCGGACAATCATGGAAACGATCATCCCCCCTCCGCCGCCCGTCCTCTTGCCGATTTCAGGCAGCCTTGTCGGATTTCCGGTTCGCCGCGTCTATTGCGTCGGCCGCAACTACGCCGCCCATGCGATCGAAATGGGCCACGACCCCGACCGCGAGCCGCCGTTCTTCTTCCAGAAGAACCCGGACAACCTGCTCGCCGCGGGCAACAGCTTCCCCTACCCGCCGCTGACCACGGACGTGCACCACGAGGTCGAACTCGTCGTCGCTCTGAAGCGCGGTGGCAGCGAGATCGCCGTCGAGGACGCGCTGGAATGCGTGTACGGTTACGCGGTTGGTATCGACTTCACCCGGCGCGATCTGCAGGCGGAAGCCAAGAAGGCGGGCAAGCCCTGGGCCGCGGCCAAGGCCTTCGAGCATTCCGCCCCGGTCTCGGCGATCGCGCCGGCCGAAGCGATCGGTCACCCGGTCAACGGCAACATCTGGCTGAAAATCAATGGCGAGATCCGGCAGCAAGGTGATCTCGACCAGATGGTCTGGAAGGTGCCGGAGGTGATCGCCGAATTGTCGAAGCTGTTCACGCTGGCACCGGGCGACATCATCATGACCGGCACGCCCTCGGGCGTCGGGCCGGTCGTGCGCGGTGACGAAGTCACCTGCGGTGTCGATGGCGTAGCAGCGCTTGCGATCACCGTCGCCTGAGCGAAACAGCTGAGCACGCGGGCCGCCCGCGTGCTCTTCGGCCCTGAAGGGCCCAATTTGCGAAAGGACAGAATGGATGCCGCTCTACGCCCTTGGATCGCTTCGCCCTCAGACCCCGCCACCGGGCGGCTACTGGGTGGCGCCAGACGCGAATGTCATCGGCCAGGTGGAAATCGGCGCTGAGGTCGGCATCTGGTTCGGGGTGACGCTGCGCGGCGATAACGAGCCGATCCGGCTTGGCGCCCGGACCAACGTCCAGGAAAACGTCGTCATCCACGTCGACCCCGGTTACCCGGTGACGATCGGCGAAGGCTGCACCATCGGCCATGGCGCGATCATCCATGGCTGCACCATTGGCGACAATTCGCTGATCGGCATGGGGGCGACGGTGCTGAACGGCGCCAAGATCGGTCGCAACTGCCTCGTTGGCGCCAATGCGCTGGTGACGGAAGGCAAGGAATTCCCCGACAATTCGCTGATTGTCGGCGCACCCGCCAAGGCGATCCGCACGCTGGACGACGCGGCCGTCGAAGGGCTGAAGCGCTCGGCCGACCATTACGTCAAGAACTGGCGGCGCTACGCGTCGGATCTCACCCGTCTGGACTGACGCGCCCTCAGGGTTCCAGGATGCGGTTCCGTTCCGATTGGCGGCCGCGAAATTACGCGCAGCTCTGGCAATGACCGCGAATCTCGATCGTCGTCTTCTCGGTCTTGAAGTTCTGCGCCCTTGTCAGTGTCGTCAGCCGCTGCTCGATCGCCTCGTCATGGAATTCCGTCACCTGGCCGCAGCCCTCGCAGATGGTGAAGGCGGTAACGCCGTGGTCGTGCTCGTGGTCGTGCGGGCAGCTGCAGGCGACAAAGGCGTTGAGGCTCTCCAGCCGGTGGACCATGCCGTACTCGAGCAGCTTGTCGAGCGCGCGGTAGACCTGCAGCGGCGCGCGAAAGCCGTGGTCACGCAGCTTGTCGAGAATGGTGTAGGCGCTCATCGGGCCTTCGGAATGGCTGAGCGCATCCATCACCAGCGTCTGGTTCTTGGTCAGTTGCGGGTTCGCCATCAGTGGTGCCCTCCAGGCGTGGAATGGTGCGCCGCCTCAACCGGACGGCGACCGATCGGTAGCAGACTCAGAACAAAAAGCCCAACGGCTGCAACGACGATAGATGGTCCGGATGGCGTATCCCAGTGGAGCGAGCCGAAAAGTCCACCGGTAACCGCAAGCGCACCGATGACGGACGCGAGCACCGCCATCACCTCGGGCGACGTCGAGAACCGCCGCGCGGTCGCAGCCGGGATGATCAGCAGCGAGGTGATCAGGAGGATGCCGACGATCTTCATGGCGATAGCGATGACCAGCGCCATCAACAGCATGAAGAAGAGCCGCGTGCGCTCGGGCTTCAGCCCCTCGGCTTCCGCCAGCTCCGGATTGACGGTGGAGGCGAGCAGCGGCCGCCAGAGATAGACGATGGCGAAGATGACGAGAATGCCGCCACCCCAGATGATGTCGATGTCGGATTCGGAGACCGCGAGAATGTCGCCGAAGAGGAAGCCGACGAGATCGATGCGCACCCAGGTCATGAAGGCGACGATAACGAGGCCGATGGACAGCGCCGAATGGGAGAGAATGCCGAGCAGCGCATCGGTTGAAAGCGCCCCGCGGCGCTGCAGGAAGAGCAAGAGCAGCGAGACGACCGAAGCAACGATGAACACGCTCAGCATCAGGTTGAGCTCGAGAAGCAGCGACAGCGCCACGCCGAGCAGCGCCGAGTGCGCCATGGTGTCGCCGAAATAGGCCATGCGCCGCCAGATGACGAAGCAGCCGAGCGGCCCGGCCATGACGGCGATGCCGACGCCCGCGATCAGCGCGCGCACGAAGAAGTCGTCAAGCATCGCGCTTCTCCTTGACATCGTAGCCCTGCAGACGCGTGTGATGGCCGCAGCCGCAGTCCTCGCCGTGATCGTGCACGTTTTCCTCGTCGTCGTGGTGGTGGCCGTCACCCGGGTAGCAATGCTCGGTGATCGAACCGTCCGCATGCAGCACCCGGCCATCGGGCAGATGGGTGTGGTCGTGGTTGTGGCTGTAGACCGCAAGCGTGCTGGCGGCGCGCCGCCCGAAAAGCTTCTGATACTCCGGGCTCTGGCTGACGGCCTGCGGCGTGCCGCGGCAGCAGACATGACCGTTGAGGCAGACGACCGTATCGGTCTCGGCCATGACGATATGCAGGTCGTGCGAGATCAGGAGAATGCCGCAGCCGGTGCGGTTGCGGATCTGCTTGATCAGCTCATAAAGCGCGATCTCGCCGCTGAAATCGACCCCTTGCACCGGCTCGTCGAGCACGAGCAGGTCCGGCTTGCGGGCAATCGCGCGCGCAAGCAACGAGCGCTGGAACTCGCCGCCCGAAAGATGCTGGACTTCGGCTTTGGCCAGGTGCAGCACGCCGGTCGCCGACAGCGCCTCTTCGATCTCCCGACCCTTGAGCGGCCCGGTCAATGTCATCAGTCGCTCCACCGTGAGCGGCAGCGTCCAGTCGACCGAAAGCTTCTGCGGCACATAACCAACCTTCAGGCCCGGCTTGCGCTCGACATGGCCCTCGTCAGGCTTCAAGACGCCGATCGCGGTCTTCGCGGTCGTCGATTTGCCCGAGCCGTTCGGGCCGATCAGCGTGACGATCTCGCCGGGGCTGATCGAGAATTCGACGCCCCGCACCAGCCAGCGTCCGTTGCGGCGCACGCCGGCATTGCTGAGATTGACCAGCGGCAGCGTCTCTGGGGAGCGGAAATTCAGCATGGAAAAAATTCCGGATTGGGTGATTGCCACTGGCTATCGCACACGTTATAGCATAACGCAATTGATGTAATAACATTACATGACGACTTCAAGGCCATCAATGGCCTTCTGGAGCGATAGCTTTGCATGCCCGCCAGCGCCTGGTCCATGGGACCATCGGCGCCATTCAAGCCCGGAGACCCCGATGAAATCGACTTCCGCCCTGCTTTTCGCCTCCACCATGCTTCTCGTCTCGCCGGCTCTTGCAGCCTCTCCCAATGTGGTGGTTTCGATCAAGCCGATCCACTCCCTCGTCGCCTCGATCATGCAGGGCGTGGGCGAGCCGTCGCTGATCGTCGAGGGTGCCGCCTCCCCCCACACCTACAACATGAAGCCCTCCAACGCGTCCGCACTGCAGGCGGCAAAGGTGGTGTTCTGGGTCGGCCCGGGGCTTGAGGCCTTCCTCGACAAGCCACTCGATACGCTGACGACAGGCGCCAAGGTGGTCGAGCTCAGCGAAGCGCCCGGTATCGAGAAGCTGAAATTCCGCGAAGGCGGCGCGTTCGAGGCGCACGACCATGGCCATGAGGGCGAAGAGGGCGATCAGCATGCCGAGGGCGAGGCCGGGCACGATCATGCCGCGGCCCCCGAAATGGGCGCTGCCCACGATCATGGCCACGATCATCACGACCATGGCCACGGCGACACCGACCTGCACATGTGGCTCGATCCCTTGAATGCCAAGGCGATGGCAGCCCAAATCGAAAAGACGCTCGCCGAGGCCGATCCGGACAATGCCGGCGCCTACAAGGCCAATCTCGAAGCACTGAACACGCGGCTGGATGCCCTCGACGCCACGCTCAAGGAGACGGTGGCGCCGGTCAAGGACAAGCCCTTCGTCGTCTTCCATGACGCCTACCAGTATTTCGAGCACCGCTACCAGGTTCGTGTCGCCGGCTCGATCACCGTCAGCCCGGAGGTCCTGCCGGGTGCGGATCGCCTGTCGCAGATCCACGCCAAGATCAAGGAACTGGGCGCCACCTGCGTCTTTGCCGAGCCGCAGTTCGAGCCGAAGCTGATCAATGTGGTGATCGAGGGAACGCCGGCGAAATCCGGCACGCTCGACCCGGAGGCCGGGACGCTCGATGCCGGCCCCGATCTCTATTTCCAGATGATGGAAGGCATCGGCACGTCGCTGAAGGCCTGCCTTTCCTCCGCCAGCTGATCCGTCCTCCCAAGACGGTCCGGGTGGGCGCCTCCTGGCTCGGCTCTGGTGAGCGCCCGCCCCTCTCGCCGTGATTCTCGGGGCCGCCTTATTCGGAACCCTCTCACCGTCATGCTCGGGCTTGACCCGAGCATCCCTCCCCGGGCGATGGCTGATAACCGGCGATGGTTGCGCGCCTGAGGCCTGGATCCTCGGGTCAAGCCCGAGGATGACCGGAGGATAGGCCACGCGACAACGGAAAGCTCGCGACAGCGATCCGGCAGCCCGGCATTCGGCGCCACCGGACAGTCGAACGCCTATTCGCAGCCTCGCACCAGGCGAGCGATCGCGCTCGCTTTTTTTACATGCAATCGACGTAACGGTATAACATTATAGGATAATCCGATGGAAAAGCTCCCCGTCACCGTGCTCTCCGGTTTCCTCGGCGCCGGCAAGACCACCCTGCTCAACCATGTGCTTACAAACCGCGACGGCCTGCGCGTCGCCGTCATCGTCAACGACATGAGCGAGGTCAACATCGACGCGGCCCTGGTGCGCGATGGCGCGGCTGGGCTGTCGCGCACGGAAGAGCAGTTGGTGGAAATGACCAATGGCTGCATCTGTTGCACGCTGCGTGACGACCTCCTGAAGGAGGTGCGCAACCTCGCCGAACAGAACCGTTTCGATTATCTGCTGATCGAATCGAGCGGTATTTCCGAGCCCCTGCCCGTCGCCACCACTTTCGATTTTCGCGACGAGGCCGGCGAAAGCCTCGCCGACGTTGCCCGGCTCGACACGATGGTGACGGTCGTCGATGCCGCAAACCTCGTCGCCGACTATTCCTCGCTCGACTTCCTTGCCGACCGTGGCGAGACCGCGGGCGAAGGCGACACGCGCACGTTGGTCGACTTGCTGGTCGAGCAGATCGAGTTCGCCGATGTCGTCGTCCTCAACAAGGTCGGCACCGCCACGCCCGAGCAGGTGGACGCGGCCCGCAAGATCATCGTCGGGCTCAACCCCGATGCGCAGCTGATCGAAACCGATTTCGGCAAGGTCAGGCTCACGGACGTGCTCGGCACCGGCCGCTTCGATCTCATCAAGGCCGAGCAGCACCCGCTCTGGTACAAGGAGCTGAACGGCTTCAAGGACCACATGCCGGAGACCGAGGAATACGGCATCCGCTCCTTCGTCTATCGCGCCCGTCGCCCCTTCGACCCCATGCGTTTCCAGGCCTTCCTCAACCGGTCGTGGCCGGGCGTGCTTCGCGCCAAGGGCTTCTTCTGGCTGGCAACCCGCCCGCACCATGTCGGCGAACTCAGCCAGGCCGGCCCGCTGGTGCGCACCGGCAAGATGGGATTGTGGTGGTCGGCCGTCCCGCAGGAACAATGGCCGCGCGAGCCTGGGTTTCTGGCGGCGGTCGGTCGCTATATCGACCCGGTCTGGGGCGATCGCAGGCAGGAAATCGTCTTCATCGGTGCAGACCCGATGGATGAGGCCAAGCTCGTCGCCGAGCTCGACGATTGCCTGATCGCCGACGAGCGTTTCCGCCCCGAGCGCTGGCGCGACCTGCCCGATCCCTTCGCCAACTGGTCGCCGCGGGCCGCCTGATGGCAGATGCCGTGCGCGCTCCACGCCGACCGCGTTTCGTCTGCATGGCGCTCAATGCCGCCGGGCGCCCGGTGCCGATGTTCGATCCGTTTCTGGGGGACGGAACCGCGGACGAAGAAGCTCTGGAGCCTGTGGGCGAAATCGAAGGCTTGTTGTTTGGTGAACGGCAGAACCCGCGCGCCGGTCACCGATAAAGCCAAGGGGCGGCGCAAACACGCCGCCCCTTGGCTGGAGGCTAAGGACTTTATCAGCGCGCCGTCGAAAGGCCGACGATGACGCCGGTTGCGAGGCTGATCAGCAGGAAGTCGTTTCCGGAACGGACCCACTGCTGGCCGCGCGGCGGCGGGCGCAGCCTGTAGTAGCGGTAGTCGCGCACTTGGGCCATGTGGCGGCGCTCGGCCGGCGACAGGCGGTGGCCGCGCGCCCAGCGTTCCTTCTTCTTGACGATCACCCGCTTTTCGATGGTGACGGTCTTGTCGACGTGGCGATCCACACGGCGGTCGATGTGACGGTCATAGTCGCGATCGACAGGTCGACGCGAACGGTCATAGTTCTGCGCCACCTCGAAGGATCCTGCCGGCTGGGCAAGGGCTGCGACCGGCGTGATCAGAACCGAGCTGGCGACGAGCGCGATCAGGAGACGTTTCATTCGGGTGTCCTTTCGTTGTCTGCACCCGAAAATTAGACCCCGCTTCCTGAACCGAACATGAAGCTCTACATTACAATTGCGTAATGATATCTGTGCCTTATTCAATAATACTAATGTTAGTCACCCCTGCTCCGTGAGATTGACGTAGCGGAAGCGATCGAAATCGGCGGCCCGGCCCGCGCCTGAGGTGTCGAAGGCGAACAGGCCCGCAAAGGCCCCGGTGAAGGAGCCATGCTCGCCGCGCCCGCCCTCGTCCGAGACGACGCCGGCATCGAGAACCGGGCCGACCGGCGTCCAGGCTCCCGCTCCCGCAGGCCGCCAGGAGAACTGCAGGTCGTTGTCGCGGATCTCCATCGCAAGCTCGACAGGCCCGTCGGGAATGGCAATGCCGCCACCAACGGGGAATTCCAGCCGCCCGTGTGGGAAGTCGCCCGGGCATGAAAGAATGGTCAGCGCCCGTCCCAGCGTCTCGTGCCAGGTGACGCCGAGCGCATGGAACTTGTGGCGATTGTAGTAATGCGTGAGGCCCGCGACCTGCTGGTAGGTTTCAGCCACGAAGTCGACCGTCGTCTCGGCGCGGAAGGAATGATGCTCCTGCCTGCGCGCGACAAGCGCCTGCTCGAACCAGCTGCCGATACTTTCGCGGCCAAAGAGTCTGACATGACCGGGACGGCGCTCGAGCGAAAAGATCCGCTGAGGTTCGGGCGTGCGCAGCCACTGGAACTCGGCCGGAAGCGTTGCTTCATCGAAATCTGTCTCGACGACGGTCGCGGCCCACACCTTCTCCGCCGAAGCCGGCGCTGGCACCAACACCTCCGGCACCGGTCCGCCGTTTGCGAGATAGAGCCAACCATCGTCACGCCAGACACATTTCTGCAGGGCCGTCTCGCGACCGAGCGTGCAGCGCCGCTGCGGCGCGAGCGGCCTTCCCGTCAGATGGGTGTGATAGGCCTGGCCATCCGGCGTCTCGACATATTGTCCGTGGCCTGCCCGCTGCAACGGCGCTTCCGGGTGATCCTTCGACGTGATCAGATAGGTGTCCGGGTGCATCTCGTAGGGCCCCTCGATGGTGCGTGAGCGCGCCATCGTCACCGCATGGTCGTAGCCGGTCCCGCCTTCGGCGGTCGTCAGGTAGTACCAGCCGTTTTTCTTGAACAGATGCGGTCCCTCGACAAGCCCGAGCGGCGAGCCGGCAAAAATGTTCTTCACCGGGCCGACGAGCCTCCGCGTGCGCTCGTCCCACTCCTGCAGCAGGATGCCGTCGAAGGCCGGATGTTTCGGCGAGCCGCCAAAGCTCTCCGTGCGGTGGTTCCATTGCATGTTGAGAAACCACTTGCGGCCGTCATCGTCGTGAAAGAGCGAGGGATCGAAGCCCGAGGAATTGACATAGACAGGATCCGACCAGCTCGCCTCGACCGCCTCGGCCGTGACGATGTAGTTGTGCGCATCCTTGAAGTTCCCGTCGAAGCGCTTGACGTCGGTGTAAACCAGCCAGAACAGCCCGTCGTCGTAGGAAAGGCACGGCGCCCAGACACCGCAACTGTCGGGGGTGCCGCGCATGTCGAGCTGGATCTTCCGCTCCAGCGGCCGACGCACCAGGGTCCAGTTCACCAGATCGCGCGAATGATGGATCTGCACGCCCGGATACCACTCAAACGTGGAGGTCGCGATGTAATAGTCGTCACCGACGCGGCAGATCGAAGGGTCGGGATTGAAGCCCGGCAGAATGGGGTTGCGGATCATGGTGGTCATTGGTCTGGCGTCCTCCCTTGGCGGCGCCATCCGATCTTAAAAATCATACAAATTCAAGCCTGCAACGTTACAGTAAATCACCCCTCAGCTTTGATGAGCAAGCTTTCCACATCGATTCGAGTCACATGCCTGCCGCAGAAAAAGACTGGTGCTCGCGTAAATCCGGCAAGCCCAACCGGATTGCACAAACAATGTGCAGCATGCACGGGCGCCCCATTCAACTTTAGTCGGAGGCGACTGAACTATACGGGAAAATCGCGCCTCAGGCTTGAACGCGCGCTTGAAATCGGCACTCTGGCTGTGCTTGGCACAACAACCATAATAGCCATCGCGGGGAGGAAATCGATGAGAGCTTTGCTCGGCTTCAGCCGACTTATAGACACGATCACGGAATTTATCGGCAAGAGCGTTTCCTGGTTCATCCTGGCGGCCGTGCTCGTCAGCGCCGGCAACGCCGTGATCCGCAAGATCTTCAACATGTCGTCGAACGCCTGGCTCGAGGCGCAGTGGTACCTTTTCGGCGCCGCCTTCATGTTTGCCGCTGCCTATACGCTCAGCCAGAACGAACACATCCGCATCGACGTGGTCTACGGCCAGTTCTCGCGCCGCGTACAGCACTGGATCGACCTGTTCGGCCACGTCTTCTTCCTGATGCCGTTCGTACTTCTGGTGCTCTACTATCTCTTTCCCTATGTGAAGATGTCCTTCGTTTCGGGCGAGGTGTCCTCCAGTGCTGGCGGCCTGATCATCTGGCCGGCCAAGGCCATCCTGCTCTTCGGCTTCCTCTTGCTCGCCTTCCAGGGCGTGTCCGAAATCATCAAGAAGATCGCGATCATGACCGGCAACATGGAAGACCCGACACCCTACGTGCCGACCCATGCGCCGCTTGACGATGCCCTGTCGACGGAGCCGCGCCCATGATCGAATTCATTGCCGAAAATCTGGCGCCGATCATGTTCGCGTCGCTGATCGTGTTCCTGCTGTTGGGATACCCGGTCGCCTTCTCGCTCGCCGCCAACGGCCTGCTGTTCTTCATCATCGGTGTCGAACTCGCACCGCTGTCGGACTCGATCAACCTCTCCTGGCCCCTGCTCAACGCGCTTCCTGACCGCTTCTGGGGGGTGATGTCGAACGACACGTTGCTCGCCATCCCCTTCTTTACCTTCATGGGGATCGTGCTCGAGAAGTCGGGCATGGCAGAAGACCTGCTCGATACCATCGGCCAGCTCTTCGGCCCGATCCGCGGCGGTCTCGCCTATGCGGTCATTTTCGTCGGCGCGCTGCTTGCAGCCACCACCGGCGTCGTTGCCGCCTCGGTCATCGCCATGGGCCTGATCTCGCTGCCGATCATGTTGCGCTACGGCTATGATCGCCGCGTGGCCTCGGGCGTGATCGCCGCCTCGGGCACGCTCGCCCAGATCATCCCGCCGTCGCTCGTGCTCATCGTTCTTGCCGACCAACTCGGCCGCTCCGTCGGCGACATGTATGCCGGCGCGCTGATCCCGGGCCTCGTCCTGACCGGCCTCTACATGGGCTACATCCTGCTGATGTCGTTCCTGAGGCGCGACTCTATGCCGGCACTGCCGCTCGAAGCCCGCACATTGGGCTCCGGCGTCACCTCGCTTGCAGTCGCCCTCGTCGTCGCGGCCGCGTTTGCCTACGGCGCTCACGTCTATCTCTACCCGACGCACGGCGCCAATGCCGACATCCTGGGTGCGACGGCCGGCGTGGCCTTCATCTATGTCGTCGCCTTGATCGACAAGAACTTCAAGATCAATGCGATGTCGAGGCTGGCGCAGCAGGTCATCATCGTGCTGATCCCGCCCTTGGCGCTGATCTTCCTGGTGCTCGGCACCATCTTCCTCGGCATCGCGACGCCGACAGAAGGCGGCGCCATGGGTGCTGTCGGCGCCTTGATCATGGCGGCCGCCAAGGGCCGTCTCAACATGGAGGTCGTGCGCGGGGCGCTGACGGCAACGACGAGGCTTTCGGCCTTCGTGCTGTTCATCCTCATCGGTGCGCGCGTCTTCTCGCTGACCTTCTACGGCGTCAACGGCCATATCTGGGTCGAACACCTGCTGACGGCGATGCCGGGCGGCGAGACCGGATTCCTGATTGCCGTCAACCTGCTCGTCTTCTTCCTGGCGTTCTTCCTCGATTTCTTCGAGCTTGCCTTCATCATCGTGCCGCTTTTGGCGCCCGCTGCCGATAAACTCGGTATCGACCTCATCTGGTTCGGCGTGCTGCTCGGCATCAACATGCAGACGAGCTTCATGCACCCGCCCTTCGGCTTCGCGCTCTTCTACCTGCGCTCGGTCGCGGCCAAGGTGCCGTATCTCGACAAGATCACCGGCAAGAATATCCAGCCGGTCACCACGGCCCAGATCTACTGGGGTGCGGTTCCCTTTGTATGCATCCAGATCCTGATGGTGGGCCTGACGATCATGTTCCCGCAGATGGTCATGCACTACAAGGGAACGGGTACGGCCGTCGATCCGAACACGATCAAGATCGAGGTTCCGGGCTTCGGTGCCGGCGGTGGCGGTCTCGGCCTGCCTGCCGACGGCGGCGGCCTCGGTCTTCCCGGCGGCCTGCAGCTTCCAGGCGGCAGCCCGCTCGACCAGAAGCCGGCAGACCAGGGCGGCGCCCAACCGCAGACAGCACCCTCAAACGACCTCAGCCAGCCGCCGTCGTTTGGCAGCCCGGGTGCCCAGCCACAGACGGCACCGTCAAACGATCTTAGCCAGCCGCCGTCGTTCAAATAGGGCGGCAGGTACCAACAGAGAGGGCGGCCCACGGGCCGCCCTTTGCTATTTGGCAAATATGGCACCTATTGACTGCCCACGAGCCTTTGCGGTGTGCTTGTTACACGGAGGTCACCCCAATCTCCCTCATCCTCGCCCTCGTGGCGGGGATCCAGCGACCCGACGTCCGTCGGGTAAAAAGACCCTTTCGGCTCAAGGACTTGAGCTGACTGGATTCCTGTGACGAGCACAGGAATGAGGGATACGTTGAAGGTGATCAGCTACAGCCCCTTGAATCGCCTGCATTTTGGCCGCCACCAAACCGACCAACGACCCCGCCCCGCCTCACTCCAGCCGCTTGGCCGGATTCTCGCGATACCAGTCGACGATCATTGGCATCGCCTCCTCGAAGGGACCGCCAACATAGACGTTGAGCAGGCCCATGCGCTCCGTGCTCTCATTGCGGAAATCATGCATCGTCCCGCGCGGAATGACGAACAAAGATCCCTTGGGCTTGCTGTACCAAGTGTCGCCGACAAGCACGCTGGCGGTACCCTCGATCACATAGAAGATCTCGTCATTATCGTCATGGCTGTGGGCACCCGGCCCTTCATGCTTGGCATCGAGCCACCATTCCGAGACGGAAAAGCGGCCCGCCGTTTCCGCTCCATCGGCTTTGAAGACGGCCCTGATGGCGCCCATGTCATAGCGGCGGCCCTCGTCGGGGCCGAGCACGATCGATTGGCCTTCGCTTGGCATGACACCTTCTCCCTTTCGGTTGAGGCCGCAACCATACCACGAAAGCGCTCAGGCTCCGCTTCTCTCTTCTCGCAAGCGTACGCCGCGCGAAAGACACGCCTGCCCGCGGTAGCAGCCAAAACGACAAGGCCGCCCGCAACAGACGTTGCGAGCGGCCCTTGATCGGTCTGAAACGGGCTTCAAGCTTAAAGCTTGCCGCCGCGCTGCTGGATCATCATGAAGGTGTCGTAGTTGTATTCGGCGATCTGGGCGTTGAGGTAATACTCGCCGCGGAAAGCCTTGATCGAATCCCAGATCTTCTTGAAGGTCGGGTTCGAGGCTTCCATCTCCGCATAGACTTCGTTGGCCTTGTCGAAGCAGGCCGACAGGATCTCGGCGCTGAACGGGCTGAGCTTGGCACCCGAAGCCACGAGGCGCTTGATCGCCGCCGGGTTCAGGTAGTCGTACTTCTGCAGCATGTTCGCGTCGGTCGCCTGGCAGGCGGTGCGCAGCAGCGACTGGTAGTTCTTCGGAAGCGCGTCGAAGGCTGCCTTGTTGAACATGGCGTGGACCGTCGGACCACCTTCCCACCAGCCGGGATAGTAGTAGTAGGGCGCGACCTTGAAGAAGCCGAGCTTCTCGTCGTCATAGGGGCCGACCCATTCGGCAGCGTCGATGGTGCCCTTTTCCAGCGCCGGATAGATGTCGCCACCGGCGATCTGCTGCGGCACGACGCCGAGCTTCTCGACGACCTTGCCGGCGAAACCGCCGATGCGCATCTTCAGGCCCTGCATGTCGGCGACCGTCTTGATTTCCTTGCGGAACCAGCCACCCATCTGCACGCCGGTGTTGCCGCCGGGGTAACCGACGAGACCCTGCGTCGCCAGGAACTCATTGAACAGGTCGATGCCGCCGCCGTGGTAGTGCCAGGCGTTCATGCCGCGCGCGTTGAGCGCGAAGGGAACGGCCGCACCCAGCGCCCAGGTCGGGTCCTTGCCCCAGTAATAGTATGCGACCGTGTGGCAGGCCTCGACCGTGCCGGCAGCAGCCGCATCGGCCGCCTGCAGACCGGGTACGATTTCGCCGGCTGCGAAAACCTGGATCTGGAACGCGCCGTCGGTTGCTTCCGAGACGTATTTCGACAGCACTTCGCCGCCGCCGTAGATCGTGTCCAGAGACTTCGGGAACGACGATGCCAGGCGCCAGTTCACCTTCGGATTTGCTTGCGCAAGGGCCGGCGTTGCAAGTGCGGCAGCACCCGCTGCCGCCAAGCCGCCAAGGCTTGCGTTTTTCATGAATGAACGGCGATCCATGGTTCCTCCCCTAGTTCTCGCCAAAAGGGCGGGTGCATTCTGCACCACCACCCATCAATCCACCCCGCCCCTTCCCGGACAAATGGTGGCTCTCCTCCTCGTTACCCGCCGAAGACGACGCAAATCGGCATCGCAACCGCCAGGCATTTTCGCACCTTACAGAAACACCGGACCAAGTCCAGAAGCCGCCTTCCGGCACACATTCGACTTTTGTCTAATGCGCCGGAAAGCGATGGCTTTTGCCTAAAATGCAGGCAAATCAATGTTTTCAGGCAAAATCAGAGCTCGGCTGACTTGGCCCAGAGATTGATGTCCGCCTCGCGCGCATAGAGGTCGATCTCGGCCAGTTCGTCCGCGGTGAACGTGTCGTTTTCGAGCGCCTTGACGCAATCGACGATCTGTTCCGAACGGCTGGCGCCGATCAGCGCCGAGGTGATCCGGCCGTTGCGCAGCACCCACGCGAGCGCCATCTGCGCCAGCGTCTGGCCGCGCTTTTCGGCAATGCCGTTGAGCTTGCGGATATTGTCGATGATCTCCGGCCGGATGAAGTCCTTCTTGAGGAAGTGGTTCTGGGCCGCCCGGCTGTCGGAGGGGATGCCGCCGAGATACTTGGTGGTCAGCATCCCTTGAGCCAGCGGCGAGAACACGATCGAGCCGATGCCGAGGTCTTCGAGCGTGTGGATCAGACCGTCGTCCTCGATCCAGCGGTTGAGCATCGAATAGCTCGGCTGGTGGATGAGGCAGGGCGTGCCGAGGTCCTTCAGGATCGCGGCGGCCTCGCGGGTACGCTGCGAATTGTAGGACGAGATCCCGACATAGAGCGCCCGGCCCGAGCGCACGATATGGTCGAGCGCGCCGCAGGTTTCTTCAAGCGGCGTTTCCGGATCGAAGCGGTGCGAATAGAAGATGTCGACATAGTCGAGGCCCATACGCTTCAGGCTCTGGTCGCACGACGCGATCATGTACTTGCGGCTGCCCCACTCGCCGTAGGGTCCGGCCCACATGTCGTAGCCGGCCTTTGACGAGATGATCAACTCGTCTCGCAGGTTTGCGAAATCCGTGCGCATGATCTCGCCGAAGGCCGTCTCGGCCGAGCCCGGAGGCGGGCCGTAATTGTTGGCCAGATCGAAATGGGTGATGCCGAGGTCGAAAGCCGTGCGGCACATGTCGACCTTGCGGTCATGCGGCGTGTCGCCGCCGAAATTGTGCCAGAAACCCAGCGAGATCGCCGGCAGCTTCAAGCCCGAACGGCCGAGGCGGTTGTACTTCATGGTGTCGTAGCGGTTTTCCGCCGGTAGCCAGGTCATCGCAAAAATCCTCCGCGATCCGTGTCCGAATGGCGAACCTTTCCGCCACCCTCAAAATGAAACGGTTTCCGTCGCGGCTGGCCGCAACGGAAACCTCAATTCACAAAGGTCTAAACCTGTCCGCTGTCGCTATGAAGCGGCTGCGACGCGATTTCCCGATATTTCTTCCTGTGGCTCGCGCAACAGCGCCCGCGCCTCCTCGATGCCGAGGGCGGCCGGCTGGGTGCAGGTGGTGGAAAGCTCGATGAATCGCCCTTCCTCGCCGGATTTCAGGATCGAGACCATGACGTCGACGCCATGCAGCGCCCGGTCGAGCGAGCAGCGGGCGTCGCGGCCTTCGAGGATGGCGAGCGCCATGTCGGCAAGGCCGGCGGTGCGATAGTTCGCCATCGGTCCCTGCGGATGGTCCTGGTTGGCGATACCGAAGGGATGATCCCAGGGTTCCAGCGGCTGGATGTTCTTGTCCTGGCCGCTGATCTCCACGGTGCCGCCGAAGAAGTTCGGATCGGGCACATAGAGGGAACCTTCGGTGCCGTAGAGCTCCATGTTGGCGTGGCGGTGCGACCAGACATCCCAGCTGGCCGACAGCGTGATCGTCGCCCCGTTCTGGAACTCGAGCAGCGCATGGATGTTGGTCGGCGTCTTGACCGGGATCACCTCGCCCTTGCGCGGCTCGCTGGTGATGGTGCGGGTCGGGTTGGCCATGGTCGTCAAAGCCGCCACGCGCTTCACCGGCCCGATCAGGTTGATCAGGTTGGCGATGTAATAGGGGCCGAGATCGAGAATCGGGCCGCCGCCGGGCAGGAAGAAGAAATCCGGGTTCGGATGCCACATCTCCATGCCCGGGCTCATGACGTGGCACGTGCCCGACGTCACACGGCCGATCTTCCCCGCGTCAACAGTGCTGCGGGCAAGCTGGTGCGCGCCGCCGAGGAAGGTGTCTGGCGCGCAGCCGACCGAAAGGCCCTTGTCCCTGGCGATCGCCCGGAGCTCCTCGCCCTGTTCGAGCGTGAGCACCAGCGGCTTTTCCGAATAGACGTGCTTGCCGGCTTCGAGGATCGCCTTTGAGACCGGATAATGTGCGTCCGGGATCGTCAGGTTGACGACGATGTCGACATCGGGATTGGCGAGCAGCGCCTCGATGCTCTGGGCCCTAACGCTATATTCGGCCGCTCGCGCCTCGGCTGCCGCCGGGTTGATGTCGGCGCAGGCGACGACCTTGATGCCCTTGAAGAGCGGGGCGAGCTTGAAGTAGGTGGTGGAGATGTTGCCGCATCCGATGATGCCGACGCCAAGTTCCTTGGTCATGGATAAACCTGCTTCTCAATAGGATTGGATGGAGGCGAGCGAACGCTTGGCGAAGCGCTTGAAATCGCTCGGATTATCGTGCTCGGCGATGAAGTAACGCGCCTTCGTGCCGGAAAGCGCTGCAAAGAGACCCTTCCAGTCGACGGTGCCCTCGCCGACGTCGGCCCAGCCGTCCTCGTCCTTCTTCTCGCCCGAAGGCGCGATGTCCTTCACGTGCACGGCAGTGATGCGGTCGCCATATTTTTTGATCCAGGCGATCGGATCGGCGCCGCCGCGGATGATCCAGGCGATATCGGCTTCCCAGGAGAGATCCGGCCCGCCGGCAAAGATCAGGTCCTGCGGAATGCTGCCGTCAGGAAGGGCCGCGAATTCGAAATCGTGGTTGTGCCAGCCGAAGATGAGGCCGGCGTCGCGATAGGGCTTGCCGGCCTTCTGCAGCCGCTCGCCGAAGGCACGCCAGCCGGCGGCATCCGTCGGGCGCTGGTCGGGCATGAGATAGGGGCAATAGATCGCCTTGATGCCGAGCGCCTTGGCGATTTCGAGCACGCGGGCCGGGTCGCTTTCGAGCATGTCCAGGCCGAAGTGGGCGGTCGGCATGGCCAGGCCATTCTCGTCGAGACCTTCCTTGAAGCTCGCGATCTCCGCGTCGCTGAGCGCCGCATAGAGCGCGCCATAACCTTCGACCTGGCTATAGCCGGCCTCACCAAGCGCTTCGAGCACATTGGCGAAAGGCGGGAAGTTGCGGGCGCTATAGAGCTGGAAACTGACGTCCTTCATGAAATCCTCCTCGATTTCGTCCCATCGTGTTGGGATTGTTGGGGTCTTGGGATTGATTGTCGGGGTGTTGGGATCACCTCAGCCAGGTGTCGTAGTCCGACACCAGCAGGTGCGTGGGGCCTGCGTCCTCCTCGATTGCCGAGAAGCGACCGACGGGCTCGCGGAAATAGTTGTCGGTAAGGTCATCGTTGACGGTCGAAACCTCGCCCATCAACACGTCCGCACCTTCGGCCCAGAAGGCGTGCCAGTTGCCGGGCAGCAGCGTGACGCTCTCGCCGGCTTTCAGCTTCAGCAACTCCCCGGCCTTCAGTGTGCGCAGCCGCGCGTCGGTGGCGACGACCACGTCGCTCTCCTCGTCGACATTGCCGTCAGGCTTCGAATTGTACATCTGCAGCACCAGCGAACCGCCGCCGCGGTTGATGATGTCCTCGGTCTTGACCGCATGGCGGTGCAGCGGGTTGACCTGATCCTTGGCGGTGATCATCAGCTTCTCGGCATAGACCATGCCGTGGCCGGTCTTCAGGTTGGCGGCATTGCCGTTGCGCAGCGTGAAAAGCACGAGGCCAAGCTGGTCGAAACGGCCCTTGCCGTAATCGGTGATGTCCCAGCCGAGCCGCGCGTCGAAGATCGACGGGCTGTCGGAGGCGACGCGCACCTTCAACTGCTCCGGCGACCAGTAGGCAAAGGGCGGCAGCGTGAAGCCGAAGCTCTTCATGAAAGCATCGCTCTCGGCGATGATATCGTTGACGTGGCTGCGTTTCATGGCGGTCAACCTTTTCCCTGGCAGGATTCGAGATCGAAGGCGGCAAAGCTAGGGATCTCGCCCGAGCCAAGCGGCACCTTCGGCGTGAAACGAACGACCTTCGTCTCGTCGGCCAGGAGGTCGAAGGCATTGTCGGAATAGCGCCCGGCGACATCGGCCTCGATCATCACGTGCAGCGCCAGAGCGCTTGCCTTGACGGTGACGTCGAAAGCGCCCTCGCCCGCCGGCGTCACATCGAGCGTCAGACCGGAGGGCTGCAGGTCGAGCGCCTTGTACGTGCCGTTGACGTGGTGCCCGGCGCCGGACATGCCGTTCGACGCCTCGAAGGACCAGAACACGAGGTCGCCCTCGGGAATGTCGAATGCGGCGATCGTCACCAGCGTGGCGGCCTGGTCCGGACTGCAGGTGCCGGCAGCCGCCGTCAGCGGCGTGCGCCTTCCGTCGAGCGAAACGAGGAAGGTCTGGAGTTCGACCGTCACCGGCTCCGCCGTGTCGTTGACCATCGAGAAGGCGATCTCCCTGCCGTCGGCCGACGGAATTGCCGCGACCGACACCGGCTGGAAGAAGCGGCGCACCATATAGTGCATCGCCTTCCAGCTGCCGCCATAGTCGAGGCTCGACCAGGAGGCGACCGGCCAGGTGTCGTTGAGCTGCCAATAGAGCGTGCCCATGCAATGGGGCTTCAGCGAGCGCCAATAGTCGACGGCGGTTTTGATCGCCAGTCCCTGCTGGATCTGGCTCAGATAGACGAAAGCCGGGAAATCCTTGGGGAAGCGGAAGTAGCGGAACATCGTGCCGGCGATGCGCTCGTTGCCGCCGACATTCTTCTGGTGGCTCTCGATCACGGGCGACGCAATGTTGAGGTCCTTCTCCGTCGCAAACTGCCGGATGACCGGCATCGAGGTGTAGGACTGGAAACCGAACTCCGAGCAGAAGCGCGGACGCACGGTGCGGTAATTGTCGAAGGACTTGTTCTCGTGCCAGACCGACCAGTAGTGCATGTCGCCGGAACCGTCCGCATGCCAGGCGTCGCCGAAGTCGAGATAGCCTGACGCAGGGCTCGACGGCCACCAGATCGCCTCTGGCAGTGCGGCCTTCAACGCCACCTCGATCGTGCGGTTCAAGCGGTCATAGGAGACGAGGTAGCGGTCGCGGTCCTTGCGCGGCTCGTCAAACCAGGTGAGTGCACCGACGAGCTCGTTGTCGCCGCACCAGACCGCGATCGACGGATGCGACGACAGGCGCTTGGCCTGGTAGTCCACCTCGGCCGCAACGTTCTCCAGAAAATCGGGTGTTGAGGGATAGAGGTTGCAGGCAAACATGAAGTCCTGCCAGACCAGAAGGCCGAGGCGATCGCAGAGGTCGTAGAACCAGTCCGGCTCGTAGAAGCCGCCGCCCCAGACGCGGATCATGTTCATGTTGGCGTCGACCGCCGACGTCAGCAGATCCTCGACACCCTCCGGCGTCACCCGTGAGGCCAGCGCGTCGGCCGGGATCCAGTTGGCGCCCTTGCAGAAGATCTCTCGGCCGTTGACGCGGAAGGCAAAGCGGCTGCCCGCCTCGTCCTTGTCGGTCAGAAGCTCGATGGTGCGGAAACCGATCTGGCGCGTCACCTGCTCCTGCGGCACTTCGACCGTCAGCCACGACAGGTGCTGCTCGCCGCTGCCCGCCGGCCACCAGCACTTCGGCCTGGCGACGGAAAAGACATGGGTGATGCGTGTCTCGCCCTTGCCGACGGCGCAGTCGAGCCGCTCGCGATCCTCGTCGAGCGAGAAATGCACAGGCACGATGCCGGGACCATCGGCAAAGAGCGTGACCGCAACCACCAGGTCGACCGAACCGTCGTCTTGCCAGACCTGTTTGGTCGTCATATGCTCGATGCGGGCGATTTCCAGCCGGCAAAGCGCGATCTCGCCATAGACGCCGAGCGGTGCGATCGCGAGGTTCCAGTCCCAGCCGAAATGGCACTGGGGCTTGCGCAACATGTTGCCATTGGCGATCGGCGAATTGCCGGGATGGTAAGGCACGTAGAACGGCTGCTCCGCCTGCCGCCGCGCGCCCTCGGCAATCGAGGAATGCAACACGATGCGGATCAGGTTTTCACCAGCGACAAGCGCCTTCGAGACGTCAGGGCGATAGCGGCGGAAGCAATTCTCCGCTTCGAGTACCGCCACGTCGTTGACGTAGACGGAGGCAACCGTATCCAGGCTCTCGAGGTCGAGATACCAGGAACCGCCGAGATCTTGCGCCCCGACCGACACCGTACGCTCGATCACCCAGTCCTTGTGCGCCACCCACTGCACGTCGTTCTCATTGCGGCCGACATAGGGATCGTCGATCACGCCGGCCTTCATGAGCGCCGAGTGCACGTCGCCCGGCAGCGCGATCGTCAGCGCATGGCTGTTGTCAACGGAGCTGAGCTGCCAATCCCCCTGCAAGTCGAGACGGATGGCAGTGCGGGTGTAGTCAGCAGAGAGCATTATCGTTTCCATCGGTCGACCGGCGACGCCGGCACAGTCATTGCTGGGGAATGCCGGGCAGGTGCCCGACATCGCCCTATTTCTTTACTTCCGCACATGGCGTCTCCGCAAAACCGCTTCACAGTTTTGCGCAACATCTGCCTAGAGCCGGTTCTCGCTTGTCGCATCGAAGATCGAGGCGACAGCCATGTCGAAGGAGAGCGTTACCGTCGTGCCGGGCGCATACCGGCGCTGTCCGGCGATCCGCACCGACATCGATTGGCCGGCAAGCTTCAGCCACAGCAGGTTGTCGGCCCCCATCGGCTCCTCGATATCGACGGCCGCCCGGTGCGAAGCCGCCGCCCCGCTTGCCGCCTCGTCGACCCGTACATGTTCGGGGCGCAGGCCGAGCACGACCTTCTGTCCGTGCACGAAAGGTGCCCGCGAGGGATAGGCCGACACGTCGAAATCGACGCCGTTGACGTGGACGTAAGCGCGCTGATCGCGCAGCTGCAGTTCGCCGCGGAAGAAGTTCATCGACGGCGAGCCGATGAAGCCGGCGACGAAGAGGTTTTCCGGCGCATTGTAGATGGTCATCGGATCGGCCAGTTGCTGGATCACGCCGCTCTTCATGACGGCGATGCGATCGGCCAGCGTCAGCGCCTCGATCTGGTCGTGGGTGACGTAGATCATCGTGTTCTTCAGCGACTGGTGCAGCCGCTTGATTTCCACACGCAGCTCCGAGCGCAGCTTGGCGTCGAGGTTGGAGAGCGGCTCGTCGAACAGGAACACGTCGACATCGCGCACCAGCGCCCGGCCGATTGCCACACGCTGGCGCTGGCCGCCGGAGAGTTCCGAGGGTTTACGCTTCAGAAGCGGCTGGATCTGCAGGATCTCGGCGGCGCGGCTGACGCGCTTGTCGATCTCCTCCTTCGGAACCTTGGCCACCTGCAGGCCGAAGGAGAGGTTCTTCTCCACCGACATCTGCGGATAGAGCGCGTAGGACTGGAACACCATGCCGATGCCGCGGTCCTTGGGCTCCTCCCAGGTGACGTTCTTGTTCTTGATGAAGATCTGCCCGTCGCTGACGTCGAGCAGTCCTGCGATGCAGTTGAGCAGGGTCGACTTGCCGCAGCCGGACGAGCCGAGCAGCACCAGGAACTCGCCGTCCTTGATGTCAAGATTGAGCGTGTCGAGCACAGTGACGGCACCGAAGCTCAACGACAGGTCTTTTACCGATACGCTGACGTTTTGCATGTTGTTACCCTTTCACTGCGCCGGCGGCGATGCCGCGGACAAAAAGCCGTCCGGAGACGAAGTAGACGAAGAGCGGCACGGCGCCCGTCAGGATCGTCGCAGCCATGTTGACGTTGTATTCCTTCACGCCCTGGACCGAGTTGACGATGTTGTTGAGCTGAACCGTCATCGGGTAGTATTCCGGCCTTGTGAACACGACGCCGAACAGGAAGTCGTTCCAGATGCCGGTGACCTGCAGGATCATCGCCACGACGAAGATCGGCAGCGACATCGGCAGCATGATCTTGAAGTAGATCGTCCAGAAGCCGGCGCCATCGACGCGTGCCGCCTTGAACAGTTCCTCCGGCAGGCCGGCGAAATAGTTGCGGAAAAGCAGCGTCAGGATCGGCATGCCGAAGATGGTGTGCACGAGGATGAGCCCAGTGAGCGTGCCGTAGATGCCCATTTCCCTGAGCACGATCACGATCGGATAGATCATCACCTGGTAGGGAATGAAGGCGCCGACGATCAGGATGGTGAAGAACAGCTCCGCCCCCTTGAAGCGCCAGTTGGCGAGCGCATAGCCGTTGACCGAGGCAATCGCGATCGAGACGATCGTCGAGGGAACGGTGATGCGCACCGAGTTCCAGAAGCCGCGCGAAAGCCCGTCGCAGTTGAGCCCCGTGCAGGCGCTCGCCCAGGCCTTGACCCAGGGCTCGAAGGTAATTTCGACCGGCGGGGCGAAGATGTTGCCGAGACGGATTTCCGGCATGCCCTTGAGCGAGGTCATGACCATCACGTAAAGCGGCAGCAGATAGTAGAGCGCCACGACGATCAGCGTGCCGTAGATCATGATGTTGCGGCCCGAGAGCGCCCGGCGCGGCTTGGCGCCGCGGGGGCCGGCAAGCACCCGTTCGGCCTGCACCGTGGATGTGGTCTCGTCAGCCACAGAGTTGAATGCAACGATATCAGACACGCTTGCGCCCTCCCCCGAATTCCAGATAGGCCCAAGGCACGATGATGATGGCGACGGTGATGAGCATCATGGTCGAGGCGGCAAATCCCTGGCCGAGGTTCTGTGCCTGGAACATGTAGTCGTAGACATACTTTGCCGGCACTTCCGACGCGATGCCCGGGCCGCCGCTCGTCTGCGCCACGACCAGGTCGTAGACCTTGACGATGCCGCTGGCGATGATCACCAGCGTCGTGACGAACACGCCGCGCATCATCGGGATGACGACGAAGATGTAGGTCTTCCACATCGGAATTCCGTCGACGCGCGCGGCCTTCCAGATGTCCTCGTCGATGCCGCGAAGCCCGGCGAGCATCAGACACATGACGAGCCCGGTCCCCTGCCAGAGCGCGGCGATCAGGATGCCGTAGATGACGATGTCGGCGTTGTAGAGCGGATCGAAGGTGAAGGTTTCCCAGCCGAGCGAGCGCACCACCGACTGGATGCCGAATTCCGGATTGAGCAGCCATTGCCACACCAGGCCCGTCACGATGAAGGACAGGGCGAAGGGGTAGAGCATGATGGTGCGGAAGGTGTTTTCGAAGCGGATCTTCTGGTCCATCAGTGCGGCCAGCACGAAGCCGATCACCAGACTGAAAATCAGCGAGAAGACGCCGTAGATCGCAAGATTCTGCACCGAAACCAGCCAGCGCGGTGCGTCCCACAGCCGCTCGTACTGGTCGAGGCCGACGAAGGACAATCGCGGCAACAGCTTGGAATTGGTGAAGGAATAGACGACCGTCCAGATCGTGCCACCGAGAAAGATCACCACCGCCGTCAGGATCATCGGGACAGAGGCAATCTTCGCGTTCAGGTTCCGCAGCCACTGGTTCGGTCTGCCCGAACTCCGTGTGTGACCCGCCATGTTTCGTTCCTCCGGAACTGCATTGGGTTTCGGACGATGGGCAGCGCCGCACGGTCGAAACCGGCGTCGTGCCGCATCAGGGCGACAACCGCTCCCCTGGGATACCGCGCAAAGGCGAGCTCACACGCGGTCACCGGCGCGGACATGCCACACCGAAAGGGAGGCCTTGACCGACCCCGCCCCAATGGAGCGAAGCCGGTCAATCAGGCAGTTGCGGTTACTCCGCCGCGGCGATGATGTCGGCGAAGCGCTTCTGCGCGTCTTCCGGCGTGATCGACGGGTTGGCGAAGAATTCGGAGAACAGGTCCTCCTTCTGCTTCTGGCTGTCGGCCGAAAGCAGCTGGTCGGTGCCCTGGATCACGTTGCCCTTGGCAAGGATATCAAGGCCCTTCTTCATGCAGTCGTTCGCTGCCGCCAGGTCGACGTCGCCGCGCACCGGCAGCGAGCCCTTCTTGAGGTTGAACGCAACCTGGGTCTTCGGGTCGAGCAACGTCGAAGCGAGCGCTTCCTGTGCCTTCGACTTTTCCTCGTCCTTCAGAAGCGGGAAGTAGAAGGCGTCGCCGCCGGTCGAGATGATCTCGTTGACGCCGAGGCCCGGCAGGCAGGTGTAGTCCGTACCGGCCTTCTGGCCGGCAAGCGCGAATTCACCCTGCGCCCAGTCGCCCATGATCTGGCCGCCGGCCTTGCCGGTGATGACCATGTTGGTCGCCTGGTTCCAGTCCTGGACATTGGAGCCCTTGGACATGCGGCGGGCGTCGTCGGCCGCCTTGAAGACCTTGGCGATCTCGGGGCCTGCGGCGACGTCCTCGTCCTTGTCGCCAAAGACCTTCTGGAAGGTGTCCTTGCCGGCGATCGCCACCATCAAGACGTCGAAGGCACCGGCGGCCTGCCACGGCTGACCGCCGACGGCGAGCGGCACGATACCGGCCTTTTCGAGCGCCGGTGCAGCGGCAACGAATTCATCCCAGTTCTTCGGGACCTCGACGCCGGCCGTCTTGAAGGCCGCGTTCGACAGCCACAGCCACTGCCAGGAGTGGATGTTGACCGGCGCGCAATAGATCTTGCCGTCGATCGTGCAGGAATCGAGCAGGCTCGCCGGCTTGATGATGTCCTTCCAGTGCTCGCGGGTCGCGACATCGGTCAGATCGCGCATCAGCCCGGCCTGAACCAGTTCCTCGGCCTGACGGCCGTGGTTGAACTGCGTGGCGCCCATCGGGTCGCCGCCGGTGATGCGGCTGATCATGATCGGGCGGGCGGTGCCGCCGGAGCCGGCGATCGCTCCATCGACCCAGTGATTGCCGGTCGCATCGAAGGCCTTGGCGAGTTCCGCCACCGCGGCCGCTTCGCCGCCGGATGTCCACCAATGGGTTACTTCAAGATCGGCGGCGCTGGCTGCACCGAGCGGCAGGGCCACGGCGGTTGCGAGCATGGCTGCGAAAGAACGTAGTTTCATGAGTCTCCTCCCTCACTGTAACGTTACCGTAAAAAACTTAGTGCAATCGATTACAGGACGCAACACCCACCACAATCGATTTAAACAGAATCTTAAAAAACAGCCATTGCGTGCAGATGACAGAAGGCATTCGAAGCGCTTGGGATGCGGCGTGATCCGGCGAACCAATCGACCCTCAATCGCCTATAATACTGAGATTAAGCGGGTTTTCGCACACCCCCTGTCAAATTGCATTGTTCCTTGTCTCGCAGGTGCAGCAAACGGAGGCCTGGGAGTGCGATTCAACCAGGCGGCTCCATCTTTCGCACTGCAGCAACGAAAATGCTCGACATCGCGACTGTATCGTTACAGATTTGAAGCAAATTTATCCGTCCAAAGCAGCATAGCCGACAGCGACATTTCGTATATAAGGCGAGGAAGCAAGAAGGCGACGGCGCGATGGACAGGGCCGAACCGACGTGTCTGCGGCCAACCGGGCAAGGTTGGCTCAGCGCGAGCAGAGAGTGGGCGGGTGACGGCAATGGACAGCAAGACGAAAAACAGGCCGCTGACGCCGCCGCCGGATGGTGGCCGGCCGACGCTGAAGACGATCGCTTTCATGACCGGGCTCGGCATCACGACCGTGTCGCGCGCCTTGAAGGACGCGCCCGATATCGGCGCGGAGACCAAGGAACGCGTCCGCCTCGTCGCCAAGCAGATCGGTTACCAGCCGAACCGCGCCGGGGTGCGGCTTCGCACCGGCAAGACCAACGTCATCAGTCTCGTCCTGACGCTTGAGGAAGAGATCATGGGCATCACCAGCCCGATGGTCGTCGGCATCACCGAGATCCTCGCCGGCACGCCCTATCATCTGGTCGTCACACCCTATAGCGCCGTCAAGGACGCGATGGCGCCGATCCGCTACATCCTCGACACGGGTGCTGCCGACGGCGTGATCATCTCGCGCACCGAGCCGCACGATCCGCGCGTGGCGCTGCTGACCGAACGCGGCCTGCCCTTCGTCACCCACGGCCGCACCGAGATGGGCATCGTCCACCCCTATCACGACTTCGACAACGAGCGTTTCGCCTATGAGGCGGTGCGCAAGCTGGTGGCGCGTGGCCGGCGCAAGCTGGTGCTGCTCGAGCCGCCTCCGCACCTCACCTTCTATTCGCACATGCGCGCCGGCTTCGAACGCGGCCTGCGGGACTTCCAGGCGGATGCGGTCGGCTTCCACCAGACCAACATCGACCACTCGCTGGTCGAGATCCGCGACGCCTTCGAGGTGCTGATGCGCTCAGACGACGCGCCCGACGGCATCGTCTCGGGCAGCGGCTCCGGCGCGATCGCGCTGATCGCCGGGCTGGAGATGGCCAAGAAGAAGCTCGTCGAAGACTGCGACATGGTCTCGAAGTCCCCGAGCGACTTCCTGCGCTGGCTGCGCCCGGAGGTCATGACCATGTATGAGGACATCCGCATTGCCGGCCGGGAACTCGCCAAGGCCGTTATCGGCCACATCGACGGCCAGCCGCCGGAAATGCTGCAGAGCCTCAGCCAGCCGGAATTCCAGCCGCCGATCACGCGCGGTTTGCGGGCCTGAGCCGACCGGCACAATAGCGCAAGGGCTGGCGAACAGCTCTCCACCCTCATCCCTGTGCCCCGTCACAGGGATCCAGCAGCGCCGCGTCCGCGGCGCGGAAGAGTCATTTCAGCCCAAGGACTTGGGCTGACTGGATTCCTGTGACAAGCACAGGAATGAGGACCTAATACATGGCCTGCCCCTGCCATCGATCATGCCGCAGGTTATCCGGCGCCCTATGAAACGACGTGGAAACGCCCTCAAGCCTTGCTTGTGACGCAGAAACCTGCGACAGGCCGGGGCAACAAATGGGCGCGGGCGCGCCCCGCTCCTCCCTTCAGGCTACCGCAGACATGATCCGTATCGAAAATATCAGCAAGCAGCTCAGCCACCGCATCCTCTTCATCGAAGCCTCCGCCGCGCTCAACCGCGGCGAAAAGGTCGGCCTCGTCGGTCCGAACGGCGCCGGCAAGTCCTCGCTCTTTCGCATGATCACCGGCGAAGAGATCCCGGACGAGGGCCAGGTCGCCGTCGATAAGGGCATCACCATCGGCTACTTCAACCAGGACGTCGGCGAGATGTCCGGCAACAGCGCGGTTTCCGAGGTCATGAACGGCGCCGGTCCGGTGAGCGAAGTCGCGGCCGAACTGCGCGAGCTTGAAGCCGCCATGGTCGATCCGGATCGTCTCGACGAAATGGACGCGATCATCGAGCGTTACGGCGAGGTGCAGGCACGCTACGAGGAGCTCGACGGCTATGCGCTCGAGGGCCGCGCCCGCGAGGTGCTGGCGGGCCTGAGCTTTTCCCAGGAAATGATGGACGGTGACGTCGGCAAGCTCTCGGGCGGCTGGAAGATGCGCGTCGCACTTGCCCGCATTCTGCTCATGCGGCCGGACGTGATGCTGCTCGACGAGCCGAGCAACCACCTGGATCTCGAAAGCCTGATCTGGCTTGAGGACTTCCTCAAGAACTATGACGGCGCGTTGATGATGACCTCGCACGACCGCGAGTTCATGAACCGCATCATCACCAAGATCATCGAGATCGACGCCGGCCAGCTCAACGCCTATTCGGGCGACTACGGTTTCTACGAGCAGCAGCGCGCCCAGAACGCGAAGCAGCAGCAGGCGCAGTTCGAGCGCCAGCAGGCGATGCTTGCCAAGGAGATCAAGTTCATCGAGCGCTTCAAGGCGCGCGCCTCGCACGCCTCGCAGGTGCAGAGCCGGGTGAAGAAGCTCGAAAAGATCGATCGCGTCGAGCCGCCGAAGCGCCGCCAGACGGTCAACTTCGAATTCCGCCCGGCGCCGCGCTCCGGCGAAGACGTTATCAACATCAAGGGCGTGCACAAGAAATACGGCAGCCGCAGCATCTATGAGGGGCTGGACTTCATGGTCCGCCGCCGCGAGCGCTGGTGCATCATGGGCATCAACGGCGCCGGCAAGTCGACGCTGCTGAAGCTCGTCGCCGGCTCGACCGAGCCGGACGAAGGCAATGTCGCCCTCGGCGCCAGCGTCAAGATGGGCTACTTCGCCCAGCACGCCATGGACGTGCTCGACGGCGACCGAACGGTGCTGCAGCAGCTCGAGGACACCTTCCCGCAGGCGGGCCAGGCGCCGCTGCGCGCGCTTGCCGGCTGCTTCGGCTTTTCCGGCGACGATGTCGAGAAGAAGTGCCGGGTGCTTTCGGGCGGCGAAAAGGCGCGTCTCGTCATGGCGATTATGCTGTTCGACCCGCCGAACCTCTTGGTGCTCGACGAGCCGACCAACCACCTCGACCTCGACACCAAGGAAATGCTGATCAAGGCGCTGGCGGACTATGAGGGCACGATGCTTTTCGTCTCTCACGACCGCCACTTCCTCGCAGCCCTTTCCAACCGCGTGCTGGAACTGACGCCCGAAGGCATCCACCAGTATGGCGGCGGCTACACGGAATATGTCGAGCGCACCGGCCAGGAAGCCCCGGGCCTCAGGAGCTAGTCATCCACCCTCGAGCGTGCCGCGCCGGCGGCGCGCTCGGCGGCGGGTACCACCTCGCTGCTAGAGCCCCGCGCGTCCTGTCAGGCGCGCGAAGGTCGCTGCAGAGTTTTGCGTTTATGCTGCGCCCTTGCCGCCGCAGGCAAATCAAGAGCGACGCCTCAGTTCTGCCGCGCCTTGCCGCCATCGTTCGGCGATGAAAGCGTGTGGGCAATGAAGACCAAGCACTACGTGCTGCAGATTTTTCGGGCCGCCTTTACCGACCGGCTGCTGCTGATCATCGTGATGCTGATGATTGCCGCACCCTTTTCCATTCTGCCGATCAAGTCCTGTTCCAATCCGGGGCCGACGAGCGATCCCGGATCGACACCGTCAGCGCCCGCATCGACGCCTGGCCCGTGACATCGACTTCAAACGGACACCCGCCACGTAGCCCGAACCGGTCACGATCCGCTGGGCCACCGAAGCCGATCCGTATCCTCGCGTTTCGCGAGTTGGGCGCTGCGCGCCGGCGCCCAACATTTCGCGACATCCGCTTGCGCTCGGCGGAAATCGGATCCCCAAGCAGGTCCTGCCCTGCACATGCAGCCGACAGGACGCGACTCTAAATCGGTTCTCAAAAAACTAGGTGCTTGTGAGGCGTTGCCGTAGCAACAGTAAGAGCTTAGAAGGCCTGCCGCTTGAAATCGATCGGACTTTGGTCCGATAGGCGGAGGTCAAAGGTCCCATGGCCTTCGCTCAGCCGACAACCTTCAGGGCCCTGATCGCCGCGCAAGAAGACGGCCCCAACGCAAACGGGGCGACCCATGGCCGCCCCGTTTCAAGTCCTTTGTCGTACCTTAGCCGTTGAGGCCGCTGCCCCACGGGCCGTGGTGGCTGTCGGCGCCGTCGACGCGGTCGAAGCCGTGGGCGCCGAAGAAGTCGCGCTGGGCCTGGATGACGTTGGCAGTGCCGCGGCCGCGGCGGTAGCTGTCGAAGTAGCCGAGTGCGGAGGCAAGCGCCGGCACCGGCAGGCCGCCGAGAACGGCAGCCGAAACGACTCGGCGCAACGCCCCGTCGGTTTCCTTGACCATGGCCGCGAAGGCAGGCGTGACGATCAGGTTGGCGGCGTCAGGCGCCTTGGTGAAGGCTGTGGTGATTTCGTCGAGGAACTGCGAGCGGATGATGCAACCGGCGCGCCAGATCTTGGCGATGGTTGGCATCGGCAGGTTCCAGTTGAACTCCTTGGAGGCCGCGGACATGACGGCGAAGCCTTGCGCATAGGCGCCAATCTTGGCGGCCAGCAGCGCGCTTTCCAGATCCTTGATGAAGGCTGCCTTGTCGGCGACCTTGAACTCGCCGACATCAGGCAGTCCGAGGATCTTCTCGGCGGCTTCGCGCTCTTCCTTGGCGGACGAGATGCTGCGCGCCGCAACGGCCGCTTCGATCGCGGTTGCCGGAACGCCCATGTTCTGCGCCTCGATCACCGACCACTTGCCGGTGCCCTTCTGGCCGGCCTTGTCGAGGATCAGGTCGACGATCGGCTTGCCGGTGAGCGGATCGGCGGCCTTCAGCACCTTCTCGGTGATCTCGATCAGGTAGGAATTGAGGCGCCCCTTGTTCCAGGTGCCGAAGACTTCGCCGATCTCGGTCGCCGACATCTTCAGGCCGTCGCGCAGGATGCCGTAGATTTCGGCGATCATCTGCATGTCGGCATATTCGATGCCGTTGTGGATGGTCTTGACGAAATGGCCGGCGCCATTTTCGCCCAGCCAGGCAACGCAGGGGTCGTTTTCGTACTTCGCCGCGATCGAGGTCAGGACGGTCTCGACGCGCTTCCAGGACTCTTCCTTGCCGCCGACCATGATCGACGGACCATGGCGCGCGCCTTCTTCACCGCCGGAAACACCCATGCCGATAAAGGTGAGGCCACTGTCCTTCAGCGCTTCGAAGCGGCGCATCGTGTCGCGGAAGTTGGCGTTGCCGGCATCGATCATGATGTCGCCCTTGGCGAGGTACGGCTCGAGGATCTTCATCTGCTGGTCGACCGGCTCGCCGGCCTTGATCATGATGATGATCGGGCGCGGCGGGCGGATGGCGGCGACAAACTCTTCGATGGTGTCGCAGGGCACGATCTGGCCCTGAAGCTCGCCTGCTTCCGCGTAGAACTTGTGCGTCGCTTCGACGGTGCGGTTGAAGACCGCGATCTTGTTGCCTTTTTCAGCGATGTTGAGCGCCAGGTTCGAGCCCATGACGCCGAGACCGATTAGGCCGATTTCCGCCTGTGACACGTGATTGCCTCCATTGGACAGAAGCGCCGGGCGCGATCGGGATAAACGCGTCAAAGCCGGCTCTTCGAATTGAACTTCGCCGCTCGCGCGGGGCACTGTCGAAGGCCCGGGCGCGAGAAGCGACGGCGGAGGTTGTTTTGGCATTCAAATCGATTAACGACAAGCGATTCCTGACAAAATCACTTCTTTTCAGGCTTGCCGTCGCCATCGTCGAGCACCCGCCATGAAGCCCCCTCGAGATCTTCGTACTGGCCGCTCTTGAGCGCCCAGAGGAAGGCGACCAGACCGACCGCACCCAGAAACAGCGCAATCGGAATGAGATAGATCAGCGTGTTCATCCGGTGCTCCCGAGCGCCCGCAAGGTGGCTTGCGCCGGCCGTTCCGGCGCCGCTTCGGCGACATTGCCGGTGGCAGCCCTCAGACGCAAGGCATTGACGACGACGATCACCGAAGAGGTCGACATGGCGACGGCTGCAATCAGCGGCGTGGCGTAACCGAGGATGGCGATCGGGACTGCAATCACGTTGTAGCCGATCGCCAGCACGAAATTCTGCCGGATCAGTTGCCCCGCCCGACGCGAGGTGTCGATCGCCATCGGCACGGCGTTGAGCCCCTGGTGCAGGAAGACGAAGTCTGCAGCCTGCCGGCCGACATCGGCGGCCGTTGCCGGCGCCATGGAGACGTGAGCGGCACGCAGCGCCGGCGCGTCGTTGATACCGTCACCGACCATCAGCACGCGGTGGCCGCCTTCGGCAGCAGCCGCGCATTCATCCACCTTGCCGCGCGGCGTCAGTTCCGCCTTGAACCGTTCGATGCCGACGCGCGCCGCGAGGCCGGCGACGACGGGTTCGCGGTCGCCGGAAAGGATGCCGGTCGAAAGCCCGAGCCGGCCAAGCTCGTCGATGCTTTCGCGCGCGAACGGCCGCAGCCGATCCTCGAAGCGGAAACACGCAAGCGCGCGACCGTCGAGCGACAGGATCGCTTCCGACTGGCCGCTCGCCTCACCGGCATCGCCGCAGGCAAAGGCGCGGCTGCCGAGACGGTAGAGACCGGCCTCCGTCTGCGCCTCGATGCCGGCACCGGGGATTTCCCGGATGTCGCCGGCAATGACCGGCGCAAGCTTTGCAGCGTCGTGGATGGCCATAGCCAGCGGATGGCGCGAATGCACGGCAAGCCCCGCCGCCGTCAAGAGCGCCGATGGCTGGATGTCCGCCCCATTGATCAATCGTGGCTCGCCGACCGTCAGCGTGCCGGTCTTGTCGAGCAGCACCGTATCGATCTCGGCCAGCCGCTCCATGGCCGAACCGTCCTTGACCATGACGCCATTCTGGAAGAGCCGGCCGGCGGCGATCACCTGGACGACCGGCACCGCAAGCCCGAGCGCGCAGGGGCAGGTGATGATCAGCACCGCGACGGCGACCAGCATCGCATGGTGGAAATCGCCGTCGACGAACATCCAGCCGATGAAGCTCAGGAGCGCGAGCAGATGCACCGCCGGCGAATAATACTGCGCCGCCCGGTCGGCAATGCGGCGGTAGCGCGCCCTGCCCCCTTCGGCCGCTTCCATCAGCCCCATGATTTCGGCCAGCAGCGAATCGCGCGCCGCCGCCGTTGCCTCGATCGTCAGCGGTCCCGTGAGGTTCAAGGTACCCGCCTCCACGGCGTCGCCGACCTTGACCGGCGCGGGTGCGCTCTCGCCATTGACGATCGAGCGGTCGAGATCGCTGGCACCCAGGAGAATGCGGCCGTCGACGGGAATGCGCTCGCCGGCGGATATCGCCAACCGTTCGCCCGGCTTGATCTCGTCGACAGGGCGATACTCGCGGCCACCCTCGGCATCGAGCACCATGGCGCCGCGCGGCGAAAGGCGCGCCAGGCTGCTGATCGCCGAACGGGCGCGTCCGCGCATCATGTGGTCGAGGGTGCGGCCGATCAGCAGGAAGAACAGCAGCATCACCGTGCCGTCGAACCAGGCATGGGTGCCGTGGGTGATGGTTTCGTAGAGCGAGATCGAGAAGGAGAGCGTGATCGCCAGAGCAATCGGCACGTCCATGTTGGTGCGGCCGTGCTTCAGCGCGTTCCAGGCCGACGCGTAGAAGAAGCGTCCCGAATAGATCAAGGTCGGCGCGGCGATCAGCGCCGAAATCCAGTGGAAGAGGTCCCGCGTGGCGGCTTCCGCCCCCGACCAGACGGAAACGGACAAAAGCATGATGTTGGCCGAGGCGAAGCCGGCGACGGCGACGGCGCGCACCAGCTGCTTCAGCGTCTGGTCGCCACCCTCTTCGCCGGGCGCGAAGAGATGGGTCTCGTAGCCGCGCGCGCGGATGGCGCGGGCGAGCTCCTGGGGATCGGTGCGCGCACCGTCCAGCTCTTCCTTCCAGACGATCGAGACGCGGCGCGACGAAAGATTGACGCGGGCGCGCTCCACCTGGGGCAGCGTCTTCAGCGCGCCTTCAAGGGTGGTGATGCAGGCGCCGCAGTGCACGCCGGGGACGCTCAGATCGGTCTGTCGCAGCCCGCCGCCGAGCGTCCTGCTCATCAGCCAGAGTTCTTCCGACGTCGGCAATCCCTGCCCCGCCCGAACAACCTCCAGTGCCGTTTCGCTTCCCGGCGCGCAGCAGCTCATTGCCCATCTCCCGGCACGATGAAGCGGACCGCCTGGCGATAGACGACGGTATCGCCCGAGGTCGCGGTGATGTCGGCGATCCATTGGCCACGCTTCAAGGCGGTGGCGGCAACGAACACGCCCTCGCCCTGATGCGCCATCTCGACGGTGACGTCCTCATGCTCTTCCACCGGGCGCTTCAAGACAGCGACCACCTTGTCGGCGGTCATCTCCGGATTGCCCCGGCGCGTCAGCGTGTAGCGAAGCGCTTGCTTCTCGACACCGAGCTTGCCCTCAAGGCCTTCGGCGACATAGGCCTTGGCCTCTTTCACCTTGCCGTTGAACTGCTGGCTCGCGACATAGGTGTTCTGCACCACCAGCCCGCTCCAGCTGTGGCTGGCGTTCCAGGCCATGATCAGGTTGACGGTGATGATCGTACCGAAAAACAGCACCATGACGCCGAGCATGTGCCAGCCGGTGAAGGGGCGCGGCGCCTTTGGCTGTTTCACCCCTGCCTGATTGCCCCCTGCCTGGTTCATCGTCATTTCGCGGCTCCCGGGCTGTTGAAATTGGCCTTGTAGACGTCGCGCTCGCGGCTCGACGGGTCCTCGACGATCAGGCTGAAACCATCGCCCGCTTCGGACAACTTGTCCTTCGGCAGCGTCACGAACACTTTCACTGCTGTCACCTTGTCCGGATCGACGCCGATATCGAATGTGCGGCCGTCCCCCGGCGCCTGGCCGGCGATGCGCATCGTCGCCGAAGGCAGGCCGTCGATGGCAAGCGTGATGGTGCGTTGCTCGGGGATCATGTTCAAGAGCTTGACCATGTAGCCGTTGCGCACCGAACCATCGGATTCGACCACGTATTGCGGGTTGCGATCATGCAGGACATTGAGTTCCAGCCGATCGCGCGACAGGAGCGCGTAGATGAGCCCGATGCCGACCAGCGTCCAGACGCCGAGATAGAGAAGCACCCGCGGACGGAAGACGATCTTCCAGTTGAAGTGGCGCACCTTGTCGGAAAAATTGCCTTCGGCGTCGCGCACCCGGGCTGGGTCGATCGCGGCCGTACCGCCGTTGGTGGCGAGCGCCATGTTGGCGGCATAGTCGTTGAGCGTCGCGTAGGAGATCAGCCCGCGCTCGCGCCCGAGCTTGTCCATGACGCCGTCGCAGGCGTCGATGCAGAGCGCGCAGGTGATGCATTCGAGCTGCTGGCCGTCGCGAATGTCGATACCCATCGGACAGACGACGACACAAGCGTTGCAATCGACGCAATCGCCGACGCTCTCGCCGGCCGCTTGCGCCTTCTTCTGGTGGCGCGAGCGCGGCTCGCCGCGCCAGTCGTTGTAGGTGACGACAAGCGAATTCTCGTCGAGCATCGCCGCCTGGATGCGCGGCCACGGGCACATGTAGGTACACACCTGCTCGCGCATCAGCCCGCCGAAGACATAGGTCGTCGCCGTCAGGATCGCGACGGTCATGTAGGCGACCATGGGCGCCTGCAGCGAAACGAAACTTTTGAGCAGCGTCGGCGCGTCGGCGAAATAGAAGATCCATGCGCCGCCGGTGGCAATGCCGATCAGGATCCAGATCGAATGCTTCGACACCCGCTTGACCACCTTGTCGACGGTCCACGGGCCGGCGTCGAGCTTCATGCGGGCATTGCGGTCGCCCTCGATGTAGCGCTCGACCACCAGGAAGAGATCGACCCACACAGTCTGCGGACAGGTATAGCCGCACCAGGCGCGGCCGACGGCTGACGTCACCAGGAACAGCCCGAAACCGGCCATGACGAGCAGGCCGGCGACGAAGAAGAATTCCTGCGGCCAGATCTCGATGAAGAAGAAATAGAAGCGGCGGGCGGCAATATCGACAAGCACCGCCTGGTCGGGCGCATGCTCGCCGCGATCCCAGCGGATCCAGGGCGTCAGATAGTAGATGCCGAGCGTGACCAGCATCACCAGCCACTTGAAGCGGCGAAAGCTGCCTTCGGCCCGCTTCGGGAAGATCTTCTTGCGCTTTTCGTAGAGCGGCTTGCGCACATGCGCCGCATTGACCGGTTCGGCCTCGTGACGTTCGACGGAGGCTGGATTTGCGGCGGATTGAGGGTTCATTTGTGGGAAATCCCCGGATATGTCATGTATTGCGCATCGTTTTGCCCGATTTGGCGCCGGAGAACGTTGATCTGTGTCAAGTTTGCGGGCTAAAGCGCCTGCATGCGTCGAAACGCCCGGGCGGTTGAACGCAATGCCCAGCGCTTTCGCATGAAATGACCAGGCTTCCGAAGAAGTGCGCGGTCTTTCCCACCCGATCCGCACCGCGGTTCGTCACATCGCCATACCTTGCAATACCAATGAGGAACCGCATGGACACGATCATCGGCTTTCTGAACACGATCTTTTGGGGCTACGTGCTGATCTACGGCCTGCTCGCCGTGGGCATCTATTTCACGCTGCGCCTCGGTTTTCCGCAGATCGTGCATTTCGGCGAGATGTTCCGGGTCTTGAGCAGCGGCGGCTCGAAGGATGCAGCCGGCATCAGCCCGTTCCAGGCGCTGACCGTCAGCCTCGCATCGCGCGTCGGCACCGGCAACCTCGCGGGCGTCGCGGTCGCACTCTATCTTGGCGGTCCGGGGGCGACCTTCTGGATGTGGATGGTGGCGCTCGTCGGCATGGCGACGGCCTATGCCGAAAGCGCGCTGGCGCAGCTCTACAAGGTCAAGAACGAAAACGGGCAATATCGCGGCGGCCCCGCCTTCTACATCGCCCGCGGCCTCAACGCCCCCTGGGCAGCGACGATCTTCTCCGTCTGCCTCATCCTGTCCTTCGGCCTCGTCTTCAACGCCGTGCAGGCCAATTCCATCGCCGACGCCGTCCAGGGCGCCTTCGGGGTTCCGAAGATCGCCGTCGGTCTTGCGGTCGCGGCCATCTCCGGCGTCGTTATCTTCGGCGGCATCCGCCAGATCGCCCGCGTCGCCGAAATCGTCGTGCCCTTCATGGCGATCGCCTATCTCCTGACGGCGATCTACGTGCTGATCGCCAATGCCGCGATCGTTCCGAGCGTTCTGTGGACCATCATTTCCAGCGCCTTCGGCCTGCAGGAAGCGGCTGGCGGTGTGGCCGGCAGCGTGACCGCGGCCATGATGAACGGCGTCAAGCGCGGCCTCTTTTCCAACGAGGCCGGCATGGGCTCGGCCCCGAACATTGCCGCGGTCGCAACGCCCGTGCCGCACCACCCGGCCTCGCAGGGCTTCGTGCAGTCGCTCGGCGTCTTCATCGACACCATCCTGATCTGCACCGCGACCTCGGTCATGATCCTGCTTTCCGGCACGCTCGAGCCCGGCTCCGGCGTCACCGGCACGCAGCTGACGCAGGCCGCCATGAACGTGCACATCGGCTGGGCCGGCAGCTACTTCATCGCGATCGCGATCTTCTTCTTCGCCTTCACCTCGATCATCGGCAACTATTCCTATGCGGAGAACGCCCTCACCTATCTCGGCGGCGCCAACCGCCTCGGTGTCCTGATCATGCGCTCAGCCGTGCTCGCCATGGTCGTCTGGGGTGCTTCGGAAAGCATCACCACCGTCTTCGACGCGGCGGATGCCTCCATGGGCCTGATGGCGACCATCAACCTCATTGCCATCGTGCTTCTGTCCGGTACCATTGCCAAGCTGACGAAGGACTATTTCGCCCAGCGCCGGCAGGGTATCGAGCCCGTGTTCCACGCGGCCGACTATCCCGAGCTGCAGGGCCAGATCGACGGCGAGATCTGGTCGCGCGAAGAGGCGCTCGGCATGGGACGAAGCGTGGAGGAAAAGGCATGGACGGCTCCAACGGGCCGCTGACATCGACAAGGCTGAAACTGGCAAAAAAGCACGGCGTCTATCTGGAACGCGCCGCGCCATCCGCGCTGTCGGGGCATGTCGAATGCCTCTGGAGCCACGAGATGCCTGACGGGCCGGCCGCGCGCATGGCGGTCGTGCCCGACGGCTGCGTCGATATCCTCTGGTCCGATTATGGCCTCGTGGTCGTCGGACCCGACCGCACCGCTGCCTTCCCTGTCATTGCGCCTGGCGCGACGGTCGTCGGCCTGCGCTTTCGGCCGGGGGTGGCCGCCTCTTTCCTGCGCACCTCGCTTTTTGAGATCACCGGCAACCTCGTCCCGCTCGACGCCTTCTGGGGGAGGCACGCGGCAGAACTCGATGCGAGGCTGCACGAGGCCCGCGGCACGACCCAGCGCGGCGAAATTCTGGCGGAAGCGGTGCTGCAGCGCCTGGCTGCGGTCAACCCGCCGCCGAGCGATATCGCCGCTTGCCTCACCCACCTCGAACGGCATCGACAGTCAGAGGACAATCCGATCCGATCATTGGCCGCATCCACCGGCACCAGCGAGCGAACGCTTCGCCGCCGCTGCCACGAGCACTTCGGTTATGGCGCAAAGACGCTCGATCGCATCCTGCGCCTGCAGCGCTTCCTGGATACATGCCGAAGCGAGCCATCGATAAACCTCGGCGCGCTTGCCCTTGATGCCGGTTACGCCGACCAGGCGCATCTCACCCGTGAAGCCAGGGCGTTGACGTCGCTGTCCCCGGCCGAAATCCGCAGCCAGCTCAACCCTCATCGCCAGGCCGCCTGACGCGTTTCTTGCTGCCCGCGCCGCAGCCGCCTGACTGGCCGTTTCGTTCAAGACCGGATGGTTCACCCGTGCTATCCCGGAAGCAGGAGAACGAAGCATGGCAACACACGAAACGAAGATCATTCACATCACGATCGCGCGCGACTGGCGCGAGGTCTATGCATTCATGGCGGCACACGAGAAAATGCCGCTCTGGGCCTCTGGCCTGTCGTCAGGCCTGACACGCGACGGCGATGAGTGGCTGGCCGCCGGCCCGCTTGGCAACGCCCGCGTACGCTTTGCCCCACAGAACGACTTCGGCGTCGTCGATCATGTGGTGGAGCTCGAAGACGGCACCGTGGTCCACAATGCGCTGCGCGTCGTGCCGAACGGCGATGGTGCCGAGGTGATGTTCACGCTTCTGCGCCAGCCCGGCATGAGCGACGCGCAGTTTGCCGGCGATATCAACTGGGTGGCGAAGGATCTCGCCACTTTGAAAGCTCTCATGGAATCTGGAAAAGACAGGTAGGAAAATGGGTAACAAGGGCAACAACAGCCGCATCGACTATGTCGAGTTCAACGTCTCCGACATCGCAGCAGCCAAGGCTTTCTACGGCGGCGCCTTTGGCTGGACCTTCACCGACTACGGCCCGGAATACTGCGAATTCCAGGACGGCCGGCTGACCGGCGGCTTCACCACCACCGGTCCGGTCAGGAACGGCGGACCGCTGATCATTCTTTATGCCGACAATCTCGAGGACATGCTCGCCCGCGTCGAAAAGGCCGGCGGCAGGATCGTGGCACCGATCTTCACCTTCCCCGGCGGCCGGCGCTTCCACTTCGCCGATCCGGACGGATACGAGCTGGCGGTCTGGTCAGCGCAGTAAGGCTTGCACACTCGGACCGGCGGAATGAGGGCAAAGGCGACTATGTGATGGAGGTATGACTGGAGTTACAGCGCACACCTCCTCTCCTCCCTCATCTCTGTGCTCGTCACAGAGATCCAGCAGCCGTGCGTCCGCACGGCGATTGACTCTGGGTCAAGACTGACGGCTCCCGCGTTTCTCGCGCCGCCGACACGGCGCGGCTGGATTTCTGTGACGGGCACAGAAATGAGGGAAGATCTGGTGACGCCCGCGTTCCACGGTTGACCACCAAGACCGAGCCAGCAACGAAAAGGCAACGGCAAGTGCTTCGATCCGCTGTGGACACGCACGTCCGCTTTACCCCGGTTTAATCTCTGCACGCCAGAATTGCGCGCGACGAACACCGGGGCGCTCGAAGCATGGCCGACACACACGATTTCCTGAAGAACTCCGTCATCATCGGCGCCCATCCCGACGACGAATTGCTGTGGTTCACGTCGATCCTGAACAAGGTCGATCAGGTGATCATTCTTTACCGCGACATCTGGTCGGAGCCGCAGATGGGCGAAGCGCGCACGGCGGCGGTCAGGGCCTATCCGCGCGGCAACGTGCGCTTCCTCGAAATGGAGGAAACCGGTTCTTTCGACTGCGCCGACTGGACGAACCCGAAGCCCGGCCCGTTCGGCATGGAATTCGGCACCGAGGGAACCCGCCGAGAAGCCAAGCGCATCGTCAAGAAGTCGCTGTCGCAGATCATGCCCGGCAATTTCCGCCATTCCACCCGGCCGATCGCCGGGGCCTACCGCGACAATTACGAAACGCTCTATCGCACCCTGCTGCCGCTTTTGAAGCCGGACATGAACGTCTTCACCCACAATCCCTGGGGCGAATACGGCCACGAGGACCATGTGCAGGTCTTCCGCGTGCTCGACCGGCTGCGCGACGAAATCGGCTTCAAGCTCTGGATGTCCAACTATTGCACCGAGCGCTCGATGCCGCTCGCCATGCAGTATTTCAGCCGCAAGCCGCAGGACTACGTCCGCCTGCCCGCCGACAAGGCTTTTGCCGAACGGGTCGCCAATGTCTATCGCCAGCACGGCTGCTGGACCTGGCGCGACGACTGGGTCTGGTTCGACGACGAGTGCTTCATGGAGGCGCCGCAAAGCAAGCCTGAGGGCGGTGGCTTTCACCTTTTGCCGATGAACCTTTTCAATTTCGGCACTGTCGTCAAGAAGCCGGTCAACACCTCGCTGCTGCTCGGCACGGCGATTTCAAGCGTCGTGGTCGGCGCGACCATCGCAGCGGCACTGGAATAAAGAAAGCCGACGGCACCGCCCATCGCACCTGACATGCAAGAATCGCCGTAACACACTGAATCTTCGTGCGTCTCCCTTGGAAAAGCGACGATCGAATATGCGGTTGGGGCGCACCGGTGCTGCGCGCCACTGATGGCTATCAGTCTGACTGCGGCTCTAAAAAATAGACCACCATGCGAAGGTGTCGGTGCTCATCCACCAGGAGCGTCTCGTGGCGAAACGCCTGCTTCCCTGCCTTGGCCGTTGTCAGCGAGGCTATCCCACGCTGCGGCTCACCCGAAGCAGGCGCCTGCCACCAGCGCCTGAAGTCGCCAGAGAGTGCTTTCAAGTCCTCGACCAGAGCCAGCATCAACGGGTCATCCGGCGTCACCGCAAAATCATAGCGCAACTGAGCGAGGAGCTTCGGCGCTTCGGCGCGCCATTCCGAAAGCCTCAAGCGCATGAGGGGATCGGTAAACACCATCCGCAGGATATTGCGGGACTCACGCGCTAGGACGCTGAAATCGAACAGACTGTCCGCAGCGGCGTTCCAGGCGACGACGTCGGCGCGCAGGTTCACCACATAGGCGGGCCGCGTCGAAAGCTCGTCCATCATCTGCTGAACGAGGGGCGAAACCGAAACCCGCTGGTGCGCCTCCGGTGGCGGCGGTCGCCGGTGGGCGAGCAGGAACAAGTGGCTGCATTCGGCGTCGTCGAGCCTTAGCGCCCGGGCCACGTTCAACAGGAACGCCTCCGACACCTTGATGTCGCGCCCCTGCTCGAACCAGGTGTACCAGGTGAGCCCGACGCCGGCGAGCGCCGCCACCTCCTCGCGCCTAAGCCCCGGCGTGCGCCTTCGTCCTGTTACCGGCAGCCCGACATCGGCAGGCGCCAGCCGCATACGGTGGCGCATCAGGAACGCTGACAGATCGTCCTTGGTGCGGCCAAGGCTTCGGTCGCTCAAGCGGTTGCCTCCAGTAATAGGATAAATAGCAAAATTGTACCGGGATAATTCTGCCCTGAAGATGGGGCTTCCGCAACAGGCAAACCGGAGACCACCCTTGACCGCCCTGAACGAACCATCCGTTGATCCGGACTTTCAAGCACAGCCGTCCGACGTCCGCGCCGGTCCGCGCGCATGGACAGGCCTTGCCCTTCTGGCGCTTCCGACCATGCTGCTCGGCCTCGACGTCACGCTGCTTCACCTCGCGCTTCCCGCGCTCGCCGCCGATCTTCAGCCGACAAGTTCTGAGGCGCTCTGGATCGTCGACGCCTATGGCTTCATGATCGCCGGCTTTCTCATCACCATGGGCACGCTCGGCGATCGCATCGGCCGGCGCAAACTGCTGATGATCGGCGCGGCGGCGTTCGGGGCAGCCTCGGTCATGGCCGCCTGTTCCACCAGCGCCCCGATGCTGATTGCCGCGCGCGGATTACTCGGCATCGCCGGCGCCACCCTGATGCCGCCGACACTCGCATTGATCAGCAACATGTTTCAAAACCCCCATCAACGGGCGCTGGCCATCGGCGTGTGGGCGACGATGTTCGCACTCGGCATGGCCGCAGGCCCCATTGTCGGCGGCGTGCTTCTGGAGCGCTACTGGTGGGGCTCCGCCTTTCTGGTGGCGTTGCCGATCATCGGGCTGCTGCTCGTCGCAGCCCCCTTGCTGCTGCCCGAATACCGCGCCCCGCATGGCGGCCATCTTGATATCGGAAGCGTCGCGCTTTCGATCGCCGCGCTGCTGCCAATCGTCTACGGCGTCAAGCAGATCGCCAAGCACGGCCTTACCGCTGGCGCAACGTTCGCCCTTGTCGCCGGGTTGCTGTTTGCGGTGATTTTCGTCCGCAGGCAGGGCCGGATCCGCAACCCGCTCGTCGACTTATCGCTGTTTTCGAGCCGCACCTTCAGCACCGCGCTCATGGTGCTCCTGATCGGTCTTGTCGGCGTCGGCGGCACGATGCTGCTCGTCACGCAGTATCTGCAGCTTGTCGCCGGGCTGCCGCCGCTTGAGGCGGGCCTGAGAATGGGGCCGCCGGCGCTCGCCATGCTGGTCGCTGGTATCACGGCGCCGCTCCTTGCCCGGCGCCTTCATCCCGGTCCCGTAATCGCCGGCGCTCTCGCCCTGTCGGTCGCCGGATACCTTCTCCTGACGCAGCTGGACCTCGGCCTGCAAGGGGTTGCACTGGTCACTCTGTCGTTCTCGCTTGTTTATCTCGGCCTCGGCACGATTGCAGCCCTTGGAACCGACCTCGTCGTCGGCGCCGCGCCTGCGGAAAAGGCCGGATCGGCATCAGCGCTCTCCGAGGTCGTCCAGGAACTCGGCCTCGCCATCGGCATCGCCACCCTCGGCAGCGTGACGACGGCGGTCTATCGCGCGGAGATGGCCGGGCAGACCCGGAACATCGCTGGCGATATCCAGCATCGGGTGTCGGACAGCCTCGCGGGTGCCGCGTCTGTCTCGGCCAAACTGCCGGCAGGCGTACTGGAACAGGCGCAGACAGCATTCCTGAGCGGCTTCAACCTCGCGGCAACGATCTGCGCGATCGCCATCTCTATCATGGCCGTGCTGGCGGCTGTTACGTTGCGGCATGTTGGCGGCGAGACGCGGCCGTGATGACTCCCGCGCTGGAAAGAGAGGGCCGCACCCTTCGGATGCCCTGCCCTCAGCCAGCCCACCCTGCTGGTCTTGAGACTGCCCCTCACTGTCCTGCCGGACATCTTCCCCGCAGGCGGGGAGAGAGACGCTGGGCGCACCCTCTGGTTCCAAACCAGAGGTCCCAACCTGCCGCCCTGTCTGAGCAAGACGAAGACGCCGAGATGAGCGAAGCCGGTGCGGCTTGTCCCTTCTCCCCGCGCGCGGGGAGAAGGTGGCGGCAGCCGGATGAGGGGCAGCTCACCGCGCGGGTGAAAGGCACCTCACCACGCGGATGATGAGCGGCCGCCACATTACGTGACGCTGGACTACTCGCCTCCACCCAGCGAATGCACGAACACCGCGAGCTGCTTGACCGTAGTGTCGCCGAGGCGTGGCAGCCAGGCGGGCATGACGCCGTGCTTGGGGGCCTTCATCTGGGCGATGATCGCCTGCTCACTCGAGCCGTTGAGCCAGAGCGCATCGGCGAGGTCCGGCGCACCGAACTCGCGGTTGCCCTTGGCGTCAGCGCCGTGGCAGGACGCACAGTTGGTTTCAAACAGGGCCTTGCCCGGAGCGACCATCGACGCATCCGACGGCGTGCCGGTGAGGCTCACGACATAGGCCGCCGTCTGGCGGATCTCTTCGGGCTTGAGGATCTCGGCAAAGGACGGCATTTCGGAGACACGGGTGTCGTCGTCGCCGGCGTAGCGGATGCCGTGGGCGATCGTCTGGTAGATCTCCTCGGGCTTGCCACCCCAGAGCCAGTCGTCGTCGTTCAGGTTCGGGAAGCCGGCCGAACCGGCCGCGCCCGAGCCGTGGCACTGCGCGCAGTTGACCTTGAAGGCCGAGGCGCCGCCCGAAACGGCGAAGTGCTGCAGCTGCGGATCGGCCATGATCTCGGCGAGCGAGCTCGAGGCGATCTTTTCGAGATTGCCGGCCTGTGCCGCCTTGGCACTCGCAAGTTCGGCGCTGACTTCGGCGCGGCTCGAATAGCCGAGCACGCCCTTGGTCGCGTCGGTGAGCAACGGCACCGCGGGGTAGACGATCATGTAACCGACCGCCCAGACGATGGTGGCATAGAAGGTATAGACCCACCAGCGCGGCATCGGGTTGTTCAGCTCGCGGATACCGTCCCACTCGTGGCCGGTGGTCTCGACGCCGCTGATTTCGTCGACGTGTTTGTCCGCCATTATTTCAGTCCTCCTTGAGGGGGATGGCTGCGGCATCATCGGCGGCCTTCTTGGCGCCGGGCCGGAAGATGAAGGCGACGACGCCCAGGAAGAAGAGCGTCATGGCAAGGAGCGCCCAGCTGTCGGCGAACTGGCGCATGGCCGTATAGGTTTCCATGGGTCGATCTCCTTAGCGGTAGCCGGTTGTGTCGTCGTAGGTGGAGAAGTCGACCAGCGTGCCGAGCATCTGCAGATAGGCGACGAGCGCGTCCATCTCCGTCAGCTTCTGCGGATCGCCGTCGAAGTCACCGAGCTTGGCCTTCGGATAGCGCCCTTCCACACCCGAAGTATCCGCGTTTGGATCGGCCTGCGCCTTGATGTCGGCAAGCGCGTTGTCGATCATCTCGTCCGTATAGGGAACGCCGACCGCCTTGTTCGCCTTGAGGTTCGCGGCGATGTTGTTCACGTCGAGTGGCGTCGCCTTCAAGAAGGCGTAGCTCGGCATCACCGATTCCGGCACCACCGAGCGCGGCTCGATCATGTGCTGCACGTGCCACTCGTTGGAGTAGCGGTCGCCGACGCGAGCGAGATCCGGCCCGGTGCGCTTGGAGCCCCACTGGAACGGATGGTCGTACATGGATTCTGCCGCCAGCGAGTAATGGCCGTAACGCTCCACCTCGTCGCGGAACGGGCGGATCATCTGGCTGTGACAGACGTAGCAGCCTTCGCGCACGTAGATGTCGCGGCCGGCAAGTTCCAGCGGCGAGTAGGGGCGCATGCCCTCCACCTTCTCGATGGTGTTTTCGAGATAGAAGAGCGGCGCGATTTCCACGATGCCGCCAACCGAGACGACGAGCAGCGAGCCGACGAGAAGCAGCGTCGCGTTGCGTTCGAGAGTGGCGTGTTTGTCGAGAATGGACATTGTCTGTGCCCTCCTATTCCGCAGGCTTCAGCGCGGGCGTTGCTCCGAAGATCGGAGCTTCGTCACGCACGCGGCCGAGGATGGTCATGGTTACGTTGAAGGCCATGAGCAAAGCCCCGGCGAGGAAGAGTGCGCCGCCAAGGGCACGCAGCACGTAGTAGGGCAGCATCGCCGCGACCGATTCCGCGAAGGAATAGACGAGGAAGCCCTGGTCGTCGTATTCGCGCCACATCAGGCCCTGCTGGATGCCGGCGACCCACATGACCGCCGCGTAGACGACGATGCCGAGGGTGGCGAGCCAGAAGTGCCAATTGACCATGCGCACGCTGTAGAGGCGCTCGCGCTGCCACAGCTTGGGAACGAGGTAGTAGATCGCGCCGAAGGTGATGAGGCCGTTCCAGCCGAGCGCGCCCGAATGCACGTGACCGATCGTCCAGTCTGTGTAGTGGCTGAGCGAGTTGACCGTCTTGATCGACATCATCGGACCTTCGAAGGTCGCCATGCCGTAAAAGGCGACGGCCATCACCATCATGCGGATGATCGGGTCGGTGCGAATCTTGTCCCAGGCGCCCGACAGCGTCATCAGGCCGTTGATCATGCCGCCCCAGGAGGGCATCCACAGCATGATCGAGAACACCATGCCGAGCGTCTGTGCCCAATCGGGCAGCGCCGTATAGTGCAGGTGGTGCGGGCCTGCCCAGATGTACATGAAGATCAGCGACCAGAAGTGGATGATCGACAGGCGGTAGGAATAGACGGGGCGGTTCGCCTGCTTGGGGATGAAGTAATACATCATCCCGAGGAAGCCGGCCGTCAGGAAGAAGCCGACGGCGTTATGGCCGTACCACCATTGCGTAAGCGCGTCCTGCACGCCGGCAAACGCCGAATAGCTCTTGGACCCGAGGAAGGAGACCGGCACCGCCAGGTTGTTGACGACGTGCAGCATCGCGATGGTGACGATGAAGGCGAGATAGAACCAGTTGGCCACATAGATATGCGGCTCCTTGCGGTTCAAAAGCGTGCCGAGGAAGACGGCGAGATAGGCGACCCAGACAATCGTCAGCCAGAGATCCACGTACCATTCGGGCTCCGCATACTCCTTCGACTGGGTGATGCCCAGGAGATAGCCGGTGGCCGCCATGACGATGAAAAGCTGATAGCCCCAGAACACGAACCAGCCGAGATTGCCGCCGAAGAGGCGCGCGCGGCTGGTGCGCTGGACGATATAGAACGAGGTGGCGATCAAGGCGTTGCCGCCGAAGGCGAAGATGACCGCCGAGGTGTGCAGCGGCCGCATGCGACCGAAGTTGAACCAGGGCTCGATGTTGAGGTCCGGAAAGGCGAGCTGGAGTGCCACCACGACGCCGACGAGAAAGCCGACGACGCCCCAGAAGACGGTGGCGATCACGCCATACTTCACCACCTCGTCGAAATACTCCGACTGCGGCGGTGGCGGCGGAGCCCTGCCGGCTGAAACGGGGCTGAACTCGATGCGTCGCATCAGGAGGATGGTGCCGGCAAGAAGCACGAAGAACAGCACCCACATATGGGCCTCGAAGTGCCGATCCTGAGCAAAACCGGCGCCGATCAGCGCCAGGAATGCTCCGATCCCGAGCAGGATCATCTCGAAAGTGTATTTCATGGTTGGGTCCCCAACTTGGTCCGAACGCACGCGGAAACACACTCCAGAACAGGGGCGTCGCCGCAGCTTGCCGGAAAGTGTCAGAATCAGGGCAGCTTCACCTTGATTCAGATCAAGGCTGCCCCACCTCCGATGGATCATCCTCGTCAAACAACAGGGAGCGCCGTGGGAGCTGGTGTCAGGAGCCGATGAAAAATACCTATGCAGAAGGACGTATCCGCAGCCGCCTGGAGCCGCCGCCCCGGCCCGCACCCGTGACCGAACCCTTCGCCTGGCTCGCCCGCGCCCATGAAGAGCAACTGGCGCTCTGCCACTGTCTGGAAGAAATCGCCGACAGCCTGCCCGCCGACATCGACCGGCAGAAATGCGTCTACGCCGCCAAGGTTCTCGAACCGATGATCCGCGAGATGCACGCCAGTGAGGAAAGCCTGGTCTTCCCCTGGATCGAGCGCACCTTCCGCGCGGACCCGACCATCGGCGCCACGCTGGAGCGGCTGAAATACGAGCACTGCGAGGATGAATGCTTTGCCGAGGAACTGACGGAAATGCTGGAGCGGCTGGGAGCGGCAGATGAAACCGTCAACGCCGAAACCGCCGGCTACATGCTGCGCGGCTTCTTCACCAGCTTGCGCCGGCATGTCGCCTTCGAGCAGGAATGTCTGCGCGGCGCGACGGCGCCAAGCGGATAGGCTGGCGTCCCTGCCGACGAGCGCACTTGCGACCGTTCCGTGGAAACGCAACAGCGCAGCATCCTGCGATTTCGTATCGCAGGGACATACACCTCGGTTCAGCCTTCGCTCGGCATCGTCCCTTTGCGATCGTCCCAATCGCTGCGCAGCAACGTCGTGACGTGCTCGATCGTCTGCCTGCCATCAGCCATTGAGCGGCTGGGGACGTCAGAGACGCGCCGAAACCCCAGCCTGCGCTGCATCGCCCATGAGTTTTCGTTGCCGTCGAAGTAACCGTTGACGAGCTTTGTCAGGCCCAGATCGTCAAAGGCGAACCGGATCTTCGCCTCGAACGCCTCGCGTCCATAGCCGCGCCCCTGATAGCGCCCGGCGATCCAGATCCCGCCACCGCCGGTGCCGGCCTGCCGGTCAATCCTGTTGAGACTGACCCCGCCGATCATCTGTCGTTCGGATTTGAGTTCGATTGCAAATTCATAGGCAACCGGCGGAGAACTGGCGTTCGAAATCTCCCGGCATCGTCTGATCCAGTCTTCCGCATGGGATTTCGAATAGGGGTGCGGGACGAAAGCGAGCCACTTTGCCAGCGCGAGATCGTTGAGGCCGAGCGCGAGCTGCTCGATATCTTCCTCACTCCAGGGCCGGAGAACAAGGCGCGGCGTTTCGATTGTGATCCCCACGACGTTGCCTTTGCTGAAGAGGTGTCACGACGCTGCAATGATGCGAAGGACCTGATCTGCAGGCAAGCCTCACCCCATCGGCGGTGATATCGTTGCGCGGCCGGCTCGAACAGGCCCTGCGGCAGACCTCGGGAATGCCGGAAGAGATCAGGCGGCGATCGCCCGGCGGCGATCGGCATGTTCCTGGATCACCAGGATCGCTCCGATGAGCTTCCCGGCGCTCGACATGCACGGCGTCAGCCGGCAGCGCACCACCACTGTTCGCGCGTCGACGGTCTTGGCAAAGGTATAATCGACCACCTCGCCGGCAAAACACCGGTCGAGATAGGACTTTACCCGCTGCTCGAAGCGCTGGATGCCGATGAACTCGACGATGTGCCGGCCGATCAGGTCCATCGGCCTGCTTTCCAGATGCCGGGCATTGCGCGGGTTGGTGTAGAGATAGCGGTAGTCGGGCGTAATCACCGCGAGCCTGTCGGGGAAGCTGTCGAGGATCGCCTCGTTGAGAAGGCCCTCGTCCGCCCTGCCCTTGCTCGGCTGCGCCGGTCGGCGTTCGAGCTGAAGGTCAGCGAACTTTTCCGCCCCGGTCGCGGCGAAATAGCGGTTGATCAGCGATTGCAGCAGCTGCGAGTGCCGGAGCACGCAGGAGATGTCGTCGGCTTCGACGCGCAGGATATCGATCAGGAACTGGAACTGCAGGCGGGCGTCTTCGACACTCACCGCCTTCTCGTCGTAGACGGACCGGAGAATGGGATCGAGCTCGCGATCCAGAATCCCCACGAGATGCTCGTCTGCCATGCGTACGGCATACTGCAGCTGCGAATACTTGAACCAGAACAGCTCAATCAGTGCGTTCAATTCGAAACCCCAATTCCCCACGGCCAAGCCGCTTCGATGCACTTACAAATTCAGGTGTTGATGCTGCTGACACTGATTTCGGTCTTGACGCTTCCCCACTGCTTTCGCCTGAAACCACCCCGCTTCGGTCATCCAAAGCGCTTGCAGTCTTGCCCCCGCGAGACAGTTAAGAGTTTACACTCATTGCGTTAGCGTTCAACAGCAGAAAGAAAAACTCGGCCGGCGGGAACCATTTTCAGGTGCGATCCAACGAGGGCTTTCACCCTATGTAAGACAAAATGACGCCCGGCACAGGCGTACCGGGCGCGCGAAAGCGTGAAATTTGGTGGGGCGCACCAGCCGTGCGGATGTGGCTGTAGGAGAATCAGTCCTTGAGGTAGCGTTTGATGTGCCAGCGGTCGTGGTACCAGAGCCATTGCCCGGGATACTCGCGAACCCAGCTTTCCACCTTGTCGTTCAGCACCTGCGCCGTGGCGGTGACATCGACATTGCCGTCCGCCTTGCGCGGGATGGCGATCGCCGGTTCGATCTCCAGGCGGAAACGGCCGCCCGGCAAGCGGATGCAGCGGGCCGGGTAGACCTCGCAGTTGAACTGGCGAACGAGCTTGGCCAAGAGCGGGTTGGTCTGCACGTCCTGGCCGAAGAACTTGGTCTTCAGGCCTTTGCGGAACTTCTGGTCGACGAGAACGCCAACCCCCTGGCCGCGCTCGAGCTGGCGAGCAAGCGCAAACGAGGAGCCGGCATGCGACGGCACGAGCTTGCCCATGCGTTCGGCGCGGAAATTGAACACCTTCTCGGCCACGTAAGGGTTGTTCGGCGGACGGAAAAGCACGGTGACATCAAGGCCGAAGGCGGAGCCGGCCACCGGCAGCATCTCGAAATTGCCGCTGTGGGCGGTAAAGACGATGAAGGGGCGCGGATTGTCGCGCAGCTCGAGAAACAGCGGAATGCCCGAAACTTCGATGCGCCCAGGTGTCGTACGCTCCGGATCGAAGTCGAAGAGCCGGTCGAGGAACACGTATTCAGCCGCCATGCGGCCCATGTTGCCCCAGCTCTCGAGCGCGATCTCGTGGATCTCCGCCTCGCTCTTCTCCGGAAAGGCATTGCGCAGATTGGTCAGCGTCAGCTTCTGCCGGCTGGTCTTCGGGCCGATGAAGCGCAGGGCGCGATCCATGAAGTTGATCGCGCCGTCGGCCGGAAACATCTTCAGGATCGTCAAAAGCAGAAACACGAACTGCGCAATCAGCCACTGGCGGAAACGATCCGCCGCCAGCACCAGCCGTGTGATCACCATGCGCACGTCGATCAATCCATCTTCAGGATGATCTTGCCGAAGATCTGGCGCGATTCCATGCGCTCGAGCGCCCGGTCGATCTGATCGAGGGTGATTTCGGTGTCGATGACCGGATGGACCAGGCCGCGGGCCATCTTCTGCATGGCGTTGGCCATGTTTTCCATGCGGCAACCGAAGGAGCCGAGCAGCTTCAGCTGCTGCTGGAACAGCATCATCAGGTTCATGTCGGTGGACACACCCGAGGTCGAGCCGCAGGTCACCAGACGTCCGCCGCGCTTCATGCAGAGCATGGAACCCGCCCAGGTGTCCTTGCCGACATGTTCGAAGACGACGTCGACGCCCTTCTTCTTGGTGAGCTTGCGCACCACGCCCTCGAAGCGGTCGGTGCGGTAGTTGATGACGTGATCGGCGCCAAGCGCCTTCGCCTTCTCGATCTTGTCGTCGGAGCCGACGGTGGTGATCACCGTGCAGCCGATCTTCTTGGCAAGCTGGATCGCCGCCGACCCGATACCCGAACCGCCGGCGTGGACGAGAATGGTTTCACCCGGTTCGAGCTTGGCGTTGTCGAACAGCATGTGCTCGACGGTGCCAAAGGTAACGGGAGCACATGCTGCGGCAACGGCATCGACACCCGGAGGGGCCGGAACCAGGAGGCGCGCCGGCAGGTTGATCTTTTCCTGCGCGAAGCCGTCGAGGTGGAAGCCGTGCACGCCGCCCACATGTTCGCAGAGATTGTCACGGCCTTCCTTGCACGGACGGCAGAGGCCGCAGGTGCGCGCGCCATAGACCGAGACGAGCTGGCCCGGAAGCACGCTCGAAACGCCAGGACCGATGCTGTCGACCACGCCAGAGGCTTCCGCGCCGATGACGAGCGGCATCTTGCGCTTGGCAAACGCCATGCCGCGCCAACCCCAGACGTCGATATGATTGAGCGCCACCGCCTTGACGCGCAGCGTCACCTCTCCGGGGCCCGGTGCTTCCGGTTCCGGAATGTCGGTGATTTCAAGCTTGCGGTCATCGAGCAGTTGCAGGGCGCGCATGGTTCTTCCTTTAAATCTTGCAGAGTCGGCGGCGGGGCCGTGCTGACTGGGCATATATACACTTTGGGAGAGTGGTACTCACCCCCCTCTGGCCTGCCGGCCATCTCCCCCACAAGGGGGGAGATCGACCCGCGGCAAGCCAATCACTTTAAGCCTCGGCGTTGGCGTCGTTGAAGGGACGGTGCCACATCCAATCTCCCCCCTTGTGGGGGAGATGCCCGGCAGGGCAGAGGGGGGTTACGCCAGAGCCCCTCGCCCTCGTCAATGGCTCAAGCCGGCTCGGCCGTCATCACAAGGCTGGCGTTCTGGCCGCCGAAGCCGAAGGAGTTCGACAGCACCGCATTGACCTGCTGGCTGCGCTTCACGTTCGGCACCACGTCGAGCACGATCGCCGGATCGGGGTTCTGGTAGTTGATCGTCGGCGGCAGCGTGCCGGTCAGCATGGTCTGGATCGAGAACACCGCCTCGACCGCACCGGCGGCCGTCAGCGTGTGGCCGATCATCGACTTGTTGGACGAAACCGGGATCGACGGCAGGCGCTCTCCGAAGACGGCCGACATCGACAGATATTCCATCTTGTCGTTCTCGGGCGTCGAGGTGCCGTGCGCGTTGATGTAGCCGATGCCGTTCTCGTCGATGCCGGCGTCGGCAAGGGCCGCGCGGATCGTCGCGATCGCAGGTCCGCCGTCCGGCGACGAGCGGGTGCGGTGGAAGAGATCGGCCTTCTCGCCGCAGCCCTTGAGGATGCCGTAGACGCGGGCGCCGCGGGCAACGGCTGCTTCCAGCGATTCCAGCACAAGGGTCGCTGCACCTTCGGCGATGACGAAGCCGTCGCGGTCCTTGGTGAAGGGCTTGGAGGCCTTTTCCGGCGGGTCGTTCTGGGTGGAAAGGGCCGACAGCAACGCAAAGCGGATCAGCGCCTCGGCGCTGACCGAACCGTCGGTCGCAACCGTCAGCGCCCGGTCGGTGCGGCCCTGGCGGATCGCCTCGACGCCGAGCTGGATCGCGGTCGCGCCCGATGCACAGGCTGTCGACAGCGTCACCGGCAGGCCGCGCGTGCCGAAGCGGTCGGCCAGGCGTTCGGAGATCGAGCCAAACAGCACGGCCTCATGAAACACCGGATCGGCCTTCTGGCGCATGGCGGCAAGGAAACGGTTATAGGCGTCGCCCGGCTGTTCGGACGGCGGCGAACGGTCGGCAAGCTCGAAGCGCGCGCTCCATTCCGGTTCGACCGGCGGAGCGGCGAGAAACAGCGGACCGTTGAAATCACCGGAGATGCCGGCCTGAGCCAGGGCTTCAAGCGTCGTTTCGCGCGCCATGGCATAGGAGCGCTCGACGGAATTGGCGGCGGGAATGTCGATGAAATCGACCATGCCGGAGATGCGGGTGTTGAGACCCTCGGTCGGAAAACGGGTGATCTTGTGGATGCCCGAAACACCGCCCGAAAGCGCTGCCCAGTTGTCCTCGACGCCCTGGCCGAGCGAGGTGATGACGCCCATGCCGGTAATCGCGATGATCGGCCGGCCGAGGTGATCCTTGTAAGCGTTGCTCATCATCCGCTCCTGTTATTCCGCCGAAAGCACGGCGACGCCTTCGCCGCGCGAATGGCCGATGGTGGTGACCACGGCGCTCTTGGCTGCCGCCGTCATCGGCTTTTCCGCGCCCGCATCGAAGGCGGGCACCTTGGCGCCCTCGCCCAGCGTCAGCGCTGCCAGCGCCAGACCCAACGGGAATTGCGCCTCGATGCTGTGGCCGACGAGGCCGCCATACGCGCGCACGGGCGCACCGGCAAGTTTCGCTTCGAGGAACGCCTTTTCGCGTGCCACGAGGTCATGGAAGCCGGAGGTACCGGAGAAGACGACCGTCGAGGATGCGTCGAGATCGGATGCAGGCTTGGCGAGTTCGGCAAGGCGGGCTTCCAGCTTGCCGCCGTCGCGCGCGCCACGGTCGCCGCCGATCGCGTCGATCGTCGCATAGATGCGAGCGCCGCGGGCTTCGGCAAATTCGCGCGATTCCAGCACCAGGAAGGCGCCGACCGAACCGAGGATCATGCCGCCGCCATTGTCCTTGCTGCGCGACCAGATCGGGTGCCAGTCGCCGAGCGCGTGGCCCTGGATCGCTTCGATCAGGAGAATGATGTCGAGACGCTCGGCCGAGAACGCGCCGCCGACGAGCGTGTGGCTCGACTGGCCGGCCTTGATGCGGGCAAAGGCGGTTTCGATCGCCGAGATGCCGGCCGCTTCCTCGCCCATGAAGGTGCGCGACGAACCGGTGACCTTGTGCACGATCGAGATGTTGCCGGCGAGCAGGTTCGAAAGCTGGGCGAGAAACAGCGTCGGGCGCAGCTCCGTCGTCAGCTTCTCGTTCAAGAGCTGTTCGCGGTCGTTGCGCTTCAGCGCCTCGTCGACGATCAGCGAATCGACATTGATGTCGCGCTCGCCGCCGCCGGCAGCGACGATCATGTCCATGCTGCCGCAGGCTTCGAGATTGTCCTTGAGGCCGGCGTCATCGAGCGCGAGGCCGGCGGAAAAAACGCCGAGGCGCTGCCAGTTTTCCATCTGGCGCTGGTCGCCACGCTTGGCGATCTGCTGCGACCAGTCGATTTCCGGCAGCGGATGCACCGGATAGGGGCTGAACTTCTCGGTTTCGACACGCACGGCCGGCGACACACCGGCTTTCAGCAGAGCCACATGCGGCTCGACGCCGACGCCCTGGCTGGTGACGATACCGACGCCGGTAATGACAACGTCGTTTGCAGATTTGCTCATCTTACTTCTCCGAACCGGCTGCCGCCGAAAGAGCTGCCATCAGGCCCACTTCGCCAGCCCGCTTGCGCACGATATCGCCAAGTGGAACCTGGTCGAACGGCATGGTTCTCAGCTTCAACTGGGCGTCGCAGACCTTTTTGCCGGCCGACGTGATCTTCGCCTTGGTCACCGCAAAGCCCGAACCGTCGTGTTCGAGGAAAGCCTCGATATCGAGTTCGGCATTGGGCTCGACGAAGGTGCGCATCTTGGCGCCGTCGACCGACATCAGGAACGGCATGGCGGCGAAATTGGTGGCGGCGAGCACCAGGAAACCGGAGGCCTGTGCCATCGTCTCGATCAGAAGCACGCCCGGAACCAAGGGATAGCCCGGGAAATGGCCTTCGAACACCGGGCTCTTTTCAGGAACCACGGACCGCGCCGTCAGCCGGCCAGCCGAAAGATCGACCGTTTCGACACGATCGATCATCTGGAAGTACTCAAGGAGCATTGGGGCTCACCCTGTTCGTTTTCTGGCTTCGTTTTCTGGCCGCGTGTTTCGGGCTCAAGTAAAAACGCCAATGCCGCCTGTCAAGCGCAGCGCGCGACGGGCGGCATTGGAATTGGTGCGGCAAGGATTGGGCGAAAGCCCGATCAGCCCTTGGCAGCCCGCAGTTCGTCGATCTTGGCGCAGAGGTTCTTCAGAACGAAGTATTCTTCGGTCGAAACCTTGCCTTCGTTGACTTCCTGCGTCCACTGCTCGAGCGGGATCTTGATGCCGAATTCCTTGTCGATCGCAAACACGATGTCGAGGAAGTCCAGGCTGTCGATGCCCAGATCGTCGATCGTGTGGCTTTCCGGCGTGATCGTCTCGCGATCGATCTCGCTGGTTTCGGCGATGATGTCTGCAACCTTGTCGAATGTAGCTGTCACGCGCATACCTCTTTATTCTTATGTCGAGTCTCGGCGATCCTATAGGTAAATGCGCCGCAAAAGCCAATGGGCTAGATGGCAACGGTTTGCAAATTGGCGACCGGTGTTGCTGCAAAACTAGGGAAAAACGCGCTTAGACTGCCGCCGAATGCCGCCCACGGCCATTGCCGAGATAGGCGTCGAAGGCTGCCGCCACCGATCGCGCAAAGGGCCGCCCGCGTTCGGTCAACCGGAAAACCCCGTCCTCGATCACCGTGAGGTTGTCGAGATCGCGGGCCCGGAAGAGCTTCGCCTGCCCGATCACGGCGCCCGCAAGTCCCGGAAACGCCTCCTCTGTCTCGCCGAAGGAGAAAGCGAAGCGGCACATGATGTCGGCAATCACCTTTGCTCTCATCCGGTCGTCGTCCGTGAAACGGTAGCCGCGCACCGCAGCAATGCCGGCGCTCTCCACCTGGCGCAGGTACTCGCCGGTTGCCGGCATGTTCTGCACGTAGCCATCGCGAAACTGGCCGATCGCAGAGGCGCCAAGGCCGACAAGCGTTTCGGCGGCATCGTCCGTATAACCCTGGAAATTGCGACGCAGCCGTCCTTCCCGGCTCGCCTTCGCCAGACTGTCCTCAGGCTTGGCGAAATGGTCGATGCCGATCGCCTCGTAGCCGGCCGCCACAAGCATCTCGGCTGCCCGCGTCATCTGGGAAAAGCGCTCGACAAGGCCGGGCAGGCTTTCGTCCGGGATCATCTTCTGATGCGTCTTCATCCATGGCACATGGGCATAGCCGAACAGTGCGACACGATCGGGATCGAGCGTCAGCACCGCCTCCATCGTGCGCTCCAGCGACCGCAGGCTCTGGTAGGGCAGACCGTAGAGAACGTCGCAATTGACGGAATGCACGCCCCTTGCCCGCGCCGCCTCGATCGCGCCGCGTGTCTGCTCGAACGTCTGGATGCGGTTGATCGCCTCTTGCACCTGCGGGTCGAAATCCTGCACGCCGAAGCTTGCTCGCGTCATGCCGATCGCAGCCAGCGCGTCGTGACGCGCCTCGTCGAGATCGTTCGGATCCATCTCGACGCTGATCTCGCAATCGGGCGCAAAGGTGAAGTGATCGGCGAAGGTGCGCTTCAGGGCGATCAGATCCTGCGGCCGCACGAGCGTCGGCGAACCGCCGCCGAGATGCAGAGCCGTCACCTTCGCCTCACGGCTCACCCGCCCGCCGATTTCCGCAACCTCGCGGTGCAGGCCCTTGAGATAGGTGGCCACTGGGTCGTAGCGCAGCGTCTGCTTGGTATGGCAGGCGCAGAACCAGCAGAGCCGGTCGCAATAGGGCACATGGGCGTAAAGCGAGATCGGCTCGCCCGGACCGACCGCTCGCAACCAGCCTTCGTAGTCACCCGGGCCCACGGCATCGGAAAAATGCGGGGCGGTCGGATAACTGGTGTAACGCGGCACGGGGGCCGCATGCTTGAGGATGAGCGCGTCGTCCATCTGTCTCTCCACTATCTTGGAGTTGACATAGGACGGATGGCCAAAGCAGCCTTTGATTTTGATCAAGTCGCCGAATTAACACGTTAAAATTGACAATGCTCAAGCCAGCATGAGACATTGTTTCGCGCTTTCGGAATTAGCACCTGTCAACTCTTGATTTAACCACCCGCATCCTCTTTGGTCCTCCAGGGAGCCATTGGATGCAGGTAGAAAGAATTGCAGATCGTGAACGAACATCGCCGCAAGGATATCCATAATTCGGACATTCCAACCGTCTGCTCCGCCTGCGAGGCGCGCCATGGCGGTGTGTGTGGCACGCTCTCTCCGGACCAGCTTCTCGACCTCAGCCGCCATTCGACCCGCCGCAGCATCGAGCCCGGCCGCGAGGTCATCGGCCAGGGCGAAACCACCGACAGCTACGCCAACATCATCTCGGGCGTCGTCAAGCTCAGCAAGGTTCTGGCCGACGGACGCCAGCAGATCGTCGGGCTGCAGTTTGCACCTGACTTCATGGGCCGCCCCTTCACCCGCGAGAGCGCACTGACGGCCGAAGCCGCCGTCGACACCGACATCTGTTGTTTCCCCCGCACCGTCCTCGACCGTCTCGTCGCCGAAGTGCCGGGGCTGGAACACCGGCTGCACGAGCAGGCGCTGAAGGAGTTGGACGAAGCGCGCGACTGGATGCTGACACTCGGCCGCAAGACGGCGCAAGAGAAGGTCGCAAGCTTCCTCTACATCATCGCCACCCATATCGATCCGGAAAAGGGCACGGCCAACGAGTTCGACCTGCCCTTGTCGCGCGCCGACATCGCCGACTATCTCGGCCTCACCATCGAGACCGTCAGCCGCCAGATCACCAAGCTGCGCAAGGAAAACGTCATCCGCATCGAAAACAGCCGCCACGTGAGCGTGCCGAGCCTCGACCGGCTGATGCATGTGGCTGGGATCGATTGAGCGGCGGCCAGCTCTCTCCAGAATTCGCTTGGGGCTTGCCCCTCACCTCGGCTTTAACCCAAGGACCAAACCTTCCCCCCGCCTGCGGGGAGAAGGTCCCAGCAGGCGGATGAGAGGCAGCGCCTGATCACCGCGTAATCACGATCCGCGTATTCGCCAGCCCATGTTCCCGCGTCAGCGCAAAGAACTCCGCCGCATTGTTGGGATGCAGTCGCACGCAGCCGTGCGATGCCGGGCGGCCGAGGCGTTTGATGTCGTAGGTGGCGTGGATGGCGTAGCCGCCGTTGAAAAACACGGCATAGGGCATGGGCGCATCGTCGTATTTGCGCGAGCGGTGGTTGCGCGAGAGCCACTTGGCGCTCCAGCTGCCGCGCGGCGTGACGTAGCCCTTGCGCGCCGTCGACACCTTCCAGCGATACATGATGATGCCGTTCTGCCGAACGGTCATGGTCTGCGAGGACAGGCTGATATCGGCAATGAGATTGGCCGCGTTCACGGTCTGAACGGGAAACTGCATCAAGGCGGCAATAAACACAGTCAAAATGGTTTTGCGCATGCTTCTCTCTCCGGGAAAACGAGACACATACCGGTGGAACCAGACGTTCCAAGGAGAATAACTGGTCGAATATGATACGACCTTAATACATATGGGAAGAAAAGTCTTAACGCGAAGGTGATTTTTGAGAGATCGGAAGGCTTTCCGCGATCAAATCATCGCGATGGCAAGAACAGCAAGCGTCATCGCCGTGCAGGCGCCATCAAATACAGCAATGCCGGCCCTGATATCTTCAGCGGTCGCCACGGCTCGGCCGGCGCCGTTGATCATCGGTTCGCTCACCTTGACGCCGCCATAGATGCGCGGGCCGGCAAGCTGCAGGTCGAGCGCGCCGGCCATGGCCGCTTCCGGCCAGCCGGAATTCGGAGAGCGGTGTAGCCCGTGATCGCTGAGCGCCACCGTCAATGCATCCTTGGCGGCGCGCGCGCCGCGATAAACCAGCGCGCCGGCTGCGATCAGGAAGATCGAGAGCCTCGCTGCCGGCCAATTGGCGAGATCGTCGAGGCGCGCCGAGGCCCAGCCGAAATAGAGATATTTCGGCGACTTGTGGCCGATCATCGAATCGGCGGTGTTCAGCATCTTGTAGGCGAGAAGGCCGGGAAGGCCGGCAATCGCATACCAGAACACCGGCGCGACGGCGCCATCGGAAAAATTCTCGGCGAGGCTTTCGATCGCCGCGCGGCAGACGGCCGGTTCGTCGAGCGTCTTCGGATCCCGGCCGACGATCATCGAAACCGTCCTTCGCCCTCCTTCGAGCCCGCCCTGCGCCAAGCCCTCGGCCACACGACGAACGTGGTCGGCGAGGCTCTTTTGCGCCAGGAACACGGCGACCAGCAGCGCTTCGAGCAGGAAGCCGACCGGGCCCAATGCGGCGAGCAGACGATGCAGCAGAAGACCAAGGCAGACGCTCAAGCCCAGTAGCAGGAGGATCGTAACAGTGCCACGAACCTTGCGCGCGCCATCGCCCAGGTCCTCACGGTTCAGCCGCGCATCAAGAAGGCCTATCGCCTTGCCGAAGAAGACCACCGGATGCGGCACGCGCGCCCACAACCAGTCCGGATCGCCGACGAAACGGTCGATGACGAGTGCCAGCACAAGGATGAGCAGGATCGTTTCCGACACTCAGCGCTCCATGCGCGAAAGCGCGTCCGCCAGGCGTCGGTCGCCCGCAGCATCCGGCGCAAGCCCGATTCTGAGCCAGGTTGGCGCGTAGTCGAACTTGCGCGTCAGGATATGCGCTTGGCAGAGCGTCTCATGCAGCCGGGTCGCCTGCGGATGCTCGACCAGCACGAAGAGCCCGGTCCCGCCGATCCTTTTGATCCCGGCTTCGTCGAGCACCGCATCAAGGCCTGCGCGGCGCGCGAGAATCCCGGCGGCAATGTTCTTCGTGTCGCCCTGCATGAGCGCCGCCGAAATCGTCAACGCCGGACCGGAAACCGCCCAGGGACCGAGCCACTCGGCAAACGCCGCAAGGATCGCATCGGGTGCCGCGACAAAACCCAGGCGCAGGCCGGCGAGCCCGAAAAACTTGCCGAAGGAACGAAAGACCACGAGGTTGCCCTGGTCGCCCACATGGGCGGCGACGCTCAGGTCCGGCTGCAAATCGCCGAAGGCTTCGTCGACCAGGAGCAGACCGCCGTTCGCCTTCAGCCGCGCGGCAATGGCGAGGAGCTCGGCGGGCGAAAACGACCGGCCGGTGGGGTTGTTGGGGTTGACGACGACGGCAAGCACGTGCCCGGCGCCGATCGCGTCCGCATCCTCAAGACGGTCGACCGCAAACCCGGCAGCGGAAAGAACACGGGCATACTCGCCATAGGTCGGCCCCAGCACCGCGACACGGCTGCCCGACCCTGCCCCAATGCCTGCCCCTGCCCCTGCCGTTGCGCGGGCGTGGAGTTCGACCAGCCGCGGCAAGAGCTGGATCACCGACTGCGTACCGGGCACGGCCAGGGGCAGAACGTTGCCCGTGCGATAGTACGCGGCGGCAGCCAGGCGGGCATCGTCCACGGTCTGGCGATCCGGCAGCCGGTGCCAGGCGCGCTCGGGCACCTTGGGCACGGCGACCGGGCACGGGTTGATCCCCGTCGACAGATCGAGCCAATCTTCAAGCCGGCCGCCGTAGCGGGCCGCGGCCTCGGTGATGCCGCCGCCATGGATGATCGGAGCGCTCATGGCTGGGCCGCGATATCGATCAGGTGCATGAAGGAGCCGGCGACATTGCCGCGTCTGAGCCCCGCAGCGCCGAGATCTTCGCCCGCGGCGTCACTCACCGCAAACAGCCTGTCGGCAGCACCTTCGGCAACGATGGTCGCATAGTGAAATTCGTGCGCGGTCATGGGTCCATCGAAAAAGCCGTTGTCGACGGGCACGACCCGGCGATAGCCGAGGTGCCGCCTGCGCTCGGCAAAGCTGGTTGCAAGCGGCAGCAGGCCAAGCATCTCGTAGCGTGCGCCGTCGGCAGCGACAAGGCCTTCGCCGAGAACCATGTATCCGCCGCACTCGCCAAAGATGCGCGCACCCCGTTCCGCTGCTGATTGCATGCCGGCACGGAAAGCGGACGCGGCGCTGAGGCGGCCCGCATGCAGTTCCGGATAGCCACCTGGCAGATAGACCGCATCGGCCGCCGGATCTGGCGCCTCATCTGCAAGCGGCGAAAAAAACGAGATCTCGACACCGTGCCGACGCCAGCCGAAGAGCAGATGCTCGTAGGAAAAGGCAAAGGCAATGTCGCGTGCGACCGCAATGCGCTGGCCGAGCGGGGAGAGCCGCCCGACATTCGTCGACGCCCTCTCCTGCGGAAAATGCGCCGCGATCAGGCGCATCGCGTCGAGGTCGCAGGCGCGCTCCACCCGCTGTGCCGCCACTTCGATGAAGCCTTCAAGCGCGCCATGCTCACCCGCCTGCACGAGGCCAAGGTGCCGCTCCGGCAGGGCGAGCGCGCTGTCCTGTCGCAACACGCCGAACACCGGCATGCGCACCTTCTCAAGCGCATCGCGCAGCATCTTTTCGTGCCGATCGCTGCCGACCTTGTTGAGAATGACGCCGGCGACCCGGATGTCGTTTCGGTGATCGGCATAACCACGCACGAGCGCTGCCACCGATTGCGACATCCGGGCGCAATCGACCACGAGAACGACCGCAAGGTCGAGCGTCGCCGCCAGATCGGCCGGGGTGCCGGAACCATCGGCCGCCCCGTCGTGCAAGCCCATCATCGCCTCGATGATCAGCGTGCGCCCGCCGGACGCTGCGTGCACGGCGTTTGCCATCAAGAGGTCGGGCCGCATCGCCCAGGGGTCGAAATTGAAGCAGGGCTCGCCGGTCGCGGCCGCATGGAAGGCGGGGTCGATGTAATCGGGCCCGGCCTTCCCCGGCGCGATCTGAACGCCGCGCTTCTTCAAGGCCCGCATCAGCCCGAGCGTCACTGTCGTCTTGCCCGAGCCCGACGAAGGTGCGGCGATCAAAAGACCGCTCATGCCGGGTTCCTGAGAATGCGATTGGCAAAGGGATCTGCGGCAAGCTTGCGCCCGTTCAGCGCCCCCATCCAGTCGAGTGCCGCGCGAAGCCGCACCACCTCGCCGACGACGACGATCGCCGGCGGCTCGAGCCCAGCCGCGGCAACATCGGCCTCGGCGCGCGACAGCGTCGTTTCGAGCACCGCCTGATCCGGTGTCGCCGCATTGCAGACGAAAGCGACCGGCTCCTCCGGCGACCGCCCGGCGGCAATCAGATTGCCGGTGATCGCGCCGATATGTTTCATCGCCATGTACATGACGATGACGGGCGAGCCGCTGGCGATCCCCTGCCAGTTGATGCGATCGGGAACGAGACCGGAGGAATCGTGGCCGGTGAGAAACGTCACGGCGTGATTGACCTCGCGGTGCGTCACCGGAATGCCGGCATAGGCGAGCCCGCCGATCCCGGCGGTGATGCCCGGCACGATGCGAAACGGCACCTGGTGCTCGACCAATGTCAGCGCTTCCTCGCCGCCACGGCCGAAGACGAAGGGGTCGCCACCCTTGAGCCTCAGCACCCGATTGCCGGCGCGGGCAAGCTCGACCAGCCGCAGCGAGATGTCGCGCTGCTTCGGCGACGGCTTGCCGCCGCGCTTTCCGGCAAATTCCAGGACGGCACCCGGCCGGGCGAGCTTCAGGCAATCCTCGTTGACCAGCGCATCATGGACGATGACGTCGGCCTGTCTCAGCGCATTGGCGGCATGCAGCGTCAACAGGCCGGGGTCGCCGGGCCCCGCACCGACCAGCCAGACCGAACCTTTCTCGAGCGCCGGCAATCCGGCAAAGAGGTCGTCGATCATCCGTGCTGCCCCACCTGAATTCCGGCGCCAGGCGCCTGACCTGATACTCTTGGCGAACGACCGGATTCCATTTCAGAGGAAATCCGGACAAAAGATTGATTCAATTCAACAACATACGCCGACATCAACGACGCTCCGAGAGCGACCGCCGCCCGGCGGCCATCGATGCCGGACCGGCAATCGCCGCCGTCGCCTGGCTCGATGTGATCTTCGGCACGACCAGCACCGCGTCACGGCCGGCGCCGACAAGCGCCGCCCCCTCGGCGACGCCATGGCAGCCGGTATGGGCAAAGACAACCTTGGACGGGTTTTCCAGCCGGCTCGCCTCCGCCTCAAGCGTCGCCGCGTCGTAGAAGGCGGCCGACACGCCAAAGTGCCGGGCGGTGGCGAGAATGGCCGACTCATCCGCCCGCGCGTCAAGCGAGGTCACCAAAAGCAGGTCTGCCATCGTGGCGCCCGCCTCCACCAAGGCGCGCTCGGCAAGCGCAATCACGTCCTTGGGCGGCGTTCCGCGTTCACAGCCAAGCCCCAGCACGAGGGTCGCACCTCGCAACCGCCCTGCCGGCTGGCTCGCCGCGCGCGATGCCGGGCCGACGCCCGCTTCGCCCTGCGGCTTTGACTGCTCTGATCCGTTGACCGATGGCACGACGGCCGGCTCCCTTCGTCGGTTCTCCCTCACGAAGCGCCGGCTGCAACGGGCTGTTGCCGAGCCGATCTGGACAGCACCGGCTGAAGCCCCCGTGTTGGGTCGGCCGCACCGGACGCTCTTTCAGTCCGCAGAAGCGGACGCCGTCGCATGTTCCTCTATTTTTATCCAAGCGGCGACAACCGGTCAAACCGGATTGCGCCATCCCGATGTCGCGATTGGGGAAGATTGTCGCTGCCCGGGTCGATCGGGTCATGCCAGCGCGGGCGATCGGCTGCGCGACGTGCACCTCCCATCCGGAATTCCAGCTTCCCGGTGTAACCGTCTGATCTCGCTGATGATTGCGGCCATGGCACCGGCGCGCGCCGACGCGTGCCTGCAGAAGCCTTTGCTTTTCTTCGCTGGCTCTGACACAAGGCGCAGAACTCCCTCAGGTCTCCTTCCCACTGGACTCCCCCGTGCAAGATCTTGCCTTCCACCTGCTCGCCTTCCTGTTCGTTGCCGCCTTCATCGCCGGCTTTATCGATTCGATCGCCGGTGGCGGCGGCATGATCACCATTCCGGCGATGCTGATCGCCGGCATTCCACCGTTGCAGACGCTTGGCACCAACAAGCTGCAGGGCCTCTTCGGCTCCGGCTCGGCGACGCTTTCCTACGCCCGCAAGGGCCATGTGAACCTGAGGGAACAATTGCCGATGGCGCTGATGTCGGGGGCCGGCGCCGTGCTCGGTGCGCTGCTCGCAACCATCGTGCCCGGTGACGTGCTGAAGGCGATCCTGCCCTTCCTGCTGATCGCGATCGCGCTCTACTTCGGCCTGAAGCCGAACATGGGCGATGTCGACCAGCACCGCCGCATCACGCCCTTCATCTTCACGCTGACGCTGGTGCCGCTGATCGGTTTTTACGACGGCGTCTTCGGCCCAGGCACCGGCTCCTTCTTCATGCTCGGTTTCGTGACGCTTGCCGGTTTCGGCGTCCTGAAGGCAACCGCGCACACCAAGTTCCTGAATTTCGGCTCGAACATCGGCGCCTTCGGCGTCTTCCTGTTCTTCGGCGCCATCCTCTGGAAGGTCGGCCTGCTGATGGGCGTCGGCCAGTTCCTCGGCGCCCAGCTCGGCTCGCGCTACGCCATGGCCAAGGGCGCAAAGATCATCAAGCCGCTGCTCGTCGTCGTTTCGATTGCCCTTGCCATCCGGCTTCTGGCAGATCCCACGCACCCCTTGAGGATCTGGCTGGGGCTTTGAGGCCAGGCGCTTCAACGCGGCGCGCACGCACGCGACATCGACAGTCTGACGCGGAACGCGTGCCTGCTACCGCCAGGTGAAGGAACGGCGCCTGCGGCCAGAGGCCGTCGGCGCGCCTGTCCTTGCCGCCTATTCCTTTTTGACTGCCGCCGCTACCACCGAAGAGCTATCGAAACGGGACCCGGACCGCCCGATGTAGGTTCCAGGACGTCGCCTTAGCCCTCTCCAAGCCCCGGCAAAATGACCTCAGAAAACGCAGCACCCCGCAGGAAATACGCCGTCCGCTATCCGAGCGGCCTGACCGCCGAAGAAGGGATAGCCCTCCTGTCGCAGACGTGTGCCGACATCGCTCCGCATCTCACGCTCAGCGAGAAGGCGGACGGCGCGACGATCGAGGGCGAGCCATGGCACGTCCTGTCAGTCTGTCTCGCTTTGCCGCTCTTCGAGATGAACGAGGTGGGATAGGCGTATCTGCCGATTTGCGCCTTGCGTCGTCAGTTGGGCGGACTGCCACGTCCTGGGCCCAGCCGCCAGCGGTTGCAGCTCTTCGAATTCACCACTTGTGTTTGGCCACAACAAGCGCAAACTTCTCCCGTGCAACGTTGGGAGAGATCGCGGGTGGACTGGATCAGCCTCGTCGTCATCATTGGAGGCCTCATCTTTCTTCTCGGCGCCATGGACCGAGGGAAGGCATCTGAAGCCACATCGAAAATTCCGCTGGAGCCTTGTTTCCGGTGCAATCCGGGAGATGTGCACCTTCAAAGGAAAACTCAGCACGATTGGCATGTCAGGTGCTTCAGTTGCCAGGCATCCACGGAACCAACGCCCCTTGCGCTGGTGGCGATTACCCAATGGAACAACGTGAACAAGGCGCTCAAATCTTCAAGCGCGGCCACGCAACCTCTCTCCCCTCCTGACGGCACAAGTTGAAGACATCGGGAACCGGGCAAGCGGTCCGGATGGCTCTGATAGCGATGGGAGCGCTGTTGCCTGGAGACCAGAATGGCTGAGAACGATGGCGAGGGACCGGCCAAGCCGACAAGGGAACCTGCGTACACCTACGGAAAACCACTGCCGCAGGGACACGATTGGATCGGGGTAATCTACCAGTTCCTGATCGCTCTCAAGTCGGCCCTGCCAAAGAAATAGCCCGCCGCCAACCGGCTGACATGGCGTCACGGCATCCCGACGGCCCCGGGCCGAACGCGATGGCTGCGTCGGGAATGTCGACGTCAGGTCGGGGCAACCCGGCAAGCTCCTTCAGGAGCCTTTCACAGGCCCGTCAAGGCCGCGCTGTCAGGCCGGCATCAGGCGCGCCGAACTTCGACCAGCACGAACAGGGGTCCCCCACGGGGCCGGCACCATAGCTGCACTGCGTGTTGCGGGTCTGGCAGATCCGCGGACGGCGAGCCTCGGCGAGGGCCTTGGCCTTGGCTTCATCCGCCGCCTTCTGCTTCCGACTGGTCTTGGCCTTGGGGCTCGGCTTCGTGCTCGGCTTGGTTTTCGCCGTGGAAACGTGGGCCTGGGACACGCCCGTTTTCGTTGTTTGTGAAAAACCCATGTTACCGGACGCCGCAAACAGCAAAACCGAAACGGCAGCAACCGCAACTCTGAAACCGATCTTCAAGGCTCACCCGCTATCTGGATCATGATGACGCGTTAAATGGAGGCTTTTACGACGTCCATCAAGCAAGTTCGGCGAAGCTTCAGACAAGATTCTGCGAAGAACAGAACAAAGTCGGGGCGTTATCGTCCTCCCCCCGCATGACGCCGGTCACCTTGCCGATGAAAGTCCGGTAACCACAACCAAAGTCGAGCACCGGCCCCTCTTGAACCTCTAGTCGCTAGAGATTGCAACTTGCGAAACATGCGTTGCGGCGGGGTTGCGAAAGCCACTTGCCGACAGGCGTCACCCGATCATGTTGCTTAAGTCAGAGGTTTAGATGTCTACCACCCTTCCCGCCATTCTGATGCTTGTCGTCGGCCTGTCCACCCTGGCGCTGGCGATCCTGCGCCGCGTCCAATCCGGCCGTTCGCCTGTCGTTCTGACCTACGGCGACGATGCGGAAGGATTTGCCGGCAAGCTCTTCCGGGTGATCGTGGTGGCGCTGGTGGTCCATCTGATGGCGGTCGCGGCCTCTCCCGAAGCCGTCGACGCGTCGCTTGGACGGATCCCGGCGCTCGATACACCGGCTCTTCACACAGCCGGTCTCGTTTTGATGGCACTCGGCGGTTTTATGACGATGCTGTCGCAATGGACAATGCGCCATTCCTGGAAGATCGGCATTCCCGAAAAACAGGACACGCCGCTCGTGACCTCCGGTCCCTACCGCTTCTCGCGCAACCCGATCTATGTCGGCATGGTCACGGCACTGATCGGCACGGTACTTGCGGTTCCCAACGTCATCTCGGTCGCACTCGCCCTTTCCGCCTGGATCTCGATCTCCTACCAGATCCGCATGGAGGAAGCCCACCTCACTCGCGCCTTCGGTGAAGCCTACGGCGCCTATTGCAAGCGCGTCCGGCGCTGGGTCTGACGAAACCTCGCGGTCACGCGACAGAACTCGCGCCGTCAGCCCGACTGCGCGGCGTGCGCCGTCGGAGCAGGAATACGGCCGTGAGGCCTGCAATGACGCAGGACAACCCAAGTCCGAGGAAGGCGCCCATCGAAATCGGCACGCTGTTTCTGAGTACGTCTTCGCTCAAGCTATGCGCCATGGCGCCTCCGACGAGAAAGGCTGACAGCGAAAGGATGATGAGAGCCAAGCGCGGTTGGACCGCTCTGCTCTTGAGAAGGTGGTCAAGCGAAAGTGTCAGCAACGCAACGACCGCCCAGACCCGGTAGTTCAAAAGCCACGTCTCGATAGCGCCGATCTGCAGAGCGTTGTCGAGGTCCGACTGTGTCGTGATGCCGAGCATGTGGGCCATGGCTGCGAAAACAGGGAAGGAGAGCGACGCGGTGGCCGGTGCGGCAAAGCCGGCGGTCCGCAAAACGCGGACAAATTCTCGCACACAAGCTGCCTGTTGCGCAGTTTGGGCCCCAAGGCCGCGGCGGTCGGGAAACCAGATGGCGGCGCAAATGGTAGCCGATAGGGCGCCAATGAGGCCGCCGATTGGCAGCAGAAATGCCTGATTGCTGGCGGTGTCGTCGGCGTAGTCAAACAGAAGCGTGAAAATCGCACCGACGTGCAAGCCGACGAAAAAGGCGGCAAGCCAGGCCGAGCGACGGGAACGATTGAACACCAGCGCAAGAACGAGCACGGCGCTGATCGCAGCCGCGTAAGCACCGCCGAAGTAGTAGCGCAGCACTGCCCATGGCAGTTTCGGCGCGCCGAGCGCTGTCTCCGGACTGAAGATCATCTCGAGCAGGATCAGCGGGAGCACAATGACCACCGGACCGACCAGAACAGAGAGCCAGATATAGCGCTCTTCGGCCCGCCACTGCCCACTGCGAGCGAATGCGCGCTCGTGCGGGGAAAACGGGGTGTGCTGTGAGGCCGTCCCGTCCCCCGCCTCAGCGCTGTTGCGTTCCATTCTCCTCTCGCCCAGCAGCCACAGCCCGAAGGTCGCAGCAGCGATGAGCGCACCGGCGACCGCGAACACCGGGAAACCGGACGTTAGAAAACTGTGCGTCAGCACTGGGTAGGGCACGGCATATCCACCCGGATCCCAACTCGCGAAACTCATGGTCAGAACGTAGATGCCAATCAGGCCGGCGACCGTGGCGAAGCCACACCCGGACGAATACGCCACCAGTTGCCAAGGGCTGCGGCGCGATCGGCTGAGCGCGATCGTCAATCGCGCTGTAACCATGGCCGGGAAAATACCAAGGAGAACCACAACGAGCCCGAATGGGCAGCCCGCAGGCAGTGTCGCGACATAGTGGACGGCAGCGCAGAGCGCCGACAGGACCGCCGTCACCCAGGCTGCGAAGAAAAGGTAGTCTCTTTCATGGCGCCCGCGCCAACTGCCGTCAACCTGCATGCCGTCCTCCGATCCATCGCAACCACTGCATGTACCGGAATTGCGACGTGATTGAGGCGAACATTCAGTGAACAAACGGGGCGAGCGACCTCAAAACACCGCCAGCAACAACGCGCCGCCGGCGATGAGGCCGACGCCGAGCCAGTTCATCAGGTTGAGTTTTTCACCCAGAAACAAGACGCCGAAGATCGCCACCATGACGATCGACAGCTTGTCGAGCGGGGCGACGCGGGCGGCGTCGCCGAGCTTCAGGGCGCGGAAATAGGCAAGCCAGGAGGCGCCGGTGGCAAGCCCAGACAGCGCCAGGAACAGCCAGGTCCGGCCGGGGATTTCAGACGGCTTCTGCCACTGCCCGGTCGCCACCACGATACCGGCGAGCACAAAGAGAATGACGACGGTGCGGATCAGCGTCGCGAAGTCGGAATTGACCTGCGCGACGCCGACCTTTGCAAAGATTGCCGTGAGCGCAGCAAAGGCTGCCGACAGCAGCGCCCAGAACTGCCAGCTCTGGCTCATCAGAATTCGACGCCCTGCTGCGCCTTGATGCCGGAGCGGAACGGATGCTTGATCAGCTCCATTTCGGTCACCAGATCGGCGATCTCGATCAGGTCTTCCTTGGCGTTGCGGCCGGTGAGCACGACATGGGTCATGTGCGGCTTTTCTTCCTTGAGGAACCGCACCACTTCGGCGACATCGATGTAATCGTAGCGCAGCGCAATGTTGATCTCGTCGAGCAACACCATCGAGTTGCGCTCGTCGCGGATCAGCTCCTTGGCCTTTTCCCAGGCTTTTTCCGCCATCGCCACGTCGCGGGCGCGGTCCTGCGTTTCCCAGGTAAAGCCTTCGCCGAGCGTGTAGAACTGGCAAACATCGCCGAAATGCTTTTCGATCAGCTCGCGCTCGCCGGTCGCCATGGCGCCCTTGATGAACTGCACGACGGCGCAGGGCATGCCGTGGGCGATGTGGCGGAAGATCATGCCGAAGCCGGCGGTCGACTTGCCCTTGCCCTTGCCTGTGTTGACGATGACAAGGCCCTTCTCGTCGGTCTTGGTCGCCATGATCTTTTCGCGCGCCGCCTTCTTCTTCGCCATCTTCATGGCGTGGCGGGCATCGTCCTTCTCGGCAACAGGTTCGCCGCTGTTCGTCGTTTCGTCGTTCATGGTCACTCCCTCAAATCAGGTTTGCAGGATGCGGGGCATCCCGCTCTATTCATTGCCGGCCATTAGCCGCGTTACGGCCTGGCTGATGCCGCCAAGTTCAAAGCGCGCCGAATTCGAGCGCGGCGTCCAGAGATTGCGGTCGATCGCTTCGAGCAGCCGCTCGGCCAGTTCGGCAAAGGCGGCCGGGTTCTTGTCGCGCAGGAAATCGGCCACCCGTTCGTCGACGACGAAGGCCTGGTAGGCGGCCTCGAAATGATGGTCGCGCACAGCCCCCGTGGTCGCGGCAAAGGCGAACATGTAGTCGACGGTGGCGGCGATCTCGAAGGCGCCCTTGTAGCCGTGGCGCATGACGCCATCAATCCACTTGGGATTGACCACGCGGGCCCGGACGACGCGGCCGATCTCCTCCTCGAGCGAGCGGATGACCGGCTTTTCCGGCCGGGAATGGTCGTTGTGGTAGATGGCCGGGCGCTTTGCGCCCACGTGCTCGGCCGCCGCACTCATGCCGCCTTCGAACTGGTAGTAGTCGTCGCTGTCGAGCAGGTCGTGCTCGCGGTTGTCCTGGTTCTGCACCACGGCCTCGATCGTGCGCAGTCGCTCCTCGAAGAGGTCGCGCTCGGCCTTGCCCTCCTCGCCGGCGCCATAGGCATAGGCGCCCCAGGTGAGATAGGCCTCGGCGAGATCCGCCTTGCTCTCCCAACCCTTCTCGTCGATCAGCGCCTGCAGGCCGGCGCCATAGGCCCCGGGCTTGGCGCCGAAGACGCGATAGGATGCGCGGCGCGCGGCCTCTGCGGCTTCCACCCCCTCAGCCTCCAGCCGCCGGCTCTCCGCCCGCATGCGCGCGGCGATCATGTTGTCGGCATCGTCCTCTTCCAGCGCTCCGACGGCGCGGATTGCCTTGTCGAACAGCGCGATCTGGTCCGGGAAGGCATCGCGGAAGAATCCTGAGATGCGCAGCGTCACGTCGACGCGCGGCCGTCCGAGCACGGCGAGCGGCACGATCTCGTAGCCCATCACCCGGCGCGAGACCATGTCCCAGGTGGGCTTGGCGCCGATCAGCGCTAAGGCCTGGGCGATATCGTCGCCGCCGGTGCGCATGTTCGCCGTGCCCCAGGCCGTGAGCCCGAAAGACGACGGCCATTCGCCGTGATCCTGCAGGTAGCGGCGGATCAGAAGTTCGGCCGATTTCTTGCCAAGCTCATAGGCCGCCGGCGTCGGCACCGAGCGGCTGTCGACGGAATAGAAATTGCGGCCGGTCGGCAGCACGTCCGGGCGACCACGGGTGGGTGCGCCGGAGGGTCCGGGGGCGACGAAACGGCCGTCGAGGCCGGTGAGGAAACCCGCCATCTCGGCGGCGCCCGAGCCGGAGATCGAGGGCTTGAGGCGCGTGTCGATTTCGGCAAGGACCGCGCGGGTGTGGGGCCAGTCGCCGGGGCAGCTCTCTTCGCCCGAGACGAGCTTTGCCGCCAGCAGTTCGATGCGCTCCACCGTGTCGCCGTTGGTGCGCCATGGGGCATCGGAGAGGTCGGCGAAGATCGCTGGCTTCGGGCCGGTCCATGGGGCGGACATGACGCAGTCGAGCGGGTCGAAGGGTTTGGTCTGCGAAGAGATAGACCCGTCCTCGTTCGTGGGATTACCCCCCGCAGGTGCCGAACGAACAGACGAGACCGCGCGGTTCAATCCCGCATCCACCGCGATCGCCCGCTGCAGGCTCTGGTCTCCACCCTCGCCGAGCCCACGCGGCACGCGCGCCAGCGCTACGGTGAGATCTGTCAGCAAGCGCCCTTCCGGCGCCACGCCGAAGACGTGCAGGCCGTCGCGGATCTGCATTTCCTTGAGGTCACAAAGATAGGCGTCGAGCTTTTCCAGCGCCTTGTCGTCGCTGTCGCCCTTGTCGATGCCGGCGTCGCTGTCGAGGCCGATGTCGCGCACGAGATCGAGGATTTGGCGGCTGAGCAGACGAAGCCGGCGCGGGTCGCCGCCAGAGGCGTCGTAGTATTCGTCGACGAGCGCTTCGAGGTCCTTGAGCGGGCCATAGGATTCGGCGCGCGTCAGCGGTGGCGTCAGGTGATCGATGATCACGGCGCTGGTGCGGCGCTTGGCCTGCGTGCCTTCGCCCGGATCGTTGACGATGAAGGGATAGATATGCGGCAGCGGCCCGAAGATCGCCTCGGGATAGCAGGTTTCAGACAGCGCTAAGGCCTTGCCCGGCAACCATTCGAGATTGCCGTGCTTGCCCATGTGCACGATCGCCTGTGCCGCGAATTGCAGGCGCAGATAGGCATAGAAGGCGAGATAGCCATGCGGCGGCACGAGGTCCGGCGAGTGGTAGCTTTCCTTCGGATCGATATTGTAGCCCCGCGCCGGCTGGATGCCGACGATCACCTCGCCGAAGCGGGCGAGCGGCAGCGCGAAGGCACCATCGAGGAAGAACGGATCGGCCTCCGGTGCACCCCAGCGACCACCGACCTGATCCCGAATCTGTTTCGGAAGCGAATCGAAGAAAGCCTTGTAATCGCTGAGCAAAATTGTCTCGCGGATTTCGCGGTCGCGGCTAGCGGAATTGGTTGGCCCGGCCATCAGATACTGGATCAGGGCGTCACCGTCGTCGGGGATATCGCGGGCGGCATACCCCTCCTTCGCCATCGCCCGCAGCACCTCGACGGTGCCGGCCGGCGTGTCGAGCCCGACGCCATTGCCGAGGCGGCCGTCGCGGTTCGGATAGTTGGCCATGACGATGGCGATCCGCCGTTCGGCAGGCTCCGTCCGGCGCAGCTTTGCCCAGTTGACGGCAAGGCTTGCGGCAAAGCGCACCCTGTCCTCGAGCGGTTCGTGGCCGACGATGTTGGCCTCGACCCTGGCGTCATAGATCGACGCCGCCTTGAAGGAGACGGCGCGCGCGAGAATGCGACCGTCGACTTCCGGCAGCGCGACGTTCATCGCAAGGTCGCGCGCCATCAGCCCCTGCGGCGACGTCTCCCATTGCGCCCGCGAAGAACCGGAAAAGATCACCTGCAGCACCGGTGCACCGGTTGATTCCAGCACCGTCGGCTGCCGGTCGGCGCCGGGCGAAGAAACCGCAAAGCCCGTGGCGTTCATCACCACGTCGGGAGCGGCTTCGGCGAAGATCGCCTGCAGCGTGCCGACGGAAACAGCATCCTTGAGGCTCGAAACGAACACCGGCAGCGCACGCACGCCCTGCTCCGCCAGCGCGTCGATCAGCGCCTCCACCGGTCGCGTCTCGCCGCTCTGGACGAGCGCGCGATAGAAGCAGATGGCGACGGTCGCGCTCGCTTCAGCATTCAAGGCGCCGGACGTGAGTGCCGGATGCGCCGCGTTTGTGGCGGCGTTGCCCCCCTCTGCCCTGCCGGGCATCTCCCCCACAAGGGGGGAGATTGGCGTGGGGTGAACGCTCGCTTCAAAAATTGGATTGCCGGCGACTGAAGGATGACTCTGGGCAGCCACCTCACGCTCTCCACCCAAGACAGGCCGCGCGCCCGCATCCCTGATCTCCCCCTTTGTCGGGGAGATGTCCGGCAGGACAGAGGGGGGTGCGTCCCACCCCACAGAAGCCCGCAAGTCGGAAGCAACCGCCTGCAGCCACTCCGATACCCCGATCACGCCCCTGCCCGGCCACCAGATGCCGGCTTTCAGCAGCGGCTTGGCCGGTTGCGGTTTTTCCGCGCCTGAGATCAGCGCCGCGGCATAGTCGAGGAACAGGCCAGCATTGTCGGCGCCGCCCTCGGTGAAATAGGCCCAGAGGCGCTGGCGGTCGTCGGCGGCAACGGTCGAGAAAGGTTCAAGTCCCGGGTCCGGCTTGTCGTCGCCGGGCAGCACCGCGATCTGGAAGCGGTGGGTGACGGCCGCGGCGTGCAAGGCCTCGAGCAGATAGCGGAAATAGCTGGCGCCTCCGAGCGGCCGGACCACGATCAGCTTCGCATGCCGCACCGTGCGCTCGACGTATGTGTCGACCGACATCGGGTGCATCAGGCTCATGAGGCTTGCGATGCGCAGGCTCATGTCCCCGTCGCGGCGGCCATGGGCCGCGGCGATCGAGGAAAGCTCGGTGTCGGCGGCCGAGAGAAACAGGATATCGGCCGGCGTTTGCCCGAGGTCGATCGCTTCATTGCCGTCGGCGATCGTTCCTTTCTGGGCGAGAAGCAGATGCATGGTCTTGTCCGTTCAGGCCGTACCGGGCGTGCGGCACGAAGCAGCCTCGGCCCGGTGCGGCGTCATTTCGAAGTGTCAGACGAGTGCTGCGATCGCAGCGCGCACCGCAGCCTCATCCATGTCGTGCAGGCCGATGACGACGAGGCGCGTGCCGCGCTTTTCGCCAGCAGCCCAGGCGCGGTCGTAATACTGGTCGATGCGGGCGCCGACCGCCTGGATCAGGAGGCGCATCGGCTTGCCGGGCACATCGGCAAAACCCTTGAGGCGCAGCACGTCATGCTCGGCGATGACGCCCTTGAGGCGATCGATGAAGGCATTGGGATCGGCGATCGCGCCGAGTTCGACGACGAAGCTGTCGAACTCGTCGTGGTCGTGCTCTTCGCCCGCCTCATGCTCCATCTCGTGATGCGACTTGCGGTTGGCGATATCGCTTTCGGTGCCGACGCCGAGGCCGAGCAGGATGGCGGCTGCCACCTCGCCGTTCTTTGCCTCGATCATCGTCGGCTTGCGGCTGGTGCGCGAGGCGACTTCTTCGCGCACGGCCTTCAGGCCCGAAGCGTCGATCAGGTCGGTCTTGTTGAGAACGATGAGGTCGGCAGCCGTCAGCTGGTCCTCGAACAGTTCCTCGATCGGGCTTTCATGGTCGAGATTGTCGTCCTCGACGCGCAGCGCATCGACCTTGTCGTGGTCGTCGGCAAAACGACCGGCGGCAACGGCAGCGCTGTCGACCACGGTGACGACGCCGTCGACGGTCACTTCGCTGCGGATGTCCGGCCAGTTGAAGGCGGCGATCAGCGGCTGCGGCAGCGCCAGGCCCGAGGTCTCGATGATGATATGATCCGGGCGCTTCTCGCGCTCGAGCAGCTTGGTCATGGTCGGGATGAAATCATCGGCAACCGTGCAGCAGATGCAGCCATTGGTGAGCTCGATGATGTCGTCCTCGGTGCAGGCTTCCGCGCCGCAGCCCTTAAGCACGTCGCCGTCGACGCCAAGATCGCCGAACTCGTTGATGATCAGCGCGATGCGCTTGCCGTCGGCGTTCTGCAAAAGGTTGCGGATCATCGTCGTCTTGCCGGCGCCGAGGAAGCCGGTGATGACGGTCGCCGGGATCTTGCCGTGGCTGGTTCTTGCGGTGGTCATAATTCAACCCTTCATTTTCAGCGGCAAACCGGCCGCGACAAAGTAAACTTCAGCGGATTTCTCCGCAACGATCTGGTGAAGCCGGCCGGCATGGTCGCGGAATTCGCGCGCCATGCGGTTCTCGGGCACGATGCCGAGGCCGACTTCATTGGAGACGAAAACGAGGCGCGCCTGCGCCTCGGGCAGATAGGCGGCAAGCGCTGCAAACTCCGCCCCGATGTCGCGCTCTTCGAGCATGAGATTGGTGACCCACAGGGTCAGGCAGTCGACAAGGACGATATGACCGGGGTTATCGATGCGTTGGAGCACACCAACGAGGTCGACAGGCTCTTCGTGCGTCGTCCAGCCTTCGCCTCGCCGCGTCCGGTGATGATCGATGCGATCGCGCATTTCGTCGTCCCAGGCGCGGCCCGTGGCGACATAATGCATGGCGAGACCGGACGCTTCGACCAGCCTCTCGGAAAAGCTCGATTTGCCGGAACGGGCGCCGCCAAGGACCAGGATCGGTCCGACGCTCTCATTGCTCATCGCCGCCGCCTCAGGAACCTGAGGTCATCGACAGATGGCAACAGCCGGTCAGCGCGCCTGCGGCGCGTTCGGAAAATGATCTGCGAGCCAAAACAACCTCCGTGATGGCGTTGGAGACAACGTCTCCTCGGGCGGAATGCCCATGCAGGATGGCAGGTCTCCTGGCTCACGGCGTCACGAGGCCCGGCATCGCCTCGCCCCGAAAGGGCGAGGTTCCGATGTCAGGACCCGAGCGGCCCGCCTCACCTTCCCGGCGTTTTTAAAAGTTCGTGAAAGGCGGACGATTCGTAGAAGAAGAGGCGTCCAACCCGGCTGATCACGAAGCCACGCCAGTGGCTTTTCCGGTTTGACTTCGACCTGCCCCGATTGCCCATGCAACCGGCCGACAGCCCGGCATCAAACCCGATGGCGAACCCTGACCGTTCTACAGTCGCGGGGTCGGCTGCGATGAGGATGCCCGATTTGGGTCCACCCGTCACATTCCCAATTATTCCCCCTGATCGCCACGACCGGGAGGAACCATCCAACGTCCGATGATTAGGAAGCGGGCAGCCCAAAGTCAATCGACGCTTGCGACGCCTCCCCGGCCGAGTTGCGCCACGCGACGATTTGTCGGCTGCGATCGGATTGGTGCGCTACCGCCCGAGCAGCCCGTCCAGCCAGCGCCGGTCGAGCACGGCTTCGAGCTCGTTCGCGACATCGTCGAGCGCCGCATCGACCGACTGGCGATAGTTGTTTGCGCCACCCTCGATACCGAAACTCTTCAGAAGCGCCGCGCGATAGGCATCGCTTGAAAACAGCCCGTGCAGATAGGTGCCCATCACCCGGCCATCGGACGACAGCGCGCCATCGGCGCGGTTGTCGATGCGCACCGAAGGGCGGTCGCAATCCGGCCCTTGCGTCCGGCCGAGATGGATTTCGTAGCCGTCGAGCGCCACGTCATGCTCCAGCGACCAGGCGCGACTGTTGCGCACGGTCTTCTCCGGCGCCATCTCGGTTTCGACGTCGAGCAGTCCGAGGCCTTCGACGTCACGCTCGCCGCCCTCGATGCCGAGCGGATCGGTCACGCCCCGTCCGAGCATCTGGTAGCCGCCGCAGATGCCGATCACCCTTCCGCCGCGGCGCACATGGCGCTGGAGGTCGCGATCCCAGCCCTGCGCCCTGAAGTCGATGAGGTCGCCGATCGTCGATTTCGAGCCGGGAATGACGACGAGGCCAGCATCCGCGGGGATCGGGTTTCCCGGCCGCACAAAGATGAGATCGACCTCCGGTTCGGCGGCGAGCGGATCGAGGTCGTCGAAATTGGCAATGCGCGACAGGACGGGTACTGCGACCTTCAGCGCCCGGCCTTTGCCCCGCGTCAGCTTTTCGAGCACGACAGAGTCTTCCGCCGGCAGCCGCGATGCCGCCTTCAGCCAGGGCACGACGCCGAAACACGGCCAGCCGGTGAAGCGGTGGACGGCGGCAATGCCGTCGTCAAACAACGTGACGTCGCCGCGGAACTTGTTGATGAGATAGCCCGTCACCATGCGCCGGTCTTCCTCGGGCAGGATCGCGTGCGTACCGACGAGCGACGCGATCACCCCGCCCCGATCGATGTCGCCGACGAGCACGACCGGAACGCCGGCGCGCGTCGCAAAACCCATATTGGCGATATCGCCGGCTCTGAGGTTGATTTCCGCCGGCGAACCCGCGCCTTCGACCACCACGAGATCGGCGCCCGCCGAAATCTCATCGAAGCTCTCCATCACCGCGCCGAGAAGCTTGGGTTTGAGCGCCTGGTATTCGCGCCCCTTCGCCTGCCCCGCCACCTTGCCCTGAACGACGATCTGGCTGCCGACGTCGGACTGCGGCTTCAAGAGCACCGGGTTCATGTGGATCGACGACGGCACGCGGGCGGCCATCGCCTGCAGCCATTGCGCCCGGCCGATCTCGCCGCCGTCGTCGGAAACGGCGGCGTTGTTCGACATGTTCTGCGGCTTGAACGGGCGGACCTTCAGGCCCTGATTGGCTGCGAGCCGGCAGAGCCCCGCCACCAGTACCGATTTTCCGACATCCGAGCCGGTTCCCTGCAACATGATCCTGCGTGTCATGCGGCATCGGTAACACCGAAACGCGCGGCGGCAAAGGTCTGTTTCGACACGATTTCGCCGCAATTGAGCCCTGCCGCTCACGCATTGTTTCCAGCCTTCGCAAGGCTTGTCGAAAATGTCGCGGTGGCTAGCCAAAATGCGACATCGCATGGCGAATTTGGCCTTCCGTTTTTCGCAGTGCACACCTATATCAGCGACATATCAACAAGCCCCGGAGCAAGGCCTCCGGCCTCTCAAGGTTTACGTCCATGCTGTACATCTTCAGCAAGCCCAATTTCGTCCAGATCGCCTGGAATTCCAAGGTTCCCGCCAGCCAGTCGCGCGTGCGCAACCTCGTGGTCGACGCCCCCTTCGGCCCGCTCGGTTTCATTCGCACCTCGAACGTCGGCTAAGCCGCGATCGGGCGATGTTCGCCCTTAAGAGCTCTCCTCCCGGAGCCTCCTCCAGCCGCCCCTCCAGGGGCGGTTTTTTTGTGCGCCAGCGACGCCGGGCGCAAGCACGCAATGCGACGCCGTGGCTAGCCCTGTTCAGCGATCAGCCGGCGGAGGATGGCGTTGATGGCGTCCGGACGCTCCAACGGCACATAGTGCCCGCAATCCGGAACGATATGGAGGGTGGCATCAGGCGCTGCGGCCGCCTGTTCGGCACTTCGTTGCGGCCCCGGCGCGCTGTCGTCGGCGCCGCTGACGACAGCGATCGGACCCTGAAACGCTGAGAGAGTGCGATCGCGGCTCTGTCGACCGTGAAAGGCGGCAACGCCGCGCGCAACCTCCAGCGGCGATTGGCGAAGTGCAATGCGCCTGACCGCGTCCTTCGCGCTCGCAGGGGCCTGCGGTGAAAGCAGCGGCTCCCACAGAGCACGATAGGCCTCGTCCATCCCCTTCTGATCAATCAAGGCGATCGCCCTGTCGCGCAGGTCGGGATCGGGCCGATGCCGAGCCTTGGTGCCGATGAGAACGAGCGCCGCCACCCGGTCAGGTGCGATGGCCGCGACCTCCAGGGCGCAGGACCCGCCGACCGAACAGCCGACGACGATCAGCCTTTCACCGGTCGCCTGGCCGAGCACCGCGCTCGCCCATGCCTCGACGCTGTCCCCAAGGCCATAGAGGGTCGGCGCATAAGCCGCGCCTGGAAGAAGGCCCATCTGGCCCGCCCACATCGAGCCATCGAGCGGAAGCGCGTGCAGGAACAGCAATTGCAGATTCACGACCGGCGAGCCCCTCCCGCAAGGCTCCCCTATCGGCAGCCGATGAACGGACAGATGTAATGCAAGGCAAAGAGCTACAGCGACCGTGACGCGCCTGACAAGATGGCCGCCGTCTGGAACAGTGGCCGCACGGCTGCGGCAAGGAGGGTTCCTGAAAATGCGAAGGCCGCATCAACCTCGCTGGGAGGGATGCGGCCGCCAAAAAAACGCCTGGTCACTTCGGAAAAACACCCCGAAGGTTCGCTCAAAGCCCGGGACGCTAAAACCTGATCCGGACCGGCGGCAGTCCCCCGCCGCGAGAAGAACAATTAGCTCGACATCGTTACCGGATGGTTATTGAAGATTTAACCAAAGGTGAATTCCGGCCTTTTTTGTAAATTTTTCGCGACATGCGCGACAAATCCGGTGGCGCAATCGCGACAGGAAACGTCAGGATCCGGACAGGGTTCGAAGTGACTCTGCTTCTCGCGCCGGTTTTTGCGGCAGGAATTGTCGCTATTGCTTAAATTAGACGCCTTTCACGGGCAAAAACGTCGCTCCAGCGATGTCGCATACAGAACGCATGTTCACGCGCGCCGCCCGCTCATCCGATTGAAGAGGTTGATTTCTCAACGAGAAACCTTAGGCTTGGCTGACGGTATAAGAGGAGATTGGCTGGCGACAGGGTTCCGCGGCCATGGGTAAAAGCGAACTCCCGCACCGTCCGCAGCAAGGGTGACCCTTGGCTTGTCCGATGCCGAACCTCACGCTGCATGAGTTGCTCCGGGTGACGGAGGACGCGTCGCGTCCCCCGTGGATTCCCGTTTGGATATTGGCTGCAAAAAGACTGGGAGGTCTTGCAACATGAAGAAACTCCTCGCTTCCACCATTCTCGCCGCGGGCCTTTATGCTCTGGCGGGCTCCGCCCAGGCTGCGGAATGCGGTGACGTCAGCATTGCCGAAATGAACTGGGCTTCCGCCGGCGTCGCCGCCCAGGTGGACAAGTTCATTCTGGAAAACGGCTACGGCTGCACCGTGACGCTGGTGACCGGCGACACCATGCCGACCTTTGCCTCGATGAACGAAAAGGCGCAGCCCGACATGGCGCCGGAACTCTGGGTCAACGCGGTGCGCACGCCGCTCGACGCGGCGATCAAGGAAGGCCGACTGATCGAAGCCGCACCTCTGCTCAGCGAAGGCGGCGTCGAAGGATGGTGGATCCCGAAATTCATCGCCGACGCGCATCCCGACATCAAGACGGTGCAGGATGCACTGAAGCATCCGGAACTGTTCCCGGCACCGGAAGATTCGTCGAAGGCTGCGGTTCACAATTGCCCGTCGGGCTGGAACTGCCAGGTCTCGACGGCCAATCTCTACAGGGCGCTGAATGCGGAAAAGGACGGCTTCCTTCTGGTTGACACCGGCTCGGCCGCCGGCCTCGACGGCTCGATCGCCAACGCCTTTGAAAAGAAGACCGGCTGGCTCGGCTACTACTGGGCGCCGACCGCCATCCTCGGCAAATACGAGATGACCCGCCTCTCCTTCGGCGTCGAGCACGACAAGGCCGATTGGGACGCCTGCACGGCCGTTCCGGACTGCCCGAACCCGAAGGTCAACTCCTACCCGGTCTCCGACGTCTACACGGTCGTGACCAAGTCCTTCTCCGAAAAGGCCAGCGTCGCCATGGACTATGTCAAGGTCCGCAAGTGGGACAACGGCACGGTCAACAAGGTTCTCGCCTGGATGGACCAGAACCAGGGCACGAACGAGGACGCGGCCAAGCACTTCCTCGAGGAGTTCCCCGACATGTGGACCAAGTGGGTGAGCCCGGACGTGGCCGAGAAGGTCAAGGCGGCACTCTGATCGCAATCTGACGGCGGGTGGAGCGGCGCAACAGGCCGCCTGCCCGCCGCGGCACCGTTCCACCACCGGAACCATGGCGCCTGCCTCAGGGTTGATTTGCGCGCGCATCGTTCCAGCGGCGGCGAACCGTGGCCCTTCGCGTCGCAATCAGTAAAGCGGGCGCCACATTTCGCTGACACATTTTAGAAGCCGGGACCCAGAGAGGTCACCCAAGTGTGCGCAAGCCTCGACCCTGGTCGAAGCCGAGACGCAACCGGCGACAACAAGACTTCCGGCCAAGAAGGGGAAACAAATGGCGTCCATCTGCAGTGTCTTGCCAGAGTTGCTCTGCAAGTTCCCTGCCATTGACGAGGGCATGATCCGCCTGGCGCGCAAGACCATCGACGACGGCTTCAAAGGCTTCGTCCGTTCTTATGGCGACGCCATCGACACGGTGGTCCAACCGCTTCAATGGTTCCTGAATTATCTGGAGGGCCTGTTCGTCGGCTCTCCCTGGATCGTCATCCTGGTGCTCATGGTCGCGGTCGTCTATTTCGGTAGCCGCAACATCAACATCACCATCGGTACGGCGCTGTCGATGATCGCCATCGGCCTCGTCGGATTGTGGAACGACACGATGATCACGCTTGCGATGGTCACCGTCTGCACGCTGATTTCGATCCTGATCGGTATTCCGATCGGCATCCTGATGGCGCGTTCTGAGCGGGTGCAGGCGATCGTCAACCCGATCCTAGACGTGATGCAGACGATGCCGAGCTTCGTCTACCTGATCCCGGTCGTCATGATCTTCGGCATCGGCAAGGTGCCGGGCCTGATCGCCGTGGTCATCTATGCGGTGCCGCCGATGATCCGTCTCACCAACCTCGGCATCCGGCTCGTCGACAAGGAGGTCCTGGAAGCGGCCGACGCGTTCGGCTCGTCCACGTGGCAGAAACTGAAAAACGTTCAGATGCCGCTGGCGCTGCCCACCATCATGGCCGGTATCAACCAGACGATCATGATGTCGCTGGCGATGGTCGTCGTTGCATCGATGATTGGTGTCGGCGGTCTCGGCAAGAACGTGCTGCAGGCGATCGCCAACCAGTTCTTCACCGTCGGCTTCCTCAACGGTTTTGCCCTGGTAGGCATCGCCATCATTTTCGACCGCACCAGCCAGGCCTTCGGCAAGCGGCTGCAGAAGCACTCGGAGGTTATCCATGGCTAGTCACGCGATCGAGGTGAAGAACCTCTACAAGATCTTCGGGCCCAACGGCGGCGCCTATGTCGACGCCGTCAAGAAGGGCATGGGCAAGGCCGAGCTCAACGAGCAGCACGGTCACGTGCTCGGCCTCCAGGACATCAACATCTCCATGCCTGCCGGTGCCGTCACGGTGGTGATGGGGCTTTCGGGTTCCGGCAAGTCGACGCTCATCCGCCACATCAACCGGCTGATCGACCCGACGGCGGGCGAAGTGCTCTATGACGGCGTCGACGTCTGCAAGATGAACGAGAATGCCCTCAGGGAATTCCGCCGCCACAAGACGGCGATGGTGTTCCAGAAATTCGCGCTGCTGCCGCACCGCACCGTGCTCGACAACACTGTCTACGGGCTGGAGATCCAGGGCGTCGAGCGCAAGGACAGCGAAAAGCGCGCCCGCGGCTGGATCGAACGCGTCGGCCTGAAGGGCTTCGAGAACCACTTCCCGAACCAGCTTTCAGGCGGCATGCAGCAGCGCGTCGGCCTTGCCCGTGCGCTCACCAACGATGCCGACATCCTTCTGATGGACGAGGCCTATTCCGCACTCGACCCGCTGATCCGCGTCGACATGCAGACGGTGCTGCTCGACCTGCAGAAGGAACTGAAGAAGACGGTTGTCTTCATCACCCACGACCTCGACGAGGCGCTGCGCCTCGGCGACAAGATCGCCATCCTGCGCGATGGCCGCGTGGTGCAGCAGGGCACCGGCCAGGAGATCGTGCTTTCGCCTGCCGACGACTACATCACCGCCTTCGTCAAAGAAGTGAACCGTGGCCGGGTGATCAATGTCGAGACCATCATGCGGCCGCTGTCGGGCAATGCCGAGGGCGTGCCGCTGGTGACAGGAACGGTCTTGGAATCGGCCGCCCGCACCATGACCGCAGCCCGCGTCGCAACCGCCCATGTGGTCGACGAAAACGGCCGGCCAATCGGCGCCCTCGACCTCTCGGCCATCATCTCCGCCATGGTCACCCCCGTCAGCCATGACGACAGGAAGGCGGCCTGAGGCGTTACGCAGGTTACCGAAGAGCAACCGACCCTCATCCGCGCGGTGAGGACTGCCCCTCATCCGCCTGCCCGCACCTTCTCCCCGTTTGGACGGGGAGAAGGGACACGCGGCAACGTCGCAATCCGTCCGACAAGAGCTTATGAATCACCCGGCCAAGTTCTGGCGGCCCGCAACAGTTCTCGTCCCCTCGCCCCGCCTGCGGGGAGAGGGTTAGTCCTCGGGCTAAACCCGAGGAGAGGGGCAAACCCTCAACGAAAACCGCATGAGGAGATCAGTTCGTCGTGGTGGTCGTCGTCGCCGTCGCGGCCGCCGGTTCGGCGATGCTGGCGGCGCTGGCCTCGTCCTTCGGCGGCAGGAACTTGTCGAGGAGCGCGATCATCTCGTCGTCACGCGCCTGCGCTGTCTTGCCGCCCATGACGACGGCGACGAGGCGTGTGCCGTTGCGCTTGGCCGAGGTGACGAGATTGTAGCCGGATGCATCGGTATAGCCGGTCTTGATGCCGTCGACGCCCTCGTAGCGCTTCATCACATTGTTGTGGCCGCGCAGCTTCATGCCGCGAAACTCGATCGTCTTGTTGGCGAAGAGCTGGAATTCCTGCGGATAATCGCGCATCAGCGCGAGACCGAGCGTCGCCATGTCGCGCGCCGTGGTCACCTGGGCCGGGTCAGGCAGGCCGTTGGCGTTCTTGAAGACGGTGCTGTTCATGCCGAGGGTCTTGGCCTTGCGGGTCATCATCTCGCCAAAGGCGGTCTCGTTGCCGGCGAGCGTCTCGCCGATGACGACGGCGGCGTCATTGGCCGAAAGCACGACCATGCCCATGACCGCTTCGCGCACGGTGATCTGGCGACCGGCGCCCACGGCAAGCTTGAAGGGCTCGAGGCTGTTGGCGTGCTCGGACACGGTCAGCTTCTGATCCCATGCCAGGGTGCCGTTCTTCAGCGCTTCGAACGCGAGGTACAGCGTCATCATCTTGGTCAGCGATGCCGGGTAGTTCAGTTCGTCGGCGTTGTCGGCCTCGAGGATGGAGCCGGTCTCGGCATTGACGACAAAGTGGGCCTGCCCGGCTGCGGCAAAGGATGCGCTGCCAAGGAGCAGGCTGACGGAGACCGCGGCGGACGCGACCATACGGTAAAGGGACTGCATATCGTGTTTTCTCGTTTCGACGCTATCGAACGACCTCGGGACGAAAATCGTGATCGAATTATGGAAGACATGCCGCTGAATACGGCAACGGCCGCATTTTCTGACGGCCGGGACACTCCCCACCTTTTTAAGGGCACGAAGCCCGTGCGGCAAGCACCTGCGGCAATCGGCGCGGAAATATCCGTGGGCGTGGCGCGAAGGTCCCGCAGGGCGGCGGCAGCACTCGCTTGCCCGCTTCACCGAGACTTAACCTGATTGCGCCAAGCTGCATCCCGATCCCTGCCCGGCCCGGCCGCCTGATTGGCCTCGGAAGGAGCCAATCTCGACGCCGCAAGAACCGCGGCAGCCCTGCCTCACCCGTTTCGGCGCCGCCATGCATTCGAACCCAGCCACGGCCAGTCTTTCCAGCGAGCGGCACAAGGTGCCCGCCGCCGTCGATGCCGGCCTTGTCGAACTCGTTCACGGTCTCGCCGCGCTTTTGTCCGGGCTCGGCCTGTTCCTCATCGTCTTTACGCTGATCCCGTTTCAGGCCGGGGTGGAGACGGACCCGAATGCCGCCAACGATGGCAACATCATCAACCAGATCGGCTACCTGGTGCTGGGCGCGGTCTATCTCTTTGCGATGATGCTGACGGTCGACCGTCGCGTGCTGTCGCGCCTCGTCTCGCCGTCCTGGATCGCCATCTTCGCGATCGCCTATCTCTCCTGCCTGCAATCCTACGACCCTGCCGCCTCGGCCCGCGGCCTGACGCTCAGCCTTGTCGCGATGATCATGGTCGCCGGCGTCCTGGTGCTGCCGAAGAGCGAGAAGGATTTCGTCAATGCCGGCGCCAACGCGATCCTCATCCTGATCCTGATCGACTATGCGGCGCTGTTCGTTGCGCCCGATCGCGCCATTCATTCGGCCGCGGGCGGCGAGCCCTGGCATGCCGGCTTCTGGCGCGGGCACCTGCTGCACAAGAACGTCTCGGCGCCGGTGTTTTCGATCCTGTGCATGTTCGGCATCTACTGCCTGCGCGCCGGCGCGCCGTTGCGCGGCTGGGCGATCACGCTGCTGGCCGCCAATTTCGTGCTTCATACCGGCTCGAAGACGACCATCGGTTTCCTGCCGATCGCGATCGGCCTCGTGCTTGCCGGGCGCGCCGTGCGCAGCCCCGGACTGATGATCCTTGCCCATCTCGCCATGTCGGTGCTGGTCTTCGGCCTGACGCTCGGCACCATCTATTCCGACACGCTTTACGCCATCACCAAGGCGCTGATCGACGATCCGACCTTTACCGGCCGCGACGACATCTGGAAGTTTGCAAGCGAAAGTATCGCCGAGCGTCCCTGGCTCGGCCAGGGCTATGCGAGCTTCTGGCTGTCGCCTGTCATCATGGGGCTGGAAGCCAATTTCGAAGCGAGCTGGGACGTGCGCGGCATCGTGACCGGCCACAACAGCTATCTCGACGCGGTGCTGATGTTCGGCGTTCCCGGCGGCATCCTGATGACGCTGCTCCTCTTCGTCAAACCGCTCTTCGACTATGCCCGGGCCTATCGCCGCCCGCAGGCCCGGATCTTTGCCGACTTCTGCGTCATGGTGGTGATCTTCATGACCTACAACGCCATGCTCGAAAGCTTCTTCCTCAACCGCGCCGACCCGATGTGGCTCCTGACAGCGCTCGCGGTCTTCGGGCTCGGCCTTGCCGGCCGCATGAGCCTGCGTGCTCAACAATAGTCGCGGTACGGGCGCGAACAGCTTGCAAAGACATAAAGATATCTTTATATCTCTCTGCATCCTCTTCTAGCCGGGAAAAACCGATGACCGCAGCGACGAATGCCCTCTCCGCCCTGCTTGCCGAAAAAGGCGTGCTTCTTGCCGATGGTGCGACCGGCACCTCGCTGTTCGCCATGGGCCTGGAGGCCGGCGAAGCGCCGGAACTCTGGAACGAGACGAAGCCGGAGAACATCACCAAGCTGCACCAGGACTTCGTCGACGCCGGCGCCGACATCATCCTCACCAACACCTTCGGCGGCACCCGTCACCGCCTGAAGCTGCACCAGGCGGACGACCGCGTGCATGCGCTCAACAAGCGCGCCGCCGAGATCGCCCGCGCCGTTGCCGACAAGGCGTCGCGCAAGGTCATCACCGCCGGCTCCGTCGGCCCGACCGGCGAACTGCTGATCCCGCTCGGCGCGCTTTCCTATGAAGATGCGGTATCCGCCTTCGTCGAGCAGATCGAGGGCCTGAAGGCCGGTGGCGCCGAAGTCGCCTGGATCGAGACCATGTCGGCTCCGGACGAGATCCGTGCGGCGGCCGAAGCTGCGATCAAGGTCGGAATGCCCTATGTCTATACCGGCTCGTTCGACACCGCCGGCAAGACCATGATGGGCCTGCACCCGAAGGACATTCACGGCGTTGCCGGCGACCTCGGCAACGGCCCGCTCGCCGTCGGCGCCAATTGCGGTGTCGGCGCCTCCGACATCCTGTCCTCGCTGCTCGACATGACCGAAGCAGCGCCCGGGGCAACCGTGATCGTCAAGGGCAACTGCGGCATCCCGGAATTCCGCGGCTCGGAGATCCACTATTCCGGCACGCCGCCGCTGATGGCCGAATATGTGCGGCTTGCGGCCGACGCCGGCGCAAAGATCATCGGCGGCTGCTGCGGCACGACCTGCGACCACCTCGCCGCCATGCGGGTGGCGCTCGACGCGCATCAGCGCCGCGAACGCCCGACCCTCGAGGTGATTATCGAGAAGATCGGCCCCTTGCGCAACAAGACGGCCAACGAGACGCCTGCCGCCCCGAGCCGCGAGCGCCGCAGCCGCCGCGCCTGATCGCGCGGGCATAAGGACCGGCCAGAACCAGAACGCCCCGGCATCTCAAGGATCCGGGGCGTTTGTCGTTTCAAAATGCCGCTTGCCGGGCATGCACGGCCCTCAGAGCCCCACGCCGCCGTTGGGAGCCGGCTCGCCCGCCCGTTGCGATGGGCCTGGCCCCTTGGCGGCGCCAACGAAGGTGCCGTAGAAGTCGAAGGCACGCCCCAGCTGGCGTGACCCCTGGGCCGAGAAATGCCCGGCGTCCTCGAAGAGGCCGACGCCATTGTCCTTCACCTTGCAACTGTCGGCGTCGCAGAGATAGTCCATGAAACTGACGACGGGATACTCGTCGGCGATATCGGCAACGACCGTCAGGACGTCGCGATCGTGAGCCCGCACCTGCGTCAGCTCAAGCTCGCACCGCTCGGTCGGCTGCCCGAGCAGCGTGGCGCGCGCCACACACAATCCGGTGTCGCGACCATCATGCGGGGTCGGCGCCACAAAGACGGCTTCAAAACCGTTTGCCTTCAGCCAGCCCAGCGTTTCCCGCAAGCCGTCGCCCAGGAGCTTGATCTGCGACGGCACTTCCCGACGGCCGCCGACGAGGACCTTCTCCTCGTCGAGATACTGGCTGAGCTGAGACGACAGGATGACATAGCGGATCGATCGATGAGCGAGCAGAAAGCGGCGGACGTCGTCGTTGAAGCGGGAGCAATCGTCCGACCAGTCGCGGCCAAGCCGCGGAAGAATGGGCGCGAGGCTGACGAACGGTCCGCAATTGTTCTTGGCGAGTTGCACCAGGCGCACATCGGGCCTGGAGGCGATGACACCGTCGACGAGATGACGGGCGAAGGAATCCCCCCACACCGCCACCTCAGGGGTCGGGCTGGTGGCGCAGCGCAGATCCGTAACCGCGTCGCACGTCTTTCCAAGGCCGACGCTCGGCCGGGTCAGTTCCGCGAGCTGGCGATTGCGCGCGACGAGCCCATCGCTACCGTCCAAGCCGAAACCGAGTGCGATCGCCGCCGACCCTGCCGCAAGCGTCGCCCCGAAGATCGCGCCGCGGCCGAAGCGTTCGCGCTTGCGGAACGGCTGCTCGACGAAACGCCAGCTGAGATAGGCAAGCGTAAAGCACAGCACCAGCAGCAGCGCGTAGCCCGAAGCCGGGATCTCCTCGATCGCCCGCAGCCGCGCAAATGCAAAGACCGGCTGGTGCCAGAGATAGAGGCTGTAGCTGATGAGGCCGATGGCGACCAGCGGCTTCAGCGACAGCATCTTGCCGACAAGGGTATCGCCGCGGGCAAAGGCAAGAACCAGCGCCGTGCCGAGCACCACCGGCACCGTGGTCCAGCCGGGGTAAAAGGCCGATTCCTTGACCAGGGCATAGCTTGCAACGATCAGGACAAGCCCGAGGGCGGACAGCAGCTCGCGATGGCCTCGCGCCAGATCGAGCTTCTCAGCGCCAACGAGCGCCAGGAGCGCACCGACGCCCAGTTCCCAGAAGCGGCTTGGCAGCAGATAGAAGTTTGCCGCCGGGTCGATATCCGCCAGCACCTGGGTGACGGCGAAACTCGCGATCACCAGGGCGGCAACAACCTTCAGCATCTGGGCGGCGGAGAAACGGCGCAGCAGGATGAGGAGCAGTGGAAACACGACATAGAACTGCTCCTCCACCGCCAGCGACCAGGTGTGCAACAGCGGTATCAGGTCGGTGCTCGGCGCAAAATATCCGGTCTGGTCCCAGAACAGGAAGTTCGAGGCAAACAGGTTGACCGCATAGAGGCTCTTGCCGAAATTGTTGAGCTCTCCCGGCAGCATCCACAAAAGCGCGAACGGGATCGAGACGGCGCACACGACAAGCAGCGCCGGCGCCAGGCGCCGCGCCCGTCGCTCATAAAACGAGACGATGCTGAAGCTGCCGTCCCGGATTTCGCGGTGAATGATTGCGGTAATCAGGTAGCCGCTGATGACGAAGAACACGTCAACGCCGGCAAAACCGCCTGCAATGAAGCTGAAACCGGCATGGAAGAGAAGCACGGGAACCACGGCCAAGGCGCGCAGTCCATCAATTTCGGGTCTGTAATGCATCGATGCGAAGATACTCAGGCGGCATGAACGGCGCTGGGTAACACGCCGCTAATATTCAGGCTATTGAGGCCCCTGTTCTATCCACATCTGCGCACTTTCTAAGGCAAAGGCGTTACCAAGATCAGGAAAACGGGCCGCAAACGATCGCAACACAGCCCCATGGCCACGCCGGCCCGCCATTATCCCGACACGTGCCGACGCCAGGCGGCGAGCCCGACCTCGATATCCTTGCGACCGAAGCCGACGCGAAAGCGATCGGTGGCGACACTCAGGAGATCGGAAACGAACAGGCTTGACGGCAGGAGCAGGACACCCGCCTCCTCGACCAGGCTGCGGCAATGGGCCTCGACCCCGTCAGCCCCGAGATAGCGGGCAAAACCGACGCAACCGCCGTCGGGCGCCTGCCATTCGTAAAGATCCGGGAACTCCGCAAAGAACGCGCCGAGTTTTGCAAGATTGGCCGACACAAGCGCCCGGTTTCGCTCAAGAATCGTCGCTCGCGCCTTCAGCGCGATCGTTGCCAGCACTTCCGACGGCCGCGAATTGCAGATCGACAGATAGTGCTTCATCTTTTCCATGCGCTCGAGCAACTGATGGTCGCGGCAGGCGATCCAGCCGATCCTCAAGCCCGGCAGGCCATAGGCCTTGGACATGACGTTGAGCGAGATTCCGCGCTCGAAGAGGTCTGCTGCCTGTGGCAGGCGCAGGGCCGCATCCCGCTCCAGCCCGCGATAGACCTCGTCGCTGAAGAGATGGATGCCGCGCTCGGCGCAAAGGGTCGAAAGCGCTGCGAATGTCTCCTGGTCGGCAATGGCGCCGGTCGGATTGTTCGGGAAATTGACGCAGATAAGTTTCGTGTTGGGACGCAGGGCCGCGCGCACGTCGGCGATATCGAGCCGCCAGCCGTTCTCAGGGCGAAGGGGCACGCCGGTGACGGAGCCGGCGATGGTCACTGGAAGGGTCTCCATCGACTGATAGTTCGGCACCGTCACGATCGCATGGTCTTCCGGGCCAAGCAGCGCCAGCATGGCGCAGTATAGCCCTTCTTCCGCACCGGCAAAGCAGAGGATATCGGCGGCCGTGAGCCGCTCATAGGTTGCGGCGATCGCGGCCCGCAGCGCCGGGGCGCCGTAGGTCTCGGTATAGCCGAGCGTCACGCCCTCCCAGGCGGCGCGATCCTCGTCATCGGCCAGCGCCAGAAGCTCGCTCATGGCCATGGTCTGGCTGTCGCTCGCCGTCATGTGATGGCGGGCGCTGAATTCCCAGCGCGAAAAGTGGGTTTCGAGCCGGAAATCGGGCAAGGTAGTCATGGTTGGATACCCTTCTGTTGCCGCGTCTGGCGGCACGGGAAAACGATTGAAATTCAGACGATTACATCAGGAACATAAAGCTCCGACCGATGGGAACCGTCGGTCCGGTTGGAACGATTCCTACCCGGAGGCCTCGCCGCGCACCGCGGCGAGGTAATTGTAGATCGAAGCGCGCGAGGCGCCGATCAGGCTTGCCAGGTGATCGACGGCATTGCGGGTCTGGAAGAGCCCCCGTTCATCGAGCGCGGCCACGAGGGCGACGCGGTCGGCGCGCTTCAGCGCGGCAAGCGCCAGTCCGCGCGCCTTCAGCCAGCCATGCAGCGTCGCATTGATTTCCTCGCGCCAGTCGCTTGAAAACAGCGCCTGCGGCCGTGGCTGCTCGGCGCCGGCGAAGGCAGAAAGCAGTTTCACCGCATGATCGATCATCGAGACATCGAGATTGATGCACAAAAGACCGATCGCCGTTCCGTTCCCGTCGCGCAAAACGGCGGAAATCGATTTGAAGCGCCGGCCGTCGGCCCCGGTCTTCTCGTAGGGACCAAGCACGGCTTCGTCGTGGCCGAACGCGCTGAATTCGGGCTCGTTCAAGGAATCGTCTCCGACCGCACGACCGGAAAAGCAGTTCCAGATCGCGGCGATCCGGCCCGTCTTCAGGTCATGCAGCACGACCTCCCCGTGCGGATAGAGCAAGGCGCTGATGGCAGCGCCGGTCGGGGCATGCAGGAAGAGGTCGGCTGGGACGGCGGGGGCGATGTTCATGCACCCGGTTTCGTCGAAATTGGATAAATTGTCAATATTGGACAATATGAATAAATTCACGGCTTCTGTGATGCTTGCACCGCCACCCAAGCTCGCCTATCCCCGATTAACGACAGATTCGCCTGAAGATCCGCAGCCCGGAGACTTTGATATGAACGCCGGCCCAGCCTCCTTTCCCGACCGCGACACCGTTGCCGAGAAGCTCTCGGTCCTTTGCGAGGCCGACCAGTCCTTCCTGCGGCTGCTGATGGAAAACCCCGAGCAGGACGAGCGGCTGATGGACGGTCTCTACCGCCACCTCGACGCCGCCTCCGAGGCCAAGTTCCTGAATTCGCTGAAGCTCGAAAAACTCGGCGAATGGCTCGGCGCCCAGGCACCGGCGCGCCTGCAGATGCGGCTGATGGAAGCCGGCCGGTCGAGCCAGCATGCGGCCTACCAGGCATTCAAGGCGGGACTTTCGAAGTCCGGCGGCCTCGGCCGCGCCTTCCCGAAGGCATGAGCGCCCAGCGGATCGACGCTGGGTCTTGAGGCAAGCCCCTCACTGTCCTGCCGGACATCTCTCCCCGCAGGCGGGGAGAGAGCCGCTGGGCGCATCCGTCGGTGACAAGCCTTTGCCACGACAATCGCAGCGCTTCACGACGGCGAAACGGTCGCCACGTGTTCCCTTCTCCCCGTCATAGCGGGGAGAAGGTGCCGGCAGGCGGATGAGGGGCATAGCCATATCGCGTGAATGAGGGGCGCTGACCTCCGCGCGGGAGCCAGTGGACTGCCCCCTAGTTGCGCGATCCACCCAGCCCCTTGGCGAGCCGCACCAGATTGACGAACTCGCTGCGGTAACCGAACGGGTCGGCGCCCCTCGAAGCGAGGGCGAGATCGATAACGGCGTCGTAGGTGTAGTCGTTGAGCGCCGTCACGCCCGAGAGTTTTTGGCCGAAGGCAGCAACAGCCACCGAGAAGCGCACGTCGGCCGGGGCTTCGGCAAGCGAAGGCACCGCGTTGGCCTCCGTCACCGGCGTGGTGATCAGTTCGCTCTTGTCCCCATCCGGCTTCTTGTAGCGGATCTTCAGGAAGGCGAGTTCGCCGCCATGCGGGCTTGCCTCGGCTGCCGGTTTCACAGCCTCGGCATAGCGCAGATCATCATTGAGCACCGCGGGGCTGCCCTTCGGGGTCACCTCGTAAATCGCCGTCACGCTGTGGCCGGAGCCGATATCGCCGGCATCCACCTTGTCGTTGTTGAAATCCTCGCGCTTCAGGGCGCGCGTCTCGTAACCGATCAGCCGGTACCCGGCGATCGCCGCGGGATTGAACTCCACCTGCAGCTTCACATCCTTGGCGATCGGAAACGGCGACGAGCCCGCCTCCTCCACCAGCGTCTTCTGCGCCTCGGCAAGCGTGTCGATATAGGCGGCCGTGCCGTTGCCGTTCTGGGCGATGGTCTGCATCAGCGCGTCGTTGTAGTTGCCGCGGCCGAAACCGAGCACGGAAAGGAAGATGCCGCCGTTGCGTTTTTCCTCGATCAGCCGTTTCAGGTCGTCGTCGCTCGACGGCCCGACATTGAAGTCGCCATCGGTCGCCAGCATCACGCGGTTGACCCCGCCCTTGACGAAGGCCTTTTCCGCGAGGGCGTAGGCCGCATCGATGCCTTCTGCGCCGGCCGTCGAACCGCCCGGCTGCAAGCTGTCGATCGCCTGGAGGATCTTCGCCTTGTCCTTGACACCGGTCGGCTCCAGCACCGTACCGGCATTGCCGGCATAGGTGACGATCGAGACCGTGTCCTCCGGCTTCAGTTTCTCGACCAGCAGCCGAAACGCGCTTTTGAGCAGCGGCAGCTTGTCCGGCTCGTCCATCGAACCGGAAACGTCGATCAGGAAGACGAGGTTTGCCTTGGGTGCTTCCGCCGGCACGACGTCGTACCCTTTGATCGCCACATGCATCAGCCGCGTGCCGCCATTCCAGGGCGTCGGCGTCACGGTTACCGTCGCCTTGAACGGCTCGGTGACGCTCGTCGGACGTGGCCAATCATAGGGGAAGTAGTTGACCATCTCCTCGACCCGCACCGCGTCGCGCTCCGGCATCTGGCCTTCCATCAGCGAGCGACGGACGAAGGCGTAGGAAGCCGTGTCGACATCGACCGAAAAGGTCGAGACCGGCTCGGTCGCAACGCTTTTGACCGGATTGCTGTCGGCCTTCCCGAAGCGCTCGCGGTTTTCCGGAGGCGCGACCAGCTTCTCCTCGGTGACCGGCGCCGGCAGGTAGGTGATCTGCGGCTGCGCACCGCCGACGGCGGAAAGCGGAGCGGTGGAGCGCGCTACGCTGTTGGCCATCGCATCGGCTTCCGCGGCAGGCGCGACGGTTTCGCTCTCCATGGTCTTGCGCTTGGCTCCGTTCACCCCCGACCTGTTCAACAAATTTGCAATTTCGTCTGCGTTGAACTTTTCCTCGGAGACGGCCGCGGCTTGATCTGCCGCCTGCGCTTTCTGCTCGGCGACGCTCTGGTCGGTCGCAGCGCCGGGAGCCGTTTCGTCCTGCACGCGAGCGAGATCGCCCTCGGGCGATGCGGCAGGCAGGGCCGGCTTCGGTGTCGGCTGCGGTGCCGGCTTTTCCTTCAGCGCAATCTCCTGAGCGCGCTCGCCGAAGGGCGCACCGTTGCGCGTCAGTTCGAGCGTGAGAAAGGCGGCGGCGGGCACGACGAGAAGGGTTGCGAGGGCCGATCCGGCCAGCAGTTTCCGGTTCATGATGGGGCTCCATATCCGGTTGAAGATGGAGCTTTGACGAACCGGCCGGACCGATCCTTGGGTGGCGGCAGAATTTTCTTCGGCGGCATCGAACGCCTGCATGGCGACGGCCAGCGCGCGGGCGCGCGCTTCGGGAGAAGCCATCGGCGGGGTGAGCCCGGAGAGCCTTTCGAAATCGTCGCTCATGGTCACACGGCCTCCTTGCCGAGCAATGTTTTCAAGCGCTTGCGCGCCTCGTGCACATGCCAGGATATGGTTGCTTCCGAGCAGCCCAGCACGTCGGCGGCAGCCGCATGGCTCAGTCCCTCGGCGTAAACGAGCAGCACTGCGTCGCACTGTTTTTCCGGAAGTTCCCGCACGGCTACCCAGAGCACCTCCCGTCGTTCCGCGTCCGGGTCCTGGTGTGGCGCTGCCACCGCCTGTTCGCTGGCATAGGCCTGCATCTGCCTGTGATCTCGCACTTGCCGTCGCTTGTGATCGCGGGCGGCATTCAGCGTCAGCGTATAGAGCCAGGTGCGAAACCGGCTGGTGCCACGAAATCCGCGGATCGCAGCACCCAGGCGCAGGCACACATCCTGCGCGATATCCTCTGCATCCGACACGTTTCCGGACCAGCGCCACGCCACTGCGTGCACAAAATCGTAGTGTCGCTCGACAAGCGCGCCAAACGCCTGCCGGTCTCCACTTACCGCCTTCTCGACGAGTTCAGCGTCCAAATCCGTGCCCGCCCTCACCTATTTGAACCTTAGACGTTGCAGACAGACCATTCCTTGGGTGGAAGCGAAGATTTTTTTCGCGGGATGAGAAAAAGCGTGTGCGGTTTTCCGCCCGCATCCCGCGCCCAAGGCCCGTCAGCGCGGAAATTTGCCGACGACGACGATCATCGGCCCCATCGGAAACAGCCGGTCGTGGCGGTTGATGTCGGGCGAATACACGCTCGAAATCGTGCCGTCGAGGAAGAGCGCGTTGGGGCAATCGAGCGCATCGCGAAACAGCGTCGCGAAATCGTGGAAGCGCACGGGGCGCTTTGAAATGACGAAGACCACCTCGCCGTCCTTGGTCACACCGACGCCATTGCGGGTCTTCAGGCTGGTGCTGTCGGGCAGGAAGCGCGGATGCAGCTTGCCGTCGATGACCAGCATGGGCCCGGACTGAGTGGCGAAACGAGGAGCTATCCCGGCATCGCGATAGGCGTCCGCCGCCATCACGCCGGCTTTGCCGCCCTCCACATAGAACACCCCGTTCGGCAAAAGGTGGAAGTTGCCCCAGCCGGAATTGGTGTTGAGCGGCGCCTGCTCCTGCCCCTCCTCGATGTGCAGCCCGACCGGCGACAGATCCTCGTGATACATGCCCCCGTTCATGGCAAACGCCATATATTCCTCGCGATGGCGCAGTTCCAGCGTCAGCGCCCGGAACGAGCGGAACGGAACACCCGCCTGGTCCTTGTTGTAGAGGCGAATGTCGGTTTCGGCCGGATCGAAGGTGCAGGCCACATAGTCCTGGCCGAGATGGCTGACATCGCGGCAGGCACCGAGGGCAGGCCCGGCAAGACCGGCGGAAAGGACGGCACCGACGAGAAAGGGTTTTGGGAAAAGCGGCATGGCGAAAGGTCCAATCGAATCAGACATCAAGCATGACGGAGATTAAGGCGGTTCTGGCGCAGGATTCTAAGGAATACCGTCTGACCAATTCTGAAAGACACCGCAGTTAGAATCGTGTCAACTGGCATCGCTAGCCCTGAAACTGCTGGGTCATGATGACGTTCACCGATATCGCACGCATTGCGCTCTGCGCGGTTGCCTTTGGTTCCGCCTCGATCGCGGGAGCCGAAGAAACCAGCACCGCCGCAATAGAAGGATTTATCCCGGCAAGATGCCTGTTGCAGGTCAACGGCATTAAGTACATCGCAAGGACGTGTCAGTTTCGGCCGACAGGGGGCGGCGACTTCGTCCTCTATGGCGGAGATTACTTCGCTTACGTCTTCATGTCGCCCGAAGACGGCCCCAACACCGCTGTGGCTCACTGGAACGCAGAACCGAGTTCCACACATGCCCATAACCCGCTCGGCAAACTGGAGCGCGATGGCGCGTGCTGGGTCAGTAAAGCCGTAAGGATATGCGCGTGGAAGCTGGAGAAATAATCAAGGCACGCGCCGCGCTCTTCACAAGCTCAGCGTCAACCTCCCGAGATCAGCCCCATCGCGATAACAAGTCCATAACACCCGGCCGCCGCCGCCAGGCCGAAGATGGCGCACAGGCAAGCAAAGCCGCCGACGCCCGCAAGCAGGTATGACTTGGCGTCACGCTTGAGCACGTCCTGCGACATCGAGACGAGCAGCCGCTTTTCCCGGAGCGTCGTTGCCAGCTTCACTGCATGGCGCTTCGCTTCCCTCTGCACCTCGCCGTAATTGTTGCCGATCGCCAGGAATGTGAGGAACAGGCCGAGCGCACTGACCGTCAGCGCAAATTTTCTCAGGATGTCGATGGCATCGGGCAGGAGGTCGCCGGCAAAAACCGAGCGATCGACCAGCGCGTCGAAACCGGTGATGCAGGCAGCGATGACGGCCGCGTGGCCGGCGCCGATCGCCAAAAGGCGCTTGAAGGCATCTTCGAGGACCTGGCTGTTGGCGGCGTGAATGCTGTCAAGCCGAGAGATCTGCGCCTCTACATCCTCGCGCGACAGGTGCGGAGGATAGTTGCTCACGGATACGACTGGGCTACCTCTCATACGATGGACTCCAACGCCACGCCGTCCAGATCGTTATAAATTCGATAATATTATCTTTCCACGACACCTCCAATTTTAATCATTTTGAGGATTTGCACCATTTTTACGCGTCAGGGTGGAGACGTGCGCTCAGAGTTCTAGCGCCGCCATATGGAAGCACAGTTGGTCGGGCGGATAGCGATGCGTCGCGCCGACCGGACAGGCGGCGCGCGACAGGCAGCCATTGGCAAGGCAACCCGCCCTGCCCGCGTCCGTGCGCAGATGGCCGCGACAACGCCCGACATCGAAGCCCTCCCCGGCAAGCGCCGCCGCCGGACAGCCCGAAATGCACGGCTTTTCCAGACAGCGGTCGCAGGGGTGCCCGACGCTTGCCTCACCCGTCTCGCCGAGCGGAATGCCGAAGGCCAGCGCCCCGCGATAACCATGCCACAGGCCGAACCGCGGATGGATGAGAATGCCCAGCGGCGAAGGCTTCAGACCTTCGGCCCGCATCGCCCATTGCTGGAACGGCTGCCACGGGAGATCGGACGGGAAATAGGCGGTCGCCCCAAGGCCGGCGGCCAGGGGCTGGATGACCGCCTTCGACCAGCTATCGAGCGGGTCCCTGCCACCGCGATCGGGCGCGGCGTCCCGCCAGGCGCTGAAGGGTTGCCACAGCGAACCGCCGATATTGCCTGTTAGCACGACGCTTGCCGCCGGCCGGCCATCGGAAAGCAGGGGCGCGACCTCCCCGGCTTCGAAATTCACCGTTCCGCGCAAAAAAAGTCCGTGCGGCAGAAGTGCCGCACGGACCATATCGATCGTCTTGTCCGCGCGTGCGGAAGGCGCCGTCATTTCGGTTTCGGCCCCTGTACTTCGTAATGCGGGCGCCAGACCTCCTTCTGGATCATGTCAGCCACCTGCGCCGCGCCGCCTTGCTCCCTGGCTCGCTCGGGACCCTTTCAGGTGAAAGCGTCTGGCATCGAGTTCTTGCGTTGGTCGATGAAGGCCTTGAGCTTTTCGTCGATCTCGGGATCGAGGTAAGGCGCCTCGTAATGCTCCAGCCAGCTGCGGCAGAGCGCATTGGCGCGCTGCTCGATCCGCTTTTCGCCTTCCACTTCCCACTGTTCGAAGGAGTTGTTGTCGGCAAGCGGCGAACGGTAGAAGGCCGTCTGGAAGTTGGCCTGGGTGTGGGCGCAGCCGAGATAGTGGCTGCCCGGGCCGACTTCGCGGATGGCGTCGAGCGCCTGGGCGTTTTCCGAGAGGTCCACGCCTTCGGCCATCTTCTGCATCATGCCGAGCTGGTCCTGGTCGATCATGAACTTCTCGTAGGACGAGATCAGACCGCCTTCGAGCCAGCCGGCCGCATGCAGCACGAAGTTGGTGCCGGCAAGCAGCGTCATGTTGAGGGTATTGGCCGATTCGTGCGCTGCCTGCGCATCCGGAACCTTGGAGCCGCAGAGCGAGCCGCCGGTTCGGAACGGCAGCTTCAGGCGACGGGCGAGCTGGGCCGCACCATAGGAGACCAGCGACGGCTCCGGCGTGCCGAAGGTCGGCGCGCCCGACTGCATCGAGATCGAGGCAGCAAAAGTACCGAAGAGCACCGGCGCGCCCTTGCGGATCAGCTGGGTGAAGGAGGCGCCGGCGAGAACTTCGGCCAGGATCTGCGTCAGCGTGCCGGCAACCGTGACCGGGCTCATGGCGCCCGACAGGATGAAGGGCGAAAGAACGCAGGCCTGGTTGTGGCGGGCGTAGACCTTCAGCGCGCCCACCATGGTCTCGTCGAAGACCATCGGAGAGTTGGCGTTGATGAGGTTGAGCGTCACGCAGTTGTTTTCGACGAAGTCATCGCCGAAGACGATCTTCGCCATGGCAATGGTGTCTTCCGCCCGTTCCGGCGCCGTCACCGAGCCCATGAAGGGTTTGTCGGAATATTTGATATGGCTGTAGACCATATCGAGGTGGCGCTTGTTGACGGGGATGTCGACCGGTTCGCAGACCGTGCCGCCGGACGAATGCATCGACGGCGCCATGTAGGCGAGCTTCACGAAATTGCGGAAGTCCTCGATCGTCGCATAGCGGCGCACGCCTTCGAGGTCACGCACGAAGGGAGGGCCGTAGACCGGCGCGAAGATCGTCGCCTTGCCGCCGACCTTTGCGCTGCGCTCCGGATTGCGGGCGTGCCAGGTAAATTCGGAGGGCGCCGTCTTCAGCAGTTCGCGGCAGAGGCCCTTGGGGAAATGCACGCGCTGGCCGCGCACGTCGGCGCCCGCCTGCTTCCAGAGTTCGAGCGCCTCGGCGTCGTCGCGGAATTCGATGCCGATTTCCTCGAGGATAATGTCGGCGTTGCGCTCGATGAGCTGCAGGCCTTCTTCGTCGAGAACCTCGTACTCGCGAATCTTGCGCTGGATATAGGGCAGTGACGGGCCCGGCCCGCCACCGGTGCGCGATGCGCGCCGTGCTGCCGCACCCCGTCCCTCGCCACGTGCGCGGCGACCGCCGCCTTCACCCGCGCCCTGTTCTGTCACGTCGCTCATTCGCTCTTTCCTCTCCCGCGCATCCATGTTTTTGCGCCTTCAAGCATCAATTTGCCCTAATGCTACCAAGCATCAAAGCCGGTACGGGTCTCAATGCGCCAAGGAGTGGCGCAACTCGAACACTACCGAGAAGCGACCACACGGCGCCAAAAACCGCGTGGCGCGAATATATTGTTTTTGTTAAGAATATGGAGGCATCGCAAGAACGTGCGTCCCCGTCGCTTTTTGTCATCTGCGACGTCGCTTTCGAAAACAGATTTTTAGCTGTCGACCGCTATGGATGAATGGACGCGTGCCAGATCTCGCGCGACCGTGCCAGGAACCGAGGAACCCCAATATGGCAGACGATGAAATCATTCTCGAGGACCTTTCCGACGAGGAACTGGTGCAGCAGATGCACGACGACCTCTATGACGGCCTGAAGGAGGAAATCGAGGACGGGACCCACATCCTGCTCAAGCGCGGCTGGACGCCCTACGACGTCCTGACCCAGGCGCTGGTCGAAGGCATGCGCATCGTCGGCATCGACTTCCGCGACGGCATCCTGTTCGTGCCGGAAGTGCTGCTTTCGGCCAACGCCATGAAGGCCGGCATGACCATCCTGCGCCCGCTTCTGGCCGAAACCGGTGCGCCGAAGCTCGGCAAGATGGTGATCGGCACCGTGAAGGGCGACATTCACGACATCGGCAAGAACCTCGTCGGCATGATGATGGAAGGTGCAGGCTTCGACGTCGTCGACCTCGGCATCAACAATCCGGTCGAAAACTACCTCGAAGCCATCGAGCGCGAGCAGCCGGATATTCTCGGCATGTCGGCACTTTTGACGACCACCATGCCCTACATGAAGGTCGTGATCGACACGCTGAAGGAAAAGGGCCTGCGCGACGATTACGTCGTTCTCGTCGGCGGCGCGCCGCTCAACGAGGAATTCGGCAAGGCTGTCGGTGCCGACGCCTATTGCCGCGACGCGGCGATCGCGGTCGAAACCGCCAAGGACTTCATGAAGCGCAAGCACAACCGCCTGGCGGCCGGCTGAGCTTCGGGCAATCCGAATGGAAGACGCCGGCCACTGGGGTGAAATCCGCGGCCGGCTTTCTTATGTCTGGTGAATCGCCGGGCAAGTATGCCGGGTCACAAGTATGCCGGGTCAGTTGACGGAGTTCGCCACCTTCTTGCCGGCCGACTGTGTCGCGTTGACGGTGTTTGCAGTATCCTGCCCGATGCCGCGGATGGTGTTGCCGCAGGCGCTAAGGGTCGAAAGCGCGACGAGAACGGCGCCGACGGTTGCAAGGGTCTTTACAGTCATGGTCAGGGTCCTTCCCGCTGATAGCCACGTGGAATCAAGATGGAAAAAGTATCGCCCGCAATAGAACGTGCACAACCGGAAAAAGTTCACGTGATCGGTTGCGGCGCGATCGCGCGGGAAATCCTGGCGGTCTGCGAGGCGAACGGGCTCGCTCATATCGATCTCAGCTGTCTTCCCGCCATCTGGCACAACACCCCGGACAAGATCACGCCCGGGGTGCGCGACGCCATTGCCAAGGCCCGTGCCGAAGGCTTCAGGCGCATCTTCGTCGCCTATGCCGATTGCGGCACCGGCGGCCTGCTCGACAGGCTTTTGGAGGAAGAAAAGGTCGAGCGCATCCCCGGCCCGCACTGTTATTCCTTCTTTGCCGGCAACGACGATTTCGCCCGCCGCTGGGACGACGACCTCACCGCCTTTTTCCTCACCGACTTCCTCGCCCGCCAGTTCGAAGCCTTCGTGATCGAACCGCTTGGCCTTAACCGGCATCCGGAACTGAGGGACATGTATTTCGGCCATTACCGCAAGCTCGTCTATCTCTCGCAGCAGGAGGACGCGGCCTTGCAGGAAAAGGCGAAGAAGGCGGCGGAGACGCTCGGCCTCGAATACGAGTACCGCTTCACCGGCTATGGCGATCTGACGGGGTCGCTGTTGAGGACGTGAACGCACGCCAGGCGTTCTAGCTGCGCGCCGCGATCACCAGACCTGTTGCAATCATCGCGCTGCCGGCGACCCTGTTCAGCGCCCGCACCGCCCGCGTGGTGCGGAACCAGCGTGACGAGGCCGCAGACAACAGCGCGTAGCCGCCCATCGTCACCACGTTGACCGTGAAAACGACGGCAAGCACCGTCGCGATATCAACGCGATCGAGGCTGTCGAGATCAAGGATCAGCGGCATCAGGCTGGCGTGAAAGAGGATCGCCTTGGGATTGCCGAAGCCGATGGCGGCGCCAAGCGCCAGCGAGCGCGTCCATCCCCGCTCGCCCGAAGCCACCCCGGCATTAACCGTCGCCGCCGCGCGCCACATCCGGTATCCGAGGAAGACCAGGTAGACAGCACCAGCATATTTGATCGCGAGAAACAGCCAGCCGAACGTCTGGGCGATCACCGTGAGACCGGCCAGCGCAACACTCACCAGCACCACGTCGCTCAGCGCTATGCCGAGGCCACAAGCGAGTGCTGGCCCGAGGCCACGGCTGATGCCGGAGGTAATAACCGCAAACATGGCTGGACCGGGTGTGGCTGCGGCCAGAAACAGCGCAAGGATATAGGCAGCAAGGATCGAAAGAGACATAATACACACCAAATAAATGAGATCGAAAGCGAGTTTATATACAAACAATACACATTGCAACACACGCCAAATATCCGCCACAAGCTTCAATCTATACTGATAAAAACAAAACAAAATCAGATATAATACATAAGATAGCAACTATATTAGGAAGATACTGCTTTCTCTGCCAAAGCGATGCGACGAGCAAGCCAGGACCTGCCCCGGACCTGGCTGCCGCCGGCGCAGCGGCGGTTGTCCGGCGGCACGGTAGGCGGCGAAGGCCCTTTACGGCAGGCCAAATATAGGGTACCCCCCTATATAATATTGGAGAGATCGACATGGGCAACCACCACGACCATCATCATGACCACCATGGGCATGCGCACGACAACGGACGCGTGCTTTCGGCGCGCCATGATCACGTTTTCCTTGGAGCCGGTCACGAGCGCAACGAGCGGCGGACCTGGATCGTCATCGCGGTCACGGCGACGATGATGGTGATCGAGATCGTGGCCGGACAGATCTTCGGCTCGATGGCGCTCGTTGCCGATGGCTGGCACATGTCGACCCATGCGGCTGCCATGCTGATCGCAGCTTTCGCCTATCTCTATGCGCGCAAGCATGCCAACAATCGCCGCTTCACCTTCGGCACGGGAAAGCTCGGCGATCTCGCCGGTTTCTCCAGCGCCATCGTGCTGGCGCTGATCGCACTTCTGATCGGCTGGGAGAGCCTGCGCCGCCTCGAAGCGCCGGTCATGATCGACTTCCGTGAGGCGATCCTCGTTGCGGTCGCCGGCCTGATCGTCAATCTCGTCTGCGCCTGGCTGCTGAAGGACGACCACACCCACCACCACCATGACCACCATGGGCATCACCACGGACACCAGCAAGAAAGACAGGGCGGGCAGGATCGCAACCTGCGCGCCGCCTATCTGCACGTGCTTGCCGACGCGCTGACTTCGGTTCTCGCGATCGTCGCCCTTGGTCTCGGCGCGCTCTATGGCTGGCTGTGGCTTGATCCGGCCATGGGCATCGTCGGCGCGATCATCATCGCGCGCTGGTCCTTCGTCCTCATCCGCGACACCGGCGCAACCTTGCTCGACTACGTTCCCGATGGTGAAGACCTGCCCGAAGAGATCAGCGAGATCGTCGCCAAGGAAAATGCCGAAATTGTCGACCTGCATGTCTGGCAGCTCGGGCCTGGCCATCACGGCGCAATCGTCTCGATCGTCGCCGACAACCCGCGGGCGCCGTCCTATTATCGCGAGAAGCTTGCCGCCATCCACGATTTGTCGCATGTGACTGTCGAGGTGGAAGCACGGGCGGCATAGGCGTCGCCTGCAACCGGAGTGTCCGATGACCCATACCATTCGCGAAAAGCAGAAACTCATCAACCGGGTTCGGCGCCTTCGCGGTCAGATGGAGGCGGTCGAGCGGATGCTGGAAGAAGAGAAGGGCTGCGCCGAGGTCATGCAGGTGATCGCCGGCATCCGTGGCGCGGTCAACGGGCTGATGGCCGAGGTTATCGAAGACCACATCCACCTGCACCTGGCCGCCGACGATCTGTCTCAACCGGATCGAAACGAGGCGGCGGCCGAACTGATCGACGTCGTTCGCGCCTACATGAAATAGAACGCACACTGCAATCGAACCAACGCATTTCCAGGCGGCAGGACATCGCATGAAACTCGGCTTTATCGGCACCGGCGCACTCTCCGCGGCAATCGTCACCGGCCTCAAGACGCTTCCCGGCGACACCACCGCCGTCATCCTCTCGCCACGCAACGAAACGATCGCAGCCGGCCTTGCTGCACGCTTTTCCGACATCACCATTGCGGCCGACAATCAGGCCGTGCTCGACGCCTCGGACATGGTGATGCTCGGTGTGCGCCCGCAGATCGCCCGCGACGTCTTGGCGGACTTGCGCTTTCGGCCGGATCATCACGTCGTCAGCCTGATCGCCACGTTCTCCCGCGACGAGATCGCGGCAATGGTCGGCCCGGTGCATCGCGTGACCAAGGCGCTGCCGATGCCGATGATCGCGATCAGAAAGGGGCCGACGATCCTCTTTCCGCCCGACGCGGACGTGGCGGCCTTCTTCGGCCGGCTCGGCAAGGCGATCGAAGTGGAAAGCGAAAGCGAGTTCGATGCGCTGAGCGTGGCGACCGCCACCTATGCCAGCTACTTCAAGTATCTCGAGACGATCCATGGCTGGCTGAGCCATAACGGCGTCGATGGTGGCCGCGCGCGCGACTATGTCGCCTCGCTGTTTGCGGCCCTTGGCCAGGCGCCGGAAACGACGCCGGACGCAAGCTTCGCGCATCTGGCTGCGGACTACGCCACCCGCGGCGGCATCAACGAGCAGGTGCTACGTGAACTGACCGAGCACGGCACGTTCGAGCGGTTCCGGGAAAGCCTTGGCGATATCCACAAGCGGATAACTGCGGCCCCGTAGGCGGAACAGCCCAATATCTGCGGACGCTTGCCCCTCATCCGGCCTGCCGGCCACCTTTGACGGAACGCATCGTCGCGCGTCCGCTCGCTTCACCACACGCAGCCCGTGCAAATGTGGGGTTGCCACGCGTCGACTTGCTGCTACTCTTCGCTTTATTAGTCGAAAGATACGCAACCCATGCGCGTCAAAAATGACAGGGAGCGAGGGGAGATGCCATCTGACGCGTATTTTTCCATCAGCGCCGGCGAGCTTTTGTTCCTGCTCTTGCCCGTCGCGTTTGTCTTTGCCCTGTGGAAAGCGGTCAGCAAGGGTTCCCACCCTATTGGACAGTTGCCATCGGCCTCGCTATCCTCGGACCTGCGACGTTTCTGAGCCCGATCTATCTGCCGGTACCGGTTCACCAATGGAACGCGGTGGTCGTGGCAGGGATGGGGATCAGCGCCGGCGCCATTCTCGCCGTCGTGGTCGGGTATGTCGTTGACGGCGTCAGGCTCTATCGCGGGAAGTCTCCATGAAGGTCATCCTCGGCTACCTCCCCTATGCCATCGGCTGCGTTGCCGGCCTGCTTCTATCCCTCGTCGTGGGCGCAGTCTGCGGCCTCTCGGATGACGTCAAGATGGTCGAGTCGGTGGCGCTGGTCGTGCTTGGAGGCGGTGTCGCCGAGTGGTACTGGAACGAATTAAGCCGCCGGTAAGGGGCAAGACTGCATATCTGGGTCCTCGTCACCCCTGGGACCGCCATGACCGAAATCGCCAGCCAGAATCAGACCACGGGCAAGCAGCGCGGCCGGATCATCGTCGTCACCGCCGGCGGGGAAAATCCCTGGGTGATGATCAACGCGCTTGCAGCGACGTTTACCGACATCACTGTCGTCGAGGAACAGCCGGAATCGAAGGGCCTGTTCCTGCGTCGCCGCGCCCGCAGGCTCGGCTGGTTCGTGGCCCTCGGGCAATTTGCCACCATGATCGCCTCGCGTTTCGGCAAGCGCTTCGCCCGTAAACGGGCGCACGAAATCCTTGCGACCTACAAGGTTTCCGGCGCCCCTGATGCGTCGATCCCGGTCCTGGAGGTCAATTCGATCAACGATGCCGATGCGATCCTGCAGGTTCGCGCGCTCGCGCCGGGCGTCGTCTTCCTCATCAGCTGCCGCATGCTGAAGGCGGAAACGATTGCAGCGATGCCCTGCCCGGTCATCAACTTCCACGCCGGCGTCAACCCGGCCTATCGCGGCCTGATGGGCGGATACTGGGCGCTGGTCAACGACGACGCGCAGAATTTCGGCGCCACCGTGCATCTGGTCGACGCCGGCGTCGACACCGGCGGCGTGCTCTACCAGTCGCGCCAGCGTCCTTCTGCAAACGACACGATGCACACCTATCCGCTGCTGCAGACCGCCGCATCCACCGATATCGCGGTCGCCGCCGTCAAGGATGCACTCGAAGGGCACCTGCGGCCGCACGATGTCGCAGGCCCGTCACGGCAATGGTACCACCCGCCGATCTGGACCTGGGTTTCAAACGGTGTCCGGCGCGGCATCTGGTAGCCGGGCTGCAGCGCCCGACGGTGGCAGCAGCCGGGCTTAAAGGCCTGAAACTGCGGGCAATCCGCGGCCTTGCCCCTCGCCCTCCCGCACGGTGCCAACTGTGACTTGCGCAGAGCCGCCAAGACGTCTGATATGGCATCCGCGCACGCGTCGTTTTTGGACATATCCGACGTCGTGGCGAGATGAGCCCGGACGCCGGGACATGCGCATTGTCGCACTACAGCGCCGCGCGTCTCTTGAGATGTGCAAAGGTCGCTGTAGCTCGAGAGTGCTGCATGTTTCTGGCCTTTGATCGGAACCGATTAACGGAAACATGCAGGGGGAGGAGAACGACACCCGATGGCAGATCGCATTATCGTCTACTGGCGCGACATTCCGGCCCAGGTCATCATCAAGAAGGGCCGCACGACGGCGAAACGCGAGCTGTCGCTGCGCTTCACCGAGGCGATCGACATGTGCGCCATGCGCACCGGCGCTGCCGAGACCGACGATTATCTCGCCGAATGGCGCAAGGCCGATCCGGTGCCGGTCTCCGACGATCTGGAGGCGGAAGCCGATAGCGCCGCCGCCGAACTCGAAGCTGCCTATGACCGCGAGCGCCTGGTGGCCCTCGTCAAGGCCGGAGGCCGCGACAATGGCTGACGCCAAACCATCCGGCGAACCGAAGATCCTGAAGGGCAATGCGGCACCGGGCGCCAAGGCCGCGACCGGCGCCTTCACGCCATCCGGCGTCTCGCCAAGCCGTCGCTCGCGCCACAAATACACCGTCCGTCTATGGGCGGTCAGGAATTCACGCTTCCTCGAATGGTTCTACCACCGCTTCGCCGACCTGTTCCTGCTGCTTCATCCACTCTGGAACGCCATCGGCTATGGTCGGGTGGAGCGGCCGGTCACTTTCGTCGAGCGGCACGTCAAGGGCTTCCTGTTCGACTGTCGCATGTGCGGCCAGTGCGCGCTGTCATCGACCGGCATGTCCTGCCCGATGAACTGTCCGAAGCAGTTGCGCAACGGCCCCTGCGGCGGCGTGCGCGCCAACGGCAATTGCGAGGTCGAGCCGGATATGCCCTGCGTCTGGGTGCAGGCGTGGAAGGGCTCGCAGAACATGGAGAGGGGCAACGCCATTTTGAACGTGCAGAAGCCGGTCAACCAGTCGCTGCGTGAAACCTCGTCCTGGCTGCGCGTGACGGCGGAAGCCGCTGCCCGCCGTGAAGCGGCATCCAGGGAAGGCCAGGCATGACCCCCGACATCAATCCCTTCGATCCCGGCGCGCCGCTCGAGCCCCTGCCCGGCCACTCCTCCCGCGGCCGGCTTGAACGTGTGCTGCGCCGTGGCGAATTCGCGGTGACGGCCGAGCTCAACCCGCCCGACAGCGCCAATCCGCAGGACGTCTACGAGCGCGCCGCCATCTTCGACGGCTGGGTCGACGGCATCAACGCGGTCGACGCATCGGGCGCCAACTGCCACATGTCGTCTGTCGGCATCTGCGCGCTCCTGACCCGCATGGGCTACGCGCCGATCATGCAGATCGCCTGCCGCGACAAGAACCGCATCGCCATCCAGGGTGACGTGCTCGGCGCGTCGGCCATGGGCGTGCAGAACATCATGTGCCTGACGGGCGACGGCGTGCAGGCCGGCGACCAGCCGGGCGCAAAGCCCGTCTTCGACCTCGACTGCATGTCGCTGCTCGAAACCGTGCGCATCATGCGCGACAACTCGAAGTTCCTTTCGGGCCGCAAGCTGACGACCCCGCCGCAGGTTTTTCTCGGCGCTGCCATCAACCCTTTCGCGCCGCCTTACGATTTCCGACCCTATCGTCTCGCCAAGAAGATCGAGGCGGGTGCGCAGTTCGTGCAGAGCCAGTACTGCTTCGATGTGCCGATGTTCCGCGAATACATGAAGAAGGTGCGCGACCTCGGCTTGCACGAGAAATGCTACATCCTCGTCGGCGTCGGTCCCATGGCATCGGCCAAGACCGCCCGCTGGATCCGCTCCAACGTGCCGGGCATCCATATCCCCGACAGCGTGATTGCCCGACTTGAAGGCGCGCAGGACCAGAAGAAGGAAGGCAAGCAGCTCTGCATCGACATCATCAACGAGGTCAAGGAGATCGAAGGCGTCTCCGGCATCCACGTCATGGCCTATCGCCAGGAAGAATATGTCGCTGAAATCGTGCATGAATCGGGCGTCTTGAAGGGCCGCAAGCCCTGGAAACACGAGACGTTGCCCGCGGATGCGGTTGTGGCCGAGCGCCTGGAACACATTCGCGAGGGCAAGGAAGAAAACCAGCAGCAGATGGCCGAAGCCGCGGCCCATCACTCGCCCAATCATTCACACTGAACAACGGGCGCCGATCAAAAGGCGCCTATCATCGACTTCATGGGCATGTTTACATAGCCCCCGCCAGGACAAAGGACCCTTCATGACCCGGACCATCGTCGCCTCCGCCACCCGCGAGATCATCATCGGCTTCGATCAGCCGTTCTGCGTCATCGGCGAACGCATCAACCCGACCGGCCGCAAGAAGCTTGCCGCCGAGATGATCGAAGGCAACTTCGACACGGTCATCAAGGACGCGCTGGAGCAGGTCGCAGCCGGCGCGACGATGCTCGACGTGAATGCCGGGGTGACCGCCGTCAACCCGAACGAGACCGAGCCGCCGCTGCTGGTCAAGACGCTCGAGATCGTCCAGGGCCTCGTCGACGTGCCGCTGTCGATCGACAGTTCGGTGACGGCCGCCATCGAGGCCGCACTGCGCGTCGCCAAGGGACGGCCCCTCGTCAACTCCGTCACCGGCGAGGAAGAGAAGCTCGAGGCGATCCTGCCGCTCTGCAAGAAATACGACGTGCCAGTTGTGGCGATCTCCAACGACGAAACCGGCATTTCCGAAGATCCGGACGTGCGCTTTGCCGTTGCCAAGAAGATCGTCGAGCGCGCCGCCGACTTCGGCATCAAGCCGCACGACATCGTCGTCGACCCGCTGGTGATGCCGATCGGCGCCATGGGCACCGCCGGCCAGCAGGTGTTTGCGCTTCTGCGGCGGCTGCGCGAAGAGCTGAAGGTCAACACCACCTGCGGCCTCTCCAACATCTCCTTCGGCCTGCCGCACCGCCACGGCATCAATGCCGGCTTCATCCCGATGGTCATCGGCGCCGGCATGACGTCCGCGATCATGAACCCCTGCCGCCCGCAGGAAATGGAAGCGGTGCGCGCCGCAAACGTCTTGAACGGCACCGACCCGAACTGCACCCACTGGATCAAGACCTACCGCGACCACAAACCGGCCGATGGCGGCCATGTCGTGGCTGCAGCACCGGCTGCCGCCTCCGGCGGACGTCGCGGCGGTCGCGCGGCTCGCACCGGCGGTGCTGCTGCGAGCGAATAATCCTGGTTCGAAGCTAAAACACGCGAAGGGAGACGGAGATTGGGAGGCCAGCCGCGCCGCTCTTTTTCCTCTCCCTTTCACCGTTGACAGCTGGCGATTTGGGCACAGGTACTGACAGACGTCGATATTTCCATCCGGCAATGCAAACGTGGAGACCTCAGATGACACGCAGCCTTCGCCTCGATGCCGCATCCCTCTGGTTCGAAGCCCCGTTCGTGATTGCCGTCCGGCTGCAGGAAATGCAGATGGCCGCACTGACCGGCCGGACACAGGACGTGAACGAGCTTCATCGCATGATCTCCGAGAAGGTTGCCGCGACGGCCGAAAGCATGGTGGCGGTCAATGTCGCGCTCTGGAAAGCCGCCTTCGACAACACCTTGCGGCTGATGACTGGCGGCACGGCATCCGGCCACGGAACGGCGATTGCGTCGGCAGCGCTCAGGCCCTATGGCAAGCGGGTGCGCAGCAACGCCCGGCGGCTGTCGCGCAAGTAGGCTGACCGGTCACTCTGGGCGCTCGAACAGATATTTTCATGTCGGGATTGGACAACTATCGGGCGCCGTTCCGGTGCAGTCTGAAACCGTTTAGCCGTGTTTCGCTTACCCCATTGAAGCGGACCTGACGAAAGACTTGAGAGCATGCGCATCGAAGGCACATCCGAGATCGAGACCAACATGAGCGAAGCCGTGCAGAAGGACCCTCTGGTGCTGTTCATGCCCTCGGGCAAGCGCGGCCGTTTCCCGGTCGGCACGCCGGTACTCGATGCCGCCCGCAAGCTCGGCGTCTATGTCGAAAGCGTGTGCGGCGGGCGCGCCACCTGCGGGCGCTGTCAGATCGAGGTGCAGGAAGGCAATTTCGCCAAGCACAAGATCGTCTCCTCGCTCGACCACATTTCGGAAAAGGGCGCCAAGGAAGAGCGCTACGAAAAAATCCGCGGCCTTCCCGATGGCCGCCGCCTCTCCTGTTCCACCCAGATCCTCGGCGACCTCGTCATCGACGTGCCGCAGGACACCGTCATCAACGCCCAGGTCGTGCGCAAGGCTGCGACCGACCGGGTGATCGAGCGCAATGCCGCCGTCCAGCTCTGCTATGTCGAGGTGGACGAGCCCGACATGCACAAGCCGCTCGGCGACCTCGACCGCCTGAAGGTGATGCTGGAAAAGGACTGGGGCTGGAAGGATCTGTTGATCGCGCCGCACCTGATCCCGCAGGTCCAGGGCATCCTGCGCAAGGGCAACTGGGCGGTGACCGCTGCGATCCACCGCGACATGGATTCATCCCGTCCCTTCATCGTCGGCCTGTGGCCCGGCCTGAAGAACGAGGCCTATGGTGTTGCCTGCGACATCGGCTCGACCACCATTGCCATGCATCTGGTGTCGCTCTTGTCCGGCCGCATCGTCGGCTCGTCCGGCGCTTCCAACCCGCAGATCCGCTTCGGCGAAGACCTGATGAGCCGCGTCTCCTACGTGATGATGAACCCGGACGGTCGCGAAGCCATGACCAAGGCGGTGCGCGAGGCGATCAACGGCCTGATCGGCAAGGTCTGTGCCGAAGGCGAGATCGACCGTCACGACATTCTCGACATGGTCTTCGTCGGCAACCCGATCATGCACCACCTGTTCCTCGGCATCGACCCGACGGAACTCGGCCAGGCGCCGTTTGCGCTCGCCGTGTCCGGCGCGCTGCAATACTGGGCGCACGAGATCGACATCGACGTCAACCGCGGCGCCAGGCTCTACATGCTGCCCTGCATTGCCGGCCATGTCGGCGCGGATGCTGCGGGCGCGACGCTTGCCGAAGGCCCCTACCGCCAGGACAAGATGATGCTGCTCGTCGATGTCGGCACCAATGCCGAGATCGTGCTTGGCAACAAGGACCGCGTCGTTGCTGCGTCCTCGCCGACCGGCCCCGCCTTCGAGGGCGCTGAAATCTCGTCGGGCCAGCGTGCGGCACCGGGCGCGATCGAGCGCGTGCGCATCGATCCCGTCACGCTCGAGCCGCGCTTCCGGGTGATCGGCGTCGACAAGTGGTCGGACGAGGACGGCTTTGCCGAGGCAGCCGCCTCCGTCGGCGTTACCGGCATCTGCGGCTCGGCGATCATCGAGATCGTCGCCGAGATGTATCTTTCCGGGATTATCTCCGAGGACGGCGTCGTCGATGGCGCGATGGCGGCAAGAAGCCCGCGCATCGTGCCGAACGGCCGCACCTTCTCCTATCTTCTGCACGACGGCGAACCGCGCATCACCGTGACGCAGAACGACATCCGCGCCATCCAGCTTGCGAAGGCCGCCCTTTACGCCGGCATCAAGCTGCTCATGGAAAAGCTCGATATCGACCACGTCGACACCATCCGCTTCGCCGGCGCCTTTGGCTCGTTCATCGATCCGAAATACGCGATGGTGCTGGGCCTCATTCCGGACTGCGACCTCGACGAGGTCAAGGCCGTCGGCAACGCCGCCGGCACCGGCGCGCTCATGGCGCTCCTGAACCGCGGCCACCGCCGCGAGATCGAGCAAACCGTCAGCAAGATCGAGAAGATCGAGACGGCGCTTGAATCAAAGTTCCAGGAGCATTTCGTCAACGCCATGGCGATTCCCAACAAGGTGGATACGTTCCCGAAGCTTTCTACGGTGGTGACGCTGCCGGAGCGCAAGGTGAGCGGCGATGATGGCGAGGGTGGCGGTCGTCGTCGCAGGCGCAGCCGGGAGTAGGTCGGCATCGCGCGGGATCGAACCGGGTTCGCTGCCTTCAGAGCCTCCCCGTCGGAAATTGCCACTCACCGGTCCGCGCGATTAACCAACTATACACGCCCGAGTTGTCTTCCTGCTTTCTTCAGCTATAGCTTGAGCGGACAACAGGCTGGTACAAATGACGACTCTCGCGCGTTGGCTTGCGCTCCTGATCACCATCACGACGAGCTTTGCCTTCTTCATACGGCCAGCACTGGTCATTGTCCCGTCACTGCGCACGGATCAACCGGGCTTTACCATGGTCGTGTTTCGCGGCCTCGATTACGAGGCCAAGATACTCGACAGCCCGAAGGCCTATTGTGAGCGGGTCGGAAGGTCTGGCTATTTTTGCGAATGTACCGTCGCCGATCAGGTCATGGCCGCCGGATTCGTGCCCCTGCCGTTCAGCTCAACGCTCTATGAGATGACGCTTCCAAAAGAAGCGGCAGTCGAAGGCCGTGATCGATCCGCCCTCTAACCCAGTGCGCGAATGTGGACGCATCGAGATTCCCGCTTGCCTTAATCCCGGTGGCGGGCGAACGTCAGACCAATCGCATTTTCCTGAACTGGCATTCGAACCGATGAACAACAAGATTCTCGACACCCTGACCGGCATGTACTTCACGGTCGACGATCCGGATGGCACCTACGGCACCGGCCAGGTCATCCGTATGGCCGCCGAAGGCATCTACTTCATTCGCTACGACGGCAACGAAGTGGAACTGCCGATGGAGCTGGTCTCGATCGGCGAGATGCTGCAGACCACCGAAGAGGACTACAAGCTCTGGCGGTTCTTCGACACGATCGAGGAACGGGACAAGTGGATCGAATGGCTGGACGCGCCGTCGAAGCCGCGCGTGGTCACGCTCGTGAGGCCGACGCCGACCAAATAGCCGGCTCAACGCTCTCGCCTTCCGCAGTCATGAGACGCGCCCACCCCTTCCAACAGAGGCGGTGGGCGCCACGCGTTTAAGCTCCAGCTAACCATTTCCGTCATTGACGGGTGGTCACCGGGTCGAAATACGGCAACTGCCGTATGTCCCCCGAGCAGCAGCGGGTCTACCCCCGGGATGCCTGCCGCATTGCAGGTGGCCTGAACCGAGGAGACAACCCATGAACATCATCGTCGCCGTGGCGGCGGCGCTCGCTTTTGCGGGCTCCGCCTTCGCAACCGTTTCGCCCGTGCCCGCCGAAACAAAGCCGTTGGCCAAGACCGTCAAGGCATTGGAACTTGCCGGCGGGGTCAACAAGCCCGGCAACCCCGGCAGAAACCCCAAGCCCAATGACAACCGTCAGAGAGGCAGGATCTCGAACCACGATTGACGTCTTTGAGGGCGACTAGAGCCGCCCTCAAAGTTCGATCGATCGATGTCTGGCGGTTCAACGCGCTCACCATCCGCCACGCGCGCTGGTCGCGTGCAAACGGGAACCCCCTTGGGGGTCAGGCTTTGGTGAAAGTCAGGCCGCGTCCGATGTCTGGTGGCACGCGGCATGGGCAAGCGGTCTCGCGCTTGGCGCAGGCGTCACCACCGGGGCAGCTTCGGTCTCGGCCGGCTGTGTTTTTTGCCAGTCGCGCAGCCTTCGCCACTCGCGCCAGATCTGGCGCAAGTCCTCGAGAAGATTGAAGGGAGGTGGGGTCGCGGCAAGTGTGCCGGACGCTGTCGATGGTTCCAACTGCTGTTCGGCTGCGGTCGACATCGTCAATCTCGCTTTCGCTTGTTGGTCTTATTGCTAAAAATTATACCGGATTTTTCGCCAACCTGTCAAATTTCTGTGAATTTTGCCGGCCTATTCGTACGAATAGGACAATAGAGCTGCAGAAAACATGACGATATAAAAGTCGATCGGAACGAAAGCACGCTTGCCACCGCAAGATACATTGATGATTGCGCGCGTTTTTCCTTCGCTTATAACGGGTATGCACATCAGCGACGGATGCTTATCGAGATCAACACTGTAGTCGAATATCAAACCAACGCACCGGTAGGTGCTCATGTTGATCCCGGCCAAATGCTTCGTCGACGGAATGTAGATCGGCGCCTGCTTCTTGTATGACGCCCCGGCCGCACTTCTCTCGACGGATAGCCTTGCGTCCTTGACGTCCTCGTAAAACGCCGGCGGATAGGCGCAGACGACCGACATGCTTCCGGACGCCTCGTCTACCTCCATCATCGAGAAGCAGAAGGTCTTGTTCTTGCGGCCGACGCCGAGGATTTTGGTCGTCGTTTCCATGACCAGATCGAAGAACGTCTTCTTGTCGACGCGGCCCGACCTCAGATAGGCTCTGGAACTCGCAAGCAAGGCCGCCATCTCGGCCGGCATCGTCGCTTCCCGTCCGCGAATTCTCCATTCCTTCCAGTGGTGGCGCACGACCAGCAGCGCCAGCACCACGATGACGACATCCACCCAGAACGGCAGGATCGGCAGGACTGGAAGAGACGAGATCACCCGGCCCCAAAGCCCCTGGGGCGTCTCGGTGGCCTCGCCGGGCGCGTGCTCGGCCGACTGGTGGGTCACGAGGCGCAGAAACGCCAGGAGCACTTCAAACAAAATGTAGGCGCTGGCCACGAACAGCACACCGGAAGCCGTCTGGCCGAAGACCGACTGCAGCCAGAAGCGAATACGGAAGCGTATTACGTAGATCCAGCACCAGACAAGCCAGCACAGAGTTCGAATACCTTCGAATTCTTCAGGAAAGTACCGGCGCAGAAAAAACGGCGAGATTACCGCCGCGGCCAGAACAACATACAATACTATCCACATCGTCAATCTGCCCGCGGATATATAAGAATATTTTAATGTTATCAGGCATCCGCAGAAGAGTGAAGAACGAAGCGGAACGAAACGAGCAGCAGCGGACTACGGCGGGGAACGTTTCTGACCGTTCGTGCGCACGCGTCTCTTAAGGCCTTCGGCACTGCCCCGAAGCACACCGCTGATATTGCAGAACTTCTTGACATTGTTGGGCAATGTCGCGCTGACGGCTGGCGGGCGCACGGCTTTTCTTCAACCGGACGAGCCCCTTGACGGTGCGCGCGGCCTGTCAGGTCGCCGCGGATGCCGGGCCGGAATCACAAACGCGGGCAACAAAAAAGGCCGGGGCGAAACCGCACCGACCTTCCTCATCATCGCTCTTACACCCGTGCCAGTACATCCGTGGTCAAAAGTCTAATGCGACGCGGCGATTGCGAGCGGCGAAAGGTTTCAGCGCTCATAACAATACCGATGGGCGTGTCTATACGGGGCGATTGTGTTCGAAACAAGTCTCGAACACGAAAGCGCCGCGCATTCTTCGAACGCGCGGCGCCTGGTTTACAGCGATTTCAGGTTGCCACTTATTGCGGCGTCAGGTCGAAGCCGAACCACTTTTCCGAGAGGCGCTTGATGGTGCCGTCGGCCTTGGCGGCCTTGATGGCGTCGTCAAACAGCGCCTTCAGCTCCGGGTCGCTCTTGCGCAGGCCAACCGAGCTGCCGGCGCCGAGGAAGCCGCCCTGGAAGCGCGGGCCGGTGATGACCATGTCGCTGTTGGCCGGCTTTTCGACCGATGTCATCAGGTAGCCCATCGAGGCCATGACGAAGTCGACGCGGCCGGCGATCAGATCGAGGTCGTGCTGCTCGGTCGTCTTGTATTCACGCACCTCGACCACGTCCTTCAGGTACTCGTCGATGAAGCGCGCCGCGATCGAGGCCGTCTGGACGCCGATGGTCTTGCCTTCGACGAGCGGCTTCAACTCGTCCACCGCCTTGCGGGCGCCGGCCTCGTTGGATGCGAGCGAGAACAGTTCGCCCTTCATCGGCAAGGTTTCGAGTTCCCCGCCCTTGATCGTGGCGAAGGCCTGGCCGGTGCTGCCGTAGGAGATCGAAAAGTCGATGACTTCCTTGCGCTTTTCGGTCGCCGACATGCCGGCCATGATGGCGTCGAACTTGCCGGCGTTGAGCGCCGGGATCAGGCCGTCGAATGCCTGCGGCACGACGGTGCATTCCACCTTCATGTGCGCGCACAGGATCTTGCTGAGCTCGATCTCGTAACCGTCGAGCGTACCGTCCGGCTTGGTGAGATTATAGGGCGGAAACGCGCCTTCGGTGGCAATGGTAACCTTGGTCCACGTCTTCTGCTCGGCCTGAGCCGGTGCGGAAAGGACGCCGGCGGCAACGGCAAGCGCCGCAGCCGTGATTGCGCCCGTCTTCACGCGGTTATGCTTCTTCATGCAGATATTCCCCTTTTTGCTATGGTAACGGCTTGCTTCGGTCGTGCCAGTGACAGGCCCGGCCTCAACTGTTGATGAACTGGCGGAAGCGCTCGGACTTCGAGCGGGTGAACACCTCCTCAGGCGCACCCTCCTCCTCGATCGCGCCCTTGTGCAGGAACACGACCCGGCTCGACACGTCGCGGGCAAAGCCCATCTCGTGGGTGACGACGAGCATCGTGCGGCCCTCTTCCGCCAGCCCGCGCATGACGCGCAGCACTTCGCCGACGAGTTCGGGGTCGAGCGCCGAAGTCGGCTCGTCGAAGAGCATCGCTTTCGGGCGCATCGCGAGCGCCCGGGCAATCGCCGCCCGTTGCTGTTGGCCACCCGAGAGGTGCGCAGGATAATGGTTGCGCTTGTCGGCAATGCCCACCTTGGCAAGCAGCGCCTCTGCCTCTTCGATCGCCTCCCTTCGCGACCGCTTCAAGACATGCACCGGCGCCTCGATGACGTTTTCGAGCACGGTCTTGTGGGACCAGAGATTGAAGCTCTGGAACACCATGCCGAGTTCGGAACGGATGCGGTCCACCTGCTTCTGGTTGGCCGGGCGGCTTCTGCCGTCGCTCTGCGTCTTCAGCCCGATCGCCTCGCCGGCCACCTCGATGGTGCCGGAGTTCGGAACCTCAAGCATGTTGATGCAGCGAAGCAGTGTCGACTTGCCGGAGCCGGACGAGCCGAGGATCGAGATCACCTCGCCTTCGCGTGCTTCGAGCGAGACGCCCTTCAGCACCTCGACGGGCCCGAAGCTCTTGTGCAGATCGCACACGCGGATGGCGACATTTGCCGTCGCCGGCGCATTCAGGTTGGCGGAGATGTTCACTGCATTTCTCCCTTGAGCGCCCCAGAGATGGCCAGCGGCGGGCGCGATTGCGGATTCAGCCGGTGCTCGGCAAAAGCGACGAGCCGCGTCAGGATAAAGTTGATGGCAAGATAGATCGCGCCGGCAACGACGAAGACCTCGATGACGCGATAGGTCTCGGAGATGATGCGGGCGGCAACGCCGGTCACTTCCATCAGGGTGATGATCGAGGCAAGCGACGTCGCCTTGATCATCGAGATCACCTCGTTTCCGTAGCCCGGCAGCGCCTGGCGAAGCGCCTGCGGAGCGACGATGCGGCGGAAGATCATCAGGCGCCCCATTCCGCAGGCGCGCGCCGCCTCCACCTGGCCGTGCGGCACCGAAAGCAGGCCGCCGCGAATGATCTCGCTCGCATAGGCGGCGGTGTTGAGCATCAGCGCCAGCACCGCGCACCAGTAGGGCTCGCGCAGAACAGGCCAGAAGATGCTGTGGCGCACCGCCGGAAACTGGCTGAGGCCATAGTAGATCAGGAAGATCTGCACGAGCAGCGGCGTGCCGCGGAACAGAAACACATAGGCGCGGGCAAAAAGGTCGAGCACCAGGATGCCCGACAGCCGCGACAACGCCAGAAGCATGGCGAGCACCGAACCGAGCGCGACCGACGTCACTGCCAGCTCGATCGTCAGCGGCAGGGCCGAGACGAGGCTGAGGAAGGTTTCAAGAGCAAATTTGATATCCATCAGCCCCTCCTGACGCCGCGCGACAGACGCCGTTCGCTGAGCTGCAGAAGCAGGCCGGAAACGGTGGAGATCGCGAGATAGACGAGTGCGGCGATGAAGAAGAAATCGAAGGGGCGGCCGGTGGAGCCGGCACCGATCTGGGACTGGCGCAGAAGCTCGACGACGCCTGTGACCGACACCAGCGCCGATTCCTTCAAGACCACCTGCCAGACATTGCCGAGGCCCGGAAGGGCGTGACGGAGCGTCAACGGCGCAGTGATGCGGCGAAATTTCAGCAACCGCCCCATGCCGCAAGCCGTCGCCGCCTCCAGTTCGCCCGGCGTGACCGCGCGGAAGGCGCCGCGGAAAACCTCAGTCTGCTGCGCGCCCGAGGTGACGCCGACGGCAAGGGCGCCGGCAAGGAAGCCCGGGAAGCTGACGAAGCCCTCGGCGCCAAAAGCCTGGCCGATGGCGGTGACGGCGGCACTGCCGCCGAAATAGAAGAGGTAGATGACCAAGAGATCCGGAAGGCCGCGCAGCACCGTGGTGTAGGTTTCAGCCACCATGCGGGTGACCGGTCCGCCGGAGATCTTCGCCCAGGCGCCGAAGGTGCCGATGACGGCGCCGATCGCAAAACCGGCGAGCGCAATGAGGATGGTCATCCAGGCGCCGACGGCGAGCGCATGGCCCCAGCCGTCAGGCCCGAAACTGATGATGTCGAGGATACCTGGCTCCGTCAAAGGCTTGCCTCCCGCAATACCATTGCCTTTGAGAACGCACTATTCATGGCGGCCCTCGGGCAGCGGCGGATTGACGTTGTCGGGGATCGGGTTGACGAAGGGCGTGCCTTCGAGCCGTGCGGCGTGATCGGCCTTGGCCTGTTCGATCAGCGAGGGGTCGAGGATCAGGTCGAGCGCCGTGCTCGCCATCACCTTGGCCGCATGTTCCATGCCCTTGTGGGCGGCCGGCAGCTTGCCTTGGGCGACCAGTTGCCACGAATGGCCGGGCGTGCCGATCGCATAGGTGGCGCCGCGCATCTGCACGGTCGGGACCACCCAGCTGACGGTGCCGACATCGGTGGAGCCGACCAGCGTGCCTGCGCCGCTTTCCGGCGGGAAGATCGTGTCGCAAAGGGCGATGCCACGGCGCAGTTTCAGGCCGAAACGTTCGAAGGCAGAGGCGATGTCCTCGCCGGTAAAAGTCTCCTGGAATCGGGCGGCCATCTGCCGGTCCGCGTCGTCGAACTGCGGGGCCCCGAGATGTTCGAGGTGGCGGTGCATCAGCGCCTCGAGCGGCGTGTTGCCGACGAGGTTGGCATCGCCGCTGATCACCTCGTCGCTGACCGTCGTGCCGGTCATCAGCGCCGCCCCTTCGGCGACCTTGCGCACCCGTTCCGAAAGGTCGAGCAGTTCCGGCAGGTTGCGGGCGCGGATGAGGTAGCGCACGGTCGCGCGCGCCTGCACCACGTTCGGTGCGTGGCCGCCCGTGTCCGTCACGGCATAGTGGATGCGCGCCGACGACGGCATGTGCTCGCGCAGATAGTTGACGCCGACATTCATCAGCTCGACGGCATCGAGCGCGCTACGGCCGAGATGGGGAGCGGCAGAGGCGTGCGATGCCCGGCCGTGGAAGCGGAAGTTGATCTCGTTGCAGGCGAGCGAGACCGGATTGTTGACGCCGGCAAAGGGGGCCGGGTGCCAGGAGATGGCGATATCGACATCGTCGAAGACGCCATCGCGCACCATGAAGCCCTTGGACGAACCGCCCTCTTCGGCGGGGCAGCCGTAGTAGCGCACCCGGCCCTTCAGGCCGTTTGCCGCCAGATAATCCTTGACTGCGGTCGCCGCCATCATTGCGCCGGCGCCGAGCAGGTTGTGACCGCAGCCATGGCCGTTGCCGCCATCGACGAGCGGCCGTTCCTCCGGCACACCCGCCTCCTGGCTGAGACCCGGCAGCGCGTCGAACTCGCCGAGGATGGCGATAACGGGCCCGCCCTCGCCCGCCTCGCCCATGACAGCGGTCGGCAGGCCGGCAACGCCGCGCGCGACGCGGAAGCCCTCGGCTTCCAGCAGCGTGGCGTGTTCGGCCGACGAGCGGAACTCTTCGTAATTGGTTTCCGGCGTATCCCAAACCCGATCGCTGAGCGCGAAGAACTGATCGCGCTTGGCTTCGAGCATCTCCCAGACGGCATGCGAATTCTTCATGGTTTACCGGCGCCCTCAATGATAGTATCCAGAATTGGCGCCAATTTACGGAATCATTTTTGGATACACAAGGGTGGCATCAGGAATTATTTCAATTGGCGCCGAGAGCGTGTCTTGCTGCCCATCACGGCGACGAGGCGCCCACTCAAGGCGTTGAAACTGACCAAGAAAATCCACGCCGCCCAGATTGAATTGTCCTGGGCGTCATCATAGTTTCTCCAAAAATGGAGCCAATTCCCCGCAAAGGGGTGGCAGTCGACATGAGAAAAACAGGACCGGCGATGAGCGACGATCTGATGCAAACGGAAGCAGCCACCGACAAGAAGGACGTGACCGACCTCCTGCTGCACGACATCCTGACCGGCACCCTTCCCGCCGGCACCTGGCTGAAACAGATCGATCTCGAACGCCGCTACGATTGCACGAGGCCAGAGGTGCGCCGCGCGCTGGACCGGCTGTCGCAAAAGCGCCTGGTGCAGCACAATCCCAACCGCGGCTACCAGGTCTATGAACTCGACGACCAGCGCACCCGAGAGATCAGTGACATCCGTGTCATCCTGGAAACCGGCGTCGCCGACCGGATGATCGCCAACGCGACGCCGAATTCCATCAGGGAATTGCGCGACCTCGCCAAGAACTTCGACGAGATGTCGTTCCGCGGCTCGATCATGGAGCACTACGACGCCAACCTCGCCTTCCACCGCGCCCTGCTCATGCTGTCGGGCAACATCGAACTCGTCGGCATTATCGCCGAAATCCGCCAGCGCACGGCGTCCGCCCCGGTCTCGCAATGGCGCACCCGCGCCCGCATCGAACAGTCGGCCCGCGAGCATCACCTGATGGTCGACGCACTGGAGGCTCGCGATCTCAAGGAACTGAAGCGGCTGATCGAAATCCACATCCGCCAGGCGCCGGTGAAGGCGTGAGCCCTTGCCGATAGGCGCTTCGCCGGTCCGGCGGCCGCTTGGCCGCCCCGCGGCCGGAAACTTTGCGCCAAGAGCGGCCGTTGTGACGTAAAACTGTCAATTGCAGCAGCTACTTACGCGTTCGATTTCATAGGGAGTTTTATGTTGTCCTATCCGAACCGCGCGGCTGCTTTACAGGCGCTTGTTACTGCGATCTCAACAGTCACCTTCGCAAGACCAATTCGGGTTGCAATTGATGGACGGACCGCCTCCGGGAAAACGACGCTTGCGGACGAACTTTCCGAAATCCTTGTTGCGAGCGGCAGGGAAGCAATTCGCACGTCCATCGATGGCTTCCACAGGCCGAAAGCCGAACGCTATGCGCGCGGGCGGAACTCGCCAGAAGGATACTATTACGATGCGCGTGATCTCCCTGCCATCAATGCGCTGCTTCTGGAGCCACTCGGCCCGGATGGTAGCCGCGCATATCGCACGGCATCCTTTGATCTCTTGAACGATGAACCAATCGATGAGGAGGCAAAGATGGCTTCCGCTGATGCGATCCTCATCGTGGACGGTACGTTCCTGCAGCGCCCTGAGCTGTCAGGCAACTGGGATTTGGCGATCTTTGTCGAGACCACCGAGGCTGTTTGCGAACGGCGCGGCGTTGAGCGCGACGCCCAGCTGCTCGGGGGAATGGACGCGGCGCGCCAGCTTTATGCGACCCGATATCAGCCCGCATACAGTCTCTACGAGCGCATTTGCGCGCCAAGCCTGAATGCGGACGCTGTCTTCAACAATGATGATTTTGATCGTCCTGACCTGACGATCAAGGCAAACGGCAGGTTGCCTTGAGAGGCACATGACTGGTTGGGGCCGCCAGGGCCCCTTGGGTGCGGGGCTTCACTCAGCCGAGAACTTCACCGTCACGCCGCGCTGGCGAAAATAGGCCTGCATCAGCTTGCGGCCGGAACGGTTGTTCTGCACGAGCTTCGCCGGGTCGAACACCGCTTCTTTCACTCCCGCACGCGCCAATGCTGCCTTGAGGGTCGCGATATGCAGGTCGATGTCGGCATTGTCCGCGTTGAGCGATTCATAAATGCGGGTTGTTGCCTCGGCTACGGTCGGTTCACTCAACGATTTCACTCCTGTTGCTGTGTGGCTGGTGCGCGCCACAGTCGTTGGCCTGACCCTATTGGGAAGAAAAGCGCCGGCGTCAATGGGTGAGCATGGATCGGAGTGTCGCGTCCGCTTTGCAAAATGCGGCGTCGGAGGCGGCCGGGTATGGGCTGCAGTGACTTGAGACGGCATGGCCGCTTCTTTCTGGAACAGTCAGCTGGCCGCCCCATCCCCGGCCTGTTCGAGCTCGAGAATGTTGCCTTCAGGGTCGCGCGCATAGGCAATGAGGTACGGCTGATCCTTCGACCCGAAGTCGGTGATCTCGCCAATCTGGCTTCCACCGGCCCGAATGATCGCCGACAGCACGACGCGAATGTCGTCCATCTGGAAGGACAGGTGCCCAAGGCCGGGCTCGTTCACCCTTGGCTGGTCGCGATCATGCATGACCTTGTACTCGTGGATTTCCAGGAAAGGACTGTCTAGAGCGGGGAATTTGAGCCAGATCGAGTAGATCTCGCAGTTCGCAAGTCCATTGCCTCTCCCCACCTTTTGTCCTGATAACGTCCTCGGTTCACGAAGCGGCTCGCATTTCAGAACGGTCACGTAGAACGCGGCGAGCGCGTCCGCGTTACGGGCGACCAAGTTGATGTGAGCAAGCTTCATGTGGCAGTCCCGGTGGGAAGGCGACCCTATCGGCTGGGACGAAAAACAAAAGAGCCTGCGGTGATCCGACGCGGCCTTTTGGCCCAAGCTGCGCGTCGCTCCGCCCTACCCCCCAAGCGCGATCGTTATCACCACCAGGACAGCGCCGATCGCCGCCATGGCAAAGGCCATCGGCCAGGGGCTGCGGCCCATATACTGTCCCAGCCGCGCGCCGATGACGAAGAGCATGACCAGCGCAACACCGTTCGAAAGGCGCATGGCGAGACCGACATTGTCGGTGAAAAGAAACGGGATGCTCGGCGGCAGCGTCGAGACGGCGACGAGCAGGAAGATGGCAAAGGCGGCCTTCAGGTCGCGGCCGGTGACGGTTCTGTGTCTCGGATCATGGCCAAGCGCCCTCACCCGCATGAGCAGCGCATCGGCCTCCCTGGGCGAGGACACCCGGCGCACGTCATCCGGCAGATTGTCGAGAAACATCTCGCGGGCGCGCTCCAGCGGCTCGTGCCGGAGCGCCTCGATGAAGCCCTGGCGCCTCGTGCGCTCGACAACCGTTGCCAGCACATACATGACGCCGTCGACGATGCCCCAAGCGAGGTTGCAGCCAAAGGCGGCGACGAGCACCGCCCTGACGCCGCCATCTTCTCCGGTGACCGTGCTCATCGTTCCGGTAAAGGTCAGCGCCATCAGCAGGCCGAAGACGATCTCCGACAGCCGGTCGATCGGGTCGAGGATGGCGCGCGGCTTGTCGGTCACGGGCAGCAACCCTTGAAGTGGCCCGAATGGGCGCGCCAACACGCGATCATACGCCGCGACGGGGAACAGCCGAACCGCAAGCAGCTGCCCCTTTTCTACTGCGCCTGCAGGTCGGCGAAGGCGTCGCGCACGTGGTCGGCAACGGCGAGCACCGGCGCCGGCGCGTCCGAGATCACCTGCAGTCCGATATTGTAGTGACCAAGATCCGGCAGGCCGTCCCTTTCGCCGAGCTGCACCATCTCGCCTTGCACGAGGTAGCGCGGCAGCGGCGCGATCGCGAGGCCGGCAAGCACAGCCGCCCGCTGGCCGGTCGTATAGGCGCTCAGGAAAGCGATGCGGAACTTGCGGCCGGCGCGCGCGAGCTTTTCCACCGCATCCGCCCGCCAGACGCAGCCGTCTTCCCACATCGACACCGGCAACGGGTCCTTGAGGTGGGCACTGCCGCATTTGGCGCCGGCCCAGACGAGCTTTTCCTGCATCAGGATCTCGCCGTTCCTCGGCACGCCTTCGGTCAGGCTGTTGAAGATGGCGATGTCGAGCCGGTGCTCGTCGACCTTCTTGCGCATGGCGTTGCTCATGCCGATCGACACGTCGATCGTCACGTTCGGATAGGATTCGCCGAAGCGCTTCAGCACCTCGGGCAGGATGCGCTCCCCGACATCTTCCGGCGCGCCGACGCGCACGACGCCATTCATGTCCGGAAGCAGGAAGCGCGACACCGTTTCATTGTTGAGCGACAGCAGCCGGCGGGCAAAACCAAGCAGCGTTTCGCCTTTCGGCGTCAACGTCACCGAGCGCGCATCGCGCAGGAACAGCGTGCAGCCGAGCATTTCCTCAAGCTTCTTGATCTGCATCGAGACTGCCGACGGCGTGCGATAGACGGTTTCGGCCGCAGTGGTGAAATTGCCGGTCTCGGCGATCGCGACGAAGGTCTTCAGCACATCCATTTCAAGAAGCGGAAGCGCGTGTCGCATCATCATGTTCATGGCGGCATCCTCGATCAGAAAAACTGAATGATTGGTTCACTTCATTTCGTTTGATTGAACATCAGGGATGACCGATAGTCAAGCTCAAGGACGAGAAAGGAAGGAGAAGCCCATGTCCACCGTCGCCTTCGCCATCGCTCTCTCGAAGAGTTCCCTTTGTAACAGCCCGATGTCCCGTGAAGTGGCAGACTACAAGCATCGAAGGAGCAACGACATGGTCCTGAACGCCCTTACCCAGATGATCGCCGTGCTTGACGGTGTTGCCAGGCAGCGACGCGAAAAACAGATCGCGCGAAACCGGGTGGAAGCCCGCCGCGAACTCGCCAGACTGCCACAGAGGGTCCGTGACGACGTGATGTTTGCGGACTCGCTAATCAATCACCAAGTTTGATGAAAAGCATCAAACATATTCGTTGGAATGATAGATCAGGTTGCGGCATAACTACCATCGTGGTCGCGACCATCTGAGCACTCAGAAGGAGCCATGAAATGTCCAGCACTCAGTTTTCATCGGCCTCGGAACGGGCATCCTCCCACTCGTCCCTCCCGGGTCTCTTCAATCTTCAGGTTCGTGCCTGGGCGGTTTGGAAGCGCTATCGCCAGGAACGGGCTCTGGAAAACCTGTCCTATGACACGCTGAAGGACATCGGCTTCCCGTCGGTGGACGATGCGGTGCACAAGACCGAACAATGAATGACGGCGTGACCTTTCTCTTCTGAGCGTCACGGTCCGGATCGATCGAAGGGCATTGCCGGCAAGGCGATGCCCTTTTTTCGTTGCGCGGATGGCAAGTTCCACCGGAGGCTGCCCGGGTCGCTCGCCCCCCGCGAAATCTCCACGGAGCTCGCCTGCGCGCGCGGCAGCTCAGCTTTCGGATAGCCCGCCTCATGATCTAAGGTCGATGCATGAGCGATTCAAACCCATTCAATGTCCGCGATCTGAACGGACGCCTCCTTTGTCCCGCATGCGGCTATCCGGACTACGCGTGCGTTCCCGCCTACGACACGCGCGGTGGATTGATCGGAAGCGCCATTTGCCCGTGCTGCCTGTGGGAGCCTGGCTTCGACGATGACCCCGCGACCTCGGCAAAAGCGGAGGATGGCATCGTTGCTTCGTTACAGACCTACCGCGCCGCATGGGGGTCGGCCCTGGGCTGGCGCGGACGAATGACGGAAAAGCCGCCGGGCTGGGACGGCGAACGACAACTGGCGCATCTCTTCGAGCTTGCGCCGGGCCTGCGCTAGCGGACCCTGGGATCGACGACGGAACGCCCTTGCCGCCAGATGCGCGCGGCCTTCGCCGAACGGCTCGAAGGCTCCCCCAGCCAGTGGCCGGCACGCGTCCCACTTGCCTCATACCGACACCCGCCTCAAGCCACTTCGAACGTCGCAATCGACAAACACAACCCTGGCGGGCGCTTTGCGATTGTTGCGTATCTCTGGCAGTTCTTGTCAGATAACGTCAATCGCCCGATAAAATCTGTCGCTTTCCTTACAAAGTCTGGAAATGGCGCTGTCAGCGCGTTTTGCCGCCGGATGTCGCAATGCGAAATCTCTTTGCGGTCGCTGCTTTCCATGCGAATGTCGCAAACAGACAAGCCGAAGAGTATCTTCCAAGCGACGAATATACCCGCATCGCCAAGCATGGGAAGCCTCATGAACAAGCCACTGACCAAAAAGCGTTCTCTCGTCTTCTTCCTGGTGCCGAACTTTTCCATGCTGCCCTTCTCGGCGGCGATCGAAACGCTCCGCATCGCCAACCGCATGCTCGGCTATGAGGCCTATTCCTGGCGCCTCGCTTCGTCGGACGGCGAAAAGGTCCTCTCCTCGAGCGGCATCGCGCTCGAGGTCAACTCGTCGCTGGCCGACGAGCGCAAGTTCCTCGGTGGCGAAAACCGCCCGTCGATGGTGCTGGTCTGTTCCGGCATCTATGTCGAGGACTTCAACAACAAGTCGGTCAATGCCTGGCTGCGCGAAGTCTACAATCGCGGTGTCGCCGTCGGCAGCCTCTGTACGGGCGCCCATGTGCTGGCATCCGCCGGCCTGCTGACGGGCAAGCGCTGTGCCATCCACTGGGAGAACCTGCCGGGCTTTTCCGAAACCTTCCCCCAGGTCGACGTCTATGCCGACCTCTACGAGATCGACAGCAACATCTACACCTGCGCCGGCGGCACCGCCTCGCTCGACATGATGCTGAACCTGATTGACCAGGATTTTGGCGAAAACCTCGTCAACCGCGTCTGCGAACAGGCGCTGACCGACCGCGTGCGCGGCCCGCATGACCGCCAGCGCCTGCCGCTGCGCGCCCGCCTTGGCGTACAGAACGCCAAGGTGCTGTCGATCATCGAGCTGATGGAAGCCAACCTCGCCGAGCCGCTGTCGCTGCTCGAAATCGCCGAGGGTGCGGATCTCTCGCGCCGGCAGATCGAACGGCTTTTCCGGCAAGAAATGGGCCGCTCGCCCGCCCGCTACTATCTCGAAATCCGCCTTGACCGCGCAAGGCACCTCTTGATCCAGTCGTCGATGCCGGTCGTCGAAGTGGCCGTCGCCTGCGGCTTCGTCTCCGCCTCGCACTTCTCCAAGTGTTATCGCGAACTCTACAACCGCTCCCCGCAGCAGGAGCGCGCCGACCGCAAGCTGACGCTGCAGATGGCGCGGTAAAGCCGACAGCAAGACAGATGGAAATGGGCGGAGCGATCCGCCCTTTTTTCGTTGTGGCAGCGTTCCCCCTTCTCCAGCCCGCAGCGCCGCATGGATCTCGGGTCATGCCCGAGGATGCCACCCATTCCGGGGCACCTTCCGGGCCGCCCTGCACACTTGCCTTGTTGCGACATTTCAAACTGGCGCGTTTTGCGAGAGGGCTTGCACCCGCACAACTGAGATAGGAATGTCGATGCCCACGGGGAATCGGCCCGTCCGTCATACTCGAGCGCCAGGCGACGTCGCCATCACCACGAGCAGGAGCAAACATGGCCCCCGTCGAAATCGATCCCGCCAAGGTCCACGAGTTCAAGGATTTCCAGAGCTTCTACGACTGGCTCGCCGCCCACCACCACAGCGAAACCGAAGTTTGGATCAAGACCCACAAGGTCGCCTCCGGCCTTGCCTCGATCACGCCGAAGGAGGCGATCGACGCGGTGCTCTGCTGGGGCTGGATCGACGGCGTGCGCAAGGGCTTCGACGAAAAGAGCTTCCTGCAGCGCTACACGCCGCGCGGCAGGAAGAGCATCTGGAGCCAGATCAATGTCGACAACGTCGCCCGCCTGATCGAGGAGGGTCGCATGACCGAGTACGGGCTGAAACAGGTCGAAGCCGCCAAGGCCGACGGACGCTGGGACCGCGCCTATGCCAGCGGCAAGGACATGACGATCCCCGACGACCTGCAGGCGGCGATCGACGCGGAGCCCGCTGCCCGCGACATGCTCGAAAAGCTCAGCGCCCAGAACCGCTTCGCGCTTGCCTTCCGCACCCACAACATGAAGACCGAGGCGGGTCGCAACAAGAAGATTGAGACCTTCGTCGAGATGCTGAAACGCGGCGAGACGATCTATCCGCAAAAGAGCAAGTGAGCGCAACTGGCCACCGGCGCCCGGCCCTTGCGCCAAGCCGGCGGTTACGACGCCAGTGCGTCGAGCAGCGCCAGTTCCGAAATCACCCGGTTTCGCCCGGCGTGCTTGGCCATGTAGAGAAACTGGTCGGCGGCGTGCAGGTAGTTTTCGAAGGCTTCTGAGCTTTCGATGGTGGCAAGGCCGATCGAGACGGTGATCGTCAGTTCCTCGTCATCGGCGACGATGCGGGATTTTGCGAGCTCAGCCCTCAGCGCGTCACAGAAGGCAAAGGCGCGGCGAACGTCGCAGCCGTTGAAGAGAATGCCGAACTCCTCGCCGCCCAATCGCGCAAGCAGGTGCTCATCGCCGACCAGGGCCGAGAGGCGCTTGGCGACATGCTTCAGCACGATGTCGCCGATCTCGTGACCGTAGGTGTCGTTGAGCCGCTTGAAATGGTCGATGTCAAGCACCGCAATCGCGGTCGGCTCGCCGCGTCTCAGGCACTGTTCGACGAGCCTCGGGCCGGCGACGAAGAAATGGCGGCGGTTGTAGAGATCGGTCAGGTAGTCGCTCGCCGCCTGCCGCTGCAGCGTCTGGAGCCGCTTCTGCACGCCGGCTGCCTGGGCCATGCGGCCGTTGAACTCCGCCTCGAGGAACGGTTTCTGGATGAAATCCGTGCCGCCGGCTTCGAGGAAACGGGCGCCCGCCCGCCGGTCGCCGCTGTCCGACAGCCCGATCACCGGCAGCGCACCATCCCCTTGGCGCCGCTCGACTTCGGCCAGCAATGCGGCCCCGGTCATGTCCGAGAGGTCGAGGTCGGTAACGACGAGATCGATCGCCTCGCCGCTGTCGAGCACCTGCAGCGCATCGGCGGCAGACGCCACCTCGCAGACGGAAATCCGCTTGCGCCTCAGAATGCCCGCCAGTTCGCTGCGCGAGGCGTCATCGGAATCGGCAAGCAGCACCGTCGTCTTGCCGTTGGTCAACGCCCGGTCGACGGCGCCGATCAGAAGGTTGATCGATTCGGGCTGGTGTTTGATGACGCAATCGAGCACGCCGCGCCCGAGAATGTCTTCGCGCGTCTGGTCGTTGAAGGCGGCGGTGAAGACGACGGCCGGAACCTGATGGGAAAGAACGAAATCGAGCGCCTGGCAATTGGGCGCGTCCGGCAGGTTGAGATCGAGGACTGCGAGCGAGAAGGCGCCGGGCGATCGTTCGAGTTCCTGGCGAAGTGCAGCAAGCGAACTGCAATGGGTGACGCGAATGCCGTGGATCGATTCCAGCCCGTACTTCAGCGCCGTCGCGAACATCCTGCTGTCCTCGACAAGCAGCATGCGCTTGTCGCTGTGCTTCTGCACGGAATTCACCCGGCCCGGCGTGCGGCGCAATCTCACGTCCCTGCAACCCCTCTCGAGCCGCAGGCGTGCTTCCCTCAAAGGGGTGACGCTGGCTCCGAATACATGATCAAACCCGTCACACCGCTCCGGCCTTGCGGCCTTTACGTAAGCTGTGACCGGGCTCCCCGCTCCTGTTGCGGCGGATTGAAGACCGATCGGATTGCAATTTCGTTAATGGAGCAACCTGCGCGCGGCAATTCGCGCAGGTTGCCATAATATTTTGGGGATTATTTTTCGTATCAGGCCGAAACCTTCGCCGGAACCCCAACCTTTTCACTGAGCGTACGGATCTTCGTCAGCGTATCGAGGTTCTGGTTGACGCGGCAGTAGAACTCTTCATTGACGAAGGGACGAACGACGAAGTCGTTGCCGCCGGCTTTCAGGAACCGCGCCGAAAGCAGCCGGTTGGTCGACGACGATACGCCGATGATACGCAGCTGGTGCGGGCCGTAGGAGCCGCGAATGCGCCGCGTCAGCTCGAAGCCGTCGATATCGGGCATATTGTAGTCGGTGATGACGAGGCCGATATCCGGATTGTTCTTGAGGATCTCCAGCGCCGCAGCACCGTTTTCGGCCGAGCTGGTGCGGAAATTGTAGCGCTTCAGCTGCGTCGTCAAAAGCGCGCGCGCCGTCGGGCTGTCATCGACGATCAGCACATGGTGCTTGTGGTTGGTCAGGAACCGGCAGACCGATTCCGCCAGCATGTCGACGGCAAAGACGCTGTCCTTGATGACGTAGTCGACGATTTCCTTGGAAAGGATCTTCTCTCGCGTCGATTCCTGGAACGAGCCGGTGAAGACGACCGTCGGCACGCTCATCTCGATCAGGTAATTGAGCGCTTCACCGTTCTCGGCCCCCGGAAGGTTGATGTTGGAGATGGCGAGCGATGCTGGGAAGGTCGCGTTCTCGACGGCGAACTGCAGGTCGTCATAGTCGCGGCAGACGATCACATCGATATCGAACAGCTCTTTCAGCCGCTTCGACACCATCGACGAGAAGAGGTTGGAGTCCTCGGCAAGCACGATCCGGTGCTCGGCCAGAGATTCGCCGGAATAGTACATTCCGGAAACGCCGAAAAATGACATTGTACGCCTATCAGTAAGAGTGTCCCCCGACAGCGCCACGCGCGTGTCAAACGCAGTCGCTGTTCTGCGATCATGCTAGAGGAGAAAGGCTTTCGCTGGTGTTAATGCCTTCTGCATGTGTCTTTCAATCGTAACCGATGAAAGGACAAGAACATGCAGAAATCTAGTGTTCTACAGCGACCTTTGCGCGTCTGATAAGACGCGCGGCGCTGTAGTCGGCGAAGTCACGACGCGATGTGCTGTCGTGGGTCGCGCAGGCCTGTGTCCGCGACGGCCCCGTCACTCGCCCGGCGCGCGACCGCTGCGCGCTTCGGCGGTCTTTCGAATGACATCGGCGATCTCCGGATTGCTGCTCGACAGCATCTGGAAATCCTCCGAATAGAGCGACAGCAGCGACACTTCGGTGACGGCGCTGACGGTGGCCGAGCGCGGCTCGCCCGTGATCAGCGCCATCTCGCCGAAGAAGCTGCCCGGGCCGAGCTCGACCGGCGTCGGCGATGGCGTCTGAATGCTGACGCGGCCCTCGACGATGAAGAACATCTGGTCGCCCGCCTCGCCCTTGCGGCAGATGATGGTGCCGGCCGGAACGACGCGTGGCCGAAGCGCCCGGACGATCTCGACGAAGGCAGCCGAGCCGAGCTTCTGGAAGAGTGGCACCGCCGCCACCAGCTGCCAGTTGCGCACGAAATCCTGGCGGCGCACCTCTTCGAAAAAGCCAGTCGCGAGAATGCCGGCCCAGAGCGCGAAGATGCCGATGCCGCTCATCATCACCAGGCCCGCCAGCACCCGGCCGGCAAAGGTCATCGGGATCTCGTCGCCATAACCGGTGGTCGAGAGCGTGACCACCGCCCACCACATGGCCTGGGGGATGCTGCCGAACTTGTCCGGCTGGATATCGCGTTCGATGAGATAGGCAAAAAGCGATGCGCCGAAGAGCACGATGCCGAACACCGAGGTGACGCCGACGAGATTGGGGGCTGCGCGCGCCACCACCCGGCCGAGCAGGCGAAAGAAGGTGAAGTGCCGCAATGGCTTCAGCAGCCAGATGCCGCAGTAGAGGCTCTGGTCGCGCGAGCCGGCGATCAGAAATCCGATGACCGGCACCACCACGGCGAGCAGGTCGATGACGAGCGCCGGCGTGCGGCCGCGATCGTTCTTGTCCCGTCGGCGGATGACCGTGTCGACCAGTTGCAGGACGTAGACGGCCCAGACGCCGGCAAGAAGCAGCTCGAGCGAGAGTTTTGTCGTCGGGTCGAGATCCCGTGTTGTGAGCGCCGCAACCGTGATCAGGCCGAGAGCCGCCACAAGCGCGTTGAGAGGCGCAGAGATTTTCAGGAAAGGCCGTGCCGACATTCGCTCCCCCAGCGCCCGTGCCCAAACGGACGGACAGGTCCGAAGCACAGTAACGCTTTGATCCTGAGCACAATTCAATGCATGAATCGATGCTAAATCAAGATGCCACGCACGGCTGCGGCTACGGCATGTTTTCGCCCTTTGATCGCAGTCGATCAAAGGGCGAATGTTACAGCAACCTTTGCGCGTCTGATGAGGCCCGCGGCACTTTAGAAGCCCTAGTAGCGCGTCTCGTCCGGCCCCATGTCCGGATCCCGGATCCGGTCCTCTTCATACTGTTCGGCCCCATCGATCGGCTTGAGCCACGGCTCGCGCCGCTTGATCCAGAGCTCGTAGCCTGGCTTGAGCGGCGTCGGCGCCTGCGAAAGAAGGCCGAGTTTGACCTCGGCCTCGCGCGCATCGACCGAGAAGACACGCGAGCCGCAATGGGAGCAGAAGCACCGCCCATGAAACTCGGCGGTCTCGCCACTGCATTGAAACTCCTGTGCCGGCCAGATGCCATAGAAGGTAAAGGCCGACCCGCTTTCCTTGCGGCAATCCATGCAGTGGCAGATACCGACCCGGATCGGCGCACCGCGCACCGACACCTGCACCTGGCCGCACAGGCACTTTCCCGAAAGTACGCTCATGGTTTGTCCCTCCTGTCGCTGACTGACATGCGATGTCCGAAGAACGGCGCAGGCGGTCGCCGGTTCCGGTACCATCTTCGAAGACGGCCACGAGAAGGCCCATGCGCCGGAAAAGGACGGAACCTTTCGCTCCTCCACGTCTTCTGACAGTAGAGCAAACGGAGGATAAGGCCATGGCGCATGCCGACGAACAGGAGATCATCGATCTCGAGCAGGAGTTCTGGCGCACCATCCTGGAGAAGGATACCGAAGCATCCGTTGCGATGCTGCCCGACCGGTCGATCGTCGTCGGCGCGCAGGGATCGGCGGTGTTGAGCCGCGAAGACTATCGCCGGATGGCGGGCGAGGCGGAAGGCGCCTGGAAGCTCAAATCGTTCCGCCTCGACGATGTCAGCGTGATTTTCCCGCATGAGGACGTGGCCGTGATCGCCTACACGGTGACCGAGGAGATGGATGTCGACGGCAAGCCGCTGACCCTGAAGGCAGCCGACGCGACCACCTGGGTGCGCAAGGACGGCGGATGGCTCGCTTCCCTGCACACGGAATCGGTGCTCGGCGACCCTTTCGGCCGTGACCGCAAGGCGGCCTGAGGCCGCTACATTTGGGCGCCCTGTTTCGCCCTTAAACCGCCGGCGGCGTCCAGGACGCCGTCGGTCGACAAACCGTCTGCCCCACGCGCGATTTTCGGTATAAGATACCACCATGAGTGAAGCCCAGCCTCTGTTCGATATGCTGCGCCAAACCGTGCAGCCTGAAGTCGCCGGCGTATTGGAGCGATTTGTCCGGGAAGCGCCGGACCGCAAGCTCTGCCGTGTCAACGCCCTTGCCTTTGCCGCCGAGCACCAGCTCGACGAAGAAAAGGTCATCGCCGCTTTCCTGCACGCGTCCCGCCTCGGCCTGTTCGAGCTGTCGTGGAACGTGCTTTGCCCGGGCTGCGGCGGTGTTCTCGACAGCAACACCTCGCTGAAGACGGTGCAGAGCGACACCTACACCTGCTCGCTCTGTGCCGCCGGCTACGAGCCGACATTGGACGAGATGGTGGAAGTCACCTTCACCGTGAACCCGCGCGTCCGCCACATCGAGGCGCACAACCCGCATGAGCTGGCACCGTTCGAATACTTCCGCCAGATCTACTGGGGCTCGGGCATCGAATTGCCGGAGGAGGATTACGAAGCCCGGATCGACGATTTCGTGATCGAGGCGCTGGAGCTGCCGCCGGGCGAAAAGGCGGTCATCTCGCTGCAGCTGCCACCGGAGTTCATCATCATCTTCGAGCCGGTGACGCACGCGGCACAGTTCATCGACGTCAAGGGCGAGCCGACCAAGGAGCGGCGCACGCTGTCGCTGGTGTTTGATCGCGGCCACCGCCACGACGAGGCGATTACCATGCAGCCCGGGCCCATGCGGATCCAGGTGGAAAACCACACGGACGTGCGCACCCTGCCCTCCGTCTGCATCGCCAACGACACGCTGCATGATATCTTGGGCCAAAGGCGCCCGTTTCTCACCGCCAAGCGGCTGCTGTCCAACCAGACCTTCCGCGACATCTACCGCACCGACACGATCGACGTGGACCAGCGGCTGAAGATCACCAGCCTCACCTTCCTGTTCACCGATCTGCGCGGCTCGACCGAACTCTATGAACGGGTCGGCGATCTCGCCGCTTTCGATCTGGTGCGCACCCACTTCACCGTCGTCAACGAGATCGTGGCGGCGGAAGCCGGCGCGGTGGTGAAAACGATCGGCGATGCGGTCATGGCGACCTTCCCGACACCCGACCGGGCGGTTGCCGCCGCCATGCGCATGCGCGACGCGATGCGCGAGCTGAACGATGCGCGCGGTGCGGAGGACCTCTTGTTGAAGATCGGCATTCACGAGGGGCCGTGCATCGCCGTCAACCTCAACGAGCGCCAGGACTATTTCGGCCAGACGGTCAACATCGCCTCGCGCGTCCAGCACCTTGCCACCTCGCGCGAAATCTTCGCCACCAGCGCGGTGCTGCAGGATCCGCGCGCGTCGAGCCTGTTGACGGACCGCGGTCTCAATCCGCAGTCGCACAATGTGGCGCTGCGCGGCATCACCAACGAGATCAGCATCTTCTCGATCCCCTGACCTTGGAGGCGACAGCCAGCGACGACACTCCACGCCGGACGCCGTCTCGCATCGCCGCTGCGTTTGGCTCAGACGACAGGTGGTATCAGCGTCAGCACCTCCCCGTCGCCAGGAATCACCAGCCTGGTCAAGGGGATGCCGTGCGCATCGGCTGCCGTCCGGAGCTCGCTTCGCGTGACCGTCGCGTGGTCAAGCGCCTCCATGTGCGTCGCGACGACGATGCTGCCCTTGGCGGCCTCGCAGACGGCGATCGTCTGGGCCGCGTCCATGACGATCAGATCGCCATTCCACTTGGCCCCGCAGGAATGGGTGACGATGACATCCGGCTTCGTTTCGCGGATCGTGTTTTCGATAGCCGGGTAGTAGACCGTGTCGCCGGCCCAGTAGACGCTCGGCTCACCCTTGGCCTGAAGGGTGAAGCCGATGACCGGCCCCATGTCCTGGACGACGGGGCCAAGCCCGTGGCTGCCGTCGCGCCGGGTGAGCTTCAGGCCCTGCCAGTGCGCCTTGTCGGCAAGCGGCGTCACCTCGCGAAAACCTGCGGCCCGGATCGCCTCCTCGTCACCAGGCTGGCAGAAGATTGGCAGCCCCTTCGGCACCCGGTGCTTGGCGGTATCGTCGAAATGATCCTCGTGCAGGTGCGAGACGATCACCAGTTCCACCCCGGCAAGGATCTCGTCGATCGTAACCGGCAGCCCCACCGTCGGATTGGGCGAGCGCCCGGCAAAGGACGGCAGGCTGTCCTTTGCCCCTAAGAAGGGATCGACGAGAATGGTGTGGCCGGCATAGTCGAGCTTCAGCGTGGCATTGCGGATAAGCTGGAGTTTCATCGGTGTCCTCCCTTGGCCGAACCGGCTTTATGCAGTGGCGATCCTTGCGCAAGTCGCAGCGAAATCAAGCCCTGAATTGACGACCGGCATCCAGGGCGCGCTGGATTTTCGTAGATTGTGGCCGCGGACCACCCGGGAATATCTTGACTTAAAGTTGCAACGAAGCTCGTACTGGCTGCTCAGAGGAGACAGAGCTATGCCAATTTTGCGACCATTCCATCGAAACCATCGACGGATGCAAGAAGGCCCCAGTTCGGGTTACAGCTCCTATGCCTATCTCAGAGACCGCGAATACGCTCAGTCGCCGACGCATTTCATCCGCGCCTTCATGCTCATCCAGGACGACCTTAAGAGCATCTTTGAGTACGTCGAGCCAAGTGAAGAGTGCCTAGCCACTTTTTCATATCGCATTCATGAGCTTTTGATGCGGACCTGTATGGAGATCGAGGCCAACTTCAAAGCCATCCTGTCCGAGAACATCTACACGCCGAAGTTCGACAAGTGGCATCGACCGATCCTCAACATGCACGTCTATCGGACAATCGATGTTACACACCATCTCTCTGCATTCGAAGTGATACTGCCGATATGGAACGGAACTCCGCGGGTCATGTGCCCTTTTGAGTGCTGGAAATCAAATCAGACGCCTTCCTGGTACCGGGCTTACAACGAGAGCAAGCACGATCGCCAAGAAGAGTTCAAAAAGGCGAATCTGGATCACTTGATCTCGGCCGTTGCGGGGCTTCTTGTTGTGCTGTCAGCGCAGTTTGGGGTTGAAGATTTTTCCTCGGGCCATGACGGCCTGACCATTGGTGGACATCAATACCACGACGGAGAACCTGCCATCGGAGGTTTCTTTCGCGTCAAATTCCCGAACGACTGGTCGGATAACGAGATCTACGCTTTCGATTGGGAAGATATCAGAGACGACCCCAATCGCTTTTCAAAGTTCAACTACGATGCTCTATAGGCTCCGGGGAATACAACTGATTGATTATCGGCAATAGCATGCAAAGTTGCGTCAAACTCGGTGGCTAGAGGCAAGGATGACCGAAGATCGGTGATTTCCGGGGGAGTAGCTGACAGGCAAATCTGCTTTGAGCGCCGCCACCACGACAATTCAGGGAAGCACCGTCTCCGTTCATCTCTGCCTCAGCGGCCGCGCGCCGCGCGGCAGACGAGGCTGAGGGCCCAAGCGCCAAAACATGGATCGCGCCCGCTCGCACGCCCCTCACCGCCAGCCGCAATCCCAGGGCTGGCCGCGCGCCGTGCGGTGACAGGCAAAGGCGCGGCCGCAGGAATGGGTGGCGCTGATCGTCATCCGGCCCCGGCCGGAGCCCGAGCCGCGCGCAAACATCTGGCGGAAGGCGACGTTGGCATTGGCAGGGCAGCTCGAAAAGCTCTTCTTCTGCAGCTCCGCCGGCGGGGTGATGGTGCGCGTGCTGGTGTTTTTCTCAGACGTTTTGGCCGTCCCTTGCGTGTCTGCCGGTGGCGGCAGCTTGGCCTCGCGGCGGATGGTGACGCAGCGGCCATCCCTCGCCTCCTGATTGCGCGCGCAGGCGAGCGGGCAGATCCGCTGTTTTTCGCCCTTCAGCCGATCGAGAACCTCGCTGGAAGGTTCGAGCGTCGCCAGCTGGAGTTTGCCATGTTTGGCATAGGCCTCCAGTGCCCTTCGACTGCCCGCACCCCACAGGCCATCCTCACCGCCGGCGCGGCAGCCGAGCCGGTTGAGCTCGACCTGCACGGAGCGGGCAAGCGCGCGGTCGACGGTCGTGGTCGGCTCAGCGCTGACGGTTGGATCAGCGAGCGCCACGACGGTGCCATTCGGCGTGGCAGCCGAGGTTTCAGGCTTTGCGGCGGCCGCCCGATCGATGATCTGGATCTTGGCCTTAGCGAGCGATGCGAAAACGCCTTGCGGATACTGCGTCAGATAGGCATCGAACAGGTCGCGGTCGGTCGCGTCCTTGATCGTCTCCCAATAGGCAAGTTCGGCGGCCTGTTCCCCGTTTCTCTCCTTCGCCAGTGTCGGCTCGCTTCCCGTGGCCGGCTTCAGCACCACCTCGCCGGTCAGCGAGGAATTGTCCCAGGGCACCTGCTTGCCGCCGGTGGCCGCCAGCACGTCGCGGCGCACGTCGATCAGCTCGCGGGTAATGTCGCGCCCCGGCTGGCCAAGATGTTTGAGGAGTGCCGAGGTGAAGGGCGAGTTGCGGCCGGCACCGTCGAGCGCGACGTTGCCGGGCTGGGTGGCAAAGGCGATCAGCGTACCGATGCCGGTGCCGACCTTGGCAAGCCCCCGGCCGACCGAGGCCGAACGGGTGCCCATCGAACGGGCGAGATTGACGGCGAGCGGATTGTCGCGGCAGGCGTCGAGCAGCACCACGTTGACCCGCGTGCTGCGCTCCATGGCGGTGAGGATCAGGTTCATCGGCACCGCCTCGAATTCGAGATCAACCTGGGAGCCGAGTTTGGCGTCGACCGGCGCCAGATAGTTTTCGCCGTCGACCTGCAGCCCGTGGCCGGCATAGTAGAAGAGCGCGAGGTCGGCCCCATCGAGCCTTCCCACGAAGTCGCGCACGGCCCGGCGCACACCCTCGAGGTCGAGATCGCGGCCGCGCACCACCTCGAAGCCGAGACCTTCAAGCTTGGCCGCCATGTCGGCGGCATCGTTGCCGGGATTGGGGAGAGGCGCGACATTTTGATAGGTCGCATTGCCGATCACCAGCGCCACGCGCTTGTCGGCCAGCGCCTGCGATGCCGAAAGCACCAGCAACAACGACAAGGCGATGCGAAGGAATGGCATGGCTCCCCTCCGGCAATCCGCTGGCGCCCGACAGTCACGCGTCGGCCTCCATGGCTTGAGCGTGCTACCTGCAACGGATCGTGTCAACGTGAGGAGAAGGGCTTGTGGGCCCACGCCTCGCTTCGTAACCATGACGAACGAAACAAGCGGTTCATTCAATCATCCAATGGGATTAGGCCCGTGGCCGCCGGGTCAACGGCACGGCAACGGGTGGGTTCGAGCGGAACCACGGCATCCATTCCACCCTGACACCTGCGCCCTTAGACAAGGGCGCAGCTTCAGTCGCCACGCCGCTTTGGCGCGTGGAAATGCCGGAACGTTTTCGGATGATGGCGCGGCGGCAGCAAGCCAGTTGCGCCGCCGGCAAAGAAGGGGATTACTTGACGACGACGTTGCCGTTGACGATCTCGACGTTCTCGTCGCCCTGCAGGCCGATGCGGTCGCCGCTCGGCGCGGTCACGAAGCAGCCGCTCGGGCAGATCATTTCGGTTGCTCCCGATGCGATCGCCACTTCCACGCGGCTTTCGCCTTCGACGACGATCAGGACGGCGGTCTCGCTGTCCTTGTTCGTGACGGTCGCAGCGGACGCTGCCTCGGCCGCCATTACGCCGGTCACCAGAACGCCGGAAAGCAAAGCAATCACAAATTTCTTCATTGCCCATCGGCGCATGAAGGCGCCGCCCTCTCGTCCAGCCGGCCGCCCCGTCGGTTTCGCGACGCTGCGCCGGCCACCTCTTCAGCCGGGGACAGCCTAGACGGTCACCAAGTGAATTGCATGCTTTTTATGGCAGGACGGCTGAATGGGCGCTGAATGCTCCGTTTATCAGCGGTTTGGATTAGCGCGGCGGCTGGCGGCGCGACGCGTGCTGGTTTCCTCGGCTTCGCGCTCGTCTTCAAGAGGAGCTGCGGACGCGCGCTTCTTGTCCGATGCCGGCGCCTTGGCGGACGCCCTGTCCTCGGCCGAAGTCGCTCCCTTGGGCTCGCCCACCTCTTCCGGATGGTGGCTTTCGATGCCCGTCTGGTCCTCGACCGGCACGTCCTCGATCTTGACCGGGAACGGCGCGCCGATGCCTTCGTCGCGGAAGCGCTCGTAGATCGAGACGCGCAGGTCGTTGCGCACCCCGCCGCCGGTCAGGACGTCGGCGACATAGATGCGCAGTTCGAAGGTCAAGCGCTCGTCGCCGAACGCGGTGAAGCCGACGCTTGGCGACGGGTTCTTCAGCACCATCGGATGGGCGGCGGCGATTTCCGACAGCAGCTCCATGATCCGGCGCGGGTCGCTGGCATAGGTGACGGTGACGGCGATCTCGGAGCGGCCGAGCTTGTTGCGATGGGTCCAGTTGCCGACGGACGCGTTGATGAGCAGCGAGTTCGGCATCATGATCGACTGGTGCTGGAAGGTCTCGATCTCGGTCGCGCGCACCGAGATGCGCTTGACGAAGCCTTCCGTCGTGCCGCTGACGATCCAGTCGCCCACCTTGAACGGCCGCTCGACGAGCAGGATCAGGCCCGACACGAAATTCGAGACGATGTTCTGCAGGCCGAAACCGACGCCGAGGGAGAGAGCACCGGCAACGAGCGCGAGGTTGGAGAGGTCGATGCCCGCCGCAGACAGGCCGATGAGCCCCGCAAGGCCGACGCCGGTGTAGCCGATGCCGGTGCGGATCGAGTTGCGCACGCCGGCGTCCACCCGGCTGCGTGCCATGATGTTGCCGTCGATCCAGCGCTGCACGAAACGGGTGACCGCAAAGCCGAGCGCGAAGAACAGCACGCCTGCGAGAATGCCGACCAGCGATATGGTGATCGAGCCGATCTTGATCTCGGTCACCATCCGGTAGGCCCAGGACTCGATGTCAGCGATCTGGAAGCCCCACTGCAAAAGGATCAGCGGGATGAAGAACATGACCACGAGCGCGTAGATGCTGAGGCCCGCCACAAGCCCGATCTGGTCGAGCGCCACCTGCTCGAGACTGTAGCGGCGCTCGAGATAGCGCCCGGCGGCGGTCTCGGCGAAGGCGCCCTGCTTGGCGACCGCGCGCCCCGTGAGGATGCCGATATACATCGTCACCACGATCGCACCGGTGATGATGATCTGCGTGGCGATGAATTTGGCAAGGCCGACATAGCCGGACACCGCGGCAATGATCAGCAAGGCACCGGTCGCCAGCAGCGCGAAGGAGACCACGCGCGGCCAGGCGCGGCCATGGGCATCGAAGGATTCGTCCTTGCGCAGCGTCGGCTTGATCCAGGCCGAAGCCATGATGATGAGGCCGATGACGATGGAGGCGATATAGCTCTTGACGACGGTGAAAACGACCGGCGAGCCGAGCGCCTCGCTGACGCCGCCGAAGAGGTAATCCAGGCCGTTGACCAGCGCCATCGCGAAGATCGCGATCATCAGCATCCGGGCGCCGCGATCGGAGACCCGCACCAGCCGCCAGCGTGAATCGCGCGGCGAAAGCACCGCCTGGGCGAGCCTGGTGATGAAGAAAACGACCACGGCGACGCCGAGCGTGATGGCGATGATCGGCGCGATGTCGGACCGCAGCACATTGAAGCCGCGCAGGAACAGGAAGCTCGATATGGCAAAGGCGCTCGAGGCGAGCGTCGGGATCATCGTCGACCAGAAGGCGACCGAGAGCCGGCGGAAGTAGCTCGGCTCCTCATCGGTAATGTCGTGCTCGATCAGCGGACGGAACAGCCGGCGGCTGCCGGCGAGAAACACGAGCGCCGCCAGCAGCGACAGGAACAGCGCCGTCAGGAGCGGCACGCGCTTGTAGTTCCAGGCGAAGCTCAGCCAGCTTCCGACACTGCGCGACAGCACCCGGGTCTCGTCCACCGTCGCCGTCAACGCGTCGTCGAACATGCCTGTCGAGACTTCGGTGTTCTTCAGAAGCGTGTTGGAAAACAGCGCGCGCCTGGTCGCCGTAATGGCGTTGGAAAGCTTCGTCGCCTGCACCGACAGGCCTTCGGCCTCGCCGGTCAGCGCATTGATCGCACCGCGCTCGGCCATCAGCCGCTTGCGCTCGGCCGTGACGATGTCGGCTTCCGGCGGCTGCCCCTCGCCCGGCGGATCGCCGAGTTCGGTGAGCCGCGCCTTGATTTCGTCCAGCCGCGGGCGGGTCGAAACCGAAACGCCGATGATCTGCTTGGCGAGCGCGTCGACCTGAACCTTGAGGTCGGCAAGCACGATGTCGTCGTCCTTGGCCTTCGCGACGCGGTCGGTCAGCCCCTTCAGTTCCTCGCTTGCCTTGGCAAGCTGCTCCGCAGCCTGGCTCTGGGCCGGCGGTGTTGCGTCCGCCGGCACCGCATTCTGCGCCGGCGTGGCGTCGGCTGCCGGCTGCTGCGCGTTCTGGGCCGGTTGCCCGTTTTGGGCCGGCTGGGGGGCATTGGCCGCCGGCTCGGCGGCACCCGGAGTTGCGCCAGCCTCGGCGGGCTGCGCGGCCTCGGCGGGCTTGCCGGCATCAGGCTGGGTGGCGGTCTGCGACGATTGGGCGGCTTGCGGCGATTGTGCCGATTTCTGGCCGGATTGCGTCGTTGCCTGCGCGGTCACGTGCGCCGGCTGCGCCGCCTTCTGCGCCATGACCGGGCCCGAGGCGGCAAGCGCCAGCAGGCAGAGGAGAATGGCGGGAAGTTTTCCGACAGAACGCAATTTCATGATCCTTGCAGGTTGAGACCGTGGCCCGGAATCGCTCCGGCCGGCGTCACATTTTGATGTGAATACGAAAGACGGCGGAAAGATGCAAAGAACGGCGATAAATGCGCGCCCGGGCGCGCTTTTCCGTCAAAACCCGGCGCCGGGCTCGGCCAGGTAGGCCAGTTCGGCCTCTGTCGAGGCCCGTGCGAGGAAAGCATTGCGATGCGGGAAGCGCCCGAACGTCTCGATCACCTCGCGATGCCGGATGGCATAATCGAGATAGGAGGGATCCCCGAGTTCGGTGAAGAGCTTCACCGACAGCGTCTGGTCGCTCAGGTTTTCCGAATGCTCGAACGGCAGGTAGGCAAAGACGCGCCATTCGGGTTTCACGGCCATGTCGGCACCGGCGCCGACGGCGAGCCTGGCCTCATGAAGCGCCAGGCAATCGGTGGCGAACGCAAGCGGCGTGCCGCGGTACATGTTGCGCGGCATCTGGTCGAGAAGCACGATCGCCGCCAGCCGGTTTTCCGGCGTGGCCCGCCAGGCCTCGCCGACCCCGCGGGCAAGCGCCAGATGCGACGCCTGGAAGCGGCGGATACAGGTCTGGTCCAGTTCGTGGCTCGTCCCGAACCAGTCGTCATAGGTGAGTTCGCCGAACCAGAAGTTCAAAACGTCCTCTGGCGTGCAGATGTCACTTCCAGTCACTATGCGCTCCTCTTGCCGTTTCCTTTGACCAGGCGGCCGTTCAACCGCTCTAGAGATAGGCGCGGATCGACCCATGTCCAACGAACCGGCCCGTCATTCGAGCCTGTTCGGCCTGCACGCCTTACGCGCGTCGCTTCAGGATGGCAATGAAGGCGATGCCGCCGACGAGGCCGGTGACGACGCCGATCGGCATATCCTCGGGCGCCATGATGACGCGGGAAACGAGATCGGCAAGGATCAGCGTCAGCGCCCCGAAGAAGGCCGAGAGCGGAATGACCCGGACATTGTCGCTGCCGGCAATCAGCCGGACGAAATGCGGCACCATCAGCCCGACGAAGCCGATCGCGCCGGAGAAAGCCACCATCACGCCGGTCAGAAGGGCGGTGATGACAAACAGCGTCAGGCGGAAGCGGCGCACGGGTATGCCGAGGGTCATGGCGGTTTCGTCGCCCATGGCGAGCGCGTTGATCTCGCGCGCCCGCAGCATCAGCCAGCCGAGCGACACAAAAAGAACCAGCGCCGGATAGACGAGTTGCGACCATTGCGCCAGCCCGAGACCGCCAAGCATCCAGAAGACCACCGTGTGGGTCGCTCTTGGATCTCCCAGGAAAATCATGAGGTTGCCGATGGATGTCAAGACGAAGGCAACGGCGACGCCGGACAGCACCAGCCGGTCGGCGCTCGATCCGAGCACCCGGGAAACGAAAGCGACAAGCATCGTTGCCGCAAACGCCCCGGCAAAGGCAAAGAGCGGCACCGTGGCAAGGCCGAGGATCAGCCCGGTATGCAGCAATGCGATAATCGCGCCGAGCGCACCGCCGGAGGAGACGCCGAGCAGGTGCGGATCGGCAAGCGGGTTGCGCGTCACCGATTGCAACACGGCGCCGGTGAGCGCCAGGCCTGCGCCGACCAGCCCCGCCAGGATCACCCGCGGCAGGCGCACGTCCCAGACGATGCTTTCGCGGCCCGCCGACCAGAAGACCTCGACGCTTTCGGGCGAGATCTTGCTGGCAACGATCGACCAGACGGTCGCAACCGGTATCGGCGCCGACCCGAGCGACACGCCGGCCGTGACCGTCAGAAGAAGGAGCAGCAGGGCTGCCCCCGATCCGACCGCGATCCTTAACGCGCGCGCCGATGCTAGACGCGAAACGGCGACGGGGCCAGACGACGCATCCTCCACCAGCATCGATTACTGGCCTTGCCCGTGAAAGGACTTGGCAAGCCGGGCGATGGCGTCGACATTGCGCGGCCCCGGCGTTGCCTCGACATAGTCGAGCACGACGAAGCGGTCGTTCTTGACGGCGTCGACGTTCTTGAAGGCGGCATTGTTCTTCATGAAGGCGATCTTGTCCTCAGCCTTCACCTCGCCGTAGTTGACGATCACCACGACCTCCGGGTTGCGCTCGATCACCGGTTCCCAGGACACTTCCACCCAGCTCTTTTCCACGTCGTCCATGATGTTGGCGCCGCCGGCAGCCTCGATCATCGCCGTCGGAATGCCGAAGCGGCCCGACGTGAACGGCTTCTCCTCGCCGGAATCATAGACGAAGACACGGGTCGGCTTGTCCTGCGCCGAAGTCTTGGTGATCTCGGCGAGCTCGCCGCGATAGCCGTCGACCAGCGCCTGCGCCCGATCCTCGACGCCGAAGATGCGACCGAGATTGATGAGGTCGACGAACATGTCGTCCATGGTTGGCTTGGCCTTGGCCATGACGTGGATGCAGCTCTCGGTCAGCTCGTAGACGCTGATCTTGAACGGCGCGAGGGTCTCGGGCGTCACTTCCCCGCCGACCTTCATGCCGTAGTTCCAGCCGGCAAAGAAGAAATCGGCATCGGCGTTGAGCAGCACTTCCTTGGTCGGATACTTCTCGGAGAGCTCCGGCAGTTCCTTGACGCCTTCGCGCAGCTTTTCGTCCAGCGTCTTCCAGCCGGAAACGCCGGTGTAACCGACCATGCGGTCCTGCAGCTTGAGCGCCAGCATCATCTCCACGAGGTTGACGTCGTTGGCGATCGCCCGCTTCGGCGCGGCATCGAACGTCACCTCGCGGTTGCAGCTCTTGACGGTCACCGGATAGGCGAGCGCCGGCGCGGCCGCCGCAAGCAGGAAGAGGAAAGTGGATGCGGCAAAATTGATCTTCATGAAAGGGATCCTTGTCTGGGAAGCGAGAAAGAGAAACGCGTGCCGCCGCTGGCAGCGGCACCGTGCACGGTGGCGGTGACGCCGAAGGCTGCGGAAAGCTCGCGCGGGCTCAGCACCGCGTCCGGCGACCCGAAAGCCGTCAATCGTCCCTCGGTGATGATGGCGACATCGGTCGCGAACTCGGCCGCGAGATTGATGTCGTGCAGCGTCGAGACGATCGTCAGCTTGAGCGTCCGCAACAGGTCGAGGATTTCGAGCTGGTGGCGGATGTCGAGGTGGTTGGTCGGCTCGTCGAGGATGATGATGCGCGGCTCCTGGGCAAGCGCGCGGGCGATCAGCACCCGCTGCTTCTCGCCGCCCGAAAGCGTCGCGAACTGCCGGCCGGCAAGGTGCGCGAGATCGAGATGCGACAACGCGTGCGCCACCCGTTCCCGGTCGAGCTCGCTCCAACCGCTCAGCCCCTCCCGCCTCGGAATGCGTCCCATCATCACGACGTCGCGCACACTGAAGGGAAAATCGCCGGGCATTTCCTGAAGCACGACGGCAATGGTCTTTGCCGCCTCGCGCGCCGAAACCGACCAGAGGTCGACGCCGTCAATGGCGATACGGCCGGCATTCGGCTGCACGGCCCGATAAAGGCAGCGCAGAAGCGAGGTCCTGCCGGCGCCGTTCGGCCCGAGGATGGCGAGCCGGCTGCCGGCTTCGATCGAAAAGCCGATATCGTCGACGAGCGTCAGCCCCGGCCGCGGTCCCCAGCAAAGTCCTTCGACATGAAGCGCAGCGCCTGTCTCAGTGCAGCTCATGATGCTGTCCCTCCCCGCGCCCTCATTGAAACCGTCCGGCGATGTCTTCAGAGACCAGCGTTGCCGCCGGGATGCGCGCGAGCGTCTTGCCCTTGAGCCCGCGTGGCCGCTCGGCGGCACGCGTCATGCCGTCGCCACGCTCGGCGTAGGTGGTGGCAAAGCGGACGAGGTCGTCGATGTCTTCTTCCGGGGAGATGTCGCCGAAGAGATAGGTCGCCTTGCCGGTTGCCTGGAAGGCGATGGTGCAGGGCCGCGTGCAGGCCGCCATGCAGACGGTGCCGGCAATCGAGAAATCGCGCTCGAGCGGTTCACCGAGCATCGCAATGCTGAGGTTCAGCCGCTTGATCAGCTCGGCGCCGGGCGCGCAGGGACCGCCGGTGTAGCGGCAATCGGTGCAGACCGTTATCTTGTGCTGTCTTGAATTCGGCTCGGCCATCGTCTCTCTCCGCCGGACTGACGGCAGGAGATGGCGAAGCGGCAAGGTGACGGAAAACCGTCGCTGAAAAGCCAGTTCTTTTCCATCGGAACACCCCGTCCGTTGTGGTTGATCGTTTCGATGGCAGGTCTCCTGGCTCGCGGGTCGCGGCGCATCCACGTCTTCCCGGCTGATCGCCAGTGACATGGTGTGAATGCGCTTTCCGCTCACAGTTGCGGGGGCAGCCACGGTCTCGGTCCCGTCAGGGTCGTCCGTTCCGTGTTCCCTTTTCAGCCGCTTCCGCCTTGTCGCGGATGCAGCACCATCACGCCCTTCCTCGCATGTTTCGGCGATGGAGACAACCGCGCGGGGCTCGGCTTGGGGGTCTATCAACATGCAGCGTCTGGTCATGCTATTCTTGTTATTAAATAACATAACAAATGACAACACCAGAGTTGAAGCTCTCCACGATCCGAAAGACCACCCGGGGCTTGCGCGCCGGTCGCGCCGGCAACTGGATTGTTGCCCGGATCCACCGTCTCCAGCCACCCATCGGCGCGACCGCGTCAGTCCCGCCCGCAGGGGCCGCCTCCTCGACCGAAAGCGCTGAAATGTAACGTACGTTACGCCTGCGTAACCCCATGGCCATTGAGTAAATCAGCGGTCGAAGCGACAATTGGCTCGGCTAGGATTGGGCGTCGACAAACCACGGCAAAAAGCTCAACCTGACCGCGCAAAACCCGAAATGAAGTGATGGCAATTCAACTTTCTGAAGGGGACAGCAGTGAATCCCATCGATTTCTTCGTCGACACGCTTCGGACCTATCCGCCCGTCGCCATCTTCCTTGCCCTTGGCATCGGCTTCCTGATCGGCCCCATCAAGGTCGCGGGCTTCAACCTGGGCAATGTCACCGCCACGCTTCTGGCGGGTGTTCTCATCGGGCAGCTGGGCATCCAGGTTTCCGGTGATCTGAAATCCACCCTGTTCCTCATCTTCCTGTTCGCCGTCGGCTACGGCGTCGGGCCGCAATTCGTGCGGGGCCTCAGCACCGACGGACCCAAGCAGATCGCCTTTGCGCTCTCGGTCCTCGTGCTCTGCCTCATCGTTCCCTATCTCTGCGCGCTGATTGCCGGGCTGCCGCTCGGCTACGGCGCCGGCATGTATGCGGGATCGCAGACGATCTCGGCGGCAATCGGCGTTGCGACCGACCAGATCAATTCGCTGGGCCTGACGCCCGAGCAGGCCAAGACCTTCTCCGACCAGATCCCGATCGCCTATGCGGTCACCTACATCTGGGGCACGATCGGCTCCGCGATCATTCTCGCCCAGCTCGGGCCGAAGCTTCTGGGCATCGACCTGCCGGCAGCCTGCCGGGAATATGAGGCCAAGCTCGGCGGCGGCAGCGAGGCGAGCGAACCCGGCATCACCCGCGCCTACCACGATTTCGGCCTTCGCGCCTATCGCGTCGACGAGGCGAGCGGGCTTACCGGAAAACCGGTCAAGGACATCCTTCCCGGCATCCGCGTCTTCGTCGAGCGCCTGCGTCGCGGCAACCAGATCATCGAGGCCGACGGCAACACCGTGCTGCAGCCGGGCGACGTCGTCGCCTTCTCCGGCCGGCGCTCGCTGCTCGTCGAAAACCTCGACAACAAGCTGCTCGAGGTCGAGGACAAGGAGCTCTTGAACGCGGAAGCCGAAGTCCTAGATGTCTACGTGACCAGCAAGGCGCTTGCTGGCAAGACGCTTGCCGAAGTCAGCACCATGGACTGGGCGCGCGGCGTCTATGCCCGCAAGATCATCCGCTCGCTGGTCGAGATCCCGGTTCTGCCCGGAACGACGGTCGAGCGTGGCGACATCGTCACCATCGGCGGCGCGAAACATCATGTCGAGGCTGCGATCAAGGCGCTCGGTTTTGCCGACCGGCCTGTCGAGACGACCGACATCGCCTTCCTCGGCTGGGGCCTCTTCATCGGTGCGATGATCGGAGCGCTGACCATCACCATCGGCGGCATCCCGATCGGGCTTTCGACCTCCGGCGGAGCACTTCTGGCCGGTCTCGTGCTCGGCTGGCTGCGCACCACCTACCCCGCCTTCGGCCGCATCCCCTCGCCGGCGCTCTGGCTGATGAACACGCTCGGCCTCAACATCTTCATCGCCGTGGTCGGCATCGGCGCTGGCCCCGGCTTCGTTGCGGGTCTTCAGGAGGTCGGCATCTCGCTGTTCATCTGGGGCGTGGTCGCGACGTCCATCCCGATGATCGCCTCGGTGCTGATCGGCCACTACGTCTTCAAGTTCCATCCGGCGATCCTGTTTGGCGCCTGCGCTGGCGTCCGAACAACGACGGCAGCGCTCGGCATGATCCAGGAGGCAGCCAAGAGCAAGGTGCCGGCCCTCGGCTACGGCATGCCCTACGCCATCGGCAACACGCTGCTGACCATCTTCGGTCTCGTCATCGTCATCATGCTCGCCTGAGGCGGGCTTTAGAAACCGCGACCATCGCGTATTGATCACAGGGAGTGTGGATCATGTTGGACCGCAAATTCTACGACAGCATTTCCGATCTGAGCCCGTTCGAAATCAAGGACGAGCTGATCAAGCTCGCCAAGACGAGCTCGCAGAAATCCGCCAAGGCCTTCCTCAACGCCGGCCGCGGCAACCCGAACTGGACAGCAACCCGCGCCCGCGAAGCCTTCTTCCTGCTCGGCCAGTTCGCACTGACGGAAGCCAAGCGCGCCTATTACGACCCGAAGGCCGGTGTGGCCGGCATGCCGCCGCAGGACGGCGCCCATGCACGCTTCGAGAAGTGGACGAAGAAGCTGCTGCAAAGCACGGCCGACTGGGACGAAGAGGACGAAGGCGTTCCGCCGGCAAAGACGCTGTCCGACGCCGTCAACTATGCCATCGCCACGTTCCGCTTCGACGCGGACGCCTTCGTGCACGAGCTGACGGATTCGATCATCGGCGACAACTATCCGGTGCCCGACCGGGCGCTCCACCACAACGAGATCATCACCCATGAATATCTGATGTGGGCGATGTGCGCCGGCCACCGGCCGAAGGCGACGTTCGACCTCTACCCGGTCGAAGGCGGCACGGCTGCCATGTGCTACATATTCAAGGCGCTGAAGAACGCCCGCCTGCTTAATGCCGGCGACACGATCGCACTCGGCACGCCGATTTTCACGCCCTATCTCGAAATGCCGGAGCTGGAGGACTACGACCTCAAGACCATCAATGTCAGCGCCGAGCAGGAGGATCGCTTCCAGTTCACCGACGAAGACATCAAGGCACTGGAAAACCCCAAGGTGAAGGCGCTGTTCCTGGTGAACCCCGGCAACCCATCGGCAGTCGCGATGGATCCGGATTCGATCAAGCGCCTTGTCGACCTCGTCACCAAGAAGCGCCCTGATCTGATCGTGCTCACCGACGACGTCTACGGCACCTTCGTTCCGGGCTTCCAGTCGCTGCTCGGCCATCTGCCACGCAACACGATCGGCGTCTATTCCTACTCGAAGTATTTCGGCTGCACCGGCTGGCGTCTCGGCGTCATCGCGGTAGCGCAGGACAACATCTTCGACGAGAAGATCAAGGCCCATGGCGAGCCGATCCAGAAGCTCTTGGAAAAGCGCTACAAGGCGATGACGCCGAAGCCGCGCGAGGTGAAGTTCATCGACCGCATCGTCGCCGACAGCCGCGACGTGGCGCTGAACCACACTGCCGGCCTGTCGCTGCCGCAGCAGGTGATGATGTCGCTCTTCAGCCTGGTCGAGCTGATGGATACCGACAAGGTCTACCAGAAGGCCTGCATGGCCATCTGCACGAAGCGGTTCTGGAACCTGATCGAGGGCATGGGCGTCGAGTCCAATCCCGGCATCTATTTCGACCACTATTACGGCATCATCGACTTCGAGTTCTGGCTGCGCAAATATGTCGGCGAGGACGTCGTTGCCTGGGTGAAGGAGAACATCCACCCGCTCGACATCCCCTTCCGGCTGGCCGAGGATCACGGCATCGTGCTCCTCAACGGCTCGGGCTTCGATGCGCCGAGCTGGTCGGCACGCGTCTCCTTCGCCAACCTCAACGACGATGCCTATTCGCAGATCGGCCGCGCCGTGCGCTCGGTTGCCCGCGGCTATGTGCAGACCTACCAGGCCGCCAAGGGCCTGAAGATCAGCTGACGCCTCAAACGGCCGGCCACTCCGGTGGTCGGCCGCCTCGCCTGCACTGCCAGCGTCCGCTTCGGCCGGAGCATCTTTGCGCTCACGCCCGCATGCGGAAAGGCGGCATCAATTCATGGGATTGCAGAGCTCTCTTCACGTCCGAAGTCGCGCTCCCGTCCCCTTGCGTAACCTTGCCAGAGTAGTGAGCAGTCCAGCCGAGGGCGTGCGCTTCGGCGGACAAACGGGAGGCCCCGCCGCGTGATCGACACCGTTTTCAACATCCTGCGAAATCACCCGGAACTGGCGCTCTTCCTCGCGCTCGGCATCGGCTACGCCATCGGCAAGATCACGGTTTTCGGCGTCACCATCGGCGCCGTTACCGGCTGCCTGCTCGCAGGCGTGCTGATCGGCCAGACCGGCGCCGTGCTTTCCAACGACGTCAAGCAGGCCTTCTTCCTGCTCTTCCTCTTCGCCATCGGCTACCGCACCGGACCGCAATTCTTCCAGAGCCTCAACGCCGACGCCCTGCCGCAGATCGCGGTCACCGTCACGCTCTGCGTCGTCGCACTCGGTGTCGCGATCGCGCTTTCGATGCTGTTCGGCTTCGACCTCGGAACGGCGGCCGGCGTGCTTGCAGGGGGTGCAACCGAATCGGCAACAGTCGGCGTCGCGATAGACACGTTCCGCAAGACCGCGCCGACGCCGGAGGCTGCCAGCCAGTTCGAATCGGCCGTCGCGACCGGTTTTGCCGTCGCCTACCTGGTCGGCGTCGTGACCGCCATCCTGGTGCAGTCACAGCTCGCGCCCCGCCTGTTCGGCCGCAGCCTCAAGGAGGCCTGCGCCGAGCTCGAGGCCGAACTCAACATCGCGCCGCAGAATGGCGGCGACAGCGCCCGCCGCGAAATCGAGGCGCGCGCCTTCGTGATCGGCGACAACCTCGTCGGGCTGACCGTTGCGGAAGCCGAGGCACGGGTGCCCGAGCGCCAGAAGGCCTATATCGAGCAGATCCGCCGCGGCACCGAGATCATCACCCCAAAGGCGAAGGAACGCCTGCAGGCGGGTGACATCATTGCGGTCGCGGGCTTGCGCGGCTTTCTGGTCGAGTATTCGAGCCGCATCGGCACCGAGATCGACGACCGCGAGCTTCTCGATATCCCGGTCGAAACCCTCGATGTGGTCGTCACCAACAAGGAGGTCGGCGGCCGACGCCTGTGGGAACTGCGGCAGCAGCCCGAGGCGCGCTCGGTCTTCCTGCGCGGCATCCTGCGCGCCGGACAGCCGATACCGATCTTTCCGGGATTGACCATCCGGCGCGGCGACGTGATGTCGATTGCCGGCGCACGCCGCCATGTCGAGGATGCGGTCGCGCGGCTCGGTTATGCCGACCGCGAGACGACGGCGACCGACATGGTCTTCGTCGGCGTCTTCATCTTCCTCGGCGGCCTGATCGGCATTCCCGCGCTCAAGCTCGGCGCGCTCGAAATCGGCCTTGGCGTCGCGGTCGGTGTGCTGATCGCCGGCCTTGTCGCCGGCTGGTTGCGCTCGGTCCGGCGCACCTTCGGCTTCGTGCCCGAGGCGACCCTCTGGTTCTTCGACAGCGTCGGCCTTTGCGCCTTCATCGCCTGTGTCGGCATTTCGGCAGGCCCGAGTTTCGTCGCCGGCCTCGTCCAGTCCGGCCCCGCACTCGTCATCGCCAGTTTCCTGATCTGCGCCATCTCGCACATCGCAGCCCTCGCGCTCGGTCGCTGGGTGTTCCGCATGAACGAAGGCGTGCTCGCCGGCACTTGCTGCGGCGCCGGCACCTCTGCCCCGGCACTCGCCGCCGTGCAGGAGGCGGCCGAGAGCAAGGTCCCGACGCTCGGCTACGGCCTCGGCTACGCCATCGGCAATGTGTTGCTCGCCCTTTGGGGCGCGGTGCTGGTCACGGTGCTTGGGTAGCGACACGGGCGCGGCAGGCCCTCGATTCTTCCGGCGGCTGCCAATCGTGATGGCCGAAGCCTGCCGTTGGCGAGTGCATTGCCTTCGCCTCGACGCACCCGTCAGCGGCCTATCCACAATTCCAGCAAATCGCCGAATTAAAGGCTCCGCTTCGTCTCGCCAAGACCGGATTTACGCGCCTTCCAGATAGTGCGCCTTCTGCGAGGGGTAGTAATCTCCGAATGACGGCAGGGGCTGGCCGGCCCGGGCGGCAACCAGCATGTCGAGGTAATACTCCCAGCCGGGGCCCACATCACCGGCGAGCTTCCGGTCGCTCAGGCACTGCATCAGGCGCAATTCGGTCGTGTCGTCCGCCTGCGTGAAGGTCAGCTCGATGCGCCAGTCGCCGTAGTCGTCCTTCATCACCACGACCAGGCGTCGGGGCGCCTCGCAGTCCTCGATCAGCACATCCGTCCACGGTTGTCCCTTCTCATGGGCCAGTTGCAGCCGCACGGTCTTACCCGGGCCGGCTTCACCTTCCCACCGGCCGAACCAGAGCGCGGTTTTCTCGGACTTCGTCACGCTCTCCCAGACGTCCCCGACGGGTGCACGGAACGTGCGGGTCAGGATCAGGTCGTTGCCACGGACGTGGCCGGTGGGCTTGCGGCTCATGCCGTCTTCTCCCCGTTGTCGCTCACGCATAGGCGAGCCTGCGGCACGCGCCGCCGCGCGCCTAGCTGTACACGGCAACTGCACCCATTGCGAGAGAATGGAGCTTGCCTAACGCAACGGCCACACCAGCATCAGCGTCGGGATGCTGACGATGACGATAACGATCGACAGCGGCAGGCCAAGGCGCGGATAGTCGCTGAAGCGGTAGCCGCCCGGCCCCATCACCAGCGTGTTGCACTGGTGGCCGATCGGGGTGAGGAAATCGCAGCCGGCGCCGATGGCGACCGCCATCAGGAAGGCCTCGGGCTTGTAGCCGAGCGCGCCGGCAAAGCTTGCGGCGATCGGCGCCATGACGAGCACGGTCGCGGCATTGTTGAGGAAGGGCGTCACGGCCATGGCCGCAAGCAGGATCAAGGTGAGCGCGCCAGCGGGCGGCAGGCCGGCGGCAACCGTGCCGAGCCAGCCGGCGATGACCTCGGTCCCGCCCGTCGTGCGGAGCGAGTCGCTAACCGGGATCAGCGCCGCCAGCATGACGAGGATCGGCCCGTCGACAGAGCGGTAGAAGTCGCGCAGCGGAATGATGCGGAAGACGACCATGGCAAGGGCCGCCGCAAAAAAGGCGATCGGCACCGGCACGAGGCCGACGGCGGTCGAACCCATGGCGGCTGCGAGCACGAGGAGCGGCAGCGGCGCCTTGCGCGTGGTGCCGAGCAGGATCTCGCGCTGGGCAAGCGGCAGGCAACCGAACTCCTGAAGAAACAGGGTGAGCTCGCGCCGCGTCCCCTGCAGAACGACGATATCGCCGGCCCGCAGGCGTATGCTGCCGAGCCGCTGCTTCAGCCGTTCGCCCTGCCGGCTGACGGCGAGCAGGTTGATGTTGTGGGTGTTGAAGAGTGCCAGCCGCTGGGCCGACATGCCTTCGATCGGCGAGCCGCTGCCCACGACCGCCTCCACCGCCTCGATCTCGGTATCGGCCTTCTCGCGGCTGCCCGGCGAGCGGTCGCCCGATATCTTCAACTTGCCTTGCGAGACGATGCGATCGAGCGCGCCCGGCCCGCCTTCCAGCAATAGGATATCCTCGGCTTCAAGCGTGACGTCGGGCAACGGCGCCAGATGCAGGCCACGGCGGAAAATGGCGATGACGACGGCGCCGCCGTCGCCGAGCTTGACCAAAGCGCTCAGCGACTTGCCGATCACAGGGGAGCCGGCGGCAACCACCGCCTCGGACGTATAGTCGGTGATCGCGATGGCCGAGTGGACCGACACCTGGCTGCTCGAGCGCTGCGGCACCAGCTTGTAGGCAAAGAGCAGGAAGATGCAGCCGACCAGCGCCAAGGTGGCCCCGACGGGCGTGAAGTCGAACATGGTGAAGCTCTCGCCGGTGAGCTCCTGGCGCACGCGCGAGACGACGATGTTCGGCGAGGTGCCCACCTGTGTCATCAGCCCGCCGATCAGCGAGCCGAACGCCATCGGCATCAGGAAGACCGAGGGCTGGACGTTGGAGCGCCGGGCAAACTGGAAGGCTACCGGCAACATGATCGCCAGCGCCCCGATATTCTTGATGAAGGCGGAGAGCACCGTGACGGTAATGACCAGCAGCGCCAGCTGCGCACGCACCGACGAGATGTTGGGCAGGAAACGCTGGATCGCGGCATCGACAATGCCGGAGCGGGCCACCCCGGCGCTGACGATCAGCGCACTGCCGACGATGATGACGATGTCGTCGCTGAAGCCGTCGAAGGCGTGATCATAGGGCACGATGCCGACAGCGACCGCGAGCATCAGCGCCGAGCAGGCGATCACGTCGTATCGAAACCGACCCCAGATGAAGAAGGCCATCATGGCGCCGATGACGAGAAACGCGAGAGACTGTTCGGCGGTCATGAAATACCCGGTCAAGCGATGGGACGGAGAAGCGATGAACCACTCGGGAAACGCGCGATCCGCCGGAACGTTCGCAAGACGTAGCGCATCTTTCTGCTGATCGGAATTCGGCCGGGCGACAAATCTGGGTATGAACACGAACAGTGAACGGCAAGAGACCGGTTCGACGCGCTGGATAGCCCTGCAGCAAAGCTGCGCCGGACTTGCGAACGCGACGCGCGCTCTTGGATTGACTTCAGAAAATTGTACAATAGATCAAAGTGTTGGGCCACGTATCCCGGCGGGCTCGACGATGAGACATCTGTCCGCAGCACGCGCGCCCTTAAAGAGGATCGCCGACATGAAAAATGCCCTTGCCGCACTCTCCGTCGTTCTCATTGTCAGTGGCTGCTCCGCCACCGCCGGCCCTGACATCAGCTACGGATACTCGCCAAACCTGCAGCCGATCCCCGGCAGCATCACCTATGGCGGTCAGCCGCGCACCAAGCTGAAGAAGGCGCCTGTCGGCAGCATCGTGCCGCACCAGTTCATCGATTCCTACGGACGCAAGGTCTACGAGACCTACATCATCGAGCCCGACCGTTCGTTGCGCCTCACCAGCCGCCGCTGGGCGCCGGATTTCCTCGGCTTCGACGACTGAGGTTTTGCCCCGATCCGTCAATGATCGAAATAGCAACGTTTGAAGAGGCGTTCCAATCTCGGTTACGTCGAAGGCAAGGCGGGCTGGCTTTTTACCCGCCGCCGCTGGATTGCTACTGGGCAGTTTCCCGGCGCCGTCGCGGGGCCACGCTGTTTGCAGACGCGCACACATTCGACAACGTCACGGGGCTGCGCCCTAAAGGAATGGCGCGGCGCCAGGGCTAGAATTGCCATGCTAGCAGAGAGCTCCCGGTCGGAGCCAACGTCGCGCTGACGATGATCGACCGAGATCCGCTCGCTTCAACCGAACAGTACAAGCGGTCGTAGAGCCATCGCGACGCGCCACGGCAAGGCATGCCGCGTGCCGACTCGCACTGCGCGTCGCGCATATGGTCGGCGAGCCACGGCAAGGCAGGTTTTACCGGCCGCGCCCGCCTCCACCGCGCCCGCCGCCTCCACGGAAACCACCACCGCCGCCACCGCGCCCGCCACCGCCGTGGAAGCTGCCGCCACCGCGATGACCGCCGCCGCCGCTGAAGCTGCCGCCACCGCGGTGACCGCCACCACTGAAGCTGCCGCCACCGCCAAAGCCGCCGCCACCATAGATCGCTCCACCGCCCCGATCGAAGTTCTGGAAACCGCCTCCGCCTTCGGGGAAGCGCCGGCCATAGCTGCGGCTCAGTTCATTGCGGTTGCCGAACTCCCGCCCAAGCCGGTCGATCGCGAGATAGTCGGGCGCGCGCTCGCGCACCTGTGGCCGGTTGCGGCCGGTCGCGGGCCTGTTGACGGCCCCACCCTGCCGGCGCTGCCCCGCCTGCGGACGATTGGCGGCAGCACTCTTGGCCGCATTTCTCAGGTCTTCGCCCTCAGGTCGCTGGACGGGCTGCCAGCCATCGGGCGTGTGCTTCTGCCATTGGCCGTTTTCGCGCTTATAGACATTGCCATTGCGGCCCGCATAGACATCGCCGCCCTTGCTGCCGACCGCAAAGCCGCTGTTACCACCGGTGTTCTTCCAGCGCAGGCCGCCCGCCGTACCGGTCGAACCGCCACTGATCTTGGCGAACTCGCCGCCGTGCTTGACCGAGACGCTGCCCCAGGAGCCGTAGACGCCCTGCCCGCCTCGGGCGATCGCCGCATTGCCCGTGGTTGGATTGTAGGCGGAGACGAAGCCCCTCGCGCCATTCGGCCCCGCGACAGCGCCGCCACGGAAATAGGTTCCCGTCTTCGGATTGTAGCCCGCGCCGACGACGAGGCCCCTGTTCGGGCCATAGGCATAGCCATAGCGCCCGAATGTCCCGTAGGCGGGATTGTAAAAGGCCCCCATGCCATAGGTGATCGGCGGCGGATAATATGGCGGCCAGTCCCCGCCGTCGTCATAATCCCAATAGGGCGGATAGTACCAGCCCGAGCCCCAGACGACCGTGTCCCAGGCGAGATACATGTAGAGATAGCCGAGCGTGTAGCCGTACCACACGGCGTCATCCTCGGTGTCATAAACCCGGACATAGGTGACGTTGTAGACGGGCGACGACGGGGGAATGGTGTAGATTTCGGCTGCGACCGCGCGCGCAACCGCAAACGGGCCGGTCGGCGTATCGCCGACGAACCAGATGCCGTCCTTGAGCAGGAAATACTTGTCGCCGACCTTGATGACCTGTTCGTTCGAATTGACCGCATAAAACATCGACGTGCCTTCGATCGGCACGAACTTCGGCTCGCCGCTATAGGTTGGCTCGACCTTGACCGATCCATCGGTCGCCACCCGCGCCATCCTCGGGATGCTGGCCCTCAGCCGTGCCTCGGCACTCTCTGACGTGCCCGGTATCGATGCGCGCGCGACGGAATACGGCGCGTCGCTCGGCAGGTTGAGGAAGTCGGGGGGCAGATCCGGCGTGGCGAAGGTCCATGGCCCCTCGAGCGACACTGAGGAGAACCACCGCCCGGACAGCAGCGTGTACCAGGTCTTGCTCGGCTTGTGATGGAAGACACCGCTCCTCGTGTTTGAGACCCATTCGAGCTCCGTGCCCCTCACCGGCTCGAGCGTCGGTTTTCCGTCGATATTCACGAGCTCCGCCGGTTTGTCCGAGTAGAAGACCCGCGGCACTTTCTTGTCGGCAAAGGCAGCCGGCGGAAGTGCAGCCTTCGCCTCCTTCCAGCTTTCCTCGTCGGGCAGCTTGGAAAGAAGGTCGGGAACGGTGTCGGCCGCAGCCCAGCCGTTCTCGAGCGCACTCGACTTCAGCCAGTTCTTCTCGTCGCGCAGATAGTAGGTGCTGTCCGCATCGACCTTGAAGAGGTCCCAGTTGGTGTTGGTGACGAAGGAAAGGCCCTCTACGCCCTTGACTGGAGCCAGGACCGCAGCGCCGTTGGTCTGAACGAGAATTGCCGGCGTCTCGCTCACGAATATCGGCGGCGGGTCGGCCTTGATGTCGGGCACGTCGGCAAGCCGTTTGAAGTCCGCAAGGCTCGCCGTCAACCGTTCCTGCGAGACGACAATCGGGTCTGACGGCAGCAGTTTGCCCACTTCAAGCGCCAGGTCCGAAAGCTGCTCGCGCCCGAGCGTCGAGAAATCGACGCGCGTCACCTTCACATCGGTCAGGGTCACGTTGCCGCTGTCGTCGTCGGCCAGCGTCTTGGCCGACGCCGCGATGATGCCGTAGGCGGGTTTGGCGTCCGCCGACATAATGACCTCGGCGGCGATCAGCGCGTCGAGCTGCTTGAAATCGGTCCAGTCGGAAATCTGCGGCTGGTAGAGCGTCAGTTTCGCCCCGGCGTCCGAGGCAAACACCTTTGGCCAGGCCGGCGTGTTTGCGTCGGACTGCTGCAGATACTTGCCGGCGACGAAACCGTTCGCGCCCGCATAGGAAACGGCGCACCACGTCGCTCCGGTATCGCATTCCTTGATATCCACCTCCTCGCCCTGGGGAATGACCCGCATGGACTGGAACCCGGTGTCCGGACCCGTTCTGAAATTGACGTTGGCCGTCAGCGTGGCGGGATCTGCAAAGGCGGAGGTCGAGAAAAACGAAACAACCGTGAGATAGGAAATCACTCTGCGCATGGCTGCCTCTTTGTTGAATGCAGCTCTACTTCTAAGAGCATGGGCAGCCTACGCCCCGACGAGGGTTTCGTCCAGAGCATCCTGCCTTCGAGCTCGATCACCTGAAGCCGGAAAGATGCTCTGGAATCAATGTTCTAGACCGTCACTTGCGCATTCATGCGAACGCACGGCGCGCAAGCTTGCGGTCGGTTTCGGACATCCTTTGCCGAATGAAACGAGCCGCCTAGGACGCTGGTGCGGCAGCGTGGCGCACGCTGCGGCAATCGCCATCGCGAAATTGCTCCGCCACCCAGGCTCGCAGCACCTTCGTTGCCGGACGTTCGGCCATGCGCGGGCTGTAGACGAGATCGTACCGGTCGCTTTCAAGCGTGAGCTCGAACGGTTGGACCAGGATTCCGGACGCCAGTTCCTCGGCAACCAGCGTCAGGCTGAGCAGGCCGATCCCCTGTCCCGCCACCACGGCCTGCACGGCATGGATCTCATCGGTAAAGGACAGACCGGCATTCGCGTCGATCCCTTCGAGCCCGGCACGTGCCAGCCAGTGACGCCAGACCGGAGCCTGCGACCCATCGCGTCGCGCCGTCCCCCAATCGAAATGAATGAGTGTCGCCTGCCGCAGATCCGAAAATCCGGCCGGCACAAGCCTCGGCGCACAGACAGGAGCGAACCGATCCGCAAACAGCGGCTCCGACACAAGCCCGGGATAGTGCCCGCTGCCGAGCCGGATGGCGGCGTCGGCATCCGCTTCCAGGTCGACGACGCGGTTGGACGCGTCCAGCCTCAGCGTCCAGTCCGGATGGGAGGCTCGAAACGAGCCGGCGAGCGGCGCAAGGCGTTTGGCGACGAAGGCGACCGTGGAGGTCAGCCGCGCCACCTGTCCGGACTGCTGCCGTCTGATGTCGGCGATTGCGAGCTCGAAGCGATCGAGGCCGTCCCTCAGCACCGGAAACAGCGCGTGGCCCGCGACGCTCAGATGAACCTGCCGCGTCCCGCGCTCAAAGAGCTTGACCTCCAGCATGTCCTCCAGCTGCCGGATCTGGTGGCTGACCGCCGTCGGCGAGACGTTCAGCTCCTCCGCCGCCAGCTTGAAACTCAACCGGCGGGCAGCCGCCTCGAAAACGCGCAGCGCACCGAGCGGCGGCAGCTTTCTCATGATCCCTCCAAGCATGATCTCAGCTCATCTATCAACTGAGAAATCGTCCTTTGTCAGCGCAATAGTCGCACAGCATATTGACTTCAACAGCCAAGGCAACAGCGTCGAGCTGAGAAAAACTCAAGCATCAGAGGACAGTCCCATGTCGATTGAACAGGTCATCACCAAGCCGGATCCCTACGCCCCCTTCCTGCTTTCCCAGGCCATCAAGGCGAACGGCTTCGTCTTCGTTTCCGGACAGGCAGCGATCGGCGACGACGGCGAGCTCGTCGGCAAGGGCGATTTTGACCGCCAGGCCGAGCAGGCCTTCCGCAACCTCGACCGTGCGCTGAAAGCCGCCGGATCCGGGCTCGACAGGATCGTCAAGGTCACGATCTTTCTGCGCTCGATGGAGAATTTCGCAAAGATCATCGAACTGCGCCGCAAGTGGTTCTCAGCCCCCTACCCGGCCGACAGCATCATCGAGGTCTCCTCGCTCTATTCGCCGGATGCATTGATCGAGATCGAGGCGATCGCGCTTGACGAGGTCCGCTGACATGGACGCTGGGGCAAGCAGACCGCGATCGGTGCCCATCGAACAGGTTGTCACCGAACCGGATCCCTATGCCCCGTTCCTCCTCTCCCAGGCGATCAAGGCCCATGGCTTCGTGTTCGTCTCGGGGCAGGCAGCCATCGGCAACGACGGCGAAATCGTCGGTCTCGGCGATTTCGACCGCCAGGCCGAACAGGCCTTCCGCAATCTCGAGCGGGCGCTGAAAGCCGCCGGCTCCCGGCTCGACAGGGTCGTCAAGACCACGATCTTCCTGCGGTCGATCGAGAACGCAGGCAAGCTCGTGGAGCTGCGCCGCAAGTTTCTTTCGGCGCCTTATCCCGCCGAAAGCATGGTCGAGATCCCGTCGCTCTATTCACCGCACGCGCTCATCGAAATCGAAGCGATCGCGCTTGACGAAGGCCACTGACATGAACGCACCACTGACCAACCCTTCTCCTGTCTTCACCGGCACCAGCCTGAAGGGGCTCGATTTTGCCAATCGCCTGTCGGTCGCACCGATGACCCGAATCAGCGCTTCGCCGCGCGGCGTTCCGGGCGACCGGATGCTCGCCTACTACACGCGCTATGCCCGAGGCGGTTTCAGCCTGATCACCACCGAGGGCATCTACACCGACAAGGCCTATTCCCAGACCTACAAGGGTCAACCTGGCCTGACCGGCCGGGAACAGGCCGACGCCTGGCGCCGGGTCACCGATGCGGTGCATGCCGCCGGCGGCCGCATCTTCGCGCAGCTCATGCATGGGGGTGCGCTTTCCCAGCACAATCCGCACCGCGCCGACACAGTCGGGCCGTCCGCCGTCCGCCCCAAGGGCAGCCAGATGGCCGGCTACCATGGCGAGGGTCCCTATGCCCTGCCGCGGGAGATCACCGATGTTGAAATCACCGAGGCGATCGACGGATTCGCCGGTGCCGCCCGCCTGGCAATCGAGGTCGCCGGTTTCGACGGCATCGAGATCCACGGCGCCAATGGCTACCTGCTCGATCAGTTCTTCACCGACTTTTCCAACCGGCGGACCGATCGCTGGGGCGGTGACATCCTGCAGCGCTTCAGCCTCTCGCTTGAAGTTCTGAACGCCGTGCGCGCCGCGATCGGCCCGGGCGTGCCGCTCGGCCTGCGCCTCTCGCAAGGCAAGGTGAATGATTTCAGGCACAAATGGGCGGAACGGGAGCAAGGGGCGGAGCGGGTCTTCGCGGCACTTGCAGCCAGCCCTGCCGACTTCGTCCACGTGACCGAATTCGAGGCCTGGCAACCGGCCTTCGAAGGCGGCAGCGCTTCGCTGGTGGATATCGCCCGCCGGCACGCGCCCGCGCTCTTCCTGATCGCCAACGGCAGCCTGCATGACCCGGCGCGCGCAGAACAGGTCATGGACGCGGGCGCCGACATGATCGCGCTTGGCCGCGGCGCACTCGTCAATCCTGACTGGCCGCGTCTGGTCTCAGGGCACAGCGCGTTGCGCCCGTTCGAATTGCCGTTCCTCGCGCCGATCAGTGACATCAAGGACAGCGAGATCGACATCTAGAATGGAAACGGCAACGACGGGCGCCATTGCGGGGCGCCCGTCGACGTCCGTCGAAGCGATCGGCGCCATCAGGCCGCGACGAACCGGTATGCCGCCCCGCTTCGCTCCGCCCGACCGATACCCGGATAGGCCCAGTGGTAGCCAAGCAGCGTCAGCCTTTCCGACGCGGCCCGATCAATCAGCGCCTTGCGATTCTTCAGCGCAACGTCGGCGTCGGTATCGAAGCCGAAGTGCCATTCCGGATGTTCGAAGAACACGATGTTGCTGGTCGCCGCATCGCCCGTGATCACCAACCCTTCACCGCCGGCCCCGTCGCTTCCCGAAAGCTGCAGCGAGATGTGGCCTGGCGTGTGCCCACGCGTGTCGAGCACCTGCATGCCGCTGATGATCTCGTCACCGGGCCGAACCAGCGTCAATTGTTCCCTGACGGCGAAGAGATCGCGCTGCGCCCCGCGGGCAAAGGCGTGCAGCGCCTTCGGCATGGCTTTCTCGAAATCCGGATCGGTCCAGAACTGCCATTCGGCCTCGGAAACGAAGTAGTGCGCGTTCGGAAACGTCAATCTGCCATCGGCGCCGAGCGTACCGCCGGCATGGTCCGGGTGGGCGTGGGTGAGAACCACCTTGGTGACGTCGGCCGGATCGATCCCGGCGGAGCGCAGGTTCGCCTGAAGCTTGCCGGCGCTGTCCTGGAAATGCGTGCCCGATCCGTTGTCGACGACGATCACGTCTCCACCGGCGCGGATGACCGGGATATTGGTGTGGAACGGCGCGCTCTCCGGCGTTCCGCCGAGACGCCGCATGATCTGCGGGCTCTCATCCTGCGTCGCATCCGGAAGCACAATGCCGACCGGCAGCATGATGAAGCCGTCGCTGACGACCGATATGTCGAAATTGCCGTGACGGAAGCGATGCAGATCGGCCGCCTTGGCGGCGGCCGGAGCAAAACCGGATTCCCGCGGCCGAAGGCTCTCGCTAACCGTCATTTCCTGTGTCATTGTCCTCACCCCTTTGACCTCTGAAACCCGCTTCCGTTCATGGAAGCCATGGTTGAATTGATAGATCGGCGGGCCTAACCTTTCGATCGGCAAAGCTGACAACAATGGGGGCAGAAGTGACAAAACGATCGGAAAACGATCCGGCGGAGATCGGCATCCTCGTCTACCCGCGTGCCCTGATGTCGGCTGTCCATGGCCTGACGGACATGTTCCACGTCGCCGGCATGCAGTCGACGGAACAGGGCGGCGTCAGCGCAGCGCAAATCCGTGTCAGCCACTGGAAGCTCCAGGACGACGGTACCGTGTCCAAAGCGAGAGACACCCACCCCGGCACCTCCTCCGGCCTGCTGGCGCTGATCCTGCCGCCAACCCTGTCAGATCTTCCGGTTGGCGAGCGCATGGGCAACCTGCCCGCCTTCGTGCGCCAGCAGCACGAACGCGGCACGACCATCTGCTCCGTCTGCGGCGGGGCCTACCTGCTGGCGGAAACGGGCCTTGCAGCCGGACGGACCATCACCACCCACTGGTCGCATCAGGAATTGATCGGCAACCGCTATGCTGACGTCCGCATCGATACCGACAAGCTGCTGATCGACGAAGGCGACATCATCACCGCGGGAGGCATGATGGCCTGGATCGACCTGGGCCTGAAACTCGTCGACCGATATCTCGGAACCGACGTCATGCTGGCAACGGCGCGCTTCATGATCATCGACCCCGGTCCGCGCGAGCAGAGCTACTACAGTGTCTTTGCACCGAAGCTCGACCATGGCGACACCATCATCCTGAAGATCCAGCATTGGCTGCATGGTGCCAGCACCAAGGGCGTGACGCTGCAGATGATGGCCGAACGCGCCGGCCTTGGAGACCGCACCTTTCTGCGCCGCTTCCAGAAGGCGACCGGCCTCAACCCGACCGAATATTGCCAACGCCTGAAGATCGCACGGTCGCGCGATCTGCTGGAGCGATCCCATCTCTCCATCGAGCAGGTGGCCTGGCAGAGCGGCTATGACGACACCAACGCCTATCGCAAGATCTTCCGCAAGATCCTCGGCCTTTCGCCGAAGGAATATCGCCAGCGCTTCTCTGTTTCGGACAGTGGGCGTCGGCTTGCTACAGCGCAGAACGAAATGGTGCCGGCGCTTTAACATGCTGCGGAGATTGCTCCAGTCCCCGACGCTCGATGAAATGATCTCGTTGCCACGATATCGCTGAACACGAAAAAACGCCGCGCGCCCTTTCGGGCGCGCGGCGTTTGTATGACCTTGAGCGGAATCGGATAGCAGCGGACCAACCGGCAAACTGTACGGCCAGCCGCAGACCGCTCATCTGTTGGACAGGCACGGAACCTGCCGGCTGTCCCTGGGCTTTAGGGTCTAGGCTCCGCGACACCCGCGCGCCGGTGGTCTACCCTTTGCCCACGATCACAAACACGAGGCGCCGGATCGCCTCGGCAAAGCTGACACCCAGCGCCATCGCCGCAATGCCGGTGACGCCGAGGGCGCCGATCCCCATAAGCTTCCACCGCCTGACGTCGTCGGTCACAGGTTTCATGTCCGAGATATCCGAGCCGATCGCCGAGACAGAGGTTTCGAGCTCACTGACCCTGTCGGCGAGTTGGTCCATGCGTCTGTGAACGCCGGCATGACTGAAGGCCGATTTGTCCTCGGCCCGCCTTGCCCCTTCCTCGACCCGATGGATGGACTCTTGCAGAGCACGCATCCCGGCAACAAGCTCTCCCAGCTGCCGATGAACGACGATGTCGATTTCAACGGACGACATCGTCACGACCCCCATGTTTACGGCATTCGGCCTTTGTCCAGATGTCCGCGGCGCAAAGGCCGACGATCGTCCGGTCGATCTTGCGCTGGTCGATCGCCGAGGCTCCGTGGGCACCGACCAGGTCAGTGCCGACCACCCCGCGCAGACCGGGAACACTGGCCGGTTGAGAAGTCCCACAAGCCACCAGCATCAAGACAGGAATCATATTCAAGGCGCTTTTCGTGAGCGCTGTTCTCGGCGTCATTGTTCTGCCTTTCGATGGCATTGGCGAGGGAACGAGCGCCGTCCTCGCGGATTTCGTGGACAAGCCAGGTGACGCCGGCGATGGCGAGGATGCCGGCCAGGAGCAGGTGCCAAGGCGCGATCATCTGGCCCATCCCATGCGCCGCGCCAGCAAGTACCACCCCTCGCAGATGAAGCCCGCCAGAAGCCCGCCTCCGACCTGCAGGAGCATTTGCATGTCCGGATCCTCGGCGATCAAAACACCCGCTTCCGGCGCCAGCAGCCCCTTCGCCACAAGCAACCCGGCGCCGTATCTGAGCAGAATGCGCACAACGGCGGCGTTCATCCGAACCACCTCGCGAGAATTTCCGCTATCGATCTTGGCAAGAAACGAGGGAATTGAGACGGGCGAACGGGGCTGGTATCCCCGTTCTCGCGCGTTTGCCGGGACGTGCCCGGGCGAAGAACGACAACGACGCCTTCGTCGCCGCGGCCCCCTGCGGGACGATCACCGCCATACCCGGATTCGCGCAGAGCTGCCTCGAACGCTCGTCCATAGGTCTCGATCTTCACGCCGTTTTGCCGGATGTCGCTGTTGATGATTGCCCGCGATGCGGCATAACGATAGGCGGCGATGGCCGAACCGCTGTCGTTCATGTCAAAGTCGGACAAGCGCTTGCCGGTGAAAAGTCCGCCGGTCATCCCGTCAAACAACACCCGGACTGCCGTCGCCACATCGCTCGCCCGATCGGGCGCTTCGGCCAGCCCGAACGTCGCATAATTCGCACGGCCGGTGATCTGCGCCAGCCCTCGCCCGCGATAGCGCCAGCCGTCATCCGCTCCGACATTACCGAGCCGTCCACCATAGACCCTGTTTGCGAGCGCCCGCGGGTTATTCGCGTATGGCTCGGCGCTTGCAAGTGTCGGAAATCGCGCCGGCCAGACCTGCATCAGCCGCCGTGCGGAATAGTTCAGGTTCTCCTCGACCGGCCGCATGGCACCGCCGGTCTCGTGATGAGCCTCGGCCAGCACAGCGGCGAGATGGAAGAGGCTTGTCCTGCGCCGCAACGCCTCATCAAGCACGGCTTCGAACCCTTCGACTTGCTGCCCGGAAAGCGATTTGCCGAACGCGCGACGACGCAGGGCCGCGTAAAACGCTGCTCTGTTCATGGTTCACCTTCGATTTGGAGGGTAACTACAGGCTGGCCGCGGCCTGCCACATCTCGTCAATTTGGTCGCCGGCAAGACCGAGCGCTGCGCCGATGGTTGCGATCAGCGGGTGCGTTCGGTTGAACGTTGTGGCGTATTCCCATTCGATCTGCGCCTTGTCGCGATCGGGCCCGGCCGGCAGCTCGGCGACAATCGCGGCCACCGTCGATTGAGAAATGCCGGCGTTTACCAGCCCCAAGCGGAACTGGCGCGCTGTGAGTGATGGCATGCCGGCACGCACCTCCTCGACCGTGGGAGGAACATAGATGCCGATGGGGAACGTGGGCTTGTCCAGCATCCACTGACGAATGCTCGGCGCAAGGCCGTGCGGGTCGTCCGGCTGCAAGCCGTAATCGCAGTCGTAGGTTCGACCGTGAATGTCGGTAATGTTGCAGTGGACGATGAAGACGTCGGGCTGTGCCGCCGCCCGGATCGAATGCACCCTATTGAGGGCGAGTGTCGACGGATTCTCTGTTTTCTCCATTATGCTGTCCTCTGCATGATGCCGTTGTCACCCGTCATCCGGCCCCGCGTACGCCACGTTCCAGCAAGCGTGCCCCCGGGGGCGTCGGCGGGAAAGGTGGTGTAGTCGATGTTGTTGGCCGTACGAACGTAAACCGTCATGGCTCCATTTCGCGGAACCGTATGCATCGACAGCACCGAAATGACGTGACCCAGCGGGAAGTTGGTTTCGTTGGCGTTGGAGCCCGTATAGACAACCGCTCTTTGACTGAGGGCATCGCTGAGATAAGTACCGAAACCGGCCATGGTGCCGGCGAACTGGATGTTGCCGTCGGTAAAGACACGAGCACTACCGAGCGACAGAGCACCGAGCGCAGAAATTTCACCAGTTCTGGTATTAACCACAACTCTACATGCGCCGCTGGAATAGTCCCAGAATCCGACGCCCCACCAAGAACTGATCCTAAGGTTATGTCCGACATAAGTAGCTCCGTCGATGTTGCCAGATATGACGCCGTTGCCGCCGCCCAAACCGGCGGCGGTATAGAAGCCCGACGGGCTATAGATGCTTCCCCCGAAGTTAGCGTTAGCTGCGGAATCCCACCAAGCAAGGGTCGCGGCGCTTGCCCACGCATTGTTCGAATACTGCAGGTAGAACGCACCGCCTGAATCACTCAGCAAACGATGATTGCGGTTCAAGTTTGCGTGGAGCCGGAATTCAGCTGCGCCTGCATTGTTGCCGACTTCGAAGTGGTGCCCTGCCCAATACGCCGCCCCATTTTCACGGAATGACATGTTGCGTACATAGGTGCCGCTGGTGTTGTACATAGCAAGGTCAATGGAACCGACTGCGTTGTTATGTAGGATCGCACCGCGGCTCACGCCGGCATTGCTCATCAGCCAGAGGAAACGGTCACCTGCCGCGCGTATCTGAAAATCGCTTTGCGCGATAAATGTTGTGCCCCAAACCAGCCCAGAAAACGTCGCGCCGGATGTCGTGATTAATGGGGCACCATTCCAGGTCGGCCCGAGAACGCTGCTGAAGTTGTAGCGAAAACCCGCTTCCGCATTCAGTTCGATATTGCCGCCAGCATGCGCCGCGTAGCCGATGAAACCGGCACGGTTGCCGTCCCCTTTGCGTAGGTCTATGTAGCCTGTGTTCGTCGCGTTACCCGCACTCACGTTCGCGGTGCCATTTCCGGCTGTGCCCGTCGCAACAATGAGGGTACTTAGAACCGTCTTCGACGACATCGTGCCGGGCAACCGCGCGTCCGCGATCGTGCCGGTCGTAATGTCGCTCGCCGAGCCCGACGAGGCGATCGGCGCGAGGCCGAGTCTCGTCTTCATCGCCGCAGCGCTCGAATCACCGAGAATATCCCGCGCAAACGGCGTCAGTGCCGTCGTCGCATAGAGGTCGGCGTTCGTCGTGTAAAGCATCCTGTCCGCAGCCGTCGTTAGGCCCGCGATTGATTGCAGTCCGGCGTCATAGGCCTGGACGGTTGAGCCGATCTCGACCCCAAGCGCCGCTCTTGCGCCGCTCGCGCTTGTCGCCCCAGTTCCGCCTGCCGTGACGGGGCGCGGCGCGTTGGCATCCGCGGTGAGGTCGTCGATCAGCGTGTTGTATGGCACGCTTTGAATGGTGGTGTTTGGCACGCCTTTGGTGCCGGCGGGAGGCGAATAGACGCCACCTGTTCTGGGCATGGCTGTTCTCCAGAAAAATGTGCAGCAGTGCGCCTGCCGATGATCATCGAGCACGCGTTTTCAATGGGGTGATGTCGCTCGCAGCATCGGTCGTCATCGCGACAGAGATTACCAAGCAAGTGAGCAGCCGCCGGGTCGTTGCGTGTGCCCGGCGCCGAACATGGAATTGAACACACCGGAACACTTCATAAGGCTGCCGATGTCGTTGCAGTGGTTCTTGCTGCCGACAAGTCATGTTGATGGAGACGCATCTCCTAGCGCGGCTTGCGCCCGGCGCCGAAGAGCCGGCCGTAGTCGACGCGGCGCATCCCGTCGGGCCTGAGGCTGACGACATCGGGGCGGGATTTTTCCACCTCCTGCGCCATCACGCCGATATGTTTGGCGCCGTGCGCCGGCTCCCCCCGATAGCGATACTCATAGAGCGCATGCCCATCGAGCTTGCCAACTTTCCTGATGTCTTTCTTCAGACGCCGGTCGCTCTCGCGTAGGGATTTGAACATGCCCAGCACGTTACCAAGCGCCCCTGTGCGCGCGCTCAGCTGCGATTGGTAAGCATCGAGCTGGTTTCGATAGTTGTTTTGCACCATCCCCACGTAGTCCGGCGCCTCAATTCTTTGCCCCTGGGTTGGCACGAAGTTGGGATTGCTGACCTGGGCACCGGAAAGCAGGCTCGAAATCTCGTTGATCGGCTGGTTGCGCTGCGCATACATCTCGTTGAGATACTGGGTGCGGGCAGCGTTTTGCGCCGCGAGCCGGGCCTGCTCGGCATTGAAGGTCTGATCCCTCAGCGTGTTGTTGGCAGCCGTTGCCGCCTGATTGTTCTGATGCATCTGCTGCAGGGCGTCGTTGTTGAACCCGGACGCCGCGAGTGCTTGGTTGAAGGTCTGCTGTTGGGCGGCATTGGCCAGTTGCATGTTGTTGGCGTTCTGGGTGTATTGCTGGTTTTGTGCCTGGTTGGCGAATTGCCCGTTTTGAAGCATCTGGCCGTAGGCCTGCTGCTGGGCCGCGTTCTGGAAGGCAGCGACCTGCTGGGCAAGCCCCACCTGCCGCGATTGCTCCTGCCCGGCATTGAGGATGGCGCCGAAACGCGCATCGTTTGCCTGACGTGTCGCCTGGTCGATTGCCCTGTTGTAGGCTTCGGACCCGGGCTGAAGGCCCTGGTTGGCAAGTTGCGTCTCGAGTGCAGCGCGATCACGGTCCAGCTGAGGGTTCATGCGGGCAATCAGCGCATCTTCATAGCGCTTGGTATCGAAGTTGCTCTCGTAGCTGCGCTTGATGTCGCCCGCATTGCCAAGCGCAGTCTGGATCGTCCCGGCATTGGCCACAGCACTTTGAACATTGCCCGTGCTGGGCAGCGCCGTCTGCAGGGCCGGGCCCGAACCATATTGCTGGTACTGCGGCAGGCCTATCGCATTGGGGTTGCCGGCCGCCGGCGCTCCGGAGAGGTCCATCGGTCGGCCGAGCAGATCGTTCAACCGGGCCGACTGATTGTTGGCGAGCGTCGCCATGTTCTTTTCCGCAGCGTCCGTCTGGTCCTTGATCGCCTGCTGCGCCGGCGAGAGCGTCTGCGTCGCCGTCCATTCCGGCAGATCGTAGGTGGCACCGTTCATCGGGTCGGTCCATTTGCGGCTGCCGGTCTGGGAGTAGGTCAGGTTGCCGTCAGGCGTCACCTGGTTGATGTTGCCCAGCGTGCCGTTGGCTATTGCCGTGCCAATGTTTGTTGAGGTCTGCGCCGCCGCGGTTTGGCGGGGATCCGGCGGTTTTGGTGCTTTGGGTTTTCCCATGGTATCTACCTCTGGTTGACGGGATGCGCCCGCCAGTCACTGTCTGAAAGTGTGAAGATGATTTCCGCTTCATCCCGCCCGCGAAGGCGGGGAATACGGTGGGACGCAAAGCCGAAGCGCTCTGCAATCGCGATCATGCCGGCATTGCGCTCCGACACGCGCAGAACGATCAGTTGGCAGCCGATTTCCCCGAAAGGATAACCAAACATGCCCTTGAGCACCTGTCGGGTCAGCCAGCGCTTGCTGGTCGAAGCGGCCGAAAGCTCGATCACGCCCGCTTCCGGCGCGTAATTGTGGTACACGACACCGGCAACGAGCCTGCCGTCATCGCCGACGATTCCCATGGTGGTGAACGCTGTGAAGCCTCTGGCGCAGCCGGTGATATGGGCGGCGACGAAATCAGCGATCACCCGGTTCGTGACGGGATCGCCATCGCCGCCCCATAGAAGCCTCATGTGCTGGCCTCACCGGCCTCGACCTGCAACGTGGCGAGATCCACTTCGATGTCGAGCCTCGCGATCCCGCCGGACGTAATGGCGCAGCCGACTGCAAGCATGTCGCCGGCCGCTCGGACATTCTGGCGAAAACTGTATCGGAGCTGCTCTGTCGATGAATCCCAGACACCCTTGTCCCAAAGCCCCACATCCCATTCGGATGAGGCGGCGTCACCGATTGTGACTTGAGAGGCCGGCGGGATCGTCCTGTCGAAGTCGGCGCGTGCAAAGAGCCGCACCATGGGTCTGCTCTTCGCGCGGAAATACATACGGGCAAGCGTGGCCTGTGCACGCTGTCCGAACTGCCCGGCCGACGTAAACTGTGAGAGATAGGCAGCGGTGAAGGTCAGCCCGTCGTCGGTCCCGGTCGAGTCGCCCTGCCAGCAGAAACCGCCGTCGGTACCGAAAAACAGTCCCCCCTGCAGCGTCTCGTAACAACTCGCCTTCCAGTTGCTGACCGTCGACCAGCGGCCACTCAAGACGTTGAGCACGAAGGTCGTGTCGGACATCACACTGTTGGCGGGAAAGGCGAGGAAGACGAGGTTTTGCTCAGGCCACTGCTTGATCACCCAGCCCGCGCCTGTCGCGTTTGCCGCCCGGCGCCACTCGTCCTCGATCGGTCGGGAAATCGAAACCTGGCTCAATGCCTGGCGATCACGCTCGAAGACCTGCGAAATCGGCGTCAGACCATCCGTGGTGGCAATCAGGATATCGCCGCCGGCGCGGATCCAGGCGTTCTTTCCGAGCGGCCGGCCGATCTGGTAGACCCCCTTCAGCGCAAAGCTGTTGGCGTCGCTCGGATCACTTCCAGCATAAACGGCCACCTCCCCTTCGCTCGAGACAAAGACGCAGAGGTCGGAAAGCCCGTCGCCGCTTTCGAGCGACCAGGAGAAACCTGTCTGCAACGAGCCCCCCTTCTTCATCACCCCGCCGAGTGGAAACACGGCCGCCGCCCCGCCAATCGCATTGACCGGCAGATAGTACGCGTCGAGCGTCGCATTCTTCAGAAAGAACTGCCTGTTCTTGAACAGCCAGCCGTAGTTGAGCTGCGCGGTGGTCGATGTGTCTGGAAAGGTGATCGGTGGGTTCGTCGCCCAACTGCTGCCATTGTAGACGCGACGCGGGTCCGCTCCGTTCAGGCAGATGAGATGCGAACCGCCTGAGTTGGTATGCTGGAAGGTGCACCAGTCCCCTCCAGAAAGCCCGCCGACGACGGCTGCTGTCACGGCCGGAGGCGCTGTTGGCGACGTCATGTCGTAGATTGCCTTGTCGGTCGCCATGAACAAGGTTTCGACAGCCCCGTACTTGTACTTGAAGGCGCTTCGGATAACCCCGCCATCCGCTGCGCGACCGCGTTTTCGCGAGCCGCCCCGAATGCGGCACCCAACGAGTGTCGGAAAAAAGTTTCGAAGCACGGTTGCCGATCCCGATTGCTGCGAAGCCATGTCCGCGGCGGTTACCAGCCCGTTGACGGGCGCCGGAAAGGTGACTGGCTGCGAAGACTGCCGACGACCGACGCTGGTTGCGCCGCGATTGCTCTGCCCGATCCGCCCTGGCTTCAGGTTCGCTCTCATGACACACCCCGATCTGCATTGATCTCCTGCAGGAGATCGGCTTCGAATTCCGCTAGACTGTCATCGAACGGCAGGCCCTTTTGCCGTTTCCAGCGCCAGAGGATGCCCTTGCCAAGCAGACGTTCGGGAAACAGCGTCCGGTCGTCGTCCGCTCGCAATGTGTCGCGCTCCTCGAAAGGGTCGCCCAACACCCAGTTTTTCGAGATGTAGTCGATCACCGCTCCAATCCCGGCCGCTGTCGGAGAAAATAGCACCTGGCTGTCGCGCAGGAAGAAATAGGGCTGCGTCGATTCAGTCCCTCTGACGATCGCCCATTGCGAGCTGTTGGCGATCGGCCTGAAGCAGATGCCGGACGCGGTCCGCACTGCGCCACCGGGCGTCAATCGCTGGTAGTCTCCCGGCAAGTTCGATGGGGAAAGGATCGCAACGTGCTGCTTCAGCAGGCGGCGCCAGTCGCCACGGCGGGAAATCTCCTCGCCCGCCTCTTGCGCCAGCGCCACCATCGTCTGGGCGTTCGGATCGTTCGAACCATAGATATTCTCGAAGCGGTCGAGCGAAACGATGTCGCAGACCTCGTTGATTGCCGAAAGCAAGGTCATGGTGTTGCCCCTCCCACCATCATCTGGGCATCGCCCCAGCGCGCGCGTTCATCGGCAATACCGAGCCCGGAAAGCGCCGACATCTTCAGCTGTTGCGCGGCTCCAACCTTGCCGGCGTCGCGCTCCCAGATGGCGATCTCCTCGACAAGACCATAGAGATAGGCGTCGGGCGCCTGCTCCAGCAGCCAGTTTGTGGGGTTGACGGCCGAAAGCGGCGGGATCTTGCGGTAGTAGGTCACCGTCAGCCCGTAGCTGCCGGCTGGAAAGGCTTTGATCCGGTTGCCGACGATCGAATAGCCGAGTGGGGTGCCACCGCCCGTCAGGCCGATGTCGGAAAATTGCTGCAAGGCGCCTGCGCGGATCGGCCGGCCCGTAGCCGTCAAGACCTGTCGAGCTTCGAGAAAGTCCATCGGCAGAGGCGCGTCGCCGTCGACGACATTGATCGACGCCGTCGCTTCCATCTCGCTCACGCGCAGTGCCCTGTTGAGTTTCAATTCGGCAAGTCCGACGAAACGCGGAAAGAGATGCGCGATGTCGTTGCGCCCGCTGTATTCACCCGCATCGACAAGCAACGCGGCATAGTCTGCAATGCTCATAGCCTGCCCTCCTTGGTGCGCCAGGCGCGGTTGTCGCCGTCGTTGAGGAAGCGTTTGACGAAACGGTCGTCACCTTCGGAATGTGCCGTCACCAGACCCGAAGCATGCGCAATGTTGAGCGGGACCGAGGCGACGCGATGCCAATCGCCTTGCCAGATCCTTTCGGCGCTGTTGCGCACCGCCTGGTTTTCGCTCACCAGGTTGTCGACGGGATAATCGACACGGTAGACGTCCTTCTCTCCGTCGAAGTGGTGCCAGACGGAGCGGCCGGTCATTCTGTCATGGTCGTAGAGCGTCCAGGCTCCATCACGGATCAGCATGGCTCACTCCCCAGGCAGCGGGTCGGCGCGCTCCGCCTTGCCAGCGGCGATCAACGCCTTGGCCTGTTCCAGGCTGACGCATACGATCGCGCCGGCGGCCGCGCGTTCCCCTTCCTGGAACCAGACGTCGTAGACGAGACGGACCGGAACAGGTTTCTTTGCTTCGGACATAAAAATCTCCATGAAAAAAGGCGGCTCCGGAGAGCCGCCTTGGCAACAATTGTTCTTCTGGAAGAGGATCGGGCGCGGGTCAGGCGCCCGCACCGGAGGGGCTGGTGTCATCCATCAATATTCGCAGCGCCCGTTCCGGGCCCCAACGTGCTCAGGTGCACGGGCGGGAGCCAAATACCGCCGTTCAGGTGGGAAGTCCTGCTCCGCGGTGCCGACGCAACATTGCCGCCGCCCCGCTCAGCAAGCCGCCAAGACTGAGTTGAACATCAACGGCCAAGGTGACGACGTGGCCACCCGCATGCCTCGACGATCGTGGACAGGATCTTTCTATCGCCCAAAATCCGAAACGGTCTTCATCGCCGACGCGACGAAGAGATCGAACTTGTCGAAGAGTGAAGTAGTGATGTCTCGAGACAGGAACAGATCGTAAACCGACGGCAAGTCCTCGATGGTGGAGGCGCCATCCCCGGCAACGCGACAACCAAGCCGTGTTCCAGGAAAATCAGGGGTGTCGGATGCCGTTATCACGAACGCGCCGGCGCGTGGGTTTGCTGCAAGCGCGTCGCTGCGGGCTGCTTCCAGTGCGCGCTCGACGTCGTCAGGCTGTTCCGACGCATAAAACCCCCACGCGTAGTCGCTCTTTCCCCGCACGGCCTGTTGCGTGTAACCGGTGAGGTGAAGTCCGTACGCCTCGACGGGCTGAGAGAACGGCACAACGGAAGTCCGCGGCTCGCCTGCGTCGAGAAGGTTGTAAGGGTGAGCCACGATATTCGCCCTCTTGAAAACAGCCTTCTCTTCGTCAAGGGTCTTGAAGAATTGGGCGTCGCACGTGAGCAATGCAGCCAACACCTTCTCGGCGCTCTCCGGTGGCATTGCGCATTCCGGCGCTACTACACCACCGCTTCTTTCGCAGATTCCGCCGCGGCTCATGTCTTCAAACGAATAGGGATCGATTGTCGCCAACACCAGCCCGACCAGCACGACGAACAGCCCGAAGAGAGTGACAACGGTGTAGACCAATACCTTTAGCCACCTCTTCGTGCCGCCTCCTCATTTGCAGAGCGTAACCAGACATCAGCCTACTAGAACATTTCAAGAACAAACACAAGGTTGAAATCCAACCATCTCCACAGCTTATGCGGTGCAGAGGAGGTTTTGACGGCCAGCCATCGACGTTAGCCTGCATCCGCTGCAGATCCCGCTTTTCGTGCAGTGCCTCCACGGCAAGAGCGGAATGCTCGTCGCACTGCTCGCCCCGACGGCAGCCTCTGCAGCGAGTTTTCGATCGATCGGGGGCGAACCAATGTCCACCCCTTTCCAATGTGCAGGACTCCGGGATCAATTCGCAGCACTCAGCCAAAACAGATCTGCGGCAACGCCGAGGCCCTTTTCGTTGTGCACCTTCAACGTACCCTCGCCGATGATCAGCCCTTGTCGGCGTCGCCGGCTTTGGCCACCGCCTTGTCCTCCTGGATGTTGCGCAGCCAGAGGAAGGAGAGCATGTCGGTGTCGAGGAAGTAGGCGTTGCGCGCGAGATTCGCGCTGCCCGCCTGCCCCGCGCGAGACGCGCAATGGCGTTGGCGGAAGAGCCTATTGCCGTTCTTCGGCCCCGTGTCTTATTTCAAAAAGAGGTCACCGGATTTCAGCAGTTCCATGCCTGATGCGAGCGGCGTCGTGCACCCCAAGAATCCCTCGTCAAACTCGAGATCCGAAGACGGTGTGTAGCCGGTTTCGTCGGTCTCAAGGTCGAACAACCACCCCTTGCCGGACACACGAACGCTTCCTGTGCGTCTCTCCGTGGTCCGCTCGATCCTGCTCATGCCGTCCGGTGATTGAAAACCCCATCTCAGTTTCATCTCGCCTGCAACATTCACGCGCCGCTGAATGTATCCTGTCAGCGTGAAGCCCGAGGCATAGACCGGCTTTTCGAACGCCACACGCATTGGCGCGCGTTCTGCGTCTCCATCCTTGCGGTATGGGCCGGCGGCCTGCTTGAACGCCACCTTGCCGAAAGCATTTTTTTCCTCGCCCAGCGCCTCGAAGAAATCCGCCCGGCATTGCAGCAGCGCATTGATCAGCCGGTTGCCGCGGCCCACCGGTGGTGGCCCAAGTTGGGCCCAGCCGAAGGTCTCGGCTGCTTCCGGCAGGCGAAAGTCCTTCGTCTCGGCTTCGTCGGGTGCGCAGGTTACCGTCGCCTGCTCATCGGGATCGAAGTAGGAACGCAACGTCAGGTGCTGCGAAACCGGCGTGGCACCGACATCCTTGTCAACCAAACTCCAGTAATCCGTAAATCTCGCACCGTACTGAGCCGAGATAGCACGAGCGGCTCCATCGGGCGTTTGAGCGACCTGAAGGGCCCAGGCAAAGCGCGTCGGTTCACCAGACTGAACCGTCTTTCGTTGAAAGAACCGGACGATGCGGAGGCCACCAATCTCGACCAGGTGTTCGAATGTCACGGTTTCGTTGTAGGTCTTCTCCGCTTCGGGAATGTGAGGCGCGTTGTCCGGGCTCTCCCAAGGCTCGATACGGACCCGCGGGAAGATGCGTCTTTCAGCCTTCAACACCTCGAAGAAAGAGGGCTTGCAGGCGACGAACGCGTCAAGAACATGGTTGGTCTTGACGGCTGGCCGCCTCGCCGGTGGGAACAGGTCCTCAGCGTCCGGGAGGCGCCTCCTGCCAGTCTCCTCATCGGTCGTCAGTTCCGCCATTCGATCCTTGGACGCGTCACACATGACGAAGGATCGCGAAGGATCGTTTGCCTGGCGAACGACGATTTTTCTGTAACTGTCCTCCGGCGCGACCGATGCGTCGCCCTGCGGAACCGATTGGGCATCGAGCTTCAACTCGAGCGCACCACCATCCTTTGCCACGAACCTGGCACCGGGAAGCATTGCCTCGATCGCCTTGGCGACGTCAGATACGCGCCGCTCGACCTCAAAACCCCACGTGAAGTGCGGAACAGCAATGCCGACGGCCTCAAACTGGACATAGCCGGTGAGCGACAGGCTACCGACGTCGACAGGCGCCGCGAACGCGATCGTTTGCCCTGTGACACCATCCGACATGCTCCAGTCATAGGGCCCGATCACTGCTGCGCCAAAATCCGCCCTGTCACCGCCGAGAAGCGAAAAGATGTCCGCCTTGCAGGCGAGGAACGCGCCAAAAACCTGTCTTGCACTGCCGGATGACGGTTGCGAGGACGCCGCCGGGATCGCCGAACTCAAGACAAACAAGGCCGCCAGGGCCGACACGCACCACCTGAACACGATCCCTCCAAGGCCAACGCCGGACGCTCTCTAATGAATGGGAAACTGAGAGTGCACGCGGGGGCCGATACTGAGCGCACCGGCGAATTCAACCGGTACGATCAACGTTGTTCACTCGCAAAACTTGTAGAACATTAAGAGAACGAACACAAGGCATTGTTGAGAAGAAATCGTATCTTTTACCCGGCACAGCCAACCACAGTTGCCGCCTTGACGAACTCGGTAATGGCAGCGGAATCGTGTGAACTGTGACACGACCGTCCTTCGGCCACGGCCACACCCTTGATGCCGCCTAGCGCCGCCAGGGTGGATCTGAGATGGGATTGCGCATCGGATTGGCAGGGGGAACGGGTGTCTCGACAGAGTAATCCGGAAGCCCCAGCGCTCGCCGCGCCAACTCTTGACGCTCTCCAAGCTTCATCTTGGCGGGGTTGGGACGCTCGTACTTGTCGGCGACGACGTATGTAGCGTCGTCGATATCCTTGGCAGTCGACAACGGCTCCCGTACACCACGCTCGCCATTGAGGAGTTCGTGCTTTATGAAGCCATAATTTGCCTCATAGGATTCGGGCGGCAGCCCGCGCTCTTCCGCCCAGTTGAAGAAAGCTTCCCTGCGATCGTCCCATTGCGGATAGCCATAAGCATTTCCGTTTACCCGGCCATTTTGCCACAAATTGCCGAACACCCGTCCGAATCCGCCGCTTTCGTGGTCGAAATTTCCGACGAAGGCGGCAGCGTCCTGTTCGGTCATGATCAGATCCCGTTGCAGATCTCGCTTCAGACGCAACGCGATGTTATCCGAGAGTTTGTCGTAGTCCGTGGTCGGCTTTAGGCGCTCGGTTGGCACCGCCTGATGTTGCTTGCTGAACTTCGTGGTATCCGTCAGCGTACCGCGAAAGTGCATCGGTGCCTTGCGAAAATCGCCGTTCATAAGTTCGCTCGGCGGCGGATGCTTGAAGAGTGCGTTCTCACCGCGCCGCGCCTCCACGTCGGCAAAAGCCTTGTTGCCGGTCAATATCGGATTTTCGTCGAAGTACCCCATCGCCTCTCGAACGGATTGGATTCTGACGGGTAGCCCCATCGAATTCAGCGGTTTGTCCTGTTTGGTCACACTGTACCTCTCATAGCTCGGTTTCGTTTTACGCGTGCCCTCTATTGCGAGCGCAGCCCGCAAAGGCGCCGACGAGCGAGAGCGGCTCCTTGAAGCCGCTCAAGCCGTCAGCGCTCCGGTTAGGTATCGGTGCGCGAGAAAGGCCTATTCCGCTCGATCAGCTCGCAGCGCTCAACCCAAACAAGTCGGCCGCAACGCCGAGGCCCTTTTCGTTGTGCACCTTCAGCGTTCCCTCGCCGATGATCACGCCCTTGTCCGCGTCGCCGGTCTTGGCCACCGCCTTGTCTTCCTGGATGTTGCGCAGCCAGAGGAAGGAGAGCATGTCGGTGTCGAGGAAGTAGGCGTTGCGCGCAAGCTTGGCGCTGCCCGCCTGCACCCGGTTCGGGTGGATCATCACGGTGCCGAACGGGCCTTCATAGTAGTCGGCGGTCGCCACGATCGTGTTGCGCTCGCCGCCCTGCGAGACGGCGTAGCGGAACGGCGCCACGTTGGCGTCGGACATGAAGGTGACGAACACGCTCTTGACGTAAGGCGAAACCGAGACATGGCGGAAGTTGGCGCCGTTCTGGTAGCCCGTCTGCATCACCTGGTCGAGGATCGCCTTGGTGAAGGGGCGTTGCGTGCCGTCGGTCGGCGACACCGTCAGGCCCGTCGTCGGGTTGTAGCCGCCATTGGCGCCGCCTGCCCCGCGCGAGACGTTGGTCGTCAGCCAGGTCGGCAGCGAGCCGAGTTCACGGGTGGCGCCGGAGACGGAAGCATTGGTGTCGGCGATCGCATATTCGAGATCCTTGCGGATCTCCACGCCCTTCTTCAGCTTCTGGTATTTGCGCTTCTGCACGTTGCCGGCTTCCGCCACCACTTCCTGGGTGGCCGAGATGATCCAGTCCTTGCGCAGAATCTGGGTGTAGTTGCCGAGCCTGGTCGGAGCGATGATCGTGCCGAAGGTGTATTCGTCGCCTTCCTGGCGGATGTTTTCGCCGGGCGCGGCCAGTTCGTCCGTCTCCCATTCCGGGTGGTGCGTGTTGCACTTGCCCTTTTCGATGAGCGAATAGATCGGCGTATCCTCCGGCGTAATGCGGGAAACGACGTCGGAAAGATCCTCGCGGTTGCCCACGGCCTGCGAGGTCGTGAAGGTGTTTGCTACGACAGCCATGATAGTGTCCTTGATTGATTGAGATGGTCATGAGCGCCCACACCCGAGGGTACAGGCGCTAAGAGATCAGTCCTGGTCGTGACGCGCGGATACGGAACAGTTTCCAATCAAAACAACTGGATAGACGGATTTCCGGACTCTGTTTGTGACGAGTATCGAGCGGAGGCGACCATAGGTCAGTCGAAGTCGACACCCATGGCGTCACGGATGGAGCCGCTTTTGGTCAGCCGCTGCATCGCTTCCCGGCTCCGGCCCGGCGCCTGCACTGCCTTGCCTGCCGGCCTTGGTCGCGCCACCGTTGCCGGTGCCCTGTTCAGCTTGCTCATCGCCCGCTTTTTCGCGTGTTCGGCGGCAAGGCCGAGACGGGCATAGTGCGCGAGCTTGAAAAGGCGATGATCGGTCACTTCCCGCACCTCGGCCTCGGAAAAGCCGAGCGCTTCCGCTACATCGAAAGCACCGGCGAAGAAGGAGAGACGCCCCTCCGCATCGGCCGTTTCGGGAAAGGCTTCGATCAGCCTGGCATTTTCCACGTCCAGCTGTTCGTCACTCGCAGCCTGCGAAAGGGCATCCACCACGGTCGCCGGCGCCTCGGCAATCGACAGCACCTCGTCGATCCTCTGGAGCCCCGCCTGGTGCAGTGCCCATTGCCGCCGATAGCCGTCCGGGTCGAGCGCCGCCATGTGTTCGGGCGGCTCCGGCGGGATCTGGCTGGCGAGGAGGTTGGCAAAGGCGTTGGCCGATTGGGCCACCCGGCTTGCCATGCCCTCCAGAGCCCGCCCGCGGTTGGCGATGTCCTGCGTCTTGTGACGGTAGTCGCGGTCGCGCATGTAGCCGAGCTTCAGCTCGGAAAACGGCACTTCCTCGCCACCCTTGAGCACAACAAGAAAATCCGCGTCGTCGTTGGCCGCCGTATCCTCGTCAGGATCAGTCGGCTCGTCTTCGGGATGGGCCGTGTCGTCGTGGCCTTGGTCAATGGCTTCTTCTGCGCCGTACCCGCTTAGCCCTCCCGGCTCCAGGTTGGCCTCATCTTCAGGCTCCCAGAAATCGAGATCGGCATCGTCAAGCCCGGTCGCGGGGTCAACGGTTTTGCTCCCGCCGAAAGGCAGGTTGGCACTATCGTTCGTCATGGCGTGACCTTTTTAGGTAGGTGAGGCATTCACGCGCGGCGTTTGCCGCTCGGATGGAATGCCCTGGTGAAAGCGCTTGCCCGTCAGGCGGGTGCGCCCTTGCCGTCAGCCTTGGCTTGCTCCGTCAGGAACTTGAGCTTGGCCCGGAAGTTTCTGATCGCGCGGGCTTCGGCCGCATGGGCCGCCCGCCCGGCATCGTCGGTAAGGCCGGCATGGATGCAGCCGTTGATCGCCGCCCATTCCAGCTCGTTCATCACCTCGTTGAAAAAAGGCACGTCGAGAATGGCGCGCGCAGCCGCTGCCCGTTCCTCAGGTTTCATGCTGTGGACCTCAGTTGGAGAGCGATTGCTTTCGATCGAAATTTTGCGTCGAACGCTGCCTTGATTCTGCTTTTGTTCCGCGCTACCGCTGTGCGAACCAGAGCAATCTGCCACTCTAGGTCACATGCGCGCGTGTCTATCGAACGAGGAACCCATGAGAAGACTATCGAGCCTGGGATTGGCAGGCCTGCTTCTGGCCGCAGCGGTTTCGCCCACCTCGGCGAGCGGCCAATCGGGAGAGCCGCGCTACCTCGTCAAGGCCTTTCTGCTCAAGGACGACAAGACCTTTGATCACGCGACGAACTGGTGCGGCGATAACAGCGTCTGCACCCTCACGGTCGGCGATTATGAGATCGGCTTACGCTTCTTCATGGGCTACGACAGCTACCGCCTGCGTGTTGCGTCGTCCTGGGATGGCGACAATCCCTGCTGCTTCTTCGCGGATGGAACTTACGAGACCTCCGTCGCAAACGTCCGCCCGCACGCCGAAGTGCTCTACTACAAGACAGGCGCCGGCCGCCTGAAACTCGGCACACTCTACATCGCGCTCGAAAGCCTCAAATAGCCAGAACGACCCCTCACTCCCTCCATGTGTCGAGCGCTTTCCTCAGTGAAATGGGCTGCCGCTTCGGGTTGTTCCAGGGCGTAGGAGGCGTTACGCAGCGGAAGGGCTGTGGCGCATCCTTGTTGCCATTCGAGGCCCCGAGGGAAATGGGCCGCGCCTGCGATGAGTTGTTCCAGGGGAGCTCTTCGCAATTGTCCGGCAACTTCGGCTGATTTCTATAAGGATCCTCATAGAAGCCCTGTTGTTCCTTGTCGGCCAGCAGCTCCTGCATCGATTGGATCGACGAAACGATATCCTTCAGAGCCGCCATCCCGTCGACGTTCTTGACCTCGGACTGCAGGGTGTTAAGTTCGGTCTTTACGCCCTCAAGATTTCCCTGCATCCCACCGAGGCCCTTCCGCGGCCTGGCGCTGTAGGTCCCGTCACCACCCTCAGACAGCTTACCCAGAGATTTCCGCAGCCCTTCCGCCGTATATGCCGACGGGTCCTCAAGAGCGCTGCGCAAAAGGTCGTCGGCATAGGCCCTCGCATCCTCGGGGCTTAGATTTCCCGCGCCGCGGCTTGGCAGATTGCGCTTGTCAACGGTTCCGGAGCCGGGCTTCGCACGGCCCGGAAAAATGAAATCTTCCATGGCATGGTCCTTCTGAAATGGTCGTTGCAGGTCGGAAATTGCGAGCGTTCCCACGCGCGACGCGGCCAGTCTGAATTGGCTACTCTCGCGGAACGTGCCGAATGTGATGGGGCTTGATTCTGCTTTTGTTCCGCGCTACCCATGTGCGAAAGCACGATGGCGACCGCCACTTTACCGCGCGTCGAAGTTTTGTTTGCCTTCGCCGTTATCTCGGTGGCATCGGTTTGACATCTCGGGGATTTGCAGCATGAAGAAAGTCGGAGTTGCCCTGGACGCCATCGCTGGGATCGTCCTCGACATTCTCGATATCATCGTCGTCGGCTTTCTCCTGCATCGTGTGGCGCGCGTCCTCGTACCGTTCCTCAGCTTCGGCAGGATAAAGGTTGAAGACCTCTACGCCGCCGGCACCGGCTTCAACTGGTTGGGCCTGAAGCACCAGGAAAACGGCCGCTATCTGCTCAGCTCGGGTATGGGCACACTCTTTGCCGCGCTATTCTGGGTCCTGTGCCTGGTCGCTTACCTCGCCGTCACCCGCGGGTTTTAACCGGCGCGCTGGACCAAATCGCCTTCGACGGGCAATTGCCGCTTATCGAACCGTGGAGCCTCAGGTCATCCAATGCCCGCAAAATCCAAAAAATTTGAATTCTTCCGCGTCGCGATCGGCGTTGCCCTCGTCCTGTTGGTTTCAAAGGTCATCGACCACGCTTTCCCGGAATCGACGTTCTTGGTTCGGGCGGCTGCCAGCCTCGCCGTGATCTTGCCAGTCGGCATTGCGCTCGATGCGGCAGTCGTCTTCGGTAGCAGGAACTGGCGACGCAAGTAACAGAGTTCGGTCACTGCGCGCCCGAAGCGGACCGTGTAGTCACCTTCTGCATGTCAGGTCCACGCTCGAGCCGTCGTCAACAAGAAATCCCAGTGTCCGAAAAATCCAAGAAGTCTGAGCTCGTCGAATTGGTGGTCGACCTGGCAATTGGCTTTCTGATCATACGGTTTGTCGAACACACCTTCCCGGAGCAATCGTTCCTGGTCCAGTTGGCGCTCGTTCTCCTCATCGCCGTGCCGATCAAATTGGCGGTGCACGCCGCATTGAAGTTTGCCCGAAGAGCCTTGGCAACGGAAGTAGTCGGCGCCCCTTGTCTGCAGTCCGGGCTTTAGCACGGCTCTACTTGCCTGCCCATTTGGTGCATTGGTTTTCCCGCTTGATGCAGGCAATCTCCGCCGTCGAGCACTCGGCAACGCCGTTGACGACAGCGCAGTGCGAGCATTGATCGGTAAATTCGAGGCAATTCGGGTTGGATTTCAGGAAGGCCGCGATGCTGCCCTCAGTCTCGGCCGCTCCGGCATCCGGCACCGTCCGACCTGCTGCCGTCGGGACGTCCGCAGATCGCGCGACGGGCGCGCAGGTGAGGACAACCGCCAGGCACAAGGCCAGCCTGCAGATCACGCCTCTCATGCGTCACCTCCTTTTGATGGCCTGGTCATTCGGGTGGGCAATGCCTTCCCGCCCGCGCACCCGACGTCGCTCAATCGCCTTCCTGTCCTAGGCCGGCATGCTCTAATATCTTTCGCGGTTTTGCCAGCCGGAATTAGTGTATGCACTGGCCCTGCGCGGACGGTCAGCAAGATAGTCCTTGATGGAGTCGTAGGTCTGCCCGACCGCTTCGCCGGCCGCAGCGCCGGCTAGGCCATTGGCCGCGTCGATGAAGTCCAGCGGATCATGGTTGACCTTTGGAACCGGGTTGGCGGCCGGAAAAACCATATCACCGGTCACGCTGCCACCGAGACCTGAGACCGCACCGGTCAGCGTTCCCCGACCAATCGGCTCTCCACGAAACACCGCTTCGGCAAACCCCTGCACGGCGCCATCGATGGCGCTCCTGCCGCCGCGAGCAACATGCCCCTTCCAACCGGCCATGTTCTTGGCCACAGGGTTACTTGCCAGTGCCAATCCGGACTTTTCCAGCGCGGCCCCTGTCGCAATTCCGCCGGCGAGCTGGGCCGCCAATGCGGCGGACCCTGCACGATCACGAGCGGCCTGCAGATTGTCGTCATAGGCTTTCAGTCGCTGGTCGAAGGTTTCATCAGAGGTTGCCGCCTCCAGTGCGGCGACCGGATACTTCATCGCACCGAACGTGGCGGAATCGGTTGTAATGCCCATGATGTCTTGCGTTGCAACCGCCGCCTTTTGGTACCAGGGGGCGGCGTTGAACTCGTCCTGGTGTCTTTTGATGCGCTGATTTTCAGCCGCCTCGGCGGCACGCGCCTGTTGCTCTCTTGCAGCTTCCGCCTCTGCTTCCCGGCGGGCGAGCAAGCTCTGAAGCGCCCGCTGCTCCGTTTCGCGGTCAGCCTGCGCGAACAATTGTGCACGTCCCGCTTGAGCGCCGGTAGGCTGGGCATCCAGGATTTCCGGCTGGCGGCGATCAGGGTAGCGGAAGGCGCTCATATCAAGGGCAGTCGCTTGCCTCGGGAGCTGTGCCGTTTTCGGGGCCGGCCTGGCGGTTTGATCATATCGTGCCGCTTTGCGCGTGGTCGTCATTGATCTACTCCGGTGGTTGGCTTCCGCCGCCTCTCGGCCACACGCGTTTGCGCCCGCGGCCCAGTCGCTACTGGATCGCAAGATCGGACCGACTTCGCAGTCAGCGTCAGGTTAAAGCGACGAAACGAACGGAAGGTCTTCTAGGAAAGGTGCAAACGCGCGCCGCATGAATGCGGGGCGCGCACGTGAACGAGAAATCGGGCGTTTGCAGGGAGCTACTCGCCTGCTGCTCCCGAGCGAGAGCAGTTCCGGTGGGCGGGATGACGACCGCGCGCGCTAGCGACCTTCGACCGCCCTCACCCCAGTTCGTTGCGGATCACCCGCATGAACACCTTGGCGCCGATGCCGATCAGGCCATCGGGAAAATCATAGTCCGGGTTGTGCAGCCGCGCATGGTTCTCGCCGGCGCCGAGGAAGAACATCGCCGAGGGCGCCGCGCGCCCGAAGAGCCCGAAATCCTCCGACCCCTTCATCGGGAGCACGCCTTCGCCGCGGTCGTGGCTGACGCCCTCCTCGTCCATGGCGCGCGCGAGCGCGCTCACGGCGATTTCCGCATTGCTGCACTGGTGGAACACGTCCTCGTAGCCGATCGCCACCTTCAGCCCCGCAGCCTCAGCCTCTTGCGCGACCAACGCCTCGGCGCGGGCAACCAGATCGGCCATGCGTTCGTCGGTCAGCGTCCGCAGCGTCGCCCAGATTTCGGCGTAGCCCGGGCTGATGCCGAAGGCCGCCTCGCCGAGGCGGGCATGCGTCACCGTAACAAGTGTATAGTCCTCGGTAAGCAGCCCGTTGTTGCCGAGCGCCGTCAGCCCGGACAGCAATGTGGCCATAGCAAAGGTGGGCGCAATGCCGTCCTCCGGCGTCGAGGCATGCGCCGTCTTGCCGGAAAGCGATATCCGCATGCCGCGCGAGGCACAGTTGACAGGCCCGGTGCGCAGCGCCGCGTGGCCGAAGCTTAATCCCGGGAAGTTGTGCAGCGAAAACACGAGATCCGGCTTGATCCCGGCAAATTTCGGATCGGCAAGCACGGCCGCAGCACCAGCACCATTTTCCTCCGCCGGCTGGAACATCAGGATCGCCCGGCCCCTCGCCGGTCGCCTCTGCGCAAAGCCCTTGGCAAGCGCCATCAGGATCGTCATGTGGCCGTCATGACCACAAAGATGCCCCTTGCCCGAAATCTCGGAGCGATGGGCGATCTCGGAGACTTCCTCGATCGGCAGCCCGTCGAGCTCGGCCCGCACCATCACGGTCGGCCCCGGCTCTGGGCCCTCATAGACCGCCGCCACCCCATGCCCGCCGAGGCCGGTGACGACCGCATCCGGCTTCGTCTCGGCAAGTGCCGCAACGATCGTTTCCGCCGTCTCCCGCTCCTCGCCCGAAATCTCCGGCCGCCGGTGCAGCTCCTGCCTGAAGGCCGCCAACGCCTCGAGTTCACGGTCGATCAGAAACATGCATGCCCCTCCACTGCGCGTTTCGCTGCTCATAGCAGGTCCTTGACCGTGTCGCCAATCGCGCCGACGCGCGCTTGGCTCCTACCGGCTGCAAGCGAGACTTTCGATCATCCCCGTATTGCGACGAGAAGCGCATGACGTCTGACAACCAGCGGCTATCGTCTCACACGCATCAGCCAAAGGGGCCAACATTTCAACTGCCGATCCAGGACAACCGGCCAGTCGCTCTTCTGCACCCCTCGAAAAAGACCAACGCCGCTGACGGCCTCGCTCACAGAAGTCGTGCAACCCGCCCTTCCCCCGCCGCCAATCTCGTCCGCGCGCCGGATGATTTCAGCCTCCTCTTCGGGCGTCGTTGCAAATTTAGGGGGCGGCTTGACCAAAAAGAACCCGTTCGTCGCGAAATTCCCTGAGTTCAACAGGCGTCGCCGCCGCTTTGGCTAGCGAACCGCCAGTCAGAAGCCCGCTGGGATCGTAAGCCAGTCGGTTCCTTCTGTCCGTCATCCCGGCATCCCTCCGATATGCGCCGTCGTCAGGGCCGTGCCGCCGGCCATTTCGGCTAGGTTCTGCTCGCGTTTCAGGTTGAGTTCGGCGTCGATCTGGTAGCGTTTGAGCGCGCCGTTCTGC